>Ga0136620_10000114_pt1 | contig 33163 bp, 31 predicted proteins | sample AntDrymUQ4162106_2_FD_104806 | JGI IMG/M metagenome (GOLD analysis project Ga0136620, IMG submission 104806) | Polar desert sand microbial communities from Dry Valleys, Antarctica - metaG UQ416 (21.06) | ecosystem: Environmental > Terrestrial > Soil > Desert | place: Antarctica: Dry Valley... | reverse complement strand
TTACCGACTTGAGCTCGCACGACAACGAGACGCCACACGTGCCGCCGCCGAGCCTCTGGCCGATCGGCTTCGCCGTCGGCATCGCGTGCATCCTCATCGGGCTCGTCGTCAGCACTCCGGTGGCCGCCGTCGGCGCGGTGCTCGCGATCGTGTTCGGATTCCTCTGGATCCGGGACGTCACGACGAACGTTCGCGAGCCGGCTCCCGAGGTCGAGCCCGAGGCGCGGACGGCGCGTGTGGCGGCTGCGCCGCCCGCCGGCGCCGGCGAGGATGCTCTGCCCGTGATGAGCGACGAGGAGGTGGCGGCCTACCCGCGCAGCACCTTCCTCTCCGCGGCGACGCTCGGCCTCGGCGCGGTGATCGGCGGCGTGATCACCGTTCCCGTGCTCGGCTTCGCCGTCCTGCCGTCGTTCACGAACCAGCACGAGCCGAACGTCGACCTCGGCCCGCTCGAGAACTTCCCCGAGGGCGAGTTCGTGATCGCCACCTATCTCGAGCAACCCGACATCGGCGAGGTCAGCCGGCGCACGATGTTCGTGCGCAACAACGGAATGGCCGAGACGCCGCAGGGCCCGAGCCCGAGCTTCACGATCCTCTTCTCGCGCTGCGTCCACCTCGGCTGCCCCGTGCAGCCGAACGGTCCCGTCGACGACGATGCGAAGAAGGAAGTCGGCGACCACATCACGCTGACCCCCGCTCAGCCGTCCGGCTTCGGTTGCCCCTGCCACGGCGGCCAGTACGACACGGAAGGGAAGCGCACCGCCGGGCCGCCCGTGCGCGCGCTCGACCGCGCCGAGTTCTCCGTTCGCGAGGGCAACCTCTGGCTCGGCCAGTACTACAGCGTCGGCGACGTCGAGGGCACCGGTGCGCGTGCCCGGATCGCCAAGTACGGCCACACGAGCCCGGGCGTGCACGTCGACGGTGTATCGGCGTGGCTGTACCCGATCGAGGTTCCTGGGTAGTGGCGACGACGACGCGCAAGAAGAGCCCGCGCCGGCAGCAGATCGAGGCCGCCGCGCTCTACCCGCTCGACTGGCTCGAGGAGCGCTCGGGCCTCGTCGGCGGCGTCAAGTACTTCCTCTTCCGCAAGGTGCCGCGCGACATCGGCTGGTATCACACGCTCGGGTCGGCGACGCTCACCGCGTTCCTCGTCCAGGCGATCACCGGCGTGATCCTGGCCTTCTACTACAAGCCGGATCCCGACTCTGCCTACGCGTCGGTTCAGCACATCACGAACGACCTCACGCTCGGCTGGCTCGTGCGCGGGATGCACCGCTGGGGCGCGAGCGTCTTCATCATCCTGATGTTCTTCCACATGGCCCGCGTCTTCCTGTTCGGGGCCTACAAGTACCCCCGCGAGCTGAACTGGATCGTCGGCGTGATCCTGCTGGCGCTCGGGATGGGCGAAGGCTTCACCGGCTACCTGCTGCCGTGGGATCAGACCGCGTACTGGGCGACGGTCGTCGGGATCAACATCAACGCCACCGCGCCCTTCCTCGGGCCCTTCATCGGCCAGTTCCTCCAGGGCGGGAGCGCGATCGGCGAGAACACCCTGAGCACGTTCTACTCCCTGCACATGCTCGTGCTGCCGGGAGCGATCGCCGGCCTGATCGTGCTGCACCTCCACCTCGTGATCCGGCTCGGCGTCTCGCCGAACCCGTGGACGAAGAACGCCGCCGGCGAGGGTCCGGTCGAGACGAAGCCGGCCGGCGGGCGTGAGGGCCTGTTGCGGCCCGGCGGGCGCGGGGGCAGCAATGGCGTCTAGGCGGCTCGTCGAGCGCCGCGAGGCGCACCAGCGCTACAAGGAGGACGTGGAGCGGCGCGGGAAGCCGTTCTTCCCGCACGCGATGTTCCACGACACGATGATGAGCCTCGTCGTCGTCGGCGTGATCGTCGCGCTGGCCTGCATCTGGTATTACGACGCGGACGGCACCGAGGCGGGCGTCCTCGGCCCGCACTTCACGGAAGAGGCCGACCCGGGCACGACAGACTTCATCCCGCGGCCCGACTGGTACTTCTACTTCCTCTTCTACCTGCTCCGGATCTTCAAGTGGCCGGAGTCGGTCATCCTCGGCACCGTCGGCATCCCGACGCTGCTGCTGATCCTGCTGATCGCGTTGCCGTTTCTCGACCTGCGCCGCGAGCGCCGGCTCCTGCGCCGGCCCGTGGCCGTCGTCGCGACCGTCCTCGTCGTGATCTCCATGGGGGTGCTCACCTACAAGGGCGCCACCGCCGAGGAGGCGCTCGGGTCGCAGCTCGTCGAGGCGGTGCCGGTGTGGGCCGAGCGGCAGGGCTTCGAGGGCAACGAGGCGGCGATCAAGGGAGGGATCCTCTACGCGGAGACCGGCTGCGCCCAGTGCCACGTCTATCTGGGCGTCGGCTCGTCGAACCTGGGCGCCCCTGAGCTCTCGGCCATCGGCGAGGGCGACCGCGGCGTCGAGTACTTCCGCTCCTACGTTGCCAACCCGCAGGACTTCGGGAACGCGGTGATGCCGGCGTTCGGCGAGGAATTCGGCGGCAGCCTGGACGACGAGCAGCTGACGGCGGTCGCCACCTTCCTCGACGTCTCCAAGGGCGTCGAGGAGTAGCAACATGAACATCTTCCTCGGCGTGACGGGCGCTTCGGGCGCGCCGTACGCCGCCCGGCTGCTGCGCGCGCTCGCCGACGCGGGCTGCGAGATCGGTCTGACCGCGTCGGCCGCTGGAGTCGAGGTGCTCGCGACGGAGCTGTACGGGGATCCGTCGCTGCCGCGTGAGGAGGTGCTCGAGCGCTTCGTGGGAGGGTCGGCCGGCGTGACGGTGTACGGCGTGAGCGACTACGGCAGCCCCTACGCGTCGGGCTCGGCGAAGGTCGACGCCTACGTGGTCTGCCCGTGCTCGATGTCGACGGTGGGGACGCTCGCCGCCGGCGCGATGGCGAACCTGATCCATCGCGCAGCCTCAGTGGCGCTCAAGGAGGGTCGGAAGCTCGTGCTCGTCCCGCGCGAGACACCGCTGTCGTCGATCCACCTGACCGGGCTCGCGACCCTCCAGGGAGCGGGAGCGACCATCCTCTTCGCCGCGCCCGGCTTCTATCACGGCGCCGAGACGATCAGCGATCTCGTCGACTTCGTCGTCGCCCGCATCCTCGACCAGCTCGGGCTCGACAACACGCTCGTGGCGCGCTGGGGCGAATCGTGACGCACGAGTCCGGGACGCTGTCGCCGGAGGGCGTGCAGTCGATGTTCGACCGGATCGCGCCGGTCTACGACGCGATGAACCGCCTCATGACGCTGGGCCTCGACCAGCGGTGGCGGCGGCGGACCGTGCGGATCGCAGTCAGGCCCGGCGACCGCGTCCTCGACGCCTGCTGCGGCACCGGCGACCTGGCGATCCTCGCGCAACGCGTGGGCGCTTCGGTCGTCGGGCTCGACTTCTCCCCGGAGATGCTGGCGCGTGCCCGGCGGAAGGCGCCGTCGATCGAGTGGGTCGAGGGCGACCTCCTCGCGCTTTCGTTCGAGGACGAGAGCTTCGATGCGGCCACCGTCGGCTTCGGCGTGCGCAACGTCGCCGATCTCGAGCGCGCGCTCGCGGAGCTGCACCGGGTGCTGAGGGCCGACGGGCTCGTCGCGATCCTCGAGATCACGCGTCCACGGGGCGTGCTCCGCCTCTTCTACTCGCTCTGGTTCGACCGGATCGTGCCGATGCTCGGCAGGGTGCTTCCCGGCGGGTCGGCCTACACGTATCTCCCGGCGAGCGTGAAGCGCTTTCCCGCCGCCGAGGAGCTGGCGGAGCTGATGCGCGCCGCCGGGTTCGGCCTCGTGCAGTACGACCTGATGGCCGGCGGGATCGTGGCCCGACACGTGGGCGTCCGCACAAGCGGCGTAGGCTCGACGGAGCCGCTCCAGAGAGCGGAGGTGCCGGCTTTGCCGGCGCCGGAGCGGGCATGATCACGGACGTCTTCACCCAGGCACGCCCCTACCTGGACGAGCTCGAGGAGCGCCTGCACGACGAGGTCGAGCGCTACCCCGGGCTCGTCGCTCGTGTCGGCTCCGAGGCCGTCGACGCCGGCGGCAAGCGCCTCCGGCCGCTCCTCATCCACCTCGTCGCGGATGACCGTGAGCGGGCGCTCCGCGCGAGCATGGCGATCGAGCTCGTCCACACTGCGACACTCGTCCACGACGACCTGATCGACGGCGCGCCGCTCCGGCGCGGACGGCCGACCGCCTGGGCGGCGCACGGGGAGGTCGCGGCCAGGACGACGGGCGACTACCTGTTCGCGCGGGCGTTCGGCGTGCTCGCGGAGGCGGGCGACCTGGAGGGAGTGCGGGTCCTCGCCGGCGCCGCGCTCGCGCTCGTGCGCGGCGAAGCGCTCCAGAAACGGCAGCAGAATCGGCCGGACACCTCGCTCGACGACTACCTGGAGCGGATCGCGCTGAAGACCGGGGCGCTGTTCGAGGCGGCGTGCCTGCTCGGCTCGCGGCAGGGGAGCCTCGGGCGCTACGGGCTCGCGCTCGGCATCGCGTTCCAGATCGCCGACGACGTGCTCGACTGCTCGGGCGAGACGTCCGAGACCGGCAAGATCCTCGGCACCGACCTGCGCGAGGGAACACCGACGCTGCCGCTCCTCCTCGCCGCTCGCGAGGACGAGGCCGTGCACGATGCGCTCGCCGGCGGGCCGCTCGACGGCGTGCTGCTTCGCGTTGCAGCGACCGGCGCTTTGGAACGTTCCCTGGAGGTGGCCCGCGGCTACGCGAGGGAAGCGCGCGCGCATCTCGATGGCGGCCCGAACCGGCGCGAGCTCGAGGCGCTCGCCGACGTGGTCGTCAACCGGAGAGCCTGATGCCGCGATGATCAGATTGGGCCGCATCTCGTACGTCAACATGGCGCCGGTCTTCCACCGGATGACCGTCGAGGTCGAGGAGGTGACGGGCGTTCCCACGGAGCTGAACCGGATGTTGCTCGACGGGCAGCTCGATATCGCGCCGATCTCCTCGATCGAGTACGCGCGCCACGCGTCGTCCCTGCGCATCCTCCCGCGCGTCTGCGTCTCGTCGGAGGGAGCGGTGGAGTCGATCCAGCTCGTCTCGAGGACGCCGTTCTCGCAGATCCGCTCCGTGGCGGTGACACCGGAGAGTGCGACCTCGGTCGTCCTGACGAAGGTGCTGCTCCCGCACGCCGAGCTGGTGCCGCTGGACCCTGTGCACGGTCAGGGGGATGCCGACGCGAAGCTGCTGATCGGCGACGCAGCCCTCCGGAGCGCGTTCGACGATCCGACGCCGCACTACGACCTTGGCCGGCTCTGGCTCGAGCGCACCGGGCTGCCGATGGTGTTCGCCGTCTGGGCGGCGCCCGAGCCCGTGGTGGCCGGTCTGTCAGAGCTCGAGCACGCACTGGTTGCCTCAGTCCGCCTCGCCCGCGCCGAGCCGCAGGTGCTCGCGCAGGAGGCGAGCGACCGCTACGGCTACCCCGCCGGCTACCTCGCCCGCTACTTCGAGAAGCTGCGCTACTCGTTCGGCCCGCGCGAGCGCGCCGGCCTCTACACGTTCCTCGAGATGGCCCGCGCCGTGGGTGAGCTCGAGCAGATTCCCGAGCTGCGGTTCGTCACCGCGACGGGAGCGACGGTCTAGGAACCGAGCAGATCTTGTTGCGCAGACCGTGGCGCCGGAGCGGTTTGCAGCAGGCAAACGCGTTGCTCGGCCTGTCGCGCAGCCTCACCGGGATCGCCGGCCCTGCCGTTGGCGGTGTCCTCGTCGTCACCGTCGACGTAGCGCCGGTCCTGCTCCTGGACTCGGTTTCATTCGTCGCGAGCGCGGTCCTGCTTGGACGGATTCGGCTGCCCTCGCTCGAGCGGATGCCGACTCGATTCGTGTCCGATCTCGTCGAGGGCTGGCGGGAGATGACGAGTCGGACGTGGTACTGGCTGAACCTGATCACGCACGGGTTGGCGAACGTGGGAACGGCTGCCTTCTGGGTGCTCGGTCCCGTGATCGCAGCGGCGGAACTCGGCGGGGCACGGGCGTGGGGGCTGGCGAGCGCGGGCGTCGGCATCGGCGCTCTCGTCGGCGGCTTGCCCGCGCTGCGCCTGCGAACTCGGCGCCCACTCGTGCTTGCGAACGTCGCCCTGGTCGTGGTCGCTCTCCAGCCGCTTGCATTGGTGTCGCCGCTCCCGCTCGCAGGTCTCGTCGTAGCGTGCGTCCTCGGCGGTGCCCGGCTGACGATCCTGAACGAGGTGTGGGTGGCGACGATGCAGCGTCTGATTCCCCAGGACAAGCTCGCGCGGGTCAGCTCCTACGACTGGTTGATCTCGCTCATCGTGGCTCCGGCGGCGTATGCAGGAACGGGCGTCGCGTCAGAAACCGTCGGCCGCGGCACCACTCTCATCGTCGCTGCAGCGTGCATCGCGCTGACCATCCTGCTCATCCTGCTCAGTCCGGGCGTGCGCTCTGCGGGAGCCGCGCCGGCTGCTACGTAGCCTCTTCCGGAGCTACGACGCGGCGAGCGCGGGCCGCTCGGCGCGGCGATACTCGACGGTGTAGCCGAGCGCTCGCGGTACGGCGAGCAGCGCCTCGAGGTCGAGCTCGATCCGCGCGCCCGCCTTCTGGGTCACCTCGTCCTCGAGCGGGAGGTCGAAGTCGTCTGCGCCGTAGTCGAGAGCTCTGAAGGCCTCCTCGTTCTGGGTCAGGACGGACGTGCGCACGTGCTTCACGTTGTCGAGGAAGATCCGCGAGAGCGCGATGTGGCGCCAGTACTCCTGCGGCGGGATCTCGCGGCCGCCGAAGGCGGTGCCGTAAGGCTTGTACGTCCAGGTGAGGAAGGAGAAGAGGCCGTCGAGGCCGTCGCGGAGACAGCCGTCCTGAAAATCGCGGGTCCGCTGCAGGTGCTCGAGACGCTCGTCCAAGGACTCGTCGAAGCCGATCACCATCGTTGCGGTCGTCTTCAGTCCGCTCTCGACGACCGCGCGCTGCGCGTCCAGGTACTCGCGCACGGTGTACTTGAACTTAGCGTGCCGTGAGCGGAAGTTCTCGGTGAGGATCTCGCTGCCGCCGCCCGTGACCCAGTGGACGCCGGCCTCGCGGAGGCGGGCGGCCGCCTCGGCGTGCGTCAGGCTCGCGCGGTCGGCCAGGTAGACGAACTCGGCGATCGTGAGGGCGTAGAACTCGACGCGGTCGCCGTAGCGCTCACGGACCGCTGCGAACAGCTCGCAGTAGAAGTCGAGCGGGAGCTTCGGGTTGAAGCCGCCGTTGAAGGCCACGAGGTCCCCGCCGGTCTCCAGCAGCTCGTCGATCTTGGCGAAGACGTCCTCGCGCGAGAGCACGTAGCCACCCTCCTGGTTCGGGAGCACGTAGAACGCGCAGTAGTCGCACTGGGCCACGCAGACGTTCGTGTAGTTGACGATTCGCATCACCATGTAGGTGGCGCGACCCGGCTCGTGCCAGCGGCCGCGCGCGACCTGCGCGAGGCGCTTCAGCTCCTCGTCGGAGGCCTCCTGCCACAAGGTTGCGGCGGCGTCGACCGTGATGCGCTCGCCGGCTTCTACCTTCGCGGCGATCTCTTTCACGCGGGCACCGCCTCCTCGACGGAGACCTCCTCCGGCGCCAGGGTGTCCATGAACGAGCTGACCGAGAAGACGGCGTTGCCTGCCCCCGCGACGCCGTAGCCGGGCGGCGGCTTCAGCCCGTGACGGTCGAGCGTCTCGCGGTACGCCTCGAGCAGGCGGATGTGGTACTCGAGCGGAGCGCCCCCGGGATTGTCGCGGCCGAGAGGCGTCGCCGGCTCGGGGCACCAGGTCGTGAAGCGCGGCGTGATCCCGCGGCTCATGAAGTAGTCGAGCCCCTCCGTCGTCGACGCGATCGCCTCGTCGACCGTCAGGAAGCCGAACGGCCTTGCCAACTCGACGCCGGCGACGAAGTTGGGGATCACGAAGCGGGGGCCGAAGACATCGGCGGCGTCGAGGATCCGCCGGTGCCACTCCTCGCGGCCGACGTAGCGCTGCTTGCCGGGAGAGATGAGCTCGAAGAGGCGCTTGTCCCACACCTCGTAGTTCGGGTGGTAGATGGTGATCCCGTAGTCCTTGTAGCGCTGCACGTCGGCGCGTGGCAGCGCCTGCGCGACGACCTTGCCGATCCACCGGCCTGGGAAGCGCCCCTCGATCGCCTGCGCGTAACGGCCGTAGAAGTCGGCCTCGGCGAGCCCGTCGACCGTGCTTGTGACCGAGCCGCCGGTGAGCGTGTAAGCCTTGCTCACCTTCGCGGTGTCGTAGCGGTCGATCAGCGCGAGCGCCTCGAGCACGTCCTCGACCGGCTTCACGCCCGTGTAGGGCCGGCCCTCCTGCTTGTGCTGGCGCCAGTTGTGGTTGATGTCGCAGAACCCGCACTCCTCCTTAGCTCCGAAGTACTGGCAGAGGCGCAGGACCGTGAGGTAGATCAGGTAGCCCCACTGGATCGTCGGAGCCGTCTCCAGCACCGTCTTCCCGTTGGCCAGGGGGTGCCGGTAGTACTCGGGCATCGGCGGCAATCCGACGCGCGCGATCTCCCGTCCGTCGAGCGACAGCGCGAGCTCGCCCGCTTCGTCCAGCGCGATGTCGTACGGCGAGTCGGGATTGACGCGAACCGAGACGATCGTGCGGCGCAGCTCGTACGGTCCGCCGGTCAGCGCGATCTCCTCCGGGGGCCGGCGCCTGGCCGCCTCGCCGAGCTGCGCGAGGGGCTTCTGGTCGAACGAGAAGATGAAGTACGACTTCGGCTTCACGTCTCCGTCGAGGTTCTGGGTCAGCGCGGAGTCGGCGAAGGCGATCCCGGTGCGGAGCAGGTCCTCCTTCAGCACCGCCTCCCGCGGGACGTGCGGGAACGATGTCATCAGCCGCTCCACCAGCTCGGTGCGAGTGTCGGGAGGCGTGGAGCTCACCTCCGCAACCTAGCGGTCGCGCCGCCTCGCGCGATGCCTCGGGTTCGGATTTCGTAAATCCCTGCAAAACGCGCCTGAGCTTTCGGTAGCCTCGGCCGGGGTCGTGCTACGCAAACTGCTCATCGGGGGAATCGCCGCACTCGTCTGCAGCGCACCCGCCTCCGCGGCGACGAAGCAGCTTCTGATGCCGGGCGTCACGTACGAGCACGCGGTTCAGTTCACGCCTCACGGGCCGGTGGCGCTGCACGTCGTCAGCGGGCCGCGGCCGACGGGGCTCTACGAGCTTCGCCCCGTGCTATCGAACGAGACGATCCAGGGCACCGAGCGCGTCACGTCGATGCAGAAACGCCTCTCGTCGCAGGCGACGATGGTGGGCGTCAACGGCGACATGTTCGAGTGGGCCACGGGGCGCCCGAGCGGCGTCCTCGTCCGCGGTGGCGTGCTCGACAGCCCGCCGTACGGCGATCGCTCGAGCGTCGGCATCACGGCGACCGGGACGCTCGACGTTCGCCGCGTCCAGTTCTTCGGGACGTGGAAGGGCTTCGGCCAGCGCCGGGCGATTACGGGCCTGAACCAGCTTCCAGGCCCGAACGGCATCTCGCTCTTCACGTCGGCCTACGGGCCGGCGACCCCGACGCTGAGCGGCGCCGTCTCGGCGGTGCTCTTCCCCTTCCCGCCTGCGACGCCGAACACCGATCTCGTCGGACCGGTGACCGCGATCGGGAACGGAGCCGGTGCGGCGATTCCGGCGGGCGGCGCAGTGTTGCTGGCGCGCGGTACGGCGGGCCAGAAGCTGGCCGAGGAGGCCCCGGTCGGCACGAGCGTCGTGCTGCGCCTCATCTTCCGGCCGCAGTGGGAGGGGATCACGCAGGCGATCGGCGGCGGGCCCGTGATCGTCCGCAACGGCGCGCCCGTCTTCCGCTCGCTCGAGGCGTTCGAGCCGCGTCAACTCATTCCGCGTCAGCCGCGGACCGCCGTCGGCCAGCTCCCGAACGGGAGGGTGATCCTCGTTGCGACCGACGGCAGGCGTCCCGGCTACAGCATCGGCATGACGACCTTCGAGCTCGCGCAGACTCTCGTGCGCCTCGGCGCCGTGACGGCCTCGGCCCTCGACGGAGGGGGATCCACGACCGTCGCCTTCGACGGCAGCGTGCTCAACCGGCCGTCCGATCCGGGCGGCGAGCGGTCCGTCTCCACCTCGCTCCAGCTCATGTACTTCGGCGTCTACGCGAGATCCGCGCTACCGGTCGTCTCGCCGAACGGCGACGGCGTCGCCGAGACGCAGCAGCTCTCCTACAAGGTCGTGCGTCCTTCGAACGTGACGGCGACGCTCACCGCCCCCGGCGGTCAGGTCGCCTTCACCGAGGCGGTCGCTCGGGCGCCGGGCACCTACCCCGTCTCCTTCCCCCCGGTTTCCGCGGATCCCAACGTGCCGCCTCCCGCGCCCGCCGAGGGACGCTGGCAGCTGGACCTCGCTGCGACCGACGACCTCGGGCGAGTGTCGAAGACGCAGCAGCGCTTCACCGTCAACAACACGCTCGGTGACGTCGAGCTGGCGCGTCGTCGGATTACCGTGCGCCTGCGCGGCACGCAGTTCGTGCAGGCGGGCGTGAGCGTCACGCGGCCTGCCCGTCTGCGGGTGACCGTCGAGACCCAGTCGGGCGTCCAGGTAGCGACGATCGCCGTGCGACGCGTCTCGGAGCCGGGACGCTTCCTCGTCCGCTGGGGAGGCACGACGCGCGGCGGCCGCGCCTTCGTGTACGGCGGCAACTACGTACTGCGGTTCCGCGCGGTGAACGAGCTGGGCGTCACCGAGCTGACGAGCCCGCCGGTCCGGGTCACGGTCGTGCGGACTCCGCCGCCGAAGAAGCCGAGGAGGCCGTCGCAGACGGCGCGTTCGTAGGCGGGTAGAGTCCGCGGCCGTGCCGGTCGCCTCCCTGCTGACTGCTTCGATTCTCAGCGAGATCACCGATCTGCTGACGACGCTGATCGGCGATCACGGCCTCTATGCGGTGTTCGGGTTGATGCTGCTCGACGCCGTCTTCCCGGCGGCGAGTGAGCCGGTCATGGTCTATTCGGGCGCCGTCGCCGCCGGTGCATTCGCCGACCAGGGCACTGTCCTCTTCGGACATGAGTTCGCCCCCGGCGCACCGGCGTACGTCGCCATGGCGACGGCCGGCACCGTCGGCTACACGATCGGCTCGATCCTCGGCTGGTGGATCGGCGCGCACGGTGGTCGAGCCTTCCTGGAGCGCCGCGGACGCTGGCTGCACCTGAACGAGGACAAGCTCGAGCGGGCGGAGCGGTGGTTCGAGCGGTGGGGAGACTGGGGTGTCTTCCTCGGCCGGATCACGCCCGTCGTGCGCTCGTTCGTCTCCATCCCGGCCGGGGTGTTCCAGGCCCCCTTCGTGCGTTATACCGTGCTGACGCTGATCGGCTCGGCACTCTGGTGCTTCGGCCTCGCCGGCGTCGGCTGGTGGTTCGGCTCCAACTGGGAGGAGTTCCACCACGCCTTCCGCTACGTCGACTACGCGATCATCGCGGTCGTCGTCGCAGGGGTCGCGTACGGCGTCTGGAAGCTGCGAGAGCGACGCAGGACGCGTCTCGAACCCCGGTAGACTGGCTCCCCGTGAAGATCGACCTCGTCGACGTCAAGGCCCAGTACGCGCCGCTCGTGCCGGCGTACCGCGAGGCCTTCGAGCGTGTCGTCGAATCGGGACGATTCATCTTCGGGCCCGAGGTCGCGGGCTTCGAGTCCGAGGCGGCCGAATACCTGGGCGTGCCGCACGCGATCGGCGTCGCGAACGGAACCGACGCGCTCGTCCTCGCGCTGGAGGCGCTCGGCATCGGGCATCGGGGTGGCGGGAGCGGTGACGAGGTGATCTGCCCCGCGTTCACCTTCTACGCAACTGCCGAGGCGATCGTGCGCGCCGGAGCGACCCCCGTCTTCGCCGACATCGACGCTGTGTCTCTGAACCTCGACCCGGACGATGTCGAGCGCCGGCTTACGTCGAAGACGAAGGCGATCATGCCCGTGCACCTGTTCGGGCGGCCGGCGGCCCTCGCTACGCTGAGCGCATTCGGGCTGCCGCTGATCGAGGACGCAGCACAGGCCTTCGGCGCGGCTGGCACCGGTACGACGGGGATCTGCTCGACGTACAGCTTCTTCCCCACCAAGAACCTGTTCGCGCTCGGCGACGGCGGTCTCGTCTCCTGCCTCGACGACGAGGTCGCGGACCGGCTGCGGATGCTGCGCTTCCACGGCTCGCGGGAAAAGACGACCTTCGAGCTCGTTGGGACGAACTCGCGCCTCGACGCGCTTCAGGCCGCCTTCCTTCGCGTCTCGCTGCCGCAGCTCAACGGCTGGAACGCCTCGCGACGTGAGGCCGCGGCGCGGTACGCCGAGCTCGGACTCGGCGACGCCGTCGAGCTGCCTCCGGACGAGCCCGGCCACGTCTATCACCTCTTCGTGGTCCGGACCCCCGAGCGCGACCGGGTCGTCGCCTCGTTGCAGGCGCGCGAGATCGCCAGCGCCTCCTACTACGTGACCCCCCTCCATCTCCAGCCCGCGCTCCGCTTCCTGGGCTATGAGGAAGGTGCGTTGCCCGAGACGGAGAAGGCCGCGGCCGAGAACCTCGCTCTCCCGATGTGGGCCGGGATCGCGTTCGAGCAGCAGCAGCGAATCGTCGAGACGGTGCTCGACGCGGTCGGCGTCGCGTCGGCGCGGTAGGTTCCACGCAGTGACCGTCCCTCACGTTCCTGGGTCGTCGGTCGCGGTTCGCGGCCGGAGCGGACAGTATGGGAATACAGACGCGGAGAGCCGCGGGCCGCGAGCGGCGGCAGCCGCGCGGCGGAGGCCAGGGACGTGAGGTTCCCGATCAACCGACACCGGCTGCCGCAGCTGATCGCGGACGCCGTGATCGTCGCGCTGGCCTGGTTCCTCGCCTTCCAGCTCCGCTTCGACCCCTCGATCCCGGTCTACTACGACCGCTACCTGAGCGTCGAGGTGATCGGGCTGCTCGTCGCGATCAAGCTCGTCCTCTTCGCGCTCTTCGGCTTCTACAACCGCTGGTGGCGCTACGTCTCCACGCGCGACATGTGGGGCGCAGCGCGGGGAGTGACCGCGGCCTCGCTCGTCGCGTTTCTCGTTTTCTCGTTCTTCGAGGTGCACGTGACGGCGGTGCCGAGGACGGTGTGGATCCTCGACGGGCTGCTCTGTCTCGCCTTCGTCGCCGCGTCGCGCATGCTGGCCCGGACGATCATCGAGCGCCCGCAGACCTCCTCCCTCGTGGCGCGCGGCAAGGAGGTGATCGTTGTCGGCGCCGGAGACGCCGCGCAGCTGATGGTCAAGGAGATGCTGCGCACGCCCTCGATCGGCTTCACGCCGATCGGGCTGATCGACGACGACCCGCGCAAGAAGAATATGCGCCTGCACGGGATCCGGGTGCTCGGCACGAGCGACGAGCTGCGACACATCCTGCACGACCGGCGGCCGGACGAGCTGCTGATCGCGATCCCGTCGGCGTCGGGCGAGGTGCGGCGGCGCATCGTCGACGTCGCCCGCGCCGAGCGCATCCCGGTGAAGACGCTGCCGGGCCTGCACGAGCTGATCGCCGGCGACCAGGCGCTCGCGCAGCAGATCCGACCCGTCCAGGTCGAGGACCTGCTCGGCCGCGAGCCGGTCGAGACGGACGTCGCTGCGATCTGCTCGTACCTCGAGGGGAAGACCGTGCTCGTCACCGGCGCGGGAGGCTCGATCGGCTCCGAGCTCTGCCGGCAGATCGCGCGTGCCGAGCCGGCGCGCATCGTGATGGTGGAGCAGGGCGAGAGCGCCCTCTTCGACATCGAGCGCGAGCTCGTCGACGAGCGCGACTTCGCGGCCGCCGTCCCCGTGCTCGCAGACGTGCGCAACCGCCGGCGGATGCGGGACGTCTTCGACCGCTACCGGCCCGACGTGATCTTCCACGCCGCGGCCTACAAGCACGTCCCGTTGATGGAGGCGAACCCGATCGAGTCGGTGCGGAACAACGTGCTCGGCACGCGCGTCGTCGCCGAGCTCGCGATCGACCACAGCGTGGAGCGGTTCGTGCTCATCTCGACGGACAAGGCGTTGAACCCGTACAGCGTCTACGGGCAGTCGAAGACGCTCTGCGAATGGATCGTCGGCGCCCACGGAGAGCGGGACGAGGTGGCGACGCGCTTCGTGGCCGTGCGCTTCGGCAACGTCCTGAACTCGGCGGGCAGCGTGATCCCGCTCTTCCGCCGCCAGATCGGGCGGGGAGGGCCCGTCACCGTGACCGATCCCGAGATGACGCGCTTCTTCATGACCATCCCGGAGGCGGTGGCGCTCGTCGTGCAGGCGGGGGCGATCGGCGGGCGAGGCCGGATCTACGTGCTCGAGATGGGAGAGCCGATCCGGATCCTCGACCTGGCCCGGAACATGATCAGGCTGTCGGGGAAGGAGCCCGACGTCGACATCGAGATCAAGTTCATCGGCGCGCGCCCCGGCGAGAAGACGCACGAGGAGCTCTTCGCCGCCGGCGAGACCTGGCAGCCGACGACGCATCCCTCGATCGTCGCGCTCGACGTCTCTCCGGTCGATCGCGTCTGGCTCGACTCGAGGCTCGACGAGCTCGAGCAGCTCGTCGAGGACGGCGACACGCTCGGTCTCGTCGGCCGACTCGCTGCGATCGCGAGCGAGCCGAAGCGGCTGCTCGAGCCGGAGGCGGACGCCGCCGCAGCGACGCCCGCCTCGGAGTCGGTCTAGGCGCTACGCACCCGGGATGCGCAGGAGGCCGAGCTGGCCGCCGTCGCGCTGGTACGTCAAGGTGTCGGATCCTTCCCGACGTACCTCCTCGTCGATCGCGAGTGTTCCGGCTTGAACGTCCACGAGGAAAGCACCTGGGCCGAAGACGCTCGATGCGTCGATGACGCCGCTCGACTCCCAGGCGCCCATGTTGCCGGGTACCGGCGCCGCGTCCTCGTCGGTCGGACCCTCGTCCGCCGACTGGTTCACCTTCGCAGCGACGCGCATCGTGCCCGTGGCGAGGTCGTACTGCCAGATTCGGGCGGTGGTCGCGTTCGGGTCGTTCGAGCCGTTCGGGAACTGCTGACTCGAACCCGGGTCCTCCGTGATCAGGAGGCTCCGCTCCGTCGACTCGATGTTGTCCGGCTGGTGGATCTCGTTCGGCGCCTTTACGGGGGCATCGTCACCCTCGATCAGGATCGAGAAGCTCGTCACCTTCGTCGGATCGTTCTTGTCCAGCACCAGCTTCCAGACACGGCCGTTAGACGAGATCGACGGGTTGCCGCCCGCACTCGTCGCGCCGCGGCCACTGTCCACCACATAGACGACGTTTTGCATTCCAGGCCGACGGTCGTAGGCGATGTCCTCGACCCGGACGAACTGGAACACCTTCCCCGGCTGGTTGTCGCCCCAGTACTCGAGCACCCACTGCGGCCCGTCGATGCCCTCGCCCGTGCGGGCGTCGCGCTGCCAGGTGCCGTCGTCCGGTGGGTCCGGATAACCCTTGTCGGCGGCCATCAGGTCGGTGCCGTCTGGGGCGATGCCGGTGGCGATGTCCTTCGGCACCTTGACGAACTTCCCGGTGACGCTCATCGGCGAGCCCGGTGCGAAGTCGTAGTAGTCGTCGACTCCGTTTGCGACGAACGCCCAGAGGTCGCCCTCGTCGTCCCAGACTGCGTCCGAGTCGTCCGCGATATACGAGTAGAGCTGCGCCTGGGCGGGGTTCGAGACGAACGAGTCGTCGCCCGAAAGCACGACCGGCTTCCCGTAACCCGGGATGGGGACGCTGTTCTCGTGGTTGTGCCGGCCCATGCCCCAGATCGGCTTGACCTTGCCGGACTTCTCGTCGATCGCCACGACGGCGCCGATCTGCCGAGAGTCTGCTGCGCCGATCGTCGTCGGCCAAGCCTTCCCGCTGCGCTTCACCCAGTCGATGCCCTCCTCGTTCGTCAGCAGCATCGGCCGGTCGAAGCCCTCGGCCTCGGTGGCGAGGTAGCTCGAGCAGAAGCGCTGCCAGTTCTCGCTCGATTGGATCGCGTACGAGCCCTTCAGCACGCCGCCGCTCTTCTGGTGCAGCCGCAGCTCGCTGACGAGCGAGTTGGTGAAGTCGTTGAAGCCGACGCCGGTGCCGGTTGCGCGGTTGTAGGTGTACGGGAACGGGACCGTTGAAGTCTCGTGGTTCACGTACAGGTCGACGGTGCCCTTGCCGTTCTTCGTTAGGGCGATCCCATCAGGGATCGACTCGAACATGTAGCCGCCCTTCAGAGTGTCCCCGACGGTGATGATCGCTTCGTACGACGCGCCGGGTGCCACCGGTGTGATCATCGGCCCCTGCGCCGTCCTGAAGCCGGGGCTACCACCGCCTGACGCCGTTGCCGCGACGAAAATCGCTACTGCGACGGCGAACGTGGCCGCCGCGAAACCCTTACGCATGCGAATCCCCTTTCTGTTCTCCCCCAGTGCATGGTCTGCGCGATCCTATGCCCGAAGTGAGGAGAGCAGAAGCCTGAGCAGGTCGCCGGGATCGCGGCGCAAGCGCTCGCTCGCCCGTGGATCCCGCTTCTCGAGCGTCAGCGCCCGCGGGTCGGTGAGCGGCACGAGCCGCCCGTCGCGGATCAGATCCTCGTCGACGCCGCCGAGCCGCCCGCCGTACGTCGTGTAGACGGGGACACCGAGCGCCACCGCCTCGCGGTTCATCGTCCCGCCGGCGGAGACGACGAGGTCGGCGAGCGCGATCAGGCTCTGCGCGTCGATCGCGCTGCCGGGCACGATCACCGAGGGCAGGGCGAGCGCCTGCACGTACGCGCGCTGCTCCTCGGTGCGGGGAATCACCACGGCGTGCACGTGCTCGTCGCGGCCCAGGTGCTCGAGCGTCTGGGGAAACAGCGGGTTCGAGTGGCGGTGGTAGAGCGAGACGTCGGGCGGCGGGCGCAGCACGACGACGATCCGCTCCGGGTCCACGCCGAGCTCGGTCAGGACCCCCTCGTCCGGCTCGAAGTCCGCCAGGTAGTACTCCTCCTTCAGGCCCGGGTACTGGAGCAGCTTCGGCGGGGTGGCGCCATAGGTGGCGAGGCGCTCGGGCGGGATCGAGTCGGGCACGACGACCCGGGTCGCGGCGCGGCAGCCGAGCTGGTGCTGGAGCGTCGCCCACTCGTAGTCGAAGGTTGTCGAGCTGGGAACGCCCAGCCGGCGCGCCGTGATCGTCAGCTCGTGCGAGCCGTGAGCGAGCGCGACGTCGAAGCCGCGTCCGCTGGCCCAGCCGTGCAGCGCGTACAGCCGCCCTGCGAGTGAGCGGGCCTTGCCGAGGCTCGAGCGGCCGCCGTGCTTCCCGATCACCGTCGAGCTGAGGCCGTGGAGCGCGAGTAACTGCTGCGTCTGCGCGTACTCGCGCGAGGTGATCTCCACCTCATCGCCGCGCCCGCGCAGGATGTCCACGAGCGGCCGGAAGACGAGCACGTGCGCCGACGCGGTCATATCGATCCAGACACGCACTACGCAACCGCCTCCGCAACTCGGCTGCCGGGAGCGGCTCCGGGCGAGCGCTCGACGTGGTGCTCGTGCCAGAGCGTGAACGCGAGCAAGCCCCAGAGCTGGCGGCTCAGGTCGGCGCGGCCCGCAACGTGGTCGTCCAGGATGCGGTGCACTGCCTCCGGGCGGAAGTAGCCCTGGCGGCGCAGCGTCTCGGCCGAGAGCGTCGCGCGGGCGAACGGCTCGAGCTCGCCGCGTAGCCAGGCCGCGGCCGGGATCGAGAAGCCGCGCTTGCGGCCCCGGACGATCTCGGGCGGCAGCAGCGGCTCGGCGGCCGCCCTCAGCAGCACCTTCTTGCGGCGGCCGCGCAGCTTGTGTCGCGTCGGCAGCGCGGCCGCGAACGAGTCGACGATCGGGTCGAGGAACGGCACGCGCGCCTCGAGTGAGTGCGCCATCGACGCGCGGTCGGTCTTCACGAGCAGGTCGTCGACGAGGTACGTGCGGGCGTCGAGGTCCTGGAGCCGGGCGAGCAGCTCCGCCCCCTCCGTCTCGGCGAAGCGCTCGCGCAGCGTGTCGACCGGATCCCAGCCGTGCCGGCGCCCGGTCAGCTCGGCGCGCACCTCCGGCGCGAAGATCTCCTTCCAGCCGTGGTGGCGCTCGAGCGGTGGCAGGTGCGCGGCCCGCACGAAGCGCTTGGCCTTGTAGTCGAAGCTCACGCGCGCGCTGGAGACCGGCAGGCGCTCGACGAGCGGCCGCGCGAGCCCTGCGAGCCGGCCGACGCGCAGCGCGAGCAGGTCGGCCTGGTAGGTGTAGTAGCCGCCGAAGAGCTCGTCGCCGCCCTCGCCGGAAAGCGCCACCTTCACGTCCTCGGCCGCGAGCTGCGAGACGAGGTAGGTGGGTAGGGCCGAAGAGTCCGCGAACGGCTCGTCGAAGGCCCCTGCCAGCGCCGGCAGCAAGAGCGCCGCGTCGGGCCGGACGACCAGCTCGCGATGCCGCGTCCCGTAGCGCTTTGCCACTCGCCGCGCGTCGGCGCGCTCGTCGAAGGACGCCTCTTCGAAGCCGATCGAGAACGTGCGCAGCTGCTCGCTCGACTCCTGCGCGGCGAGCGCGGCCAGGAGCGCCGAGTCGACGCCGCCCGAGAGCAGCACGCCGACCGGTACGTCGGAGACGAGGTGCGCGCGCACCGAGTCGCGCAGCCGCTCGCGCAGCTCCTCGGCGAGCTCGGCTTCGCCCTCGCGGCGCACGTCCGCGGCGGCTACGGGCAATGGCCGGGCGTAGCGCTCGAGCCGCAGAGCTTCCTTCTCCCACACGAGGACGTGGCCCGGCGGGAGCTTGCGCGTGTCCCGGAAGATGGACAGTGGCCCGGGGATCGAGTTGAAGGCGAGGAACGCCTCCAGCGCGTCGAGGTCGATCTCGCCACGCGGCAATGCACGCAGCTCGGAGGCGAACGCCAGCTCGCCGCTCGTCGCGCGATAGTAGAGCGGCTTGATCCCGTAGCGGTCGCGGGCCAGGACGAGCCTGCGGCGCGGGGCGTCCCACACCGCGATCGCGAACATGCCGCGCAGCCCCTCGGCGAACGCGGTCCCGTGCTGCTCGTAGAGGTGGACGAGCACCTCGGTGTCGCCATGGGTGCGGAAGCGGTGGCCCTGCGCCTCCAGCTCGGCGCGGAGAGCGGCGTAGTTGTAGATCTCGCCGTTCTGCACGACGACGACGGTGCCGTCCTCGTTCGCGATCGGCTGATCCCCCGTCTCGAGGTCGATGATCGAGAGCCGGCGCGCCGCGAGCCCCACCGGGCCGTCGAGGTGGACGCCGCTCGAGTCGGGGCCCCTGTGCACGAGCGTTGCGCTCATCTCCTCGAGCCGCCTCCGGTCGGCGCCTCCGGCCGAGACGAGTCCACAGATGCCGCACATACGGAGCCTGAGTCTACGTCTCGCCGCGCGCGATGCCCCGCAGCGACTGCCTGAGCACACGCCACGCCGTCGCCGTGACGATGCGGAGGTAGAGGCTGACCGAGCGGTCGGCGATCCACTCCAGGTCGTGCGCGAGCTTCTCGCCCCACGAGGGCTCGCGGCCCATGCGCGTCTGGGCGAAGCCGGTGAGGCCCGGGCGGACGACGAGGCGCTGCCAGTAGGCAGGGATCTCTTCGCAGAGCTCCTCGAAGAACCGCGGCCGGATCGGGCGCGGGCCGACGATCGACATGTCGCCGCGCAGTACGTTCCAGAGCTGCGGCACCTCGTCGAGCTGCGAGTCCCGCAGCCAGCGTCCGAGCTGGGTCACCTCCGCGGGGGTCCGCACGTCGAGCTCCGCTCCGTACCACTGACCGAGCCGCGTCTCGGCGCCGGGCTCGAGCGTACGGAACTTGCGCATCGTGAAGACACGTCCGTAACGGCCGACGCGGTCGCCGCGGTAGAAGATCGGCGGCCCAGAGGTGAGGCGAATCGCGATGGCGATCGGCACGGCGACGACCGCGACCATCACCAGGGACGTGACCGCGATTACGACGTCGAGCGAGCGCAGGCGGCGGTCGACGTCGGGGCGCTCGAGTCCGTGCAACGCGAGGTGCGAGTAGCGCTGGGCGAGTGTCTGGGGCGCGGGCGATCCGGTCATGCCCGCAGCTTTCCAGACAGCGGGCGGGATCGCTGCGGAGGTATTCGCTCGATAAGCTGGACTTATGGACACCCGCCAGCTCGCCGCCTTCTGCACGGTCGTCGAGCGGAAGAGCTTCTCTCAGGCCGCGGAACGGCTCGGCGTCACGCAGCCTGCGGTCTCGCTCCAGGTGCGAGCCCTCGAGAAGCGCCTCGGCACTCAGCTGCTCGACCGTTCGGGTCGCCGGGTGGAGCCGACTGAAGCCGGTCTGCGACTCTACCGTGGCGCGCAGCGGCTGCTCGCGCTCGAGGAGCAGCTCGTCGAGGAAGTCGCCGGCGGCAGCGACGGCGAGCTCACAGGCGACCTCTCGCTCGGAGCCTCGACAGGCCCGGCGGCGGTCGTCGTTCCGCTGCTGCTCTGCGAGTTCCAGCTCGCGAACCCGAGCGTTGGAGTCTCGCTCTCGGTGCACGACACGCACTCGGTCGTCGAGCTCGTGGCGGCGCGCGAGCTCGAGCTCGGCATCGTCGGCGCCGCGCGACGACACCGCTCGGTCCGGTTCGAGCCGTTCTTCGAGGACGAGGTGATCCTCGCGTGCCCGCCGAGCCATCCGTTTGCGGGGCGGACGGTCACGATCGACGAGCTGCGGGCGGAGCAGCTGATCGTGATGCAGGAGGGCGCCGGCGTCCGTCAGATCGTCGACGACGAGTTGCGCGGGCTCGGACTGCGGCTGCGCGACCTCGACGTGCGCCTCGTGCTCGGCCTCCAGGAGTCGGTGCGGAGCGCCGTGCAGGCCGGTTACGGGATCACCTTCATCTCCCGCTCGGCCGTCGAGACGGAGCTTGAAGCCGGGACGCTCGCGGCCGCGCGTGTCGACGGGATCGACGCGACCCGCGAGATCTCGCTTGTTCGCTCGGCCGGGCGGACGTCGACGCGGGCGGCGGAGGCGTTCGTCGCGTTCGCGCGCGAGCGCCTGACGTGATCGTCCGCTGGGGGATCGGCTCGCTGGACGACGTCCTGTCCGAGCTCGGTTGCTCGGCGCCATACCTGCTCGCGACCGAGCGCCACGACGACGTGCCGGGTCAGGTCGGTCGCTGGCGCGAGTTGCCGACGGACGAGATCGATGCGATCGTCGCTGCGCTGGGCACGGCGGACGTCCTCGTCCCGCTCGGCGGCGGCAGCTCGATCGACACGGCCAAGGCGGTGTCCGCGGAGACCGGGCTGCCGGTCGTCTCCATTCCGACGACGTACTCCGGCGCCGAATGGACGCCGTTCTTCGGCGTCCGCGACCAGGGTCGCCGGCAGCGCGGCGGCGGTGGGGGCGCTTGGGTCGCCGGCATCGTCTACGACCCGGAGCTGACGCTCGGGCTGCCTCGCGGAGCGACGGTCGGGACCGCGCTGAACGCGCTGGCCCACTGCGCCGAGGCTCTCTACGTCGAGGGACATAACCCGGCAGCGGACGAGCACGCGTTCGAGGGGGCGCGGCTGATCTCCCACTGGCTCCCACGCGTCGTCGAGGACCCGGTCGGCCTGGAGCCGCGGACAGGGCTCCTTCGCGGCGCGTGCCACGCCGGAGCCGCGCTTGGAGGGTCGATGCTCGCGCTGGGGCACGCCATGGCACAGGCGCTCGGAGGACGCTACGGACTGCCGCACGGCGCCATGAACGCGCTCGCCCTGCCGCCCGCGCTTCGTTTCAACGCGGAGACTGCGCCGGAGGCCCTCGCGCGGCTCGGTGCCGCCGTGGGCGCGGAGGATCCCGCACGCCGAGTCGAGGAGCTCGCCCGACTCGGCGGCTTCGAGCGGTTGCGGGATCTCGGCGTGCCGGAGGCCGAGCTCGCGGACGTCGCGGCCGCGGTCGTGGAGCGTCCAGGGGCGAAGGCGAACCCGCGGTCCGCGACGGTCGCGGAGGTGGAGGAGCTGCTGCGCTCGATCTGGTAGCTCGGCCCGCTGCTGTCGAGCCGCTACGTGAAGAGCTCGCCTTCGTCGCGACGGTATCCCCAGGCTGCCAGCAACCCGAATGCGAGCCCGTACGCGACGAGCAGCGCGATGTCGGCGAGGCCCCAGCGACGGCCCTCCACGCTTGCCCAGAGCAGCTCGCCCCAGCGACGGGTCGGGACGAGCGACGAGTAGGGGTCTGCCCTCTCCGGAAGGTGCGCGGTTCCTGTCCAGAGCCCGCCGGCGAGGGCGGCGCCGAGGAAGACGAGGTTCGCAACCGGAACGGCTGCTCGCGGGGAGAGCCAGTACCCGAGCGCGATTCCGGCCAGCGCGAACGGGACTCCGCCCACGACCAACGCGATCGCGAGCAGGAGCCAGCGCTGGGCGCTCAGCGCAACGCCGTCACGTGCGATCGCCGTCGCGATGACGAGTGCGGCGGCTGCGGACGCGAAGGGCACCGCCGCGAGGACCCGGCCGGCCAGCCTGACCCGCAGGGTGACCGGGAGCGTGCGCAGGTAGCGCTCCCAGGGCGTCAGTCGCTCGGTCGCGATCCCGACGCCGAACTGGAAGAAGCTGACTCCGAGCACCGCGGTCCCAGCCACACCGGACATTGCGAGCGCCGGGTCGGCGTCCCTGTAGACCGTCGTCGTCACGAACAGGTACGTGAGCGTCGGAAAGAGCAGCGTCGACACTGAGAAGGCCGGAATCCGGTAGAGCTCGACCAGGCTGGCTCGTGCGTACGCGAGCGTCGCTGTCACGGGTCCGCTCCGGTCAGGTCGAGAACGGCCTGCTCGAGCGAGACGCGGGTCACTTCGAGGCCGCTGAACGCGATCCCGCTGGCCACGATTCGCTCCACGAGTCCGTCCGGGTCGTCGGTATGGAGGACGTAGCGTCCGTCGATGCGCTCCACGCGGACCTCCGGCGGCAGCGCGGGCAGAGCGGCCACCTCCAGCGTCACCCGGGCCACGCCGGCTCGAGCGCGGAGCTCGCTCGCCGCTCCCTCGGCGCGGATGCGGCCCCGGTCGAGCACGACGATGCGCGTGGCGAGCGCCTCGGCCTCGTCGAGGTGATGGGTCGTGAGCAGAACCGTACCGCCGGTCGCGCGAAATCCCCGGATCGAGCTCCAGGCACGGCGGCGTGCCTCCACGTCGAGGCCCACGGTCGGCTCGTCGAGGAAGAGGGCCCGCGGCTGACCCGCGAAGGCGAGCGCGAGCGCGAGCCGCCGGCGCTCCCCTCCCGACAGGCCGCCGGCGAGCCGGCCGGCCAGGGCGTCGAGCCCGAACTCGGTGAGCAGGTCGTCGGTCTCGGCCGGAGCGACGTAGTTCGCGCGCACGAGCTCGATCAACTCGCGGACGCGGCCCGTGGGCGGAAAGCTCGTCTCCTGGGGCGAGACCCCGATTCGCTCTCGGGCGGCGGCGAGTCGCGGGTCGAGCCCGAACAGGCGAGCGCATCCCCGGTCCGGGCGGCGCAACCCGAGCGCGATCGAGATCGCGGTGGACTTGCCGGCACCGTTCGGCCCGAGCAGCGTCACGATCTCCCCGGGCCGGAGCTCGAGCGAGACGCCGTCCAGCGCGAGAACCGCGCCGAAACGCCGTGCGACGTTCTCCAGCCGCAGGATCGCGGCGGTCTCGTCGGAGCCGGCTGCAGGACTCGTGTCGGGCGTCGTGAGCCGAGCATACGGCGGGCCGGAGGCCGCTGGAACTGTCCGAATCGGACCGTTTGGTCGGCCCGCCAGCGCGACTGCGATCAGCACGTTGTAGACCGCGTGAGCGGTCATGGCGGCGGCGAGACCGAAGCCGAGCGCGAGCGCGGTGAAGCAGCTGCCCGTGAGGAGATGAACGACCGCGAGGCGGCCTTGGGCCGGTGCGTGCGCCGCTGCGAACCCGACCGTGAGCACCGCCGCGGCGGGAACGCGTCCGATCACCGTCGCGCCGACGGCGAGGAGCACGCCTCTCCAGACCGCCTCCTCGTGCAGCGCGCGCAGGGCGACGTGAGCCGAGCGCGCGGCCATGCGCCGATTGGGCGAGGCTCGCGGACGCCGACGTGCGAGGCCGACGAACAGGGCGGCGCCCGCGCAACCGCCGAGGGCGGCGGAGGTCCAGGCCGCGCCGCCGCCGGGGAAGGGCAGGCCGAGGAGGAGGGCCGCGCTTGCGGTGGAGAGCCAGAGGGCCTGGCGCGCCGCGACTCGGAACCGGCTCAGTTCTCCTCCGGGCGGCCGAGTGGGATGACGTAGAGCGCCGCCTCGTGCAGCCCGTCGACTTCGAGCAGATCGTTCACCTGCCGGTCGAAGAAGCCGCCCAGAGGCACGCTCGCCAGCCCGAGCGCTGTGGCGGCGAGGAGGACATTCTGCGCCACGTGTCCGGCTTCGAGCAGCGCGAAGCGGTAGCCACGCTGCCCGTACTTAAAGCGACTGCGCCAGAACGTCGCCGTGAGGAAGACAACGGCGCTCGCGTTCGCGACGAGCTCGGGGTAGGGCGTGAGCGGCTCGAGCTGGGAACGGGCGACGGGGCGCAGGATCTCGAGGCAGTCCCGTAACGGGTCGAAGCGGTAGAGCCGCTGCTCGAGCCCCGTGACCGCGAGGGCGGCGACGTAGGCGTCGAGGGGGTAGAGCGCGCCTCCGGACGGGACGGAGCGGAGCTGGACGTCGCCCGGCCCTTTACCGGTGACTCCGTACCCGGTCTGCAGCGTCGCGGAGAGCTCCTCCAGGGCGACGGGCCGAGGGTGGTAGTGCCGCCGCGACCTGCGGGCAGCCACCACTTCGTCGAGCGGCAGGCGGGGGAGGATCGAGTCCGGAAGCGCGACCGTGTGCGCCTCGGTCCGGCGAGCCCCGGCGCGGGCGATCGTCTGGCGGAGCTCGCGGCTGCGCTCGAGCAGGTCCGCGCTGCGATTGCGGTGATCGAGCGCAACGCGCGAGATTCTGGAGGCCTCGTGGAAGGTCTCGGCGGCGTCGTCGAGAGCAACTCCTTCCTCCCCAAAGACCCACGGAGCCCAGTTCACGCTCTGCGGCGTGCTCACGGGAAGGGGTGCGGGTCGTGGTTGACGGTCTCGAGCGTCAGCGGCTCGTCGCGGAATCCGAGCTCGTGAGCGGCGTGGAAGAGGCGTCGCGGGCCGAGGAACCGGGCCAGGTGGATCACGTCGAGGGGGCAGAGCTGCGGTGAGAGCACCCTCACGACGAAGAGGCCGACCTCACGGATGTCCGGCGTCGTCACGTCGGCCGCGTAGAGCGTGACCGCGCGTGCAGCGAGCTTCGCCGCCGCCGACTCGATCAGCGAGCGTACGTCGGCGCCGTGAAGAGGTGGGATGTCGGCGGTCGGACGGCGCTCCTCGGCCGCGTCCAGGAACGTGGCGAGCGCGAGGTTCGAGGGATCCGCGTAGAAGCGCAGGTGGTCGTCGAAGTCCCGAATCTCCTCCGCCCGAGGAACCACGCTCTCCCCTCGGATGAGGTCGCGCGACCCCTGCTGGACCCAGAACGCCTCCGCCAGAGCCTTTCTCGCCGCCTCCTGGATCGTGACGGCGGCTGCGGCTCCGAGCCCGAGGCGGCCGGCATCGGCCTCTGGGCCGTGCACGACGCCGATCACGACGGGGATCCCGAAGAAGCAGCTGGCGTCGACTGCGGCGTAGCGTAGGCCGGCCGGGGCGAGGTACAGCCGCTCGACCCGCTCGAGCTCGGCGTCCCCGATCCAGTCCAGGAGTGGCAGCGAGAGGCGATTCGCCCACACGACCATGAACGCGTCTCGTTCCACGAGCTCGAGCAGGCCGGCGAGGATCGCCTCTTCGAGGGTCGCTCCGCATGCGAGGCCGTTGCTCGTCGCATACGCGATGGGCGGCTCGTCCGGTGGAGGCGGGCTGAGGAAGACGAGTCGTGCCGGCAGGAGGAACGGTTCGCAGTCGGGCACCCGAAAGCCCTCGACCCAGCGGATCGGCGTGTGGGAGGTGAAGGGAACGAACGGGAAGCCGGGCATCGCGAGCTGCTCGTCGCGGAAGAACGTGAACTCGCCCGGATCGATGGTGGCGGCGTCGAGGTTCTCGGCCGCCACTCGCGGAAGATCGGCGGCCGGCCAGGCCGCGCCGGCGTAGCGCTCCACGGCCTCGGCGATCGCCGAGGCCTGCGAGGCCGCGCGAGAGACGTTCGAGCAACCCGAGTGATCCACCGAGACGGTGCCCAGCACCTCGTCCGTCGCCGCGAGCAGGCAGCCCGTTCCGACGAAGCGGGACTCGCCGTGGCCGCGCAGGAGCTCGACGGCCGAGCGTACGATCCCCGTGTGCCTGGAAACCACAGCCTCGAGTCGCGGAAGCGTGAGCGCGAGTGGCGTGGGTGGTACCGGCGCGAGCTCAGGCACCGGCGGAGATCTCCTTGAACCACGGCAGCGGTGCGGCGAGCGTGTCGACGCCGGAGCAGGCAGGGCAGCGCGGAACCCGGAGGACCCGATGGCGGGAGAGCGTCAGCGGGACGCCCACGTCGAGCGCGTAGAACGATCCCGGCAAGGTGGGATCGAGACCTCCGAGATACCGGAGGAGCGCGAACGCGGCCACCCCGGTCACGACGGCGTCGAGGGCGCTCGAGTCGCGTGCCGGCGCCCGCGAGCCCTCGAGTGCCCGAAGCTCGTCGCGGCAGTCCGTCGTGGCGGCACGTCGCAGCCTGTAGCACTCGAGGCACGCGGTCTCGCCGGGCACGACGAACGGTCCGATCGGGGCGAGCCGGCCGTCGAAGGGCAGGAGCGCGAGCCAGGCGAGACCGTCCTCGCTGCGGCTGCCGGCCCAGGCGTCCAGCTCGCCGAGCTCGCCCGCCCCGGCGACGGCGACACCGACGTCGTGGGTACCGTCGAGCGCGCCTGCCCTCCAGGCGACCGGCTCGACGAGGCCCGTGCCCGCGCGCAGCAGCTCTCGGGCCAGCGCCGCCGCCTGCGGCGTCTCCCCCGCCACGGCGATGCGCGCCTCGCGGAGACGGCGATGGATCTCGTGTGGCGACGGACCGTCCCGCCTCAGCGCCGAGAGTGACTGCGCCGCGGCGGCGAATGGCCGTGGCTCGTCGAGCGGGGGCCCATCCGTGAGCAGCCCGTGAGCGGCGAGCAGGACGAGTGCGTGCTCGATCGCCGGCCTAGCGGGAGCACCGAGGATCGCGACGATCTCGTCCACGTCGCGCATCCCGTCGAGGAGTGGCAGCAGCGCCGGCACGAGCCGCTTCAACGCGCCTCCTTCCAGCACGGTCACGGCTCCTCCGTGCTCCAGCAGCAGTCGCCCGCCGTCGGTCGTCATGCGGTACCACGGCCGGAGGTGCGGCTGCCGCGGGAGGGGCTGAGCGGCCCCTCCCGGGGTCTGGTCGAGCTCTACCAACAGATCTGGCAGAGGAAGCAGCAGAGAACGATCGAGCAGGTGCTCGAGCAGCAACCGCCGGGATCGTCTACGGCTGCGTACGCGGCGAGCCCGAGCCCCTTCTCGGTCGCGGTGAGATCGAGCAACTCGTCGGTGAGCGTGGCGAACATGTGAGCCTCCGTCTCTGAGCGGGTAACGACCGATCCATCGTGCCTGTCCGAGACGCGGCCTTTGTGGCGATTTCGACGCGAATGTGTGCCGAAAGCCGCAACTTCAGCATAAGGGGCGCTAATGCTCAGCATTATCGACTGGTACGATGCATCCATGGCTGAGCGGCCCCAGTTCGACGTGCTCGTGGTCGGCAGCGGCGCCTCCGGTCTCGCCGCCGCCGTCTCGGCCGTGCGCGCCAGCGCGACGGTGGCGCTCGCGACGAAGGGCTCGATCCAGGCGTGCAACTCCGCCAAGGCGCAGGGCGGGATTCAGGCCGCCTTCGGGGAGGACGACTCGCCCGAGCAGCATGCCGCCGACGTCTTCAAGAGCTCCCACGACTCCGCGGACCTGCGGCTCGTCGAGATCCTCACGGGCGCCGCCCGCAGTGCCATCCACTGGCTGGAGGAGCTCGGCGTCGAGTTCACGAAGGAGAACGGCGGCTACCGCCTCGCACGCTGCGGCGGTGCGAGCGCGAAGCGCTTGCTGCAGGTCGGCGACCGCACCGGCCACGCGATCACCAAGGCCCTCCGCGACGCATTCGAGGCGGGCGAGGGAGAGCTCTTCCCCGGCAGCCCCCTGCAGGCGCTCGAGCCGCTGGAGAACGGCTGGCGCGCGACCTGCGGCGAGCACGTGCTCGCCGCGAGCACCGTGGTGCTCGCCGCGGGCGGGCGATGCTTCCGGGTCGCGAAGGAGCGGGGGGAGCTCTCGACGAACCACCCGAACGCCACCGGCGAGGTGCTGCAGCTGGCCCTCGATCTCGGCGCGGAGGCGCGCGACCTCGACCACCTCCAGTACCACCCGAACGGCGGTGCCTGGCCCGAGACGATGCAGGGCTACTCGATCCCGGAGACCACGCGCGCCTACGGGGCGGTGCTGCTGAACGCCGACGGCGAGGAGTTCACCGACTCGCTCGGCCCGCGCGACGTCGTCAGCCAGGCGATCTTCGACGAGGTCGAGCGGGGCAAGGGCGTCGAGACGCCCGACGGCCGGCCCGCCGTCTACCTCGACACGACGCGCATCGCCCCTGAGGACGCGGACGTGTCCCTCCCGTACATGCTGCGCCGCTACCGCGGAGGCGGCATCGATCCGCTGAGCGAGCAGCTCCTCACCTACCCGGTGTTGCACTACCAGAACGGCGGTCTCGTGATCGACACCGACGGACAGACGACGCTCGAGGGGATCTACGCGTGCGGCGAGATCGCCGGGGGAACACACGGTGAGAACCGGATGATGGGAAACTCGCTGCTCGAGTGCGTCGTCTTCGGGCGCCGCGCCGGTCGGGCGGCGGCAACGAAAGCGAGGGTATGAGCGTCAAACCGAAGGTTTGCCAATGAGCACAGTCACGACCACCGAGCTCCAGCACGCCGTCGAGGACGCGGCCGCGCACCTCTACGTGTGGGCGCTGAAGGACATCCCTCAGGACCTCCGCGACGCGCTCGCGGCGGCGACGGCGCGCGAGACCTCCGTCACGGGGCAGCGCGTGCTCCAGACGATCAACCGGAACGTGTCGATCGCGGCCGACGAGAAGAACCTCGTCTGCCAGGACACCGGCATCGCCGTCTACACCTGCCGCGTCGGCGAGCACTTCCCGCTCCACCCGACGCGCATCTACGAGGCGCTGCGCGACGGGACCGCGCGCGCGACCGTCGAGCATCCGCTCCGCTCGAACGCGGTGCACACGATCACGCGCGAGAACACGGGGCCGAACATCGGCTACCGGCTGCCGATCGTGCACTGGGACTTCATCCCGGACTGGGACGGGCTCGACGTCAAGTGCGTCCCCAAGGGCTCCGGCTCCGAGAACATGAGCTTCCTGAAGATGTGCGTGCCCGCCGACGGCGTGAAAGGGGTCAAGCAGTTCGTGCTCGAGTCGATCGTCGGAGCGGGCGGCAAGCCGTGCCCGCCCGGGATCGTCGGCGTCGGCATCGGCGGCACCGCCGACTACGCGATGTACCTCGCCAAGGAGGCGATCACCCGCCCGGTCGGCACGCGGAACCCCGACCCGCTCGTCGCCGAGCTCGAGGACGAGCTCTACGGCCTGCTCAACGAGACGGGGATCGGCCCGATGGGGCTCGGCGGCGACGTGACCGTGCTCCAGTGCCACATCGAGCACGCCGACACGCACATGACGCTGAACCCGGTTGCCGTCAACTACCAGTGCTGGGCGGCGCGGCGCGCGTCCGTGCACGTCGACGCGCAGGGCAACCTCGACTACGACCGGGAGTTCTAGTCATGGCCCAGCACGAAGTGACGTTCCCGATCACCGACCCGCAGGAGATCCTGAAGCTCCGCGCGGGCGACGAGGTCACCGTCCAGGGGCACATCATCGGCATCCGCGACCGCACCCAGATCCGGATCTTCGACCAGGGCGTCGAGCCTCCCATGGACCTCCGCGGCGCCTTCCTGTTGCACACGGCGCCGGGCGTGCGCAAGCTCGAGAGCGGCCGCTACGAAAAGGTCTGCATCGGCACGACGACGTCCGCGCGGATGGTCCGCTTCACCGAGCCGCTCGGCCGCCAGTACGGCGTCCGCGCGATCTGCGGCAAGGGCGGGTTCCCCGACGAGGCGATCGAGCCGATGCGCGAGCTCGGGATGGTCTACTTCGCGATCGTCGGCGGTGCCGCCGCGCTCGAGACGACCCAGATCGAGGAGATCGAGGAGGTGGCCTGGGAGGAGCTGATGCCCGAGTGCCTGTGGAAGTTCCGCGTGAAGGACTTCGGCCCGCTCACCGTCGGCATCGACGCGCACGGCAACTCGCTCTACCACGACGTCCAGGAGAGCGCGCAGGAGAAGCTGAAGGAGATCTTTGCCCGATTTTGACCTCGGTCTGCCGCGCCGGGCCGCCGGTCTCACCCACGTGCTCGACAAGGGTCTCGGACCGCGCGTCTGGGAGGACGTCCTCGACGTCGCCGGAGAGCTGATCGACGTGGTGAAGCTCGGCTGGGGCACGGCGTACGTAACCGCGCGCCTGCGGCGCAAGCTCGACGTGCTGAAGGAGAAGCCGGTCGTGCTCGGCGGGACCTTCTTCGAGGTCGTCTACGCGAAGGGGAAGCTCGAGGAGTACAAGGGCTGGTTGCGCGACCTCGGGCTGACCTACGTGGAGATCTCCGATGGCACCGTCGAGATCCCGCGCGAGCGCAAGCTCGAGCTCGTGGCGGACTTCGCGCGCGACTTCACGGTCCTCTCCGAGGTCGGCTCGAAGGACTCGTCCGTCGAGTACAACGCCGCGGAGTGGATCGGCTGGCTCCAGGAAGAGCTCGAGGCCGGCGCCTGGAAGGTGATCGCGGAGGCCCGCGAGGGAGGCACAGCCGGGATCTTCGACTCCGGCGGCGGCATGCGCACCGACCTCGTCGTCGAGATCGCGGACGCCGTCGGGGTCGAGCACGTGATCTTTGAGGCGCCCACGAAGCCGGCGCAGGCCTGGTTCGTAAAGCAGTTCGGCGCCGAGGTCAACCTGGGGAACATTGCGCCCGAGGAAGTGATCCCGCTGGAGACCCTCCGCCTCGGCCTGCGCGGGGACACGCTGAAGGAGATCCTGCTGGCGCAGTAGTACGGTCCTCGTCGTGCGGACGCTCACTTGGGACGAGGTGCGGGCACGCCGATTAGCGCAGAGCCACCTCGCGAAGCCGGCGCCGCGCACCCGGGTCGTCGACGTCGTGCGCGAGGTCGGCGGCATTCACGCGCAGGTGATGTCGGCGGCCGAGCTCTCGCTCTCAGCCCGCGTCCGCGGCTTGACCCGCGCGCACGTGGCCAAGGCGCTGTGGGAGGAGCGTTCGCTCGTGAAGACGTGGACGCTACGCGGCACCCTGCACATCCACCCGGCCGACGAGCTCGGGCTGTGGCTCGCTGCGCGGCGAGCGGTCGTCGGCGACTGGTACGTCCACAACGAGCTGCCGCCGAAGGAGGCGAAGCGGATCCTCGCCGCGATCGCGGATGCGCTCGACGGCCGCTGCCTGACCCGCGAGGAGCTCGTCGGGGCGGTGTCGCCGCACGTGGGGTCGTGGGCGCGCGAGCACATCGGCTCGGGCTGGGGAACGGTGCTCGGCCCGGCGGCCCTGAACGGCACCCTCGTGCACGGCCCGCCGCAGGGGACGCGCGTCACCTTCGTCCGGCCGGATCAGTGGCTCGGGCCGCAGCAGGAGCACGAACCCCGGGCCGCGCTTGTGGAGATCCTGCGCCGCTACGTCGCCGCGTTCGGGCCCGTGACGCATCGCGACTTCGCGCGGTGGATCGCCGGCTCGCACTTCCAGGCGAAGGAGGCGAAGGCGCTGCTCGACTCGGTCGCCGGCGAGCTCGTCGAGGTGGACGTCGAGGGCAGGCCGGCGTGGCTGCTCGCCGGGCCGGAGCGACGGCCGAAGGCGCCCGAGGGCGTGCGCCTGATCCCGGAGTACGACGCCTACGTGATGGGCTTCCGGGAGCGCGAGCAGCTCTTCCCTTCTGAGGCGGTTGCGCGGACGAAGGCGCACGGAAAGGGCCGCCTCGAAGGCCCGGGCGCGCTCTCCTGGCTCCTCGTCGACGGCGCGGTCGCGGGGACGTGGTCCCGCCGACGGGCGGGCAAGCGAATCGAGTTGCGCATCGAGCCCTTCACCCCGTTGACGAAGGAGCACGGGCAGGCGCTGGTCGAGGAAGGGGCTCGCGTGGGCGCGTTCTTCGGGCTCGAGCCGAAGTTGAGCGTCACGTAGCCGGCCGCGCACACGTGCGCGTCATACTCCCGGTCGTGACACCCGAGGCTCCTCTGCGGAAGAGCAAGAACGGACTCGTCACGGACGGCGAGGGCTGGTTTGTCGTCAACGCGCACGAGTCCCGCTGGCGCGACGAGGGAGTCCTCGGCTCCTACTGCACTTTCGAGGGGAAGCGGCGGTTTCCCCACTTCGGGATCAACATCAGCGTCCTCGAGCCCGGCGAGGCGATGGCGATGTACCACCGCGAGAAGGCCCAGGAGGCGTTCCTCGTCCTGGCCGGCGAGTGCACGCTGATCGTCGAGGGGAAGGAGAGATCCCTGGTCGCGTGGGACTTCTTCTACTGCGCGCCCGGGACCGAGCACGTGCTCCTCGCGACGAGCGAGCAGAAGGCGGTCGTGCTGGCCGTCGGAGCGCGTGGCCGGGGTGTCGGCGGCGGCATCGTCTACCCGGTGTCGAAGGCGGCGGCCCGTTACGGGGCAAGCGTCGAGCGCGAGACGACGAGCTCCGCCGAGGCCTACGCCGAAGCGCACGCCGGCCTGCCCAGATCGAATTGGGTCGAGTACGCGGAGGGATGGCTGCCCGAGAAAGGGCAGCGGACGTCGCGCTCCAGCAGTCTCCGTGGCATGTGGTCCCGTTCGGAGGTAGAAGCGTGACGGCGGGAGCGGACGGTGCGAGGGTCTTGGGCCCCAAGGACGGCAAGGCCGGCTTCCTCGGGAGCATCGGGGTGCGGCTCATGGTCGAGGGACTCGAGTCCGGCGGCGGTTTCTCGTTGGTCGAGCATCCGATGTCAGCCCGCGCCCTCGCCGCACCGCTTCACCGGCACAGCCGGGAGGACGAGTACAGCTACGTCGTCGAGGGACGCGTCGGTGCTCTGCTCGGCGATGAGGTGGTGGTCGGAGTCGTCGGCGACCTGATCTTCAAGCCGCGCGGACAGTGGCACACTTTCTGGAACGCAGGCGACGAGCCCGCCCGACTACTGGAGATCATCTCGCCCGCGGGCTTCGAGCGGTACTTCATCGAACTGGTCGAGCTCGGCGGCTCCACCCGAGCAGAGCCGCAT
>Ga0136620_10000113_pt1 | contig 33198 bp, 28 predicted proteins | sample AntDrymUQ4162106_2_FD_104806 | JGI IMG/M metagenome (GOLD analysis project Ga0136620, IMG submission 104806) | Polar desert sand microbial communities from Dry Valleys, Antarctica - metaG UQ416 (21.06) | ecosystem: Environmental > Terrestrial > Soil > Desert | place: Antarctica: Dry Valley... | reverse complement strand
CCCGCCATAGCACGACGAGCAGGAGCACGGTCACGATCAGTGCCACCAGGAAGACCATCCCGCACCGCCCCTTCTGCTCTCAGGGTAACCCGGACGCGTAACTACCGGTGCCGATGTCCCTAGTTGAGACGACGTCCCGGACTTGACCGTCCATGACGACCACTTGTTGACTCGCCAAGCATGGATGCCGTCGACCGCCAGCTTGTGCAGAAGCTCCGGGCCAACGCCCGGGCGACGTACGCCGACCTGGCCCGGCAGGTGGGGTTGTCTGCGCCGGCCGTGCACGAGCGGGTGGGCAAGCTGGAGGCGTCGGGCATCATCACCGGCTACCACGCGACGGTCGCCCCGGCGGCGGTCGGCTTGGGGGTGACTGCGCTGGTCGGTGTCTTCGAGTCCGAGCAGGCCGAACAGGACGTGTCCAGCGCGCTGGCCCGGATGCCGGAGGTCGAGGACTGCTGGTTCGTGGCGGGCGAGGAGTCGTTTCTCGTCAAGGTGCGCGTCGCCGACATGCCGGCTCTGGAACACACGATCGCGACGATCTCCCGCCTGCCCGGTGTGTCTCGCACCCGCACGACCGTCGTCCTGTCGACCCGCTGGGAGGGCCGGGTACCCTCGGGCGCCGACCCGTCCGCCGACGTACCGTTGACTCGTCGTTGACCACCACGGGAGCGCAGTGATCAAGCCCTTCGCGATCTACACCATCGGCCGCCTCGCGGCCTTTGCGGTACCACTGTTCATCCTCTGGGCTCTCGGGCTCGACGGCCTGGTGGCGGTCATGATCGCCTTGCTGGTGAGCGTCCCGCTGTCATTCCTCGCCCTGCGCCGACAACGCGACGAACTCACCGCGGCGCTGCACCAACGGATGCAGCGCAAAGCAGCCGAACGGGAGCAGTTACGGTCCCGGCTGCGCGGACGGTAAACGGGGTCTGTATCGGGTTGTTCGCCCAGGTCGGGTCAGCCGATGGCCAGCCCGACGGCGAACAGCAGCCCGAACAGCAGCTGGAGTTGCCCCGTCTCGCGCAGGGTGGCAATCAGTGCCGGCCCGGCCGCTCCGGTCCTGAGGTGGCGCAGGGGTGCGTACACCAACGGCAGCGCAAGAGCTGGCAGCCAGGCCCAGGGTCGTACCAGCGTCATCAGTCCGGCGATCACGAACGGCGCGAGCAGCAGCACGGCGGCTAACACCCTGGTACGCCGATCACCCATCACGACGGCCAGCGTCCGCTTGCCGGCGACGGCGTCGGTCGGTACGTCGCGCAGGTTGTTGACCACGAGGAGGGCACAGGCGAGCATTCCGACTGGGATCGACGCCACGACGGCGACGGCAGCAATTTGTCCACTGTGGACGAAGTAGGTGCCGACCACGGCGACCAGGCCGAAAAAGACGAATACCGACAGCTCGCCGAGGGCGCGGTAGCCATAGGGCTTCGCTCCGCCGGTGTACGTCCAGGCAGCGGCCAGGCAGACCGCCCCGACGGCAAGGAGCCAACAGGTGGTGAGCGCGGCCAGGGCGAGCCCGGCGACGGCGGCGACCGCGAACGCTGCGAAGGCAGCCGCACGCACCGACGCCGGACTGGCTGCGCCGGAGCCGACCAGCCGGAACGGCCCGACGCGCCGCGCGTCCGTGCCGCGGACGCCGTCGCTGTAGTCGTTGGCGTAGTTCACACCCACCTGCAGAGCCAATGCAACGACCAACGCCAGCGCCGCGAGACCCCAGCGGGTCTGCCCGTCGCCGAACGCGACTCCGGTGCCGACGACCACGGGTGTGATCGCGGCCGGTAACGTGCGCGGACGCGCCCCCTCGACCCATCGCGCGGCGCTCACCCGCCCGCCTGCCGACATCCGCTTTGCCCCCCGGGGGCCGGGACACGCCGCCCGACACGCCGGGTGATTCCGCCGTACGGGGGCAACCCGGCGGAAACCTCCCGCGTTGCCCCCCGGGCGCGCGGACACGCCGCTCGACACGCCGGGTGATTCGGCCGCCGGGGGGCAACGCGGAATCGCGGAGTGACGGTCACGGGGCGGTCGACGGGCCGAGCTGGGAGAGGGCGGAGCGGTCCAGCTTGCCGCCGGGGAGCGTCGGCAGTTTCCCGACGAGCACGAGTTCACGCGGTGCCGCGGCGGCCCCGGCCCGGTCGGACACGAACGCACGCAGTTCCACCAGCGTCGGGACCGGTCGGCGCGGTACGACGACCGCGACAACGGACTGGCCCCATTCCGGGTCCGGCCGGGCGAAGGCCGCCGCGTCGGCGACCGCGGAGTGGGTGCCCAGCACCTGCGCCACCTCGAGCAGCGACACGTTGACGCCGCCCGACAAGACGATGTCGTCGAGCCGCCCCAGCACGTGCAACCTCCCGACCGGGTCGATGCGACCGGCGTCCTGCGTGACGAGCCAGCCGTCGACAAAGGCCGCGGCGGTCAACTCCGGCGCCAGCCGGTAGCCGGTGGCGAGGACCGGGCCGCCCAGCCGGATCCGCCCGTCTGGATCGACCGCGACGCGGACGCCGGAGAGCGGTACGCCGTCGTACACCGCCCCGCCGCCGGTCTCGCTCATGCCGTACGTCGTGACCACCCGCGCACCGGCGTCGGCAGCCCGCCGCAGCAGCTCCGGGGAACTCGGCGCGCCGCCCACCAGGATGGCCTGGAAGCCGGTCAGATCCACGTCGGCCTCCAACGCTCGGTAGAGCAGCGTCGGCACCAGGGAGACGAAGTCGGCGGAACTGGTACCCAACCGAGCCACGTCGAACGGCGCGATCTCCGGCGTCGAGGCGGCGACGAGCGAGCGGACGAGGACCTGGATGCCGGCGATGTGATGGGTCGGCAGGCAGCACAACCATTGCTGGCCGGGCGTCGCGGCGAGCCGCGACAGGGTGGCGGTGGCCGAGTGCAGCAACGCAGCAGGCGTGAGCTCGACGCCCTTCGGCGTACCGGTGGAGCCCGACGTCTCGATGACCACCGCGACGTCCTCGTCCAGATCCGCGCCGCCGCGCAGCCGATGGACACCGTCGGCGTCGACCAGCGCTTGCGGGCGCAGCGCGGCCAGCTGACGCGCCCGTACGGCGGGAGACGCGGTCGGATCGAGCGGGAGGACGGCCGGCCCGCCGTCGATCGCGGCCGCCACCGCCTCGAGCACCCGCGGGCCCGGCGGCAGCGCCAGAGCATGCAGGGGCCTGGGCGGCATCCGAATACAGTAATCCCGGTGGACCCCACCACCCTGGCCGTCCACGTCTACTCGATCCCGCTGCGCACGCGGTTTCGCGGCATCGACGTACGGCAAGGTGTGTTGGTCCGCGGTCCCGCCGGCTGGGGGGAGTTCTCCCCGTTCCTCGACTACGGACCGCCGGTCACCGCGCGGTGGTGGGCGGCGGCCGAGGAGGCGGCGTCGGTCGGCTGGCCGGCGCCACTGCGCGAGACGATCCCGGTCAACGTGACCGTCCCCGCGGTCGACCCCGAACAGGCAGCGCGGATCGTTCGCGACTCTGCCGGCTGCCGCACGGCGAAGGTCAAGGTCGCCGAGGCCGGCCAGTCCCTGAACGACGACCTCGAGCGGGTGGCGGCGGTCAGGGACGTTCTCGGCCCCGGCGGGCGGATCCGGGTGGACGCGAACGGAGCATGGGACGTCGACTCGGCGGTGCGTGCGATCCGCGCGCTGGACCGGTTCGGGTTGGAGTACGCCGAACAGCCCTGCGCAACGCTGGCCGAACTCGCTGCCCTCCGGCGCCGGGTCGACGTACCGCTGGCCGCGGACGAGTCGGTCCGCACCGCCGAGGATCCGTTGCGGATCGCCGGACTGGCGGCCGCGGACATCGTCGTGCTCAAGGTGCAGCCGCTGGGCGGCGTACGCCGGGCGCTCGTGGTGGCCGAGGCCTGCGGTCTCCCGGTGGTCGTGTCCTCCGCGCTGGAGACCTCGGTCGGCATCGCGGCCGGGCTTGCACTCGCCGCGGCGCTACCTGAACTGCCTTATGCCTGCGGGCTCGCTACGGTGCAGCTGCTAGCCGCTGACGTGTGTTCCCAGCCGCTGTTGCCGGTGGACGGCACTCTTTCGGTTCGTCGCGTCGAGCCGGATGTGCTCGACGCCGTACGGGCCGACTCGGCGACGGCACGACGATGGCACGAACGGCTGGCCGCCGCCTCGGTCTCACAGCGTGAGCTCTAGCGGCGGGCGAACATCGCGTCCTGTGCGAAGCCGTCGTGGTACTGGCCGGTATAGGGATCGAGCTGCGTCGAGGTTGCCCAGCGGTTGAGGCCCGTCCAGGTGACGTTGATGCTGCCATCGGAGCCGACGGCAAGACCCGTGTAGTCACCGTCGAATGCGTTGCAGTCCTTTCCCTCGGCATGCCGCACCGGGGGGTCGGTGTAGCCGATGGGACCACAGATCCTCGGCCAGTCCGACCGCGGCACGTACTGACCGGCCCACTGCGTCACGGAGACGTCGAGCTGCTCCCGCTGCGTGCGGTTCTCCGCGGCGTTGGGTCGTAGCACCTCCTTGGCACCGCCCTGAATCCACAGAACATGGTTGAACGCATCCGCCGGAGCCCGCGAGACGTCCTCGTCCCATGCTGCAACCAGAGTTCCGTCCGGCTTGTGATCGGCCCACGGGAACCATGTGTGGTTCTGCGAGCCATCGATCTCGACTCTGCCAGACCATGTGTCGCCGCCGTCGGTGGAGCGAACGGCGTAGATGCTTACCTCGGACCCGGGCCCGGCACGGCACGGGTCGTATAGGGGAGCCTGGCCGGGAATATCGGCAAGGCAATCTTCGGTGGCGTTGGGATTCGGGGTGCCGCGATCGGAGAAGACGACCGTGACGTCCTCTGGATCAGTCGGACTCACGGTGATGGTGCCGGCCGATGCCCAGCGGAGCTGGTGACCCCAGATGGTCTGGCGACCGAGCACGCTGAACGGCATGTCGCTGGCACCGTCTTCGAGCTGAACCACGACGTCGGGCCGGCTGAACGTCTGGCCGCCGTTGTCAGACTTGGTGACCATGATCTGGGAGTCGAACTCGAACGGAACTTCCCACTCGTCCTCGTTCTGACCGTTCAGGAAGTGGACGTAGAGGGTCCCGTCGGAGGCGACCTCCGGAATCGAGAACTGATCCTCGTCACAGTCGGTGCCCGAACCCGTTTCCTGATAACTGCAGGTCGGATGGGCGCCGGATATTTCCGTGGGCTCGGACCACGTGCTGCCCCCGTCGTCGGAGTAGCTGAGGAAGATCGGCGACTCCTGATAGACCGGTCCGCCGAGGAAGCGACTGGCTGTCACGTATGCCCTCCCGTAGTACGGCGAGCTGGCGTTGTTGTCCACGGTCAGCCATTCCTTGTCGAAGAACACCTGGGTCTCCGACGTGTCCGGCCCGTCGCCGTCCATCACAACGACGCCCGGTTGCCAGTTACTGCCACCATCGGTGGAGCGGCTCACCGCGATGTTCCCGTTCCTGCCGATCCCGCGATCAGGGGTGGAGGTGAAGTCCAGGCTCGCCATGAGTACGACGCCGTGCTTGACGTCGAACGCCGGCGAGGGGTCGCCGCCGTTGTTCCCCTCGCCGCGAGGGATCTGTCCATCGGTCCAGTGCTGCCCGCCATCGAAGGACGTGAAGAAGCCTGTCGGAACCGAGAGGAGGGTCCGGCCGGTGTCGTTGTTGTACCGGTAGAAGTAGTCGTTGGAGCCGGCCACGAGGTGTTGCGGGTCGGTCGGATCCACCGCGATGGCGATCTCGTTGTCGGGGCCGAAGTCCTGGCCGAGCCTGGGGGTGTTGCAGCTCATGTCCACCGAGACGGCGGGGTCGCCCGCTTGCCGGCAGCGGAAGTTCTCGATGAGTCGCAGGTACGCCTCGAACCTCGGATCGCTGGCAGGGCCGGGCGCCAGCGACAGCGCATCCATGGCGCGGGGAACGCTGCCGACCGACACGGACGCTGGGCGCTCGGGTCAGCCGGCTGGGCTTTCGGCCTGCGCTTGCGAAGCCAGGACTACCACCGGCAATTGGCAGAGCAACGTGCCTGCCGCTGCGGCCGAAACCACGCTCTTCCACCCCATGATCGCCCCCACGCCGACGCAGCCATCTGAGACAAGCGCTGGTCAGCGTAGACCCGCGCGGTGGCGCCCGCGAGGTTTCAGGGTGAACGTTCTGCGCCCTGGCTGCCGCGCTTACTTGCGGCCGGCGGACCAGTTCATGCCCCAGCCGTACTGCCGGTCGAGCACGTCCTGCCCGCCGTTGACGTAGCGGACCTCACGGTTGACGACGAGTTCGCCGTCCCGGTTCTCCAGCAGGGCCACCGCGCAGATTCGCGCCTTTGGGTCGTGCTCGTCGAGGCGAACCTCGATCTGCGGCCCGGACACGGGGAACAGCGTGACGACGGCGTCGGCGGCGCCCCAGTTCGGCACCCCCTCGTAGATGAGCGCGAAGACGATGATCCGCCGGATCTTCGCGGTGTGCCGCAGGTCGATGTGCAGGTTCTCGCCGCCCGTGTTCGCGCCGGACCGGTCATCGGCGTCCAGCCAGATGATCGACTCCCCGCCGCCCAGCTGGTGCTGGCCGCGGAAGGCGTTGCCGAGGGCCTGCACGACTCCCTTGGAGCCGTCGGCGTACTCGTACAAGCAGCCGAGATCGAGGTCGATGGCCCCGGACGATCCGCCGGCCGCCAGCCGCTTGAAGAACCCCCCGGTGGGTTGGCCCTCCGGCCGGGCGTTCCAGTTCAGGTTGACCCGCAGCACGCCGCCGCCCCCGCCGGTCTTGCTCAGCGACACCGACGGAGCGGACTTCGTCAGGGTGAGCTTGGACAGCGATACGTTGCCGCCGCCCTGCGGCGGCGGTGACACATCGCCGCCCTGCGGCGGTGGAGGCGAAGCGCCGTACGCCGGCGCAGGCGGCGCCGGCGGCTGGGCCGGCGTCTGTGGCCGCTTGGTGTAGTCGATGCCCATGTGCCTCGCTCCTCTGCTGCGGTCGTCACTCGACCATAGCTGCCCCACGGCCGGTGCTGCCGCTACTGTCCCAGCATGGCCCGCGGCTCTCGAATATTCGCGGGCACCGTCTATGGCATCGATCTCGGTACGACGTACAGCTGCCTGGCACAGGTGGGTCCCGACGGGGCTCCCGACGTGGTGCCGTTGCTCGACGGCAGTCTGACGCTGCCCAGCGTCGTGCTGTTCGTCGGACCGGACGACTACCTGACGGGCGAGCCGGCCCGCGTTCTCGCCCGGGCGCAGCCCGAGGATGTCTGCACGCTGGTCAAGCGACGGATGGGCGACGGGGAGTGGCGCTTCGTCAGCCATGGCCGGTCCTGGTCGGCGCCCGCGGTGAGCAGCCTCGTCCTCAAGGCACTTGTCAGCGAGACCGGCTTCAACACAGGCGCCCCCGTCCGCGATGTCGTCATCACCGTGCCGGCGTACTTCGGCGACGAGGAACGGCGGGCCACGAAGTTGGCGGGGGAGTACGCAGATCTGGTCGTGCTGGACGTGATCAACGAACCGACCGCGGCGGCGCTGTCCTACGGATTCGCCCGGCTCGACGGCGGCGGGCCGGCCGAGGACGCCGAGGAGGTCGCTCTTGTCTACGACCTCGGCGGCGGCACGGTGGACGTCACGATCGTCGAACTCGCGCAGCGACGGCTCGCCGTCGTGGCCATCGACGGCGACCACGCCCTCGGCGGGGCGGACTGGGACGAGAGACTCGCCGTTCACCTTTCCCATGCCTTTCTCGCCGCGCACCCCGACGCGGAGGACCCGTATGACGACAGTGCCGGCGCGCAGGAGCTGGTTCTGACCGCTGAGCGCGCGAAGCGTGAACTGACCGAACGTGACACCGTCGTCGTACCGGTTGCGCACAACGGCCGGAGCCTTTCCGTGACGGTCACCCGGGTGGAGTTCGAGCGGCTCACCGCCGGGTTGCTGGACCGGACGATCGAGCTGACCCGCGCGGCGGTCAGCGCGGCCCGCGAGCGAGGCGTTCGCGGCATCGACCGGGTGCTGCTCGTCGGCGGCTCCAGCCGGATGCCGGCCGTCGCGGCCCGGCTCAGCGCCGAGCTCGGCGTCCGCGCCGAATTGCACGATCCCGATCTCGCCGTCGCCAAAGGGGCGGCGCTGTACGGGCGCAAGAAGTCGCTGGAGCGGCTGCTCGCCGCCGATCTGGTGACCCGCGGCCAACTGGTCGACGGCAGCCCGATCGAGCTGGCGGACCCGGCCGACCTGCAGGCGGCCTGTCAGCGGCTGGGCGAGGCGTATGGCCTCAGCGCTGCCGAGGTCCGCCGTACGGTCGAGGTCCAGGTCCTCAACGTCTGCTCGCACGGCTTCGGCGTCATGGCCCTGGACCGCTACGGCGAGGGCGGGGTCGTCTTCCTCGTGCACCGCAACGACCGGTTGCCGGTGGCCGTCCGCCGGTCGTTCGGGACGGTGCACGACGATCAGCCCGTCGTGACGGTGCGTGTCGTGGAGCAGGGCGGTGGCGCGGAGTCGACGAGGCCGGAAGACGGCAAGCTGATCGCCGAGGCGTCGATCGTCGACATCCCGCCGGGATATCCGGCCGGCAGCGAGATCGAGATCACGCTGCGGATGGGCTTCGACGGGATCCTCGAGCTGACCGCGTTGCATGAGGGACTGGCCGACCGGCCGCTCACGGTCCGGGTCGAGACCAGCGCGGCGCTGAGCCAGGCCGACGTGGCACGGGAACGTGCTCAGGTCGGCAGGGTCCGCCGCCGGGAGGCCTGATGTCAGGCCGACCGGCGCAGGTAGCCAGGCGGGAGGTCTGACAGCGGTGAGCGCGCTGCCACCATTCGACGGCAACTCATACCGGAAACGGATTCTCGCCGCGGTTGACGCGAGAGGCGGCCCCGAACAGTCCGACCCGTTCGAGATCTACGACCTTCCGGTGACCGACGTCGAGACGTTGTCCGACGCCGCGGTGGCCGCCCAGATCGATGCTGTGTGGGCGTTCTGGCAGAAGCAGCGCGAGCACCCGAAGTACCGCGGCGTGGTGACCGCCATGCTCGCGATCCATCGTGGCGGCATCGCCGACCAGATGCGCACGAGGGACGGGCGGCGGTGGCTGGCTGCCCAGACCGTCGCCGACCGGTCCAGGCGGGACGAGGAGCGGTACGCCGAACTGGACGCGGCGATTCGCCGGCTGGTGGAGCGCTTCGGCGGCATCCCCGAGGACAAGCTGGACGGGCTGCGCCGGTTCGCGCTGGCCGCCGGGGTGGACGAGGCTGCCTTTGCCGCCCGAGTTCGCCGACACCGCGTCGTTCGGGTGCAGCGCCCGGCGCCGGCCGCCTCTGACCTGGGCGTGTACCGGCAGGTCCGGGCCGATCTCCAGGAGCTCGGACAGCTGGACGGGACCGCCCCGGCGGCGAGCCTGTACGACCTGCTCGGCCTACCATCCGGCGCTGACCGCCAGCGGGTGCGCGAGCGCCGCGACGCGCTCGCCGCGCGAAACCGGGAGCTGCTTCCGAACCGGCGCCGGGCGCTCGTGGACGATCTGCTTGCGGCAGTGACGGCGCTGCTCGTCAACGGCGACCCGGATCGCTACCTCGACAGCGTGCGCTCCGATGTTCTCACCCGACTACGTCCACGAGTGGCGGCAGCTGTGCTCGTCGAGGACGAGCTGACCGCCGACGATCACGCCCACCTGCTCCGCGAGGCGCAGGCCGCCGGTCTCGACCGGGACCGGGCGGTCTCCGTGCTCGCACAGCTTGCGGCTGAGCTCGGCGTGCCGGTGCGTATCTCGAGGGCCGGTAATCGCTCCGCAACTCCGAACGTGGGAACGAGCGCGGCTGCGGCAACGCCAGGGTCGGTTTGGCAGCAGGAGCTGTCACGGGCTCGGACGGCGCTGCGCGAGGGTTTCGTGCTGGCGGCGAAGCGGCACGTCAGCGCCGCCCTGGCGGCCGCCGCCGGGATGCTGCCACCGATCCGGGCGGTGCGCGACGAGGTCGACGCCATCCTCGCCGACGCCGACCAGCGCTGGCGCACCGCGGCCAGCGCCGTCGACGCTCGCCGGTACGCGGAGGCGACCGCCGCGCTGGATCGGCTGGTCGCGGTGGCCCGCGACGTACCCGGCCCCCAGGGCCAGTCGGCGCAGGAACTCATGGCGCAGGTGACCGCTCGGCTCGCGGAGGCAGCAGCGGCGCTCGCTGCTGCCCTACAGATGTCCGGCGCCGAGCGGGAACTGGCCCTGCTCGACGTCCTCGTCGCTGCCCCCGATCACGAGCCGACTCGGGCGGCACTCACCGCCGCCGGGGTCGCGCCCGCGACCGAAGTCCGGTTCGACGTGGGACCCGACGGCACCCTGGTGTCTTGGCGCGCCTCCCGATCGCCGGGTCGCGTGGACTACCGGGTGTTGCGCGTCGGCGCGGACGGGGGCACTCGACCAGTCGGTGTCACCCGGAACACCTCGCTCGAGGACGGTGCACCGGGGGTCGCCGCCGGATATGTGGTGATCGCCCGGCGCGCAGGGATCGCCGCACCCGAGGCGCGCACCGGCTCGGCCTCGCCAGCGGCGCCTACCGGCGTGCAACCGATTCCCACGTTGGCCCTCACGCCCCACGGCCGTCGGTTGCGACTGGCGTTCAGCCCGCCGCGGTCCGGCCGGGCCGAGGTGCGGCGACTGGCTGCTGGTGCTGTCCCGCCGGCACTCGGCAGCGTCGTCGACAACCCTGAGGCGCTCGGCGTACCGGTTCCCTCGATGGGGCCGGGCCTCGCCGTGGACGCGAGGCCGTCGACACCGATCTGTGAGTACGTCGTGCTGACCGAGGACGGGCCGGTGGTGGCCGGTGCATCGGCGGCGTACGTCGAGCTGCCAGCGGTCGACGACCTGCAGGTCACCGACGGGCGGCTGCGGTGGACGTGGCCGCCGGCGTGCACGGAAGTGGTGGTGCTGTATCGGGCCGATGCTCCACCGGTGGGATCGGAGGACCCGCAGGCCACCCGTCGCAAGCTCACCAACACCCGGTACGAGATCGACGGTGGGCTGGCGTTGCCCGATTCGCCAGTTCATGTGGCGGTCTTCAGCTGCGTGCGGCGCGGGTCGCGACTGTTCGTCGGCACCGAAGCACCTTCGACGGCTCGGATACTGATCGCGTAAGCGCCCGCCGCCGGGTCACTTTGCCTGTCGGGCGGTCGCAGCGGCGCCCGGTATGTCCGATTCGGACGACCACTGCGCAGGCAAAGTCGCAGCGGGAGGCCGCCAGGCGCCGCCAGCGACGGTCAGCCGTCGAGCTCGGCGATCGTCTTCAGCGATGGTCCGCGACGCTCCTGGATGGCGCGAGCGGTTTCCTCGCCCGCGCGGAGCACCCGAATGACGTTGCCGCCGAGCAGTGCGGCCAGCTCCGGCTCAGACCAGCCGCGGTCCATCAGCTCGGCGACCAGCGCCGGGTAGCAGGAGACGTCCTCCAGGCCGGCCGGCAGCGCCGTCGTACCGTCGTAGTCCCCGCCGATGCCGACGTGCTCGAGACCGGCTGCCTCCCGGACGTGCTCGATGTGGTCGGCCACCCGCTCCAGCCGGGCGACCGGCCGCGGGTGCCCCTCGGCCCAGGTCACGTCAAAGGCGTCGCTGGCCTGCAGGTTGCGGGTGTCGACCCCGGCGCCGCGCGCCGCCTCGTCGGCCTCGCTGTGCCAGTCCGCGCACGCCTGGTCCACGAACTTCGGGACGAACGTCACCATGCACACGCCGCCGGTTGCCGCGAGCGACTCCAGAACGTCGTCCGGCACGTTGCGCGGGTGGTCGCACAGTGCCCGCGCGGAGGAGTGCGAGAAGAGGATCGGCGACTCGCTGACCCGCAGTGCCGCGCGCATCGTGTCCGGCGCAACGTGCGAGCAGTCCACGAGCATGCCCAGGCGGTTCATCTCATGCACCACCTCCTCCCCGAACGGCGTAAGCCCACCGACAGCGGGCACGTCGGTGGCCGAGTCGGCCCACGGGATGTTGTCGTTGTGGGTCAGCGTCAGATAGCGGACGCCGAGGGCGAACAGCGCCCGCAACGCCCCGAGCGAGCAGTCGATCGAGTGCCCGCCCTCGGCCCCGAGCAGGGAGGCGACCCGACCGTCCGCTGCCACCGCTCGCAGCTCGCCGGCGGTCATCGCCAGCCCGAAGACGTCGGGGTAGCGGTCGACCATGGCATGGACGGCGTCGATCTGCTCCAGTGTCGCGGTGAGCGGGTCCGGCAGATGCGCGGGCACGTACACCGACCAGAACTGCCCACCGACGCCGCCTTGACGCAATTTCGGGATGTCGGTGTGCAGGCTGGGTTGCCGCACGGCGATGTCCAGCCGGTCGAAGTCGTAGCCGGCCTGCAGCCGCATCGCCCAGGCCAGGTCGTTGTGGCCATCGACCAACGGATAGCTGTCCAGCAGGTCTCGGGCCCGCTGAGTGCGTTCAGTGTTCACGCGAAAACCAGCCCCCGTTTACGTCGCCCGGCAACTATCTGCCTGGGCCTGCAGGCTGCAGGCTACCGGGAGGAGAAATCTGTGGCTGATCATCTGCTGGGTCGTGCGCTGCTCGCGGCCGGCACCGTAAGTCTTACGGTCCTCACCTCGGCGACCGCTGCGGCTGGCGTGCCGTCGGCGCAGGGGGTTTTCGTCGGACCCAACACCGTCACCAATCCGTACGTGCTGCCGATCGCCGACGGCGTCGACATCACGTCGCTGCTCACGGTCAACGACGCCGGCTCGGCCGACAACCGCTACGAGCTGGTCGGAATTCCTGACGGGATCGGCACCCGGGTGCGTTCGGACGGTCAGCTGGTCGTCCGCGTCAACCACGAACTGACCCTGGATGCCGGCATCACGCGTCGGCACGGCCAAGAGGGAGCCTTCGTCTCGGAGTACCTCCTGGACCCGGCCACTGGCCAGGTCGTCCGGGGCCGGGACGCGATCAACCCGAGAATCAGGTACTACGACTACCAGACCGGCTCATACGGTCCGACACCCGGCGCGCCGGCCGGTGCCATGTCCGGGCACACGTTGCAGTTCCAGCGGTTCTGCTCGGCGTCGATGACTGCCCCCGGGCAGTTCTTCAACGCCGAGACCGGAAGGGGCACGCAGGCGCAGTTCTACTTCGCGAACGAGGAGATCGGCCCCGAGGGCCGGGCCTTTGCGGTCACGGTCAGCGGCGAGGCTGTGCAGCTGCCGCGACTGGGCCTCATCTCCTGGGAGAACACGCTGGCCGCTCCGACCACCGGCGACACCACAGTGGTCATGGGCAATGACGACGCGAACCCTGGAACCGTCACGGCGTATGTCGGCCGGAAGAACTCCAATGGTAGCGACGCGCTGAGCCGGGCCGGTCTGATGAACGGCCGCAACCTGGCGATCAAGCTCTCCAAGGTGACCACGGACGCCGACTACCGCGCGACTTACGACATAGGCGACGTAGTTCCGTTCTCGCTGCAGGACATCGAGTGGAGGCAGTCCGGCGCGGCGCAGGAGGCCGAGGGCCTGGCCGAGGGCGCCATGCAGTTCAACCGGGTGGAGGACGGGGCCTTCGACCCGAACAACCCGAACGACTACTACTTCCTCACGACTGAGGGCGGCGAAGGATCGGGCGAGGGCGGCGGGGGCGGCCTGTGGCGGCTGAGCTTCAACGATGTCAACAATCCTCGGATGGGCGGCGCGCTGACGTTGCTGCTCGATGGAACCGAGCCGATCACCCTCAACAAGCCGGACAACATGACGATCGACACCCACGGGAACCTGCTGATCCAGGAGGATCCGGGCGGTGTCGAAGCGCTGGCCCGCATTCTCGCCTATAGAATGACTGACGGCGCCCTCGGCACGGTCGCCCAGTTCGACCCTGCGCAGTTCATGACGGGCGGGGCGAACTTCCTCACCATCGACGAGGAGTCCAGCGGCATCGTGGACGCCGAGGCCATCCTCGGCGCGCCGGGCGCGTTCCTGTTCGACGCCCAGGTGCACACCGCGGCCGGCCTCCCGCCGGGCACCGGTGAGGACACGGTCGAGGAGTACGTCGAGAACGGCCAGCTGCTCCGGCTGGACGTCGCCGACTTCGCGGCGGTGTACGACCAGGGTTGACCTACCCATCGCGCCAGACGGCCCCCCTCCTGACGGGACGGGGGCCGTCTGCCGTCCGCTCCAGGCCGACCGGTTCGCCCGACTCCGGCCGATAGCCTCCAGCGGTGCATCCGGCCACGGCGCTCGCGCGCGTCCTCGTCGACGAGTTGGCGCGCGGCGGCGTACGGGATGCTGTCCTGTCGCCGGGTTCCCGGTCGGCCCCGCTGGCGCTGGCACTGCATGCCGACGACCGGATCCGGCTGCACGTCCGCATCGATGAACGCTCCGCCGGTTTTCTCGCGCTGGGACTGGCGATGGTGTCGCGGCGGCCGGTCCCCGTCCTTTGTACGTCGGGAACGGCGGCGGCCAACCTGCATCCGGCGGTGGTCGAGGCGTCGGAGTCCGGGTTGCCGCTGGTCGTCCTGACCGCTGACCGCCCACCGGAGCTGCGGGCCACCGGGGCGAACCAGGCCATCGACCAGGTCGGCCTGTACGGCGGTGCTGTCCGGTTCTTCGCAGACATCGGCGTGCCGGAGCGCCGGGTCGGTGCCGTGGGCTACTGGCGTTCGCTGATCTCTCGCTCGTTGGCGGCGGCCGGACATAGTGCGGACTCCGGGCCGGTGCACCTCAACCTGCCGCTGCGCGAGCCGCTCGTACCGGACGGGGACGACGAGTGGATCGAGCCGGTGGATGGACGGCGTGACCGTCCATCGTGGACACAGGTGCTCGTGGACGAGCCAAGATCACGCCCGTTGGACAACGTGCTCGGGACGACCGCCCCGCTCCGCGGCGCCGTCGTGGTGGGGCACGGTGCGGTGGATCCGGGTGCCGCCCGGTGGCTGGCCGAGTCGCTGGGCTGGCCGCTGTTGTCCGAACCCACCGGCAACGCGCGAGCGGGTACGCACGCGATGTCGACCTACCCCCTGCTGCTCGGGGATCCTGACTTTGCCGCCTCGACGCGTCCCGACGCGGTCGTCGTCGTCGGCAAGCCGGGACTGTCCCGAAGTCTCCTGGGGTGGCTCGCCAGGGCGGATCGCCACGTTGTCGTCGACCCACGGCTGCGATGGGCGGACCCGCTGCGTCAGGCGGACGTCGTCGTGCCGGCGGTGCCGACGGCCTCGGCCCGGGCGGGGACGGATTGGCTGGCGCAGTGGCGGGCGGCGGAAGCACGTGCCCGAGTGGCGATGGACGCGGTCCTCGACTGCCTGGACGGCGTGAGCGAGCCGCGGCTGGCCCGAGACCTCGTCGCCGCACTGCCGACCGGTTCGCTGCTGCTCGCGGGCTCCAGCCGGCCGATCCGTGACCTGGAGGCGTACGCCTGCCCTCGCGAGGACGTGACGGTGATCGGAAACCGGGGCGCGAGCGGCATCGACGGGCTGGTTTCCACCGCAGTGGGCGCCGCGCTGGCGCACGACGGCCCGGCGTTCGGCCTGCTGGGCGACCTCGCCCTGCTGCACGATCATGGCGGTCTCGTCCTGGGGCCGGGAGAACTGCGGCCCGACCTGACCGTCGTCGTCGTCGACAACGACGGCGGCGGAATCTTCTCGCTGCTGCCGCCGGCCGGGCAGGACGGCTTCGAACGGCTGTTCGGCACGCCGCACGGACTCGATCTCGCTGCCGTGGTCACCGCGGCCGGGTGGGGATGCACCGTCGTCGAGCGGGCGGCGGACCTGCCCGGCGCGCTTGCGGGAAGCGGTCCGCGGGTGGTCCTCGCCCGCACCGGTCGGGCCGAAACCGCCGCGTTGCACCATCAGCTGCAGCAGGCAGTCAGCGACGCCCTCAGGTAAGCGGGCTAGCTGCCCTCGAGCGCGTCGCGCATGGTGACGAGCTTGGCGTGGCACTCGGCGAGTTCGGCTTCGGGGTCTGAGCCGGAGACGATGCCGCAGCCGGCGAACAGCCGCACCCGCTGTCCGTCCACGGCGGCGCAGCGCAGCGCGATGCCCCACTCGCCGTCGCCCGAGGCGTCCATCCAGCCGACCGGTCCGGCGTACCGGCCGCGATCCATCCGTTCCAGCTTCGGGATGACGTCGAGAGCGAGATCGGTGGGCGTGCCACAGACCGCGGCCGGAGGGTGCAGCGCCTCGACCAGCTGCAGCACCGTGGTGTCCTCGGCCAGCAGGCCGGTGACGGCGGTGGCCAGATGCGTGACGGTGGCCAGCCGGAGCACATCCGGGGTGGTCGGCACGTCGAGTTCGCGGCAGTACGCCGACAGTCCGTCGGCAACCGAACGCACGGAGTACCGGTGCTCCTCCTGGTCCTTGATGCTGCTGACCAGGTCGGCGACGAGACGATCGTCCTCGGCAGCACGGCCGCGCCGCACCGTGCCGGCGAGCACCAGGGAGGTGACGTGCCGGCCCCGGCGGCTGACGAGCAGTTCCGGTGTCGACCCGAGCAATCCGTCGACGGCGAAGGTCCAGCAGTCGGGATAGCGACGCGCCAGACGCTGCAGCACGAACCGCGGGTCGACGGCCGGTTCGGTCCAGGCCAGCAGATCGCGGGCCAGGACCACCTTGTCCAGCTCACCGGCCCGGATCCGCTTCACTGCCGCGGCGACCGCTGCGCACCACTCGGCCTGGCCGAGCGCCCCGTCGGCGTAGGCCACCGCATCGGGGCCGGCCGGTCGTACCGGCGCAGGCAGCTCCCGGTCCGACCCGAACGTGGTCATCCAGGACTGGCCGTTACGCCTGCCAAGGACGACGCGCGGGATGACGAACGCAGACTCGGCCGTACGCCGGTCGAACGCCACGCTGCCGAAGCAGACCGGGCCGGACCCGGGGAGGTCGACCGGATCGTCGACGACCATCGATGAGCACTGCTCGTCCCACCATTGCTCGGCCACGGTCAAGGAGTCGAGCCCGCTGATGTCGAGCCGGGCCAGCTCACCCCAGCCGACGACGCCCTCGCCGTCTCGCACCCAGGCCAGGGCGTGCTCGCGCGGGAGGCGGGTGAGCAGGTCCCCCGGGTCGCTGACGGGTATCGACCGCACAGCGGTTGGCGGGAGGGACACGGCCAAACTCACCACACCAGCGTACGAGCCGCGGTCGGACCAGGTGTCAGTGCGCTGCGTTGTTACCCTTGCTGGCATGCGATGGTGACCGTCCCCTCGAGCTCCGCCGTACGCCCTCCGGCCAATCCCACACCCCAACCGGAGGAACTCCCCATGACCATTGCCTTGATCGTCTCCACTACGCCGCCCGCCTGCGTCCTGTCCGCTCCTGCTGTGTGCGCCCGGCCGGAGACGGTCTCATGATCGACATCCGCCGCATCGCCGAGCACGAAGCCGCTGCCGTCGCCGCCCTCTGGGATCGAATGTGCCGGGAAGTGCCCGACGGCGGCCCGCTCACTCCGACCGGGTTGGCGAACATCACCCGGATGCTGTCCGCTTCCGCGTTTCATCACCAGACCGCGTGTCTGGTCGCGGTGGAGGGCCCGGCCGTGGTCGGGTTCGCGCTCACCCGTGTCGATCCCGGCGACGGACTGCTGCCCGGCCTGGTCGGTGAGCTCGCTGAGTTCTACGTCGCACCGGAGGCCAGGGGACGCGGAATCAGCCGCGCGCTGGCAGCTGCGGCCGTGGACCGGCTCCGCGAGCGGGACGTGCAGACGGTGCGCAAGCTGATCTGCGCCGGTGCGCAACGCGAGCAGGAGTTCTGGCGGGCGGCCGGCTTCGAGGCCGACATGGTGTGTCTGTCGCTCTACCGCAACTGACGTCGCGGGCTGACAGGTTCGTCAGGGCATGTCGAGCGCCCGTGCCAGCTGGGCAAGGCAGCGAACGCTGTCCAGCGCGGTGCTCGGCGTCGGCGGGCACTCCGCGCGGCGATCCATCCACCGGTCCAGCCGGTCTCCCGATCGCCGAGACTCGTTGCGCAAACTTGTCAATGGACCCCACTGACAAGATGACCAGATGGGCGCCCGGAGAACGCGGGCGTCGCTGGACAAGCAGCCCGCCGATGTGGCGGCGATGTTTGACGGCGTGGCTCGCCGCTACGACTTCACCAACACCGTCCTGAGCGGCGGGCAGGACCGGCGCTGGCGGCGGATCACCCGCGAGGCGCTCGACCCGCGTCCAGGCCACCGGGTTCTCGACGTCGCCGCCGGCACCGCCGTATCGACGGTGGAACTGGCCCGGAGCGGCGCGGACTGCATTGCCTGCGATTTCTCGCTCGGAATGCTGCATGAGGGGCGCCGCCGCGGCGTGCCGCTGGTGGCCGCCGATGCGCTGCGGCTCCCGTTCGCCGACGCCAGCCTCGACGCGGTCACGATCTCGTTCGGGTTGCGCAACGTCGCCGACCCGGACGTGGCGCTCACCGAGCTGGCGCGGGTCACCAAGCCGGGCGGGCGGCTGGTCGTGTGCGAGTTCAGCCGGCCCACCTGGTCGCCGTTTCGGACCGTGTACGTCGAATATCTGATGCGCGCGCTGCCGGCCATGGCCCGGGCGGTGAGCAGCAACCCGGAGGCCTATGTCTACCTCGCCGAGTCGATCCGAGCGTGGCCGGACCAACCAGCGTTGGCCACGCGGATTGCCGCGCACGGCTGGGAACGGCTCCAGTGGCGCAACCTCACCGGCGGGATCGTCGCGCTGCATCGCGCCCGGAGGAGCCGCACCTGAGTACCGCTCAGGCAAGGTGAGCGACAAGGCCGACGACGTCCTCGGTATCGGCCACCCAGAATCTGTGTCCATCGCGTGATCGGAGGTGATCCGGGTCGCTGAACGACAGCAATCACCTCCAATGACGACGAATCGGCGCGACAGCCAGGTCACGCATCAGCTGTGCTCCGGACGCCGCTCGACCTCCGCCGCGAATCGCCCGATCCGGGCGCATACACTGGCCGCGGACATCGTGAAATCCTTCACAAGTGCGATGACTGGGGATCTCTGCATGAGTTCGCAGACAGACGACGCCGACGTCATCGTCGTCGGCGCTGGGCCGGGTGGATCGGCGGCCGGGTACTACCTGGCCCAAGCCGGACTCGACGTGTTGCTGTTGGAGAAGACGTCGTTCCCGCGGGAGAAGGTCTGCGGCGACGGCCTCACCCCCCGCTCGGTGAGGAGCCTGCTCGACCTCGGGGTCGACACCAGCGAGGAGGCCGGCTGGCTGCGCAACAAGGGTTTGCGGGTCATCGCCGGCGGTCACCGGCTCGAACTGCCGTGGCCGGAACTCGCCTCCTGGCCGGACTACGGACTGGTCCGGCCCCGGGCGGACCTCGACGACGTGATCGCCCGGCAGGCGCTCAAGGCCGGCGCCCGGTTGCAGGAGCAGACCCACGTGGTCGGCGCCGAACTGGACACGGCCGGGAGGATCGTCGGCGTACAGGCGAAAGTCGGTCCCGACAAGACGCCCACGACGTACCGGGCTCCGCTCGTCGTGGCGGCCGACGGTGTCAGCGGACGGCTGGCGGTGTCCCTAGGGGTCACCAAGCGGGAGGACCGGCCGATGGGTGTCGCGGTACGCCGGTACTACACCTCGCCACGAACCAACGACGACCACCTCGAGTCCTGGCTGGAACTGTGGGACGGATCCGGGCCGGACCGGCGGCTGCTGCCCGGTTACGGTTGGATCTTCGGGCTCGGCGACGGCACCAGCAATGTCGGGCTCGGCATCCTGAATTCCAGCGCGGCTTTCCAGAGCGTCGACTACCGGGCCCTGCTCGGCGCCTGGTTGGGTGGGCTCCCCGAGGAATGGGGTTTCAGCGAGGACTCCGCGACCGGCCCGGTCCGCGGCGGTGGGCTGCCGATGGGGTTCAACCGTACCCCGCAATACACCCGCGGCATGCTGCTCGTCGGCGACGCCGGCGGCGCGGTCAACCCGTTCAACGGTGAGGGTATCGCCTACGCCATGGAGACGGCCAAGCTCGCCGCCGAGCACATCGTGCAGGCGTTGGCCCGACCGGCTGGACCCGCCCGGGAGGCTGCGCTGCGCGGTTACGTCACTTCCCTCAAGGCCGGTTACGGCGGCTACTACCGGCTGGGCGGCATCTTCGTGAACCTGATCGGGAACCCGGCGGTCATGAAACTCGCTACTCAGCGCGGGCTGTCCCACCCGACGCTCATGCGGTTCGTGCTCAAGCTGCTTGCGAACCTCACCGATCCGCGCGGCGGCGACGCCATGGACCGGATCATCAATGCGCTGACGAGACTGGCCCCGGCGGTCTGAGATGAGCCCGTACGTCGTAAGGTTCACCCGCGTCACGGCCCCGCCGACAACACCCGGGAGGGACTGAAAATGCTGTCGCAGTACGTCCCCATCGTGGCGCTGTTCGCGTTGGCCGCCGGGTTTGCCGTCTTCTCGGTCGCCATGGCGCCGTACATCGGGCCGCGCCGCTACAACCGCGCGAAACTAGACGCCTACGAGTGCGGGATCGAGCCAGTGCACCAACCGCTTGGGGCGGGCCGATTCCCGGTGAAGTACTACCTGACAGCGATGCTGTTCATCGTCTTCGACATCGAGATCGTCTTCCTGTACCCCTGGGCCGTAGCCAACGACTCACTCGGCATCTTCGGGCTGGTCGAGATGGTGCTGTTCATCGTCACGCTACTCGTCGCCTACGCCTACGTTTGGCGGCGGGGCGGCCTGGAATGGGACTGAAATGGGACTAGAAGAGAAGCTTCCCTCCGGCATCCTCTTGACCAGCGTCGAGAAGCTGGTCAACTGGAGCCGTAAGTCCTCCCTGTGGCCGGCGTCGTTCGGTCTGGCCTGCTGTGCAATCGAGATGATGGCCAGCGGTGGTGGCCGGTTCGACCTGGCCCGCTTCGGAATGGAGGTCTTCCGCGCCTCCCCGCGGCAGGCCGACCTGATGATCGTGGCCGGCCGGGTCAGCCAGAAGATGGCGCCGGTCCTACGGCAGATCTACGACCAGATGCCGGAGCCGCGTTGGGTGCTCGCGATGGGCGTGTGCGCATCCTCGGGCGGGATGTTCAACAACTACGCGATTGTGCAGGGCGTCGACCACATCGTCCCGGTGGACATGTACCTGCCCGGATGTCCTCCGCGGCCGGAGATGCTGCTCGACGCGATCCTGAAGTTGCACTACAAGATCCAGCATGAGCCGCTGGGCGCGAAGCGCACCAAGCAGATCGCCGGCCACGAGCCGCTAGAGCTCGTCGCCTCCTCGCAGCGGTTCGCCAAGTCATGACCGTCGGCCAGCCTGACAACGACAGCGGGATGTTCGGCGTCTCCGGTTCGGGAGACACCTCCGGATTCGGCGGCCTGGTCCGCGCCGAACCCGGTGCGGCCGTCGTCGGTCACTCCACCGAGCGCCCGTACGGCGGATACTTCGATGAGGTCGCCGACCTGTTGCAAGGGGCCCCCGGGTCGCTGTTCGACAACTCGGTCACCCGGGTCGTGGTCGACCGGGGCGAGATCACGTTCTTCGTCCGCCCCAAGCACCTCGTCGCGCTGTGCCAACACCTGCGTGATGATGCGAACCTGCGCTTCGAGTTCTGCTCCAGCGTGTCCGGTGTCGACTACCTCGACACCGGCTCGGTAGGCGTCGATGACCCCGACCGGCTGCATGTCGCCTACCACCTGACATCCATGACGTACCGGCGCCGGATCCGGCTGGAGGTCACCGCCGGTGTCGCCGACCCACACATCCCGTCGGTCACCGGTGTCTACCCGACCGCCGACTGGCAGGAACGGGAGACGTGGGACATGTTCGGCGTGATCTTCGACGGGCACCCAGCGCTGACCCGGATCCTGATGCCCGACGACTGGGCCGGGCACCCGCAACGCAAGGACTATCCGCTGGGCGGCGTACCGGTGGAGTACAAGGGCGCCACGATCCCGCCGCCGGATGAGCGAAGGGTCTACCAATGAGTCCAGAGCGAGTGAGCATCGCAGCGAGCGGCAGCGAGCGAGGAGCGGAGCGAGCGGAGCGCGCAGCGCACGAGGCGGGCGGGCAATGAGCACGCAGGCAACCCAAACGGACCCGTACGCCGCCAGCTCCAGGGAAACGACCGAGGGCAGGGTCTACACCGTCACCGGTGGCGACTGGGAGTCCACGTTCACCGGGGACATTCCCGCCGAGGAGCGGCTCGTCGTCAACATGGGCCCGCAGCACCCGTCGACGCACGGCGTACTCCGGCTCGTCCTCGATCTGGAGGGCGAAACCGTCACAAAGGCGCGGGCCGTCATCGGCTATCTGCACACCGGAATCGAGAAGAACACCGAGTACCGGAACTGGACCCAGGGCACGACATTCGTCACCAGGATGGACTACCTGTCGCCGCTGTTCAACGAGACCGCGTACTGCCTGGGCGTGGAGAAGCTGCTGGGGGTCGAGGCGCCGCCGCGTGCCCAGACGATCCGAGTCCTGCTCATGGAGATCAATCGGGTCGCCTCGCACTGGGTCTGGCTTGCCACCGGCGGCCTGGAGCTCGGCTCGATCACCGCGATGACGAACGGAATGCGGGCGCGGGAGAAGTGCCTGGACATCCTGGAACTGGTCACTGGACTGCGGTTGAATCACGCTTTTGTTCGGCCCGGGGGGGTCGCACAAGACCTGCCGGAGGGGTTCGAGGAGAGGGTTCGCGCCTGGGCCGACGGTCAGGAGCGCGAGATCGAGGGGGTTCGCAAGCTGCTCGTCGGCCAGCCGATCTGGCAGCGCCGGCTCAAGGGCGTCGGATACCTCAACGTCGAGGGTTGCCTCGCCCTCGGCATCACCGGCCCCCTGCTGCGGGCGGCCGGCTTGGCGTGGGACCTGCGCAAGACCGAGCCGTACCTCGGCTACGAGAATTACGACTTCGAGGTGCCGACCCACTCCGACGGCGACTGCTGGTCGCGCTTTGTCGTCCGGGTCGAGGAGATGCGCCAGTCGGTCCGGATCGTCCGGCAGGCGGTGGACCGGCTCGAGCCCGGCCCGGTGATGGTGCAGGACAAGAAGATCGCCTGGCCGGCGCAACTCTCGCTGGGTGCGGACGGGCTCGGCAACAGCTTGGAACACGTCAAGCACATCATGGGTCAGTCGATGGAAGCCCTCATCCACCACTTCAAGCTGGTCACCGAGGGCTTCCGGGTTCCGGCCGGGCAGGTGTACACCGTCGTGGAATCACCCCGCGGCGAGCTGGGCATGCACCTGGTCAGCGGCGGCGGTACCCGCCCGCACCGCGTGCACGTGCGGGATCCCAGCTTCGTGAACCTGCAAGCCATCGCCGCGCTGAGCGAAGGGGGCCTGATCGCCGACGTCATCGCGTCGATCGCCTCGATAGACCCGGTCATGGGTGGGGTCGACCGCTGATGTCAGATTCGTTTGCGCGTGATCCGAAGGGCGGCAGCGCCGACGCACAGGCCGTTCTCGAGGTGGCATCAGGCGGTCTGGAAGGAGCCGTCGGCGGGACCGCCGGCGCCGTGCCGCTTCGTACCGACGATGCCGTGGGAGCCAGCGACCAGGTCCGCGCGAACGCCGTCTCGATCGGGCCGATCAGCGCCAAGACTCGGGCCGAGGCCCGCCAGATAATCGGCCGTTACCCGCGATCGCGCTCCGCACTGCTGCCGATGCTGCATCTCGTGCAAGCCGAGCAGGGTTACGTCACCCCGGACGGGGTGGCGATGTGCGCCGAGGAGTTGGGTCTTACCAAGGCCGAGGTCGGCGCCGTCGCGACGTTCTACACGATGTACAAGCGGCGGCCGACCGGTGAGTACCTGGTCAGTGTCTGCACCAACACGCTGTGCGGGTTTCTCGGCGGTGAGGAGATCTACGCCGCCCTGAGCGACTACCTCGGCGTCGGGCACGACCAGACCACCGCGGACGGCCAGATCACGCTGGAGCACGCTGAGTGCCTGGCCGCGTGCGACTATGCCCCCGTCGTGACGGTGAACTACGAGTTCTACGACCAGCAGGACACTGACTCCGCGCTCAACCTCGTCAAGGATCTGCAGCGTGGCGAACGTCCCCAGCCGACCCGCGGCGCGCCCTTGAGTACGTTCCAGGAGATCTCCCGGCAGCTTGCCGGATTCTTCGACCCGGCCACCGCCGGCGCCGCCGTCAACGGCCCCTCAGCGCTGGAGCCGACGCTGGCCGGCAACCTCGAGGCGCTGCGCCGTGGCCACGAGTCGCCGGCGTTCGACGCGGACGCCCCGATCACCCCCGCCGCAGCCACCGAGCCGTCGGCTCAGCAGCCGGCCGCAGAGCAACCGGCCGACCCCGAGCCGGCGGCCGGTAAGACCGCGCACAAGGTCGCCAGCGACCAGGCCGAGGGGCAGGCGAGCAGCCGGGCTGAGCAGGCCGGCGCGCAAGCCGCTGATCCGGACGCTCGAGAAGAGATCCAAGAGCCCAGTGGTACGCCGAGCGCTCGTCGGACGCGTACCCGTAGCAGGAAGGACTGAGAATGCCGCTCACTCCGGTGCTGACCAAGCGCTGGCTGTCTCCCCAGTCCTGGTCGTTGCGCAGCTACGAGGAACTCGACGGGTACACCGCGCTGCGTAAGGCACTGACTGTGGCGCCGGGCGAACTCGTCACTCTGGTCAAGGACTCCGGTCTGCGCGGCCGCGGCGGCGCCGGCTTTCCCACCGGTCTGAAGTGGAGCTTCATCCCGCAGGGCGACACCGGGGCCGGTGCCAAGCCGAAATACCTGGTGGTCAACGCTGACGAGGGCGAGCCGGGCACCTGCAAGGACCTGCCGTTGATGATGGCCGATCCGCATTCGCTGATCGAAGGCGTGATCATCTCGTCGTTCGCGATCAACGCGAACTTCGCGGTGATCTACGTCCGCGGCGAGGCGGTGCACGCGCTGCGCCGGGTGCAGAGCGCTGTGCACGAGGCCTACCAGGCGGGGTACCTCGGCACGGACATTCTGGGGTCCGGCTATGACCTCGAGGTCGTCGTGCACGCCGGTGCCGGGGCCTACATCTGCGGCGAGGAGACCGCGCTGCTGGACTCCCTGGAGGGCTACCGAGGCCAGCCGCGGCTCAAGCCGCCGTTCCCGGCGGTGGCCGGGCTGTACGGCAGCCCGACGGTCATCAACAACGTCGAGACGCTCTGCAGCGTCCCTTACATCGTGCTCGGCGGTGCGCAGTGGTGGAAGTCGATGGGCACCGAGAAGTCCTCCGGGCCGAAGATCTTCTCGCTGTCGGGCCGGGTCGAGAAACCGGGCCAGTACGAGGCGCCGATGGGTACGACGCTGCGCGAGTTGCTCGACCTTGCCGGCGGGGTGCGCGAAGGGCACGAACTCAAGTTCTGGACCCCAGGTGGCTCGTCTACGCCGTACTTCACCGCCGAGCACATCGACGTACCGCTGGACTTCGACGAAGTGGCGGCGGCCGGGTCGATGCTGGGAACGACCGCCCTGATGATCTTCGACGAGACCGACTGCATCGTGAAGGCGACACTGCGGTTCACGAAGTTCTACGCGCACGAGTCCTGCGGCAAGTGCACGCCGTGCCGTGAGGGCACGTACTGGATGGTGCAGATCCTCCAGCGGCTCGTCGACGGCGAGGGCACCGCGGAGGACCTGGAGACGCTGCTCGACACCTGTGACAACATCCTGGGCCGCTCGTTCTGTGCGTTCGGGGACGGTGCGACCAGCCCGATCACGTCGTCCATCCAGTACTTCCGCGACGACTACATTGCCCTGCTGCCCGAACATGAACGTGCCAAGTTGACCGTAGGGGCGGCGCAGTGACAGTCCAGCCAGACACCACTGTCGACAAGGCGACGTTGACCATCGACGGGTTCGAGATCACCGTGCCGCAAGGCACCCTGATCATCCGCGCCGCCGAGCAGCTCGGCATCCAGATCCCGCGGTTCTGCGACCACCCGTTACTGGACCCGGTCGGCGCTTGCCGGCAGTGCATCGTGGAGATCGAAGGGCAGCGCAAGCCGGTGGTCGCCTGTTCCGTGGCCGTCGCCGACGGGATGGCGGTCCGGACGCAGTTCACCAGCAAGGTTGCCGACAAGGCCCAAAAAGGCACCATGGAGCTGTTGCTCATCAACCACCCGCTGGACTGCCCGGTCTGCGACAAGGGGGGCGAGTGCCCGCTACAGAACCAGGCGATGTCCAACGGCCGATCGGAGTCCCGCTTCCGGGACGTCAAGCGGACCTACGCCAAGCCGCTGGCGATCTCCTCGCAGGTGTTACTCGACCGCGAGCGCTGCGTGCTCTGCGCCCGCTGCACCCGGTTCTCCAACCAGGTCGCCGGCGACCCGTTCATCGAGCTGTTCGAGCGCGGCGCGCTGGAGCAGGTGGCCATCTACGAGGACGAGCCGTTCGAGAGCTACTTCTCCGGCAACACCGTGCAGATCTGCCCGGTCGGTGCGCTGACCGGTGCGGCGTACCGCTTCCGCGCCCGGCCGTTCGACCTGATGTCGACGCCGTCGGTGTGCGAGCACTGCGCCTCCGGCTGCGCCCAGCGCACCGACTGGCGGCGCGGCAAGGTGATGCGCCGGCTGGCCGGCGAGGACCCAGAGGTCAACGAGGAGTGGAACTGCGACAAGGGCCGCTGGGCGTTCAGCTACGCCACCGAGGCGGACCGAATTCTCACCCCACTGGTCCGCGACGAGGAAACCGGCGAGTTGACCGCGGCGTCGTGGCCAGAGGCGCTCGAACGCGCGGCCGCGGGCCTGCGGATCGCCCGCGACGCAGGCGGCGTCGGGATGCTCTGCGGCGGGCGAGTCACCCTGGAGGACGCGTACGCGTACGCGAAGTTCGCGCGCGTCGTCCTCGGCAGCAATGACGTCGACATGCGAGCGCGGGCGCACTCGGCGGAGGAACTGGAGTTTCTGACCGGCGTCGTCGCCGGGCACCGCGACGACGTCACGTACGCCGACCTCGAGGCGGCTCCGGCGGTCCTCCTGGTCGGTTTCGAACCCGAGGAAGAGTCGCCGATCGTCTTTCTTCGACTCCGCAGGCTGAACCAGACGCGGGGGCTGGCAGTCTTTGCGGCCGCGCCGTTCGCCAGCCCTGGTACGGCGAAGCTGAACGGCACGGTGCTGCTGACCCCGCCCGGATCCGAACCCCGGGTGCTCGCAGCGCTGGGCGACGGCAGCGCCGGAGGTCCGGGAGCAGCCGCCGCGTCGGCAATGCGCCGGCCCGGCGCGGTGATCCTCATCGGCGAGCGGGCCGCCGAATTTCCCGGTACGTTTGCCGCCGCCACCTCGCTGGCGCAAACGACGGGCGCCCGAATGGCGTGGGTTCCGCGCCGCGCCGGTGAACGCGGCGCGGTCGAGGCAGGTGCGTTGCCGTCGCTGCTGCCGGGCGGCGTCCGAGCCGACGACGCATTCGCCCGCACCGGCGTCCTGGAGTTCTGGGGCGTCGACGCGCCGGCAGCGGCTGGTCGCGACACCGCCGCAATGCTGTCTGCGGCACGCGAAGGTGCTCTCGGCGGTCTCGTGGTCGGCGGCGTCGACCCGGCGGATCTGCCCGACCCGGCCACGGCGCTGGCCGCACTCGATGCCGCCGGTTTCGTGCTCAGCCTGGAGATCCGGCACTCGGCGGTGACCGAGCGGGCAGATGTCGTCCTGCCGGTTGCTCCCGCGGTGCACAAGTCCGGCAGTTACCTCACCTGGGAGGGGCGGCACCGGCCATTCGAGGAGACGCTGCGCGGTACCGGCGCGCTGGCCGACGGCCGGGTTCTGCACGCTCTGGCCGATGAGTTGGACGTGGACCTGGCCCTGCCCACGCCGGAGGCGGCGCGGGCAGAGCTGATGTCCATTGGCCGGCTGCTCGCCGGCGCAACCATGTCCACTAGCCGCCTGACCGGCGGCGCAACCAAATCCACTGGCCGCCTGACCGGCGGCGCAACCAAATCCACTGGCCGCCTGACCGGCGGCGCAACCAAATCCACTGGCCGCCTGACCGGCGGCGCAACCAATACTGGTCCCGACTTCCGTAGTGCCTCGTCTGCCGGCCTGCGGCCGGACTCGCCCGAGCTTCGCTCGGGGCAGGCTCTTCTCGCGTCCTGGCGACTTCTGCTCGACGAGGGCTCGCTGCAGGACGGCGAACCCCATCTGGCCGGAACTGCCCGCCGCCCCGTCCTGCGGCTGTCGGTGGGCACCGCGCGGGAGATCGGGGCGAGCGCCGGTGACCTGGTCACCGTCACCGGGGCGAAAGCTTCGATAACGCTGCCGCTCGTGGTCACGGTGATGCCCGACCGGGTGGTCTGGGTTCCGATGAAGTCCCCTGGCTCCGCCGTCCGTGCCGGACTCGGCTCGGCCCCCGGCGACGTCGTCGCCATCGCCATCGGTAGGCCGGTGAACTGATGCCCAACTTGGACAGCTTCGGCCATGACGTGTGGTGGATCATCCTCATCAAAGTGGTCGCCGTCTTTGCGATCCTCGTGGTGATGACGCTGTTCACGATCTGGCTGGAGCGCCGCGTGGTCGGCCGGATGCAGCAACGGATCGGGCCGAACCGGGTGGGCCCCCAGGGCCTGCTGCAGAGTCTCGCCGACGGGTTGAAGCTGGCCTTCAAAGAGGACATCATGCCGGCGCTGGCAGACAAGCCGGTCTACTTTCTCGCCCCGATCATCGCCGCGATACCCGCGTTCCTCGCCTTTTCGGTGATCCCGCTCGGCCCCGAGGTCAGCATCTTCGGCGAGCGGACCGCGTTGCAGTTGACCGACGTACCGGTCGGTGTGCTGATCGTGCTGGCCTGCTCCTCGATGGGCGTCTACGGCATCGTGCTGGCCGGCTGGGCCTCAGGTTCGACGTACCCGCTACTCGGAAGCTTGCGTTCGGCCGCCCAGCTGATCAGTTACGAGGTCGCGCTGGGCCTGGCGATCGTTCCGGTGTTCCTCTACGCCGGATCGTTGTCGACGTCGGAGGTCGTGGCCTCGCAGCAGAACGTGTGGCATGTCTTTCCGCTGTTCGTCTCATTCGTGATCTACGGCATCGCGGTCGTGGGGGAGACCAACCGGGCGCCGTTCGACCTGCCCGAGGCCGAGTCGGAGCTCGTCGGCGGCTTCCACACCGAGTACAGCTCGCTGAAGTTTGCGCTGTTCTTCCTCGCCGAGTACATCAACATCGTCACCGTCTCGGCGTTAGCGACGACGCTGTTCCTCGGCGGCTGGCGGGCGCCGTTCGGGCTCGGCACGATCTGGGCTGGCGCCAACGAGGGCTGGCTTCCGATCGTGTGGTTCCTCGGCAAGGTGTTCGCGTTCATCTTCGTGTTCATCTGGCTGCGGGGGACGCTGCCGCGACTGCGCTACGACCAGTTCATGCAGTTCGGCTGGAAGGTGCTCGTCCCGGTCGGCCTGCTGTGGATCGTCGTGGTGGCCTCGCTGCGGACGCTGTCCCGTGAGTACGACTGGAGTTTCATCCAGTCGGTTCTCTTCGTCGGCATCCCGCTGGGCGTAGTGCTCGTCGTCTTGCTGCTGCTGCCGGAGAAGCTTCCCGAACCGGAGGATGACGAGACGCTCTACGGCATCGTCCCGGACCAGCCGGTGACGTCGTACCCGATTCCTCCCATGGATTTACTTGTCCCGACCAAGGTTGCCGGTGACCGTGTGGTCACCCGAGCTGGTGCCGCCACAGCCAACTCAGCCGCCGAAGATTCGGAGACCTGACGGTGCCTAGTGTGTTACCCAAGCCACTGCAAGGCTTCGGGCTGACCTTCGCGCAGATGTTCAAGAAGGTCACGACGGAGCAGTACCCGGAGGACAAGCGGCCCACGGCACCGCGTTACCACGGTCGACACGTGCTCAACCGGCACCCGGACGGCTTGGAGAAGTGCGTCGGCTGCGAGCTGTGCGCGTGGGCCTGCCCCGCGGACGCGATCTACGTCGAGGGTGGCTGGAACACCGAAGAGGAGCGCTACTCCCCAGGTGAGCGGTACGGCGCGATCTACCAGATCAACTACCTGCGCTGCATCTTCTGCGGGCTGTGCATCGAGGCCTGCCCGACCCGCTCGCTGACGATGACGAACGACTACGAACTGGCCGACGACAACCGGCAGAATCTGATCTACACCAAGGAGCAGCTGATGGCACCGCTGCTCCCCGGCATGGAGCAGCCGCCGCATCCCATGCGGCTCGGCGAGACCGAGCAGGACTACTACCTTCGCGCGGACCCGCCGGCCCCGGTCGACGTCGACACCCAGTCCGTGGATGCGCCGAACGAGGACAGCGAGGCGCGGGCGTGAACTACACGATCGTCCTGGCTGCCGACGCGGTCAGCACCGGCGAGGCGGTGACGTTCTGGATCGTGGGGCCGATCGCACTCGCCGGTGCACTCGGGATGGTGTTCAGCCGGAACGCCGTCCACTCCGCGCTGTGGCTGGTCCTGACGATGCTCGGGCTGGGAGTCTTTTACTTCGTCCAGCAGGGCCCCTTCCTCGGCGCGGTACAGATCATCGTCTACACCGGCGCGATCATGATCCTTTTCCTCTTCGTCTTGATGCTGGTGGGCCGGGAGTCCTCGGACTCTGTGGTTGAGACCCTGCGCGGCCAACGGCAGGCAGCGATCGTGGCCGGCGTCGCGTTCGCGGCGCTCGTCGGCGCCGGCATCGGCCGCGCTGTCTCCGGCGCCCCGGTCCAGGGCCTGGCCGAGGTCAATGGAAACGGCGGCAACGTCGTCGCGATCGCGGAGATCCTGTTCACCGACTACCTGTTTGCCTTTGAGCTGACCAGTGCGCTGCTCATCACGGCGGCGGTCGGCGCAATGGTCCTCGCTCACATCGAAAGGGAGCCCGGCGAACGCCGTACCCAGAAGGACCTTGCCACGGCGCGGTACGCCGGTCCGCGCCCCGGGACGCTGCCAGGCCCCGGAGTCTTTGCGACGTCCAACGCAGTCGACACCCCGGCCATGCTTCCCGACGGCAGGGTGGCTGCGGACAGCTATGCCACAGGTGTGGAGATGAGGCCGCTGCCGCCCGCCCCGGATCTCGTGGACGAAGAGGCCTCCCACGAGCCGCCAACGAAATTCGGCTGGCAAGCCCGATGACCATTGCCCCGGCCGTCGCCGTCCCCTCCGGTCCTGTTGTGTCCTCACGGACAGCGACGGCCCCATGAGCCCCACCTACTATCTGATCCTCGCCGCGATCCTGTTCACTATCGGCGCGGTCGGTGTTCTTGTGCGCCGCAACGCCATCGTCGTGTTCATGTGCATCGAGTTGATGCTCAACTCGGTGAACCTGACGCTCGTGACCTTCGCCCGGATCAACGGGACCCTGGACGGCCAGATCATCGCGTTCTTCGTCATGGTGGTCGCCGCCGCAGAGGTAGTCGTCGGCTTGGCGATCATCATGTCGATCTTCCGCACCCGCCGGTCGGCCTCGGTCGACGACGCCAACCTGCTGAAGTACTGAGCTGCCGAGGATCTGAGTGGACGAGACGATCGAGTACGCCGCTGCGACCGGCGCGCTGAGCAGCATCTGGCTGCTGATAGCGCTGCCGGTGTTCAGCGCCACGGTCCTGCTTTTGGGTGGAAAGCGGTTGGACTCAAACGGACCCCTGATGGGAACGGCCACCGTCGCACTCACCTTCGTGCTGTCGGTGTTCTACGTCATCACGCTAGCGGGACAGGACAACCGCTCGGTCTCCCTGGATGTGTTCAGCTTCATCCCGGCGAGCGGCCTGCAGGTGAACGCCGGTCTGCTGCTCGACCCGCTGTCGGCGGTGTTCATCCTGCTGATCACCGGTGTGGGCGGATTGATCCATCTGTACTCGATCGGCTACATGCACGACGATCCGGGTGCCCGGCGGTTCTTCGGCTACCTCAACCTGTTCGTGGCCGCGATGCTGCTACTGGTGCTCGGCAACAGCTTCGTCGCGCTGTACGTCGGCTGGGAGGGCGTCGGCCTGGCGTCGTACCTGCTGATCGCGTTCTGGTACACCCGGCCGAACGCGGCGACGGCCGCCAAGAAGGCCTTCATCATGAACCGGATCGGCGATGTCGGTCTGCTGATCGCGATCTTCCTGATGTTCGCGACCTTCGGCTCCACCCAGTACGCCGAGGTGCTCGGAGGCGCGGATGCGCTCACCGGCGGCACGGCGACCGCGCTCGCCCTACTCCTGCTCCTCGGCGCCTGCGGCAAGTCAGGCCAGTTCCCGCTGCAGGCCTGGCTCCCCGACGCCATGGAAGGCCCGACACCCGTCTCGGCGCTGATCCACGCCGCGACGATGGTGACCGCCGGCGTCTACCTGATCGCCCGCGCCGCCCCGATCTACAACCTCACCGAAACCGGGCGCACGGTCGTGGCCATCATCGGCGCGGTGACACTGCTCATCGGCTGCATCGCCGGCTGCGCGAAGGATGACATCAAGCGGGTGCTGGCCTGGTCCACGGTCAGCCAGATCGGCTACATGTTCCTCGCCGTCGGCCTCGGGCCGGCCGGCTACGCACTCGGGATCCTGCACCTGCTCACCCACGGCTTCTTCAAAGCCGGGCTGTTCCTGGGCGCCGGTTCGGTCATGCATGGCATGAACGACGAAGTGGACATGCGCAAGTACGGCGCACTGGCCACCCGGATGAAGATCACCTTCGCCACGTTCACGCTCGGATATCTGTCGCTGATCGGATTTCCGTTCTTCTCCGGCTACTTCTCCAAGGACGCGATCATCGAGGCAGCGTTCGACAAGGGCGGGATGTCAGGGTGGCTGCTCGGCGGCGTCGCTGCGCTCGGTGCCGGGTTGACCGCGTTCTACATGACCCGGCTGATGCTGATGACGTTCTTCGGCGAGGCGCGTTGGGACAAGGGAGTGCACCCGCACGAGTCGCCGACCGTCATGACGGCGCCGATGGTCGTGCTGGCCTTCGGCTCGGTGTTCGCCGGCTTCCTGCTGGTCAACGTGTTCCCGCTGGAGTCGTGGCTGGAGCCGGTATTCGGTGAACGGCCCGAGGCCGAGCACGTCGTCGAACCGATCGTCGTGACGCTGCTCGTGACCGTGCTGGTTGCGATCGGCGTCGCGGCGGCGTGGCTGTTCGTCGGCCGACGCCAGGTCGCCCGCACCGCGCCGGTCTCGGTCTCGGCCGTCGTCCGGGCCGCGCGAGCGAACCTGTACGGCGACGCGGTCAACGAGTCGGTGCTCATGCGGCCCGGTCAGTGGCTGACGCGGGCGCTGGTATTCGTCGACAACAAGGGCGTCGACGGGGCGGTGAACGGTGTCGCCGCCTTGATCGGCGGCAGCTCCGCGCGGCTCGGACGGGCGCAGAACGGCTTCGTCCGCAGCTACGCCCTCGGCATGCTCGGAGGATCGATCCTGGTGGTGGCCGCCCTGCTCGCGGTGAGGTTCGGATAATGGACACGCTGCTGCTGGTCACGTTGCTGCTGCCGCT
>Ga0136620_10000111_pt1 | contig 33367 bp, 36 predicted proteins | sample AntDrymUQ4162106_2_FD_104806 | JGI IMG/M metagenome (GOLD analysis project Ga0136620, IMG submission 104806) | Polar desert sand microbial communities from Dry Valleys, Antarctica - metaG UQ416 (21.06) | ecosystem: Environmental > Terrestrial > Soil > Desert | place: Antarctica: Dry Valley... | reverse complement strand
CGCGGCGGTCGCGGCGGGCGCGCTCGGGCTCGCCGTCGCGCTCGCGCCCGAGGAGACGTCCGCGGTGTCGCGGACGGTCTCCGACGACGAGGCGCTCGTGATCGTGGAGGCGCGCTGCCAGACGTGCCACGTCGGCGCGTCCGCGCCGGCCGGTGTCCAGCTCGAGTCGCTCGAGGGACTGCGCGCGAACGCAGCCGAGATCGAGCGTCAGGTGCGTACGAACGCGATGCCGCCCGGGAACGCGACCGGAATGACCGAGGACGAGCGCGCGCGCCTCGCCGCGTGGGCCGCGGCGGCGAGATAGCCCTCGGTCAGCGGCCGAGGACGACGTCGACTCCGGCGAGCACCAGCTCGAGGCTTCGCTCGTCGAGCCGCCCGACGCGTTCGGTCAGCCGGCGGCGGTCGATAGCCACGATCTGCGACGCATTTGCCACCGAGTCCCTCGGCAGCCCGGTCGTCGCGGCCGCCAAGGCGACGTTCCCCGCAGCCGACGACCAGCGAAGGTTCCCCGTCAACGGTACGACGACGACGGTTGCGATCCGGCTCGCATTGAACGCATCGCCCTGGACGACAACCACCGGGCGGCGGGATCCGGGCTCTGATCCGGTCGGATCAGGTGGCGAAGCCCAGCAGATGTCGCCCTGCGCGACTACCACTCACTGCGCTCGAGCGTCTGCCGGCTCGCCTCCGCAAGCCACGGATCGACCTCGGTGCCGACCTCGTCGACGACTTCGTTGAGCGAGTCGGTGATCGACTGCTCATCCCGCCGGAGGAGATACTCAGCGAGAGCCTCTTGGTACACCTGGCTACGTGACTTCCCGCGCTTCCGTGCGAGCTCGTCAGCCCGGTGGAAGAGCTCGTCGGGAATCGACACCGCTGTTTTCATACTAGGAGTATGACTGCTACGTTCCTGCCGTGCTCGCGATCACCGCCGCCGGGATGCGCTTCGTCGCCCGCTGGGAGGACGAGCTGGCGCCGCAGACCGTGGCCGCGTTCAAGGCGATGCTGCCGCTCGAGGACCGGATCATCCACTGTCGCTGGAGCGGCGAGTCGAACTGGATCCCGTGGGGCGACCGCGAGCTCGGGATCGGACCCGAGAACGCGACGAGCTACCCCCACCCCGGCGAGCTCGCGCTCTACCCGGGCGGCGAGAGCGAGACCGAGCTGCTCTTCCCGTACGGCTATTGCTCCTTCGCGAGCAAGGCGGGTCACCTGTGGGCGAACCACTTCGCCACGCTCGTCGAGGGTCGGGAGCAGCTGAAGGAGCTCGGCCGGCTGACCCTCTGGGAGGGCGCGCAGCCGATCTCGTTTCGCGAGGTGTAGCCGATGGGCCGCGACGCCTGGCTCCTCGTGCACGTCGTCGGCGTCGTCCTCTTCATCGGCAACATCGTCGTCACCGCGGTCTGGAAGCTGCTCGCCGACCGCACCCGGACGCCGGCGGTCGTCGCATACGCGCAGCGGCTCGTGACCGTGACCGACGTTGCCTTCACCGCGACCGGAGCGGCGCTGATCGCGATCTCGGGGCCGATCCTCGCGGAGGATCTCGGTGGCATCGGCGGGCCAACGTGGCTCACCGTCGGCTTCGGGCTCTTCATCGCCTCCGGGGTGGTCTGGGCGGCCGTGCTGATCCCCGTCCAGATCGCGCAGGCGCGGCTCGCGCGGCGCTTCCGGACCGAGGCCGTCATCCCCGAGCGGTACTGGCGCCTCGCGACGATCTGGGCCGTCTTCGGCGCGATCGCGACCCTGCTGCCGCTCGCGAACCTCTACCTCATGGTGGTCAAGCCTGGCTGAGCCGCCGCAGCGCGCGCTCCAGGGCGTCGACGGCGAGGGCGACGTCCTCGGCCGAGGAGTGCTCGTCGGGGGAATGGCTGACGCCGCCGTTCAGGCTGCGGACGAAGACCATCCCGCACGGGACACCGGCCGCGGCGAGGATGCCAGCGTCGTGCCCGGCGCCCGAGGCGAGCTCGAGCCCGGGTAGGCCGAGCTCCTCGATCGCGCTGCACGTCGCAGCCACAACGGACGCGTCCATGACCGCCGGCTCGACGCCCAGGCCGGGCTCCAGCCCGATCGCCGACAGCAGCTCGTCGAGGCGCTCTCGGTCGGGCGCGCGAACGTCGACGGTGAAGGAGACGGAGCCCGGGATCACGTTGACGCCGCCGGGCTCGACGGTCAGCGTGCCGACGGTCGCCACGGTCTCCGGGATCGCGAGCGCGGCCTCCCTGATCGCCAGCACCCGCTCGGCGGCCGCACACAGCGCGTCGTCGCGATCGGCCATCGGCGTCGTCCCCGCGTGTCCCGCCTTCCCGACGATCGTCACCGTCTGGCGCGAGTAGCCGACGATCGCGGTCACTACGGCGAGCGGTGCGTCGGCGCGCTCCAGGCGCGGCCCCTGCTCGATGTGCAGCTCGAGGAACGCATCCGGCAACGCGCCGGATGTCACGCGCGCGCGGCTCCCCGCGCAGCCGCGCTCCTCGTCGCGGAAGACGACGACGCCGAGCCCCGGCAGCCCCAGCCGCTCCACCGCCTCGAGTCCGCCGACGACGCCGAGAGCGCCGTCGAAGCGCCCACCGGAGGGGACCGTGTCGAGGTGCGAGCCCGTCCAGACCTCGCGCTCGCCGCCGGGCCGACCGCCGGGAACCCTGCCGACCAGGTTGCCGCCCTCGTCGACCTCGACCTCGAGCCCGGCCTCCCGGAACCAGCCGGCGGCGAGGTCGTGCGCGCGCTGCTCCTCGGGCGAGTGGCCGATCCGGTCGCCGATCGCGTACAGCTCGTCCAGCCGCTCGAGGATGCGCACCGGGCAGACGCTACCGCGGGACGCGCAAGCCGGCCTGCTCCAGCTCCGCGCGGACGAGCTCGTCGAAGCGCCCCGCCTGGAGGTCGCCGATCGGGTCCTTCGTGTACTGGAGCAGCGTCCCGTACGGGAGCCCGAAGGCCGCGCGAGCCGCGAGCAGCTCCTGCCGCTCCGGCGAGGCGGGATCTCGCAGCACCCGTGCGGCGGCATTCAGGCGACGCACCTGGTGCACCCTCGGCGGCAGCGCCCAAAGCAGGAGCAGCGCGGAGGGCAGGAGGAAGAACACCAGCCCGAGCAGGTCCGCGAGGTCGTGTGCCGCACCAGCGCCGCCACGGCCGAGATCGGAAACCTCGCCGCCGCTGCCCTCGCCGGCGCCTCGCAGCGCGTCTCCGATGTCGTCGCCGACGACCGGGGCTCCGTCGACGGCGTCGGCGGCCGAGTCGAAGCCGCCGGTGACGGCATTCCCGGCCGACTCGACGCCCTCGCCGAGGATCGCGAGCTTGTCGACGGCATCGTGCACCTCGAGCGCGATCTTCCCGAAGAGGACGAGCGCGAGCACCGTCGCGAGGTCGCGCGCCATCAGGTCGAGGCGGCGGCCGGGCAGGTCGGGATAGAGGCGCACACCGAGCCCCTACCCATGCTCAGCGGTCGCGCAACGGCCGCAGCGCCCACCAGCCGGCGAGCGGGAAGACCGCGGCGAGCACGAAAGCGGTGCGCCAGGACGACCAGGACACGGTCGCCGCGAAGGCGATCGGCGCGACGACGCCGACTGCCGACAACACGGTCTGCTGGAAGCCGATCGCCGCGCCGCTGCGGCGCCCGCCGAGCTCCGCCGCAATCGTGAACGAGAGGCCGTTCCAGGCCATCGAGAGACCCGTAGTCACGACGAGGATCGGAACGAGCAGCCAGCCGGCGGCTCCGGCCGCGGCAGCGACGAGCGCGAGCGAGGCCGTCACCGCAGCTCCGACGAGCCGCAGCGGGCGCACCCGCGAGCCGAGCAGGTCCGACCAGCGCCCGACGCCGATCCGCAGCGCCGCGGCGAGCACCTGCCCGGCGGCCAGGACTCCGGCTGCCGAGCCGGTCGACCAGCCGCGGGTGTCGACGAGGAAGAGGACGAGGAAGCTCATCGTCGCGATCTGCGCCACGAGGTAGAGGCCGCTCGCGCCGCAGAGCAGCCAGAGCCGCCGGTTGCGGAGGACGGAGTCGACGTGCTCGATCTCCAGGTGCTCCGGGCTGCTCGAGCGGAGCACGATCGCCCCCACGATGGCTCCGACGAGCACGAAGCCGGCGAGGAACAGGAATCCCGCCTTCGTGCCGCCGAGGAGCGGCAGCGCGAGCGCAGCGACCGCGCCTCCAACGGGCACCGCCGTCTGGCGGACGCCGAGCGCGAAGCCACGCTCGTCGGCCGCGAACCAGCGCATCACCGCGCGGCCGCTCCCCGACTGGACGCTGCCGCCCGCGACACCGGCCAGGCCGAGCAGCAGGACGAGCGAGCCGAAGCTCGGTGCGAACGCCGCGCCCGCGAGGAACCCTGCGCAGACGGTGAGCCCGCCCGCGAGCGTCCAGCGCTCGCCCCAGCGGTCGACGGCGAAGCCCCACGGCAGCAGCGCGAACGTGAGTCCGATCCACTCTGCGGCGAGGACGACGCCGACCCCCGTCAGCGTCAGGTCGTAGCGGTCGCGCAGGGCGGGCGCGAGCACCGCGACGCCGAAGGAGATGGCGGAGAAGCTGGCCTGCGCCGCCGTGCCGGCCGCCAGGACGGCCCAGCGGTACGTCAAGTCTCTACAACCCGAACGGGTTGATCGGGCGCGAGCCGGTGTTCAGGAGCACACTCTTCGTCTCCAGGTAGAGCTCGAGCGACTCGAGCCCGAGCTCGCGGCCGAAGCCCGACTGCTTGTAGCCGCCGAAGGGCAGGCCGGGGAACGCGGTGTAGGGCACGTTGATCCCGACGGTGCCGGCCTTGATCCGGCCTGCGAGCCGCGGCCCGCGCGCGGGATCCGACGTCCACACCGACGCCATCAGCCCGTACCTGACGTCGTTTGCGATCCGCACGGCGTCCGCCTCGTCCTCGAACGGGATGATCGTGACGACCGGGCCGAAGACCTCCTCCTGCGCGATCGTCGACGAGTTGTCGAGGCCTGCGACGACGGTGGGCGGATAGAAGGCGTGCTCGCCCGGTTCGCCTCCGACGACGACCTCGGCGCCCGCCTCGCGCGCCTCCTCGACGAAGCCGTGCACCTTCTCGCGGTGCGCGGTCGAGATCAGCGAGCCCATCTGCGTCTCGGCGTCGAGCGGGTCGCCGGTCACGATCGCGCCTGCCTTCGCCGCGAACTCGGCCACGAACTCGTCGTGCAACGACCGCTCCACCAGCACGCGGGAGCGCGCCTCGCAGCTCTGGCCGGCCGAGTAGTAGATCGACCAGACGGCGCTCGGGATCGCCGAGGCGAGGTCGGCGTCGGCGAAGACGAGGTTCGGGCTCTTGCCGCCGAGCTCCAGGGTCAGCCGCTTGATCGGGTCGGAGCAGAGCCGCATGATCTCGCCGCCCGTGCGTGTCGAGCCCGTGAACGCGACCTTGTCGATCCCCGGGTGCGCGACGAGGTAGGCGCCGGCCGTCCGCCCGTCTCCCGGGATCACGTTGACGACGCCCGCCGGGAAGCCGACCTCGGCGGCGAGCTCGGCGAGGCGGAGCGCGGTCGCGGGCGTCTGCGGATCGGGCTTCAGCACGACCGAGCAGCCGGCCGCGAGGGCCGGGGCGAGCTTCCAGGTCGCCATCAGCAGCGGGTAGTTCCAGGGCACGATCTGGGCGGCGACGCCGACGGGCTCCTTCAGCGTGTAGGAGAGGATCGAGCCGCCGATCGGATTGGAGCGGCCGCCGATCGTCCCGAGGGCGGACGCGTAGAAGCGGTAGTTCTCGGCCGCGCCGTGGAGCTCTGCCTTGACCGAGGAGCTCGCCTTGCCCACGTTCCGGGCCTCGAGCTCGATCAGCTCCTTGCGGTTCGCGACGATCGCGTCGGCGAGCGCGTGCAGGAGCCGCGAGCGCTCGGTTCCGGGGGTCTTTCCCCACGACCCGTCGAGCGCCGCGCGCGCCGCCGCGACCGCGCGGTCGACCTCGGCCTCGCCGGCCAGCTGCGCCACGCCGAACGTCTCCCCCGTCGCGGGCTCGACGAGCTCCCGGGTGCTCGAGCCCTCGACGGTCTCCCCGTCGATGTGGAGGCCGAACTCGCGTGCCGTCGCGACGCTCACGGCGCGGACGATATCGGGAGCAGGTCCCCTATGCGCACATGCTGCGTCAGGAGCTCGCCGAACCGTTCCGGCCGGCCTGCGACGTGCGCACGCACGAGCGCGCCGCCGTACGAGTACGTTGAGACGTAGGCGCGCCACAGCGGGTCGACAATGAACCGCCGCGAGCTCGCCGCCCGTGTCGGTGTCGTCGCCGCCCACCGCTCGATGTACATCTGCGCCTCATCCTCGGTGCCGCCGTCCTCGTACAGCAGGAGCGCCGCGTTCGACGCGACGAAGCGCAGGTCGCGCGCCGCCTCCGCGATCGCCTCGGCCGTTTCCATGTCGTACTCGATGTCGAGGTCCGCGAGCACTTCGACGACAGAGCGGCGGAGCCCGTCGTCGGCGACGGCATCCCATGCGTTCTCGGCGATGCCCTCGCTGACGATGCTCTGCGGAGTCGGGACGAGGAGCAGCGCCTCTTCGACGACACCCTGCGCCACGAGCGCCTCTTCCTTGGCCGCGTGCTCGGTGTGGTGCCCCGGGTACGCCTCGTGCACGACGAGGTCGATCAGGAAGACGGCAGAGATCGGCCGGTCGAGGTTGACGGCGATCCTGCTCCGCAGCCCGCCGAGGTAGTAGTTGTACGCCGCCCACGACTCGTCGCGGACGAGCTCGAGCGCGAAGCTCTCGTCCTTTGGCAACGTGAACCGACGGCGGGTCGCCTCGCGCATCAGCGCAGCGATCGCGTCGAAGGCCTCAGCGAGCTTTTCGTCCGGAACGGTCGTCCGCTCCCGCCACGCTTCCATTCGCTCCGCAAGGGTCTCCCGGCCCGGCAACACCGCCTCCAGCCGCTCGTGCGCGCGCGCGAACGTCTCCTCCGGCACGCGCTCGGGCCGGACGCCGTAGCAACCCTCGACCTCGTCGAGGTAGCCGATGCGCTCGCCGGCGAGCACGCCGGCGTAGGTGCGGAGAGCGGCGAGCTGATCCTCGAGCCAGCCACACCGCTGCTCCGCGAGCCCGCTCGCGGCAAGCTCGGCAAGGAAAGCGTCAGCGTCGAGGGCGAGATGCGCCGGCTCGCGCGGCTCCTCCGCGGCGACGGCCGCGGCGAGCTCCGGAGGCCCGTAGTACGCATCGACGATCCCGTCCACGTGGCGGCCGAGCCGCAGGCCGAGCGTGATGTAGTCCTCGACGGCGCTCATCTCCGGAACAGTGCCGCCTGACCCTGGCCGACGCCGACGCACATGGTCGCGACGCCGTAGCGCCCGCCCCTGCGGCGCAGCTCGTGCAGGAGGGTGACGACGAGGCGCGCGCCGCTCATGCCGAGCGGGTGGCCGAGCGCGATCGCGCCGCCGTTCACGTTTACCTGCTCCTCGTCGAGGCCGAGCTCGCGCACGACGGCGAGGCTCTGCGAGGCGAAGGCCTCGTTCAGCTCGACGAGATCGAGGTCGGCGATGTCGATCTCGGCGCGGGCGAGCAGCTTGCGCACTGCTGGCACAGGCCCGATCCCCATCACGCGCGGGTCGACGCCCGCGACGGCGCTCGCGACGAAGGCGCCGAGCGGCTCGGCGCCGAGCTCCTCCGCCTTCTCCTCCGAGGCGACCACGAGCGCCGCGGCGCCGTCGTTCAGCCCGCTCGAGTTGCCGGCGGTGACGGTGCCGCCGGTTCGGAACGCAGGCTGTAGCGAGGCGAGCTTCTCGGCCGTCGTGTCGGGACGCGGGTGCTCGTCGCGCTCCAGTTCGCCTGCGGGCACGAGCTCGTCGGAGAAGTCCGCGGCCGCCCAGCGCTGCTGCGAGCGGAGCGCGAACGCATCCTGCTCCTCGCGCGTGACGTCCCAGCGCTCGGCGACGTTCTCGCCGGTCTCGCCCATCGTCTCGAGCGGGAAGAGCTCTTCGAGGCGGGGATTCGGGAAGCGCCAGCCGAGCGTCGAGTCGTAGAGCGTCCGGTCGCCGCGCGGGAAGGCCGCCTCCGGCTTTGCGGTGACGAGCGGCGCGCGGCTCATCGACTCGACCCCGCCTGCGACGAACAGGTCACCGTCGCCCGCCGCGACCGCATGACACGCGCCCACGACGGCCGACAGGCCCGACGCGCAGAGCCGGTTTACCGTCACTCCCGCGACCGACTCCGGAAGTCCCGCGAGCAGCGCGGCCATCCGCGCGACGTTGCGGTTGTCCTCGCCCGCCTGGTTCGCGCAGCCGAGGTAGACGTCCTCGATCCCGGCCGGGTCGGCGCCGGAGCGCTCGACGGCGGCCCGGATCGCGACGGCGGCGAGATCGTCCGCCCGTACGCCCGCGAGCCCCCCGCCGTACCGGCCCACCGGAGTGCGAACGGCGGAGATGACGACGGCGCGAGGCACGGCGGCTACGCGATGAAATCGAGGCGCACAGGGGTGGGGAAGGCGCCGATCTCGTCGCCGCGGCGCAGGAGCTCCTCGACGGCCTGCCGCCCCTCGTCGCCGTAGTCGCAGGTGAGCTCGTTCACGTACATGCCGACGAAGCGGTCCGCGACCGCGAGCTCGACGCCGCGCCCGAACCGCATCGCGTAGCGCATCGCCTCGCGCCGGTTGTCGAGCCCCGCCTGGATCGACTCGAGCAGGACGGCCGAAAGCTCGGGGAGCGCGTCGCCGAGGTCGCGCCGGGCGACGTTGACGCCGAGCGGCAGCGGCAGGCCGGTCTCGAGCAGCCACCACTCGCCGAGGTCGAGCACCTTCCGGAGCCCGGCCTCCTCGTAGGTGAGCTGACCCTCGTGGATGACGACGCCCGCCTCCGCGCGACCGGAGGTGAGCTCGTCCACGATCCGGTCGAAGGGGAGCACGCGGAACCGGAACTCGCCGAGTGCGAGGCGGGTGGCGAGGAACGCGGTCGTCATCGCGCCCGGCACGAGGATCTCGACGTCGCGCAGCTCCTCGAGCGAGAGCGCCTCGCGCGCGACGACGACCGGGCCGTAGCCCGAGCCGATGCTGGCGCCGTGGGGCAGGAGCGCGTAGCGGTCCTGGACGAACGGATACGCGTGCAGCGAGATCGCGGTCACCTCCAGGCGCCCTTCGACGGCCCATTCGTTCAGCGTCTGGATGTCCTGGAGGACCTGCTCGAAGTGGAAGCCGCGCGTGTCGATCGCGCCCGCGGCGAGCGCCCAGAACATGAAGGCGTCGTCGGGATCGGGGCTGTGGCCGAGCCGGATGATGGGGCGGTCTGACACGGGTGGGGCCGGCACTGGTGCGGCTGGGGGCGAGGCTAGCACCGGCCCGCGCGCGCACGGCCCGGGAACCATCCCTCCTACACTGGCCGCGTGGCCCCCGCGGACCTGAGCAATGCGATCCAGGACTACCTGAAGGAGATCTACAAGCTCGCCACCCGGGGCGAGCGGGTCTCCACGTCTGCGCTCGCGAAGCGCCAGCGGGTCTCGGCGGCGTCCGCGAGCGCGATGGTGAAGAAGCTCGCCGTGCTCGGGCTCGCCGAGCATGCCCCCTACCGCGGCGTCGTGCTCACCCCCGCCGGCGAGCGCGTCGCGCTCGAGGTGATCCGCCACCACCGCCTGCTCGAGCTCTATCTCGCGGAAACCCTCGGCATCGGCATCGACGCCGTGCACGAGGAGGCGGACCGGCTCGAGCACGCCCTCTCGGAGGAGCTCGAGGGCCGGATCGACCGCGCGCTCGGCTTCCCGACGCACGACCCGCACGGCGACCCGATCCCCGATGCGAACCTGGAGTGGCCGAAGGAGGCGTCGTAGCCGAGAGCCCGGAGGAGCTCTACCGGCGCGCGCTCGCCGCGGCCGACGCTAACGGCCGGCTGCCCATCCCGCCCTTGGCGGAGTGGGAGACGTTCCCGTTCGAGGGCGACATCCGCACGCGTCCGCTCGTGCCGCCGCTACCGGCGGAAAGACCGCGGCTCGGAGAGGACGGAACCGACTGCTTCCGTTGCGACAAGGGAGAGGAGGACGCGATCTGGGCGGACGAGCATTGGCTGCTGACCCCGCTCGCGGAGCCATCCGGCCTGCCGGTGATCGTGATCCTCCAGCCGCGCGCCCATCACGATCTCGGCGACCTCCCACCCGACCTGGCCACGGAGCTCGGGCCTCTGATCGTGCGCGTCGAGCGGGCGATTGTGTCGATCGGCGAGATCGGCCGTGTCCACGTCGGCCGCTGGGGCGACGGCAGCGCCCATCTTCACCTCTGGTTCCTGGCGCGCCCTGCGCGGCTGCCGCAGACAGTCGGCAGCTTCGCCGCGATCTGGGACGACATCCTGCCGCCAACGCCCGAGCCGATCTGGCGCGCGAACCTCGCCGCCGTCGCCGCAGCGATGAGGGGCTAGCGCCTCCCGCTGGCGTCTGGCTCGCCGCTGGTGGTGCGCGGCCGGAGGGTAGAGCAGGCCGAGAAGCCAGACCCGGAGAGCCGCGTGCCGCCAGCGGCGAGAGGGGGCGGCGGAGCCGGGCTCCGCCCGGCGGGAGCCGTACCCGGCCAGGCGTCAGCGGCGACCGAAGAAGAAGCGCTCCAGCATCGGGAGGATCTCCCTGCGGGTGAACGGCTTGACGAGATCCGTCGCGCCGTCCTGCTCGAGGACGCGTACGTCGTCCTCGAGCGCATCGTTCGCCGCCTCCAGCGCGTCTCCGAGCTCGTAGCCCTCGAAGAGCCAGTCGTCGCGGCGCGGCTCGTCGGTCGAGCGGTGCTGTGGGTTGACAGTGCGGCCGACCGACCACACGGCACCCGGCCTACGTTCGATCCAGATCACGATCCGCTCCTCGCGCCCGGTGTCGTCGAAGCCGCGAAGCGTCCGTTCCGCACAACGGCCGTCGGCCGTGCTGCGTCGCATGGGCGGAGGATACAATCCGCGCCGATGGCGTTTCGCGATCTCTTCTCGTTCCTGTTCCAGCGGTCGTCGGCCGAGGACCGCATCGCTGCGTACGTGATCCGCGAGCACGACCGCGGACGCGACCTCGCGGAGATTCTCGAAGATCGCTACGTCCAGAACCGCCTCACACCCGACCAGCGCGCGCGCCTGCTCGACCGGCCCGAGGTGATCAAGGCGATCGGCAAGGACACGATCGCCAGCGCGCAGGCGTCCAGCTCCACCCTCCGCTAGGGCGGCAGCAGCATCAGGATCGGGGGATGAAGCTGATGCGGCCGTTGCCCTCGAGCACGGCCCACGCCACGTCGTCGAGAGACGCGATCTGCTGCTGACGCGCCGCGGCCGCGACCTCGTTCTCGGTCAGCCGCTCGTGCTTCAAGTTGTGCTCGATCAACTTTCCGTCCTGCAGGATGATCAGCGGCTCGGCATCGAGCACCGGGCTCAGCCGCCGGAAGCGGTAGGCGAGCCAGGAGGCCAGCACGGTCAGGATCGAGAACGTGCCGATCGCCAGCATGGAGCCGGTCAGCGACATGTCGCTCTGGGTCACGCCCTGCTGCACCAGATCGCCGATCACGACCAGCAGGATCACGTCGAACGGCTCCATCGAGGAGAGCTCTCGGCGCCCGAGCACGCGGAGGAGCAGGAACAGGAGGGCGAAGGCGACGAGGGAGCGAAGGACGATGTCCACGGCTAGGGGAAGATCGTCAGGTCGCGGTCGACGGCCGCCAGCGGCACGTCGTCGTCGTGGAGCTCGACGCCCTGCGAGCGGTGCGCCGCGTTCGTGGGGTTGACCTGGAACTGCAGGCGCGCGACGAGCGTGTCGCCGGCCGCGACATGCCCGTAGTTCAGCACGAGCTTGCCGTTCCGGTACCCGGCGCCGAGCGGTTCCGGCGAATAGGTGTTGATGTGCATCGCGTCGAACCAGCCGCTGTCGAGCAGGAGCGTCGCCTGCTCGATCTCCTGCTTCGCGTGGATCGAGAAACGGGCTTGGTAGTAGATGCCGCCGCGCAGCCGGTTTGGTGCCGAGACGTCGAGCGTCGCCAGCTCGCCCGTGCCCGTGGAGTGGGTCGGGTTCTGACCGAAGACGTTCGCGACCCCGAGCAGCGCGAGCACGGTCAGGCCGCTGACCACGATCCAGCGCGCCCAGAGCTCGGCCCGATGGGGGTCGTCGCGATGCTCCCGGAGTGTGAGGTGCTGCGGCGTCGGGGCCACAGCGCGGGGTTGGCCGCCGCCGGGCTTTCTCCTACCTCGGATCGTCGCGAAAGCGACGAACCTCGATTAGCCTTCACCGCATGACACCGCCGTCGAGCTGCCCCGCCTGCGGAAACGAGGTGCCGCCCGGCATGCCGACCTGCGGGTGGTGCGGAGCCGCCCTCGTCGGCGCGAGCGAAGCCGGGCCCGTCTCCGTGCAGGAGGCCGAGCGGCGCGTGTTCGGTGTCCCGCCCGCCACCGCTCTGCTCGTCCTCGGGACACTTGTCGTCGCGCTCGCCGTCTTCTTGCTCTTCACGGGCAGGGTTGCGGCCGGCGTGGTCGCTCTCCTCATCGGCCTGCTGCTGCTCGCCGGCTTTCCATCCGTCGCCCGCCGGCCGGACGAGAGCGCCGTGGCCCGTCGCACGGTTCGCTCGTACGACGGCCTGCGCGAGCGCGCCGACGCCACGATCGAGTCCCTGGCCGCACGGGCGTCCGCCCGACGCAACCTCGCGCGGATCGACCGCGAGATCGGTGAGCTCGAGACGTCGCGCGCGAACGGCCTGCACGAGCTGGGGGCGGCCGCCTACGCGCGCGACGAGGCGGAGGTCGAGCGACTCCGCGGGGAGGTGGCGACCGCGGACGCAGCGGTGGACGCGAAGCGGGAGGAGCAGGAGCAGCTGCGCACCGACACCGAGCAGCGGGTCGAAGACGCGCGCCTACGCGCGCAACCCACCGAGCGGCTCTCCCGCGGCGACGACGCCCACACCGAAATCACGCCGCCCGACGACACGGCGGCGGAGGACGAGTCAGCACGGCGAGCGGGCTAGCGGGCTCCGCGGGCGCGCTGCCGCAGCGGCCGTTGCGTGATCGAGAACGCAATCGCAAGGGCGATCACGCGCGCACGAGCGGCTTGTACTTGATCCGGTGCGGCTCGAGCGCGTCGGCGCCACGGGTCTCCTTCACCCACTCGGCGTAGTCGGCGTAGGTGCCCTCGAACCAGGTCGTCTGGCTGTCGCCCTCGAAGGCGAGGATATGCGTTGCGACTCGATCGAGGAACCAGCGATCGTGCGAGATCACGACCGCGCAGCCGGCGAAGTCGTTCAGCGCGTCCTCGAGAGCGCGCAGCGTATCGACGTCGAGGTCGTTCGTCGGCTCGTCGAGGAGCAGGACGTTGCCGCCCGACCGCAGCAGCTTCGCGAGGTGGACGCGGTTGCGTTCCCCGCCGGAGAGGTCGCCCACCTTCTTCTGCTGGTCTGAGCCCCTGAAGTTGAACCACGAGACGTACTGGCGCGAGCTCACCTCGCGCTTGCCGAGCAGGATCGTGTCCTGGTTGCCCGAGATCTCCTTCCAGACTGTGTTCGCCCCCACGAGGTCGGAGCGCGCCTGGTCGACGTAGGCCAGCGCCACCGTTTCGCCGACCGTGAGCGTGCCCGCGTCGGGCTGCTCCTCGCCCGCGATCATGCGGAAGAGGGTCGTCTTGCCGGCACCGTTAGGGCCGATCACGCCGACGATCCCGCCCGGCGGCAGTGAGAAGGTCATCTCCTCGACGAGCAGCCGCTCGCCGAAGCCCTTCGACACTCTTTCGGCGTCGACGACGACGTCACCGAGCCGCGGCCCGGCCGGGATGTGGATCTCGACCCGGTCGAGCTTGACGTTCTGATCCTCCGCGAGCAGCTGCTCGTAGGCGCCGAGCCGCGCCTTCGACTTCGCGTGACGCGCGCGCGGGCTCATCCGCACCCATTCGAGCTCGCGCGCGAGCGTGCGGCGGCGGGCCGACTCCCCCTTCTCCTCCACCGCGAGCCGAGCTTGCTTCTGCTCGAGCCACGACGAGTAGTTGCCCTGGAACGGAAGGCCCTTGCCGCGGTCGAGCTCCAGGATCCAGCCCGCGACGTTGTCGAGGAAGTACCGATCGTGGGTGACCGCGACGACGGTGCCCTTGTACTGCTCGAGGAAGCGCTCGAGCCAGGCCACCGACTCGGCGTCGAGGTGGTTCGTCGGCTCGTCCAGCAGCAACAGATCGGGCGAGGAGAGCAGCAGCCGGCAGAGGGCGACGCGCCGCTTCTCGCCTCCGGAGAGGGTCGAGACGTCGCGGTCGCCCTCCGGCAGCCGCAGCGCGTCCATGGCCCGGTCGAGCGTGGCGTCGAGGCTCCAGATGTCGTGCCGGTCGATCTGGTCCTGCACCGTCGCCTGCTCGGCGAGGAGCGCGTCGAAGTCGGCGTCGGCCTCGGCGAAGCCGGCCGAGATCGCGTTGAACCGGTCGAGCAGGTCGCGCAGCGGGCGGACGCCGTCCTCGACGTTGCCGCGCACGTCCTTCGACTCATCGAGGAGGGGCTCCTGCTGGAGGAAGCCGACAGTCGCGCCGGGCGCGAGCTCGGCGACCCCGCTCGACGGGTCCTCGAGCCCCGCCATGATCCTGAGCAGCGTCGACTTCCCGGCCCCGTTCGGGCCGAGCACGCCGATCTTGGCGCCGGGCAGGAACGAGAGGGAGATGTTCGCAAGCACCTGGCGGTCGGGCCCGTAGAACTTGTCCGCGCGGTACATGGTGAAGACGTAGTCGCTCATCGGCTGCGACGATAGCGGCCGACTTGACCGCCAGGGCGTCCGGTGCGACCGTGGCTCGGTGACCGGTTGTTGTGCACGGCACGGCCAGGAAGAGCTGTTCAAGGAGCGCTTCGCCCGCCGCGTGGCCCGGCGGTACCGGCGCAAGGGGCCGGATCCGATGGCGCGCTCGCTCTCGCGCCGGGCGTCGGTGCACGGGATCGAGGGTGCGACGGTGCTCGAGATCGGTGGCGGTGTCGGCCAGGTCCTGCTCGAGCTGCTGAAGTCGGGCGCGAGCCGCGGCGAGGTGGTCGAGCTCGTGCCGGCCTACGAGGAGCATGCGCTCGCGCTCGCCCGCGAGGCGGGCGTCGCCGAGCGCGTCTCCTTCCGTACCGCCGACCTGCTCGCGGACCCGGACGCCCGTCGTCCCGCCGACGTCGTCGTCCTGAACAAGGTCGTCTGCTGCACCCCGGACGGTGTCGAGCTGGCCGGGGTTGCCGCGTCGCTCGCGGGCCGCACGCTCGCGCTCAGCTTCCCGCGCGACGTGGTCTGGTCGCGGGCCTTCTTCGGCGCGCTCAATCTCGCCCTCCGGCTGGCGAGGCGACGCTTTCGCGTCTTCGTGCACCCACCCGACGCGCTCCGTGCCGCGATCGAGGCCGACGGCCTGACGCTTGCATCCGAGCGCGACGGCCCGCTGTTCCGGATTGCTGCGTTCGAGCGCGCGTAACCTTCCCCTCAATGGCCGAGCTCGGACTCTTCCCACTGGGGATCGTGCTGCTGCCGACCGAGCAGATCCCGCTCCACATCTTCGAGAATCGCTATCAGGAGCTGATCGCGGAATGCCTGGCCGACGAGCGCGAGTTCGGTCTCATCTTCGCCGACGAGGACGGGCTGCGCGAGCTCGGGACGCGGGCGGCCGTTACCGAGGTGCTCGAGCGGTTCGACGACGGCCGGCTGAACGTCGTCGTCGAAGGGCGCGGGCGCTTCCGGCTGCTCGAGCTCACCGGCGGCCGCTCCTTCCAGACCGCCGTCGTCGAGCCCGTCGAGGACGTGCCCGACCCCGCCGACCCGGCCGACGAGGAACGGGCGCTCGAGCTCTTCGGCCGGCTCGTCGAGCTGACCGGGGCCGAGGTGGATCCCCCCGAGCCGGGCGCCGACCAGCTCTCGTTCGCGCTCGCCGGCCGGTTCGAGTTCGCAGCGGAGCTGAAGCAACGCCTGCTCGGGCTCACCTCGGAGCGCGAGCGGGTGCACATGCTCGCCGAGGTGCTCGAGGGCGCCGCGCAGGCAGTCGAGCGCGAGCGAGAGATCGCCGAGCGGGCGGCCTCGAACGGGAAGGTCGACCCACGCGGATAGGGAGGAACGCGGCCAGTACCATTGGGACGATGGCCGTCACCGCCGCGCCCAAGCTCGACGCTCAGCGACTGCGCGCCGACTTTCCCTTCCTCGAGGAGCTCCAGAACGGGAAGCCGGTCGCGTTTCTCGACTCGGCGGCGTCGACGCAGAAGCCGCGCCAGGTGCTCGATGCGATGGTCGAGCTCTACTCGCACTCCTACGCGAACGTGCATCGCGGCGTCTACCGACTTGCGGAGCGGGCGACCGACGCCTACGAGGGCGCTCGCGTGAAGGTAGCGGAGTTCCTGAACGCGCCGTCCGAGCGGGAGGTGATCTACACGCGCCAGGCGACCGAGGCGTTGAACCTCGTCGCGTACGCCTGGGGCCTCGACAACCTCGGCGAGGGCGACCTGGTCGTCGTCAGCGAGCTCGAGCACCACTCGAACTTCGTTCCGTGGCAGTACATCGCCGGCCGCACGGGCGCGGGCTTCCGCACGATCCCGATCGACGACAGCGGTGAGCTGCAGCTCGACGCGCTCGACGGGATCGCGTCCGAGGGGCGGGTGAAGGCGGTCGCGACGGGTCTCGTCTCGAACACGCTCGGCACCGTCAACCCGGTCGAGAAGCTGGCCGCCTGGGCGCACGACCAGGGCGCGATCATGGTCGTCGACGCAGCGCAGGCAGCGCCGCACCGGGCGATCGACGTGCAGGCGCTGGACTGCGACTTCCTGGCGATCTCGGCCCACAAGATGCTCGGTCCGACGGGCGTCGGCGCGCTCTGGGGTCGCCGCGAGCTGCTCGAGGCGATGTCCCCGTTCAACCTGGGCGGGCACATGATCCGCACCGTCGACGTCGAGCAGACGACCTGGGGCCAGCTGCCGTACAAGTTCGAGGCGGGCACGGGGCCGATCGCGGAGGCCGTGGGGTTCGGCGCGGCGATCGACTACCTGAACGCCGTCGGCCTCGATGAGATCGAGCGGCACGAGCATGATCTCACCGAGTACGCGCTGGGCCGCCTGGGCGAGCTCGACTGGATCGAGACCTACGGGCCTCCGGCCGACCGGCGCGCGGGCATCGTCTCCTTCAACGTGGCCGGCGTGCATCCGCACGACGTCTGCCAGATCCTGGACTGGGAGGGCGTCGCGATCCGCGGCGGCCACCACTGCACGCAGCCGCTGATGCACCGCCTCGGCGTCGTGGCGACGAACCGGGCGAGCTTCTACCTCTACACGATCCCCGAGGAGATCGACCGGCTCGTCGCCGGGCTGGAGAAGGTCAAGAGCTCACTCGGATGAGCGAGTTCGACCAGCTTTACCGGGAAGTGATCCTCGATCACTACCGCAATCCCCGCTCGCACGGGCTGCTCGACGAGCCCGACGCGCAGGCCGAGGGCCAGAATCCGCTCTGCGGCGACGAGGTCACGGTGACGGTCCGCTTCGACGGCGACACGATCAGCGCCGTCGGGTTCGAGGGGCGCGGGTGCGCGATCTCGCAGGCCGCGACCTCGATGCTGACGGAGCTCGTCGAGGGGAAGACCGCCGACGAGGTGGCGCGGATGCCGAAGGAAGAGCTGCTGGAGGAGATCGGGATCCCGCTGACCCCGGTGCGCCTGAAGTGCGCGCTCCTCGGCCTCGGGGTGCTGAAGGTGGCGCTGCACAAAAGCAAGGGGACGGCGCTGCCCGAGGAGTGGACGGGCGGCGGCGACCTGACGATCGAGTAGTGGCCACCGTCGACGTCTGCCCGGTGGAGGAGCTACCGCCTGGGCATGTGAAGATCGTCTATGCGGGCATCGTCGGGATCGGCGTTTACAACTGCGACGGATCGTTCTACGCGCTCGAGGATCGCTGCTCGCACGACGACGGGCCGCTCTGCGAGGGCGAGTGGGAGCCCGAGCGCTGCACCGCGATCTGCCCGCGCCACGGCGCCCGCTTCGACATCACGACGGGCGGAGCTCTGAGCCTGCCGGCCTTCGAGCCCGTGGAGACGTTCCCCGTCCGGGTCGAGGACGGCTGGGTGAAGGTGGAGGTCGAGGCGTAGTGCTCGACGACGCCGTCCGCGCCGTGCTCGCGCGTTTGGAGGCCGAGGACGCCGACGAGCGCGCGCGGGGCGTGCCGCGCGCGCAACGGGCGCGGCAGGTGGCGCGCACGACCGGGCAGTTCCTGTTCGCCTACGTCTCGCCGCAGACGGCGTGCGAGGTGCTGGAGCTCGGTGGCTCTCGCGGGTACTCCACGATCTGGCTCGCCGCCGGCGTCAGGCGCTTCGGCGGACGCGTGCTGTCGCTCGAGCTCGACCCGGCGAAGGTGGACGCCTGGGAGCGGAACGTCGCCGCCGCGGAGCTGGACGAGTTCGCGCAGCTCGTGGAAGGCGACGCGTTCGAGACGCTGGAGCGGCTCGAGGACGTCTTCGACGTCGTCTTCCTCGACGCGGAGAAGGACGACTACGAGCGGCTGTTCGCGCTCGCGCGCACGAAGCTCGAGCCGGGCGGCGTCGTGATCGCGGACAACGTCCTCTCGCACGCCGACGCGCTCGGCCCCTACTCCGCCGCCCGCCAGGGCGACCCCACCCTTGTCAGCGTCACCCTGCCGCTCGACCGCGGGCTCGAGCTCTCCGTCATCCTCCGGTAGCTCACGGCGCCGTCCCGAGCGACAGCTCGGCGCCGCTGCGGTCGGCGAGCAGACGGTCGTGAGTCGCGCAGATGATCGCGGCGCCCCGATCGGCCGCCGCAGCCAGCAGCACGTCCACGACGGCAAGCGCGTTGCTCTCGTCGAGCCGCGCGGTCGGCTCGTCGGCGAGGACGATCGTGCGGGGGTGCGCGAGTGCACGTGCGATCGCGACCCGCTGACGCTCCCCCGCGGAGAGCTTCGCCGCGACATGGTTCATGCGCTCGCCGAGACCGAGCGCGATCAGCAGGTGCTCAGCCTCGCGGGACGCGTCGAGTACCGGAATGCCACGCAGCGAGAGCGACAGCTCGATGTTCTCACGCGCTGTCAGCAGCGGGTTCAGTCCGAGCTGCTGGCTCACGACGGCGACATTGGGGCGGCGGAAACGCGCGCGGTCGGCACGGTCGAGCGCGGAGATGTCGGTGCCCAGGATGGAGACGGCGCCGTGCGAGGGCGAGCTGAGCCCTCCGAGCAGGCGCAGCAGCGTCGTCTTCCCGCTCCCGGACGGTCCCGTCACAGCGGTCACGGCGCCTGCGGCGAACTCGTAGTCCAGGCCGGTGAACAGCGTTCGTGCCCGTGCGCCCGCTCCGAGCGTCTTCGTCAGCGAACGGACGGTGACAACCGCCTCTCCCGGATCAGCTGCCGCCGCTTCCACCCTCGGCGAGACCGCCGACGCGGCCTCGTCGGCGGCGGGCATCAGCAGCACGCCTTCCGGCCGGGGCCGAGCGTGCGCGCGCGTCCGGATCCCAGCCGCGGCCAGAAGAGGCTCGGGGAGCTGAAGCCAGCCACCCCGGCCGACGACGACCTCCTCCACGCATTCGCGGCCCGCCCGTTCGCTGCTCAGGCGGCCGTCGCGAATCCGCAGCACACGATCCGCCACTGCCTCGACCCCGCGATCGTGCGTGACCACGAGCGCCGTTGCTCGCTCTTCGTGAACGAGCGATGCAAGCAGGCCGTAGACGATCTGCGAGCTCTCCGCGTCCAGCTCGCCGGTCGGCTCGTCTGCGAGCACGAGTCGCGGACGGTGCGCGATCGCGGCGCAGACGGCGATTCGCTGCTGCTCGCCGCCGGAGAGCTCGTGCGGCCGGGCATGCCGCCGGTCGCCCAGCCCCACCCGGGAGAGCAGCTCGTCAGCTCGGCCGTGGCGAGTCCTCCTGCCGACGCCGTTGAGACCCAGCTGAAGGCCGACGAGATCGCGCGCTGACAACTGCGGGTCGAGCGATCGCCAGTAGTGCTGGTCGACGAAGCCGAGCTCGCGGGCGCGGAAGCGCACACGCTCGGACCGGGAGAGCGTCGCCACGCTACGACCGAAAACGTGCACCGATCCGGCGGACGGACGCTCGAGCGCTGCGACGGTGCGCAGGAGGGTGCTCTTGCCCGACCCGCTCGGCCCGACGACCGCGACGATCTCTCCTTCGCCCACAGAGAGGGACAGGCCTTGCAACGCGACCGCTGTTCCGCCGGCACCGTCGTAGACGCAGAAGACATCCCGCGCGGCGACCGCGGTCACGCTCGATCACCTTCTGCGTCGCGGCCGCGGAAGGCAACGCCGGTCAGGGCGAACGCAACCGCCCCGGCCGCGAGGAGGAAGCTGCCGAGCACGGGCAGGATCAGCAGCCAGCCGGGTCGCAGCACGATCGGCGGAACAGCAGGCGCGTAGAGTCGCGACAGCCGCACGAAGTCGACCACGGTCTGCGCGAGCAGGATCCCGGCAGCCGTGCCCAACACGAGCCCGGGCACGGCGACGAGGGCGATGCGCAACCGCAGGTGCGCGCGCAGCTCGCGGGGCGTCATCCCCTCCAGCTCGAGATCGAGCAGTTCCTCCCGCCGGTCGCGGCGGTCGCTGAGCGCGAGCACGGCGACGGCCAGGAGCGCGAGCAAGAGCGCGAGCACACCGGCCGCCGCGAGCATGACCGTCGTGCCGCGCGCGAGCGGATCGCCACGCAGCCGTTCGAGTCTCTGCTTCTGCGCGTCGACGGAGAGCCGCTCGAACGGCGGTTGCCCGAGCGCCGCGCGCATGGCCGCCACCTCGTCGTCGCGGCGGGCGTCGAGCCACACCTCGTTCGGCCTCCCCGAGCCGACCCGGAGCGTGTCGAGCGCTGCCGACAGCGCCGCCCGATCCGCGACGATCGCCGAGCCCTCGATCGTCGGAAAGCGCTCGAGCGTCGCGACGACATCCAGGTCGAGAACGCCCGCCGGAACACGCACCGACAGGTGGCCGCGAGCATCCGCGAGTCCCGCCAGCGACCGGCTGACAGCAGCGGGCACGGGTGTCGTGTCCGACGGCTGCTCGGCGCGGAAGAACGACTTGGCGGCGCCGCCGACCAGGAAGTCGACCGCGTTCGGCCCGAACGGGGCCGCGGGCTGCGCGCCACCGACGCCGACCCAGGAGGCGTACGAGTCGACGAGGATCGAGAGCGAGCCGTCGGCGCCCCGTGTCCGTAGGGCGCCGAGCCGGAGGAGCCCGCGCAGGATCGGGGGGTTGCCCTGAGCATGCGCCTCCACTGCGGCGACGCGATCGAGCTCGAAGCCGATCGCGCGGAACGGCTCCGGAGCGCCCGGAAGCTCGGCTTCGAGCAGGATTTGTCGGACTCCGCGCGACCGTCCCAGCGCCACTCTGTGCGGCCTGCCGCCGGCATCGACCAGCACGACGCTGAGACTGACGTCGTCGCCGACGACTCGCACCGGGAGTGCGAGGGTGGCTGCCCCTGCGGGCACGGAGACGCCGAGCAGCCCCTCGGGCAGTCCCGTGTCGAGCGTGCGCGCGAGCTCTGCGAGGGGCTGTGCTGCGAAGTCGTTTTGCCAGCCGCCGAGACCGGACAGCCGGCGCGCCGGCAGCCCGAGGATGGTGAACCGCTCGGTGCCGACGATCTGGCCGATCGACCCCTGTTGCCGGAGCACGGGGAGAGCAGTGCCGAGAGCCCGGTACCGCTCAATCGGCGCCGCGTCGAGCACCGGCTGAAGCCCACCGGGACCGAGGTGCTCCCGGATGACGAAGTCACTCGGAACGGCGTACAAGCCCTGCGCCGTCGAGGCCTCGAGGAGTGTTTGGCGGTACCCGACGGCGAAGACGGCTACGGCGACGCTGACCACGAGGAATGCCACAGCCGCGGTCGCAGCCGCCTCCGACCGCGCGAGCGACAGCGCCGACAGCCGGAGCTTCGGCGCGCCGCGGCGCAGGAGCGGTTGCGCGAGACGAAGGATCGGCAGGAGCGCGCGGATCGTGGCCACGGCGACGACGAGGAGCACGAGGCCGGGCAGGAGCACGAGCGTCGAATCGTCCTCCCCGCGCGCGCTTCCGCCTCGGACTACGAGGCCGATGCCGGCCAGCGCTGCGAGCGCTGCGACGTCGAGCGGCGAGATCCGTCTCCCGCCGACGGAGACGCTGTCGACGAGGACGACGACGCAGAAAGCGACGATCCCGAAGAGGACGCTGAGGCCGACGGCGGTCGCTGCGCGGCCAAGGCCATGCGCGACGACGTCGACCCACGGCAGCTGTGCCCGGCGAGCAACGACGGCGATCACGCCAGTACCGGCGACGATGCCCGCGACCGCACCGGCGCAGATGGTCGCCGTTGCGTGAGCGCCTGTGGTCAGGACGATCTGCCACTGACGAGCACCCACCCAACGCAGACGATCGGACGCAGCGCGCTCCTGACGTCGCATGGCAGATGCGACGAAGAGCGCGAAGGCGAAGACGAGCGCGGCCGACTCGCCGCCGAGCAGCTGCAGGTGGCGCCCGGCGGCGCGCCCGAGCTCCGCCGCCTCGAGCAGCTCGGCCACGGGTGCGACGATGTCGAACCCGCCGCTCACCAACCGCAGACTCGATCCCTCCCGAGCGACGCTGCGCGCAAACGCGCGCACCTGCCACGGGCGGACGTCGTTCTCCCGCAGCCGTCCTACCCACGAGTAGGTGCGATAGATCGACGCCAGCGCCGGCAGCGCCGCGAGCTCGCGGGCGCCGGAGGCGACCACCAACGCGGCCGGCGGCTCGGCGCCGAGCGTCTCCCCCGAGGGTGCTGCGTCCTCGAACAGGCGACCAACGGGGACACGCGACCGCACACGCGCACGGCCGACGACGACGAACGGCTCGTTCAGCCGCAGGAACGTGGAAGCGCCGCGCGCGACCACGACCTCGCAGCGCGCCGCGCTGCAACGACGGGGCCAGCGCCCTCGCTCGAGCGTCAGTGCCGGCTCGAGGTCGTCGAGCGCGGTCAGCACGACTCGCCTCGCACCGAAATGGAGGGCGCGGAACTCGACGGCGGCCGCAGGCTCGTCGGCCGTGAGCGCCGCGATGGTCGCCCGCGCCGCTTCGTCCACCTGCGCGAGTGACGTGTCGCCGCCGAGGACGCCGAGGTGGAGAACCTGCACCGTCTGCTCGTTCGGCGGGATCGCGTCGAGGTGCCGCTCGAGATTGAGATCCTCGACGAGCAGGCTGCCGCCGAAGGACGAGCAGAGAGCGGCAACGGCCACGGCGACCCCAGCGGCGACGGAGGCGGTCGCTGCCGGTCGTGCGGTGATCCGCGTCCGAGCCAGCCGGAGTGGGAACAGGACGCGCTGCACGATCTCCGTCACCAGCCAAGGATAGTGGGTGGTTACTCGGGACTGCCGACGGTGGCGTACTGTGTTGCCTGTGGCTCCACGCTACGACTTGCCGCGAGCAGCGCCCGGACGGCTCGGTCTGGTTCAGCGCTTCGTGAACACGATCGACGAGGAGCACGGCCGCGACGACTTCGCGACGGCGGCCGGATATGCCGCCTGGGCCCGAGCAGCGGGAGTCGCCGCGCCCGCTGCCGGCGAGTTGAAGGACGCGAGAGCGCTCAGGGGCGCAGTGCGGGCGTTGCTGCTCGCTCGGCACGATGCGCGGCGACCTCCGTCGTCCGCGATCGAGACAGTCAACGAGATCGCCGACGCCGCCGGCGTCTCCGTGCGCTGCGGCTCCTCCGGGTCGCTGGAGATCGTCGCACGCAGGCGCCAACCGCTCGCCGAGGTCGCCGCGAGCCTGTTCGAGGCGATGAGCGACGGAAGCTGGGAGCGTCTGAAGGCGTGCCGGAACTGCACGTGGACGTTCTACGACGCGTCCCGGAACCGGAGCGCCATGTGGTGCTCGATGGAGATCTGCGGCAACCGCCTCAAGGCCAGGCGGTACCGCCGACGACGGGACGCCGCGCGCGCCCGTTGAGACGAACGCGAGCTCCCACCGATAGCTCCTGTATATTCTGCCTACCGCGGAAAGGAGGTGGTCCGGTAGTGACAGATTCCAGTACGGGCAGTGGAGGTACCAGCGGGTAGGGGCGTGTCCCCGGGACCCATGTCGAAGAGCTGGGGAATCGCCATAGCCAGCGTAGGGGGCTCGCGCATGACTCGCGCCGCCGGTGAAAGAGGAACACCGGCCGGAAGCGCTCCTACCAATCCACGCTGAGTACCGAGAGTCGAGGGCCGCTTGCGCGGCCCTCGTTCTTTTTTGACACGTCCAGGGGTCAAAGCCCCCGCCATGTCCGCCCGGGTCAATTTGGGGGACCCCAAGCAGGAGCAACGTGTAGACACCGGCCGCTGCGGACACGTCCAGGGCTTTGACCCCTGGACACGGCCCCGCGGGACAGTTACACGGCGAGGCGCAGCTGCTCGTCGAGCGGGACGAGCGGCAGGCCGAAGATCTCGATGGCGTCCGAGTTCGTGACCACGTTGTCGCCGGCCGCCAGCATCGTCAGCTGATCGCGCGTCACCGGCGGCTTCGGCAGCCGCTCGAGCACGACGGCCTGCGCGCGCATCAGCCCGAACGGGATGTGCAGCGACGGACGGCGCACCCCCTGCGCAAGCTTCAGGCGCGACCAGAATTCGTTCCACGTGACCACATCGGGACCGCCCAGCTCGAACGTCCGGTTCGCGGCCTCGGGCTTGTCCACCGCAGCGGCGAAGTAGGCTGCGACGTCGTCGACCCAGACCGGCTGGATGCGCTGGGTGCCGGGGCCGGGAATCGGCGTCACTGGTGCGAGCTTCGCGATCCGCTTGAACTGTCGGAGCGCGCCGCCCTCGGGGCCGAAGACGAAGCTCGGCCGGAAGATCACGTCCTCGAGCCCCGAGGCCTTCACGTCCTGCTCCATCTGCCACTTCGCGCGGTAGTAGGGCACGAGCTCCTTCGTCCGCTCGTCGAAGCCGAGCGCGGACATGAGCACGAAGCGCCGCACGCCCTCCTCCTTCGCCGCGGCGACGAGCGCGCGCGTCCCCTGCGTCATCACGCGGTCGAAGTCGCCCGGGCTGCCCTGGAGGATCGAGACGAGGTGGATCACGACGTCGCAGCCGGCGACGGCTGGGCCGAGGCTCGCAGCGTCGGTCACGTCGCCCAGCACGGTCTCGCATCCCCAGGCGTGCAATCGCCCCGCGTCGGCGGGGTCGCGCAGAAGCGTCCGCACGGCGCGATCCTCCGTGCGGAGCGCGTGGACGATCCGCGAGCCGATGAAGCCGGTGCCGCCTGTGACCAGGATCATTCGAAGTTCTTCCAGTAGCGGGAGGGTGTCGGCCCCTTCTGCCCCTGGTACTTCGAGCCCAACCCGCCGGATCCGTAGGGCTTCGCGGCGGGCTCCGTCAGCTGCACGAACGAGAGCTGCCCGATCTTCATCCCGTGGTAGATCGTGATCGGAAGGTTGGCGACGTTCGAGAGCTCGAGCGTGACGTGTCCGTCCCAGCCGGGGTCGATGAAGCCCGCCGTCGAGTGGATCAGCAGGCCGAGCCGGCCCAGCGAGCTCTTGCCCTCGAGCCGCGCGACCAGGTCGTCGGGCAGGCGCACGCGCTCGAGCGTCGAGCCGAGCACGAACTCGCCCGGGTGGAGGATGAAGGGCGTCTCGTCGTCGATCTCGACGAGCTCGGTCAGCTCCTCCTGCGCCTCCTTCACGTTGATGAACGGGTAGCGCGAGTTCCTGAAGACGCGGAAGTAGCGGTCGACGCGTACGTCCACGCTCGACGGCTGCAGCAGCGACTCGTCGTAGGGGTCGATCTCGATGCGGCCCTCCCCGAGAAGACGCACGATCGTCCGGTCGGAGAGAACCACGGTCTCGATTCTATGGTTGCGAAACGGGAGACGACCGCATACCGTTCGCGCGCCCGTGTCGATGCTGTTCGAGCCCCTGGAACCGAATCAGCGCTTCCGTGCGCGGCGGGACGCGGCGCGGAGACGGATTCGGCGGCGGCGTCAGGCGGCGGTCGCGGTGCTGCTCGGGACGGTCGCGAGCGTCGCGCTCGGCGCGAAGGTTGTCGGGGGCGAGGGGCGCCCGCCCGCGACCACCGCCGCGGCGCAGTTGAAGCCCACGCCCGCCGCGCCGCAGCCACGGACGCTGCCCACCGAGGTCCGCGGGGTCCACGTGACGATGGCGCTCGCCTCGCTCGACGGCAAGCTCGAGGAGTACCTCGCCCTGACCGACGAGGGCCTGAACACGATCGAGCTGGACGTGAAGGACGAGAACGGCGAAATCGGCTTCGTCCCCTCCGCGGTTCCGCTCGCCTCCGAAGTCGGCGCGGCGCGGCCCTACTACAGGCCGCGGCAGGTCGCGCGGATGGCCCGCGCGGAGGGCGTCTACCTGATCGGCCGCGTCGTCACGTTCGAGGATCCGCACCTGGCCGAGGGCGCACCCGAGCTCGCGATCAAGAACGCGGACGGCTCCGTGTGGCGCAACGACGCCGGCCTGGGCTGGTCGAACCCGTACGACCGGCGGGTCTGGGACTACAACGTCTCGATCGCCGAGGTGGCCGCGCGGGCCGGCTTCGACGAGATCCAGTTCGACTACGTCCGCTTCCCCACCGACGGCGACATCGAGAACGCGGTCTTCCCTGGCAAGACGTCGACGGCGCCCGGGTGGGTGATCGCCCAGTTCGTCCACTACGCCGCGCAGCGGCTGAAGCCGCTCGGCGTGCGGGTCTCCGCCGACGTCTTCGGCCTCGCCGCGACCCGCGACCTCGGCATCGGCCAGGTGCCGAGGCGGCTGGCGAAGTACGTCGACGCGATCTACCCCATGGTCTATCCGTCGCACTACGGCTCGGGTGAGTACGGCCTGGACGATCCGAACGCGACTCCCGGCGACACGGTCGCCTTCTCGCTCACGCACTTCCGCCGCGAGCTTCGCGGCGGCAAGGCCGAGCTGATCCCGTGGCTGCAGGACTTCTCCTACGGCCGCGACTACGGGCTCGCCGACGTGCGGGAGCAGATCGACGCTGCGCGGCAGCTCGGGGCGCGCGGCTACCTGCTGTGGAATCCGCTCGGGGTCTACACCCCCGGCGCCCTCGCCCCTCGCTAGCGGCACAAGATCGAAATCTGCGGAAGCAGACTCGATCGCGCGAAGACCCCTGAAGGGGGCGGCTTCGCGGCCCAAGAGCATCAAGCACGATCCTCAGCAAATGGGGTTCGTTACACTCGGCTGCCATGCCGACGGGTGACGTGATGCGGGTACGGCTCGTGACGGTAGCGCCTGGCGACTCGGCCCGGCTCGCCGTCCTGCGCATGCTGGAGGAGGACGTGGGCTCGGTCGCCGTGTGCGAGGGCGGCAAGCTCGTCGGGATCTTCACGGAGCGCGATGTGCTCCGGCTCGCCGGAGAAGGAACGCCGCTCGACGACGTGCGCATCGCCGACGTGATGACGACCGAGGTGACGACGGTGACCGCGGACGTGTCCGTGACCGACGCGGCGGCGCTGATGGGCGAGCGGAGGATCCGCCACCTGCCCGTGGTCGAGGACGGACGGCTGCTCGGGATGATCGGCATCCGGGACGTCCTCAGCAGCCTCGTCGAGCGGCTCTGGCAGACGCACGACGAAACCGCGCACGAGACGGCCCGCCAGCTCTTCAAGCGCTGACTCTCGAGGTCGCGGATCTTGGGCCGAAGCGGCCCCTTCAGGGTTCGCGCGCAAACTAACCGCAGTCACCGCATCGCCGTAACCCCGCTCCCGCTCGGCGCGATGTCGGAGGCGAGCTGTGCCTCGATGAGTATAAATTATTCATCTATACAGTCGTCGGCGACCTCCGCTAGTCTGCCACCCGATGGCGACCACGAAGTCGATCGAGCTCCGCACCGCCATCCCAGGCCCGCGCTCCGCCGCGATCCTGGAGCGCAAGCAGCGCGTCGTTGCGAACGCGAAGTCGATCGTGCTGCCCGTGGTCGTGCACGAGGGCCGCGGCGCCACGCTCACGGACGTCGACGGCAACGTCTTCATCGACTTCACCGGCGGCGTCGGCTGCCTGAACGTCGGCCACTCCCATCCCCGCGTCGTGGAGGCAGTCCAGGAGCAGGCCGCCCGCTTCACCCATACCGATTTCACGGTCGTCCCGTACGAGCTCTACATCACCCTCGCCGAGCGGTTGCTGGAGCACGCTCCCTTCCGCGGCCCCGCCAAGGCGGCCTTCTTCAACGCGGGCGCCGAAGCCGTGGAGAACGCCGTCAAGCTCGCGCGGCTCGCCACCGGTCGACCGGCTGTGATCGCCTTCGACGGCGCCTTCCACGGCCGCACGCTGCTCGCGATGACGCTGACCTCGAAGCCGCACCCGTACAAGCTCGGCATGGGCCCGCTCGCGCCCGAGGTCTACCGCGCGCCGTTCCCGAACGACTATCGCGACCCCGACGCTGCCACGGCGCTCGCCGAGCTGCGGAGCCTCTTCGTGACGCAGGTCGCAGCGGAGCAGGTCGCCGCGATCGTCATCGAGCCCGAGCAGGGCGAAGGCGGCTTCATCCCCGCGCCGCAGGAGTTCATGAGCGGCCTGCGCGCGCTCTGCGACGAGCACGGGATCGTGCTGATCGTCGACGAGGTACAGACCGCCTTCGCGCGCACCGGCAGGTTCTTCGCGATCGAGCACTACGGGATCGAGCCCGACCTGATCACGGTCGCCAAGTCGATCGCCGCCGGACTGCCGCTCTCGGGCGTACTCGGCAAGGCGGAGATCGTCGACGCGGCGCACGACGGCGCGATCGGCGGCACCTACGTCGGCAATCCCGTCGCCCAGGCGGCCGCGCTCGCCGTCCTCGACGTGATCGACGACGAGAGCCTGGTCGAGCGCGCCAACCTGATCGGCGAGACGATGCGCGCACGCATGCACGCCTGGCAGGAGCGGTTCGAGCCGATCGGCGACGTTCGCGGTCTAGGCGCCATGCTCGCGATCGAGCTCGTCAGCGACCGCGGGACGAAGGAGCCCGCGCCGGAGCTCGCGCAGAGCGTCATCGACGCCGCAACCGAACGCGGGCTGCTCCTGCTCAAAGCGGGCGTGCACGGGAACTGCATCCGGGTGCTCTGCCCGCTCGTGATCACGGACGCCGAGCTCGACGAGGCGCTCGCGGTCTGGGATGAGGCGCTCGAAAGCGCGCTCGCTCCCCGAGCGGGGTTCGTGTAACACTTCGAGCGTCATGCGGAGGCTCATCCTCGTGGCCGCCTGCTCGACTGCGTTCGTCGCCCTTGCAACCGCGACGGCCGCGGCGGCCCCGACGCGCGACGCGCTGATCCGCCCCGGCCAGGGCATCGGCAAGGTCAACCTCGGTATGACCCTGACACAGGTGCGCAGCGCTCTCGGCCGGCCCGATGCCGTCGCCCGGCGGCTCGAGTACGCCTTCGGCGGCGAGTACGTCGAGCTGCAGTGGGGGGGTGCGTGGTCGGTCGGCTTCCGCACCCAGGCGGGGAAGCTGCGCGCGGTGCGTGTCGGGACGACGAAGACGAACCAGAGGACGCGCACCCGGATCGGTGTCGGCTCGCGCCCTCGCGAGATCGTGGCTGCGTACCCCGGCGCAACGTGCGTCTTGCGCGAGTACGGAAAGCCGTTCCCCGGCATGTGGGTCGTCGTGCACCACATGGACGGGCGCATGACCGCGTTCTCGCTCCACAACAAGAGCTTCGGACCCGGATCTCCGGCCACTCGCCGCGTGCTCGAGGTGCTCGTGCAGGAACGGTGGTACTACCGGTCCGCGGAGCTGGACTGCGGCCCCGACTGGCGGCGCTTGTAGCTCTCGGTTCCAGGTTTTTTGGTTGAGGGAACGGTACCGTGGTGGCCGTGGGTCAACTCATCGCGGACCGGTACGAGCTCAGAGGCGTCGTGGGCACCGGGGGCATGTCGAGCGTCTACCGCGCGCACGACACGCTGCTCGAGCGCGACGTCGCGCTGAAGATCCTCCACGAGCACTTCAGCGAGGACGACGACTACGTCGAGCGCTTCCGCCGCGAGGCGCGCGCGGCCGCACAGCTCTCGCACCCCGGCATCGTCACGGTGATCGACCGGGGTGAGGAGGACGGCCGCCAGTTCATCGTCTTCGAGTTCGTCGACGGCGAGACGCTGAAGGACCTCGTCGAGCGCGGCGGGCCGATGCCGGTGCGCCAGGCGATCGACCTCGGGCTCGAGATCGGCCGCGCGCTCGCGTTCGCTCACCAGCAGGGGCTCGTCCACCGCGACGTCAAGCCCCAGAACGTGCTCCTGAACGGCGACGGCCGAGCGCAGGTGACCGACTTCGGGATCGCGCGCACGCTCGATGCGGTCGGCCACACAGAGACCGGCACCGTGCTCGGCACGAGCCACTACATCGCGCCCGAGCAGGCCCGCGGCGAGCGCGTCGACGCCCAGACCGACGTCTACTCCTTCGGCGTCGTCCTCTACGAGCTGCTCGCGGGAAAGGTGCCGTACGAGGGCGACAACTTCCTCACGGTCGCGATGCGCCACGTGAACGAGCCGGTGCCGAGCCTGCTCGAGCGGCGCACCGACTGCCCGCTCCGGCTCGCCGCGCTGGTCGAGCGCTGCATGGCGAAGGAGGCGGCGCAGCGGCCGGCGTCGATGGACGACGTGGTGAGCGAGCTCCACTCGTGCCGCACCGAGCTCGAGCACAGGCCCGGCGGGGAGGCGACGATGATCCAGCGCAGCCCCGTCGTGAAGCAGAGCCGGCCGCGCCGCGAACGCTCGAGGCCGCGGCGCACGCCCGTGTTGCTGGCGCTCGTCGTCGTCGCGCTCGTGGCCGCCGTCGCGGCGGCGCTCGCGCTGTGGCCGGACGAGCCCGGCGGCAGCGCGGGCCAGACCGCGCCGGGTGGAGAGCCTGCCCAGATCACCCTGCGGGGGATCAGCGCTTACGACCCGGACGGAGGAGACGGGGAGCACGACGACGAGGCCGGTCTCGCCACCGACGGCGTCCCGTCTACCTTCTGGCGGACGCAGACCTACAACTCCCAGCTCAGCGCCTTCAAGTCGGGTGTCGGTGTCGTGCTCGACGCCGGCGAGCCGACCCCGGTCGAGCACATCGCGCTCACGACTGACACACCGGGCTTCTCGGCCGAGATCCAGGCCGGCGCGGCGCCCACCGGCCCGTTCGAGACCGTGAGCGAGAGCAAGACCGTGGGTGCCCGGACGACGTGGGAGCTCGACGGTGCCGACGCGCGGTACTACGTCGTCTGGATCACGGAGCTGATCGGCAGCGCTCATCTCAACGAGATCACCGCGAGCTAGTGGAGCGGCGCACTGGGCCGCGGGCGGCCCCTCCAGGGATCTTCGCGCGATGAGCATCCGCTCCCGCGGATGCTCATCTTGCGCCCGCTAGCTCAGTACTCGAGGCCGCTGCGCCGCTCGTGGCGCTCGAGCGCGAGCTCGATCAGGCGGTCGAGCAGTTCCGCGTACGGGATCCCGGAGGCCTCGAAGAGCCGCGCGTACACGCTGGTCGCGGTGAAGCCCGGAATCGTGTTCAGCTCGTTCACGATGACCTCGCCGTCCACGCGGACGAAGAAGTCGATGCGGGCCATCCCCTCGCACTCGGTGGCGATGAACGAGTCGACGGCGAGCTCCTGGACGCGCGCCGCCGTCTCGGCCGGGATGCGCGCGGGGACGATGATGTCCGAGCCGCCCTCGTCGTACTTGGCCGCGTAGTCGTACCACTCCGCGTGCGGGACGATCTCGCCGACGACCGACGCGAACGGCGGCGGGCGCAGATTCCCCCCGACGTTGCCGAGCACGCCGCACTCGACCTCCGTCCCCGCGACGAACTCCTCCACCAGCACCTTCTCGTCGTGGAGGCGCGCGAGCGCGAGCGCAGCGTCGAGCTCCGCGGCGTCGTGCGCCTTCGAGATCCCGACCGACGAGCCGAGTCGCGCCGGCTTGACGAAGACCGGATAGCCGAACGGGTTCTGCACGGGGTCGCCGAGCCGGAGCGTGGCGTTGCGGGCGACCGGGATGCCTCGGTCGCGCAGCACGGCCTTGAACAGGTCCTTGTCCATGCAGAGCGCCGAGGCGGCGACGCCCGCGCCCACGTAGGGGATGTTCGCGAGCTCGAGCAGGCCCTGAACGGTGCCGTCCTCGCCGAACGGGCCGTGGAGGATCGGCAGGGCGACGTCGACCGCACCGAGCGCCCGCGCGGGCGCCGAGTCCGCGAGCACCGGCAGGCTCTCGACGGGACTTCGTTGCTCAGAGCCACTACCCCCTCCCTCGAGCACGCGCCGGCCCTCTGCCGGGCCGAGCGTCCAGCGCCCGCTCCGCTCGATCGCCACCGTCGTCACCTCGTAGCGCTCCGGGTCGAGCGCCTCGAGCACCGAGCGGGCGGAGGCGAGCGAAATCTCGTGCTCGCTGGAGCGCCCGCCTGCGATCACGGCGACGCGCAGCCTCCGGCTCACGGTGGCGTCGTCGTGGTCGCCGCCGTCGTCGTGGGAGGCGGCGGCGGTTCCTCCTCCGGCGGGACCTCGACAAAGCGACCGACGAAGAGCGTGATCGTCTCGCCCGGCTCGAGCTCGGTGCCGCCGGCCGGATCCTGCGAGGTGACGATCCCCTCCAGCGTCGGGTCCTCGGTGTCCTCGCGCACGACCCGCACGCGGAAGCCAGCGTCTCGAATCGCCTGGCGCGCCTGCTCCTGGGCCTGGCTCGTGACGTCAGGAACGGTCGAGGTCGCGGGCCCCTCGGAGACCAGGAGCGTGATCGTCGCGCCCCTGCCCTGGAGCGTGTTCGCCGCCGGCTCCTGGGCGACGACGAGACCGGCCGCCGCGTCGTCCTCGACGTCCTCGCGCACGACCGCGAAGCCGGCGCCGAAGAGCGCGGACGCGGCGGACTCGTAGGCCTGGCCCACGACGTTCGGGACCGCGATCGGGCGAGGGCCCTTGGAGACGTTGACGCGAACGCGCGTGCCCTCGACGACGACCTCGCCGGACTTCGGGTCGGTGGCGAGCACGGTGTCCACGTCCTGCGGTGAGTTGACGGCGACGACGTTCGGCTCCAGCCCGGCGTCCCGCAACTCCACGACCGCGTCGTCGCGGTCGTCGCCGACAACGTTCGGCACCGTCACCTTCGGCTTGCCCTTCGAGACGATGATCGTGACGAACGTGCCGCGATCTGCTCGCTGCGGAGGCGACGGCTCCTGCGAGACGACGACGCCGCGCTGCACCTCCGAGTCCGACTCGCGCCGCACGTTCGGCTCGAGACCCGCATCCCGGATCTGGCGAACTGCGAGCGACTCCCGGATCCCCTCCACGTCGGGCACCGTGACCGCCTCGGTCGCGCTCAGCTGATCCTGGATCCCCTGGTAGACGTACCAGCCGCCGACGAGCGCGCCGGCGAGGAGCAGCAGCGCCAGCAACCAGGGCCAGATCGAACGGCGCCGCGGCGCCTCCTCGTACTCGTAGTAGCGCCCGGGCGTGTACGCCCTCGTCGCGTTCGCTCCCGCCGGACGCACGGTCGTGAGCGCATCCGTCACCTCGGTACGGGAGAGCACCGACGTCGCGGCCTCGGCGGTCTCGGCCGAGACCCCGATCCCGCGGGCGATCCGCTCGAGGTCGGAGTCCATCTCCTCGGCCGAGTGGTAGCGCTCGG
>Ga0136620_10000109_pt1 | contig 33433 bp, 32 predicted proteins | sample AntDrymUQ4162106_2_FD_104806 | JGI IMG/M metagenome (GOLD analysis project Ga0136620, IMG submission 104806) | Polar desert sand microbial communities from Dry Valleys, Antarctica - metaG UQ416 (21.06) | ecosystem: Environmental > Terrestrial > Soil > Desert | place: Antarctica: Dry Valley... | reverse complement strand
GCCGAGGCCGGCCCGAGCTCAGACGAGCCGCAGGAAGCTGACGGAGCTCGCCGCAGGCAACTCGCTCTCCCCGGGAGGAAGGAGCACGAGCACGTCCGCCCCCGCGGCCCTCGCGATCATGTGCGACTCCTGGCCGCTGAGGACCTCGACCTCGATCCCGCCCTCGGCCACCCGCGAGCGCGCCCGAACCAGCTCCGTTCTCACGGCGTTCGGCCGCACTGCCTCGATCAGCCGCGCGGGCTCGAACCGCGGCAGCGGGTCGAGGTGTCCCTGAAGCGCGAGCACTGCGGGTCGCACGAACAGCTCGAAGCAGACGAGACTCGACACGGGGTTTCCCGGCAGGCCGAAGAGCAGAGTGCGGCCACGCACGCCAAACCACATCGGCTTCCCCGGCTTGACCGAGACGCCCCAGAAGATCTCCTCGACGCCGAGCTCCCGTCCGACCGAGCGCACGAGGTCGTGTGGGCCGACCGAGACGCCGCCCGAGGTCACGAGGAGGTCGGCGGCGAGACCACGCTCCAGCGCGTCGTATTGCGCCCGCTCGTCGTCCTCAACCGGCTCGAGCCGCGTGACTTCCGCGCCGCTAGAGCGAAGCTGGGCCGCGAGGAGCGGTCCGTTCGCCTCGTAGATCTCCCCGGGCAGCAACGCCTCGCCGGGCCGCCGCAGCTCCGTCCCGGTCGAGAGGACGGCGGCCCGCGGCCGGATCGCGCAAACGAGGTCGGCGATGCCCGCGGCGGCGAGCGCGCCGATCTGAGCGGCGCCGATTCGTCCACCGGCCGGCGCGACTACCTCTCCGAGGCGCATGTCTCCGCCCCGCGGGCGAACGTTCTCGCCCACCTCGACCCCTCTGGAGATCCCGATGTCGTTGTCAGTTTCGACAACCTCCTCGAGGGGGATGACGGCCTCCGCCCCGGGCGGGACGACGCCCCCTGTGGCGATCGCCATCGCCTCGCCGGGGGCCAGCTCTCGCTCGGCAGGCCGGCCGGCCGGAATCCGCGCCACGACCCGAAGCCGGCCCGGAGCGTCCTCCGCCCTCAGGGCGAAGCCGTCCATCGCCGAGCTATCGAACGGAGGGAGATCGACGCGAGCGGTCGCCGTGGCGGCGAGAACCCGCCCGCATGCCTCCTCCAACCCGATTCGCTCCCCCTCGAGCGCGACCACGCGGTCGAGGATCAGGCGCTGAGCCTCCTCGATCGACAAGAGCGCGGCCACCTCACGCATAAGCTACTGCCGTGATCTCCGTCGTCGTCCCGGTCCACGACGAGGATCGAAGCGTCGAGTTGCTCTACGACGAGCTTCGGGCGGCGCTCGAGCCGGTCGACCGGCCCTGGGAGGCCGTCTTCGTCGACGATGGGTCGACCGACGGCTCGTTCGCTGCGCTGACACGCTTGAACGCAGAGCAACCGAACGTCCGCGTCGTCCGCCTCCGCCGGAACTTCGGCAAGGCGGCAGCGCTCGCAGCCGGCTTTCGCCACGCCACTGGCGATGTCGTCGTGACGATCGACGCCGACCTTCAGGACGACCCCGCCGAGATCCCACGGCTGCTCGCCAAGCTCGACGAGGGGTTCGATCTCGTCTCCGGCTGGAAGGCTCAACGGCGGGATCCGTGGTCCCGCCGGGTCGTGTCGAAGATCTTCAACGGGGTCGTCGGGAGGACGTCGGGCCTCCGCCTGCATGACATGAACTGCGGTCTCAAGGCCTATCGCGCAGACGTCGTCCGCAGCTTGCGGATCTACGGAGAGCTGCACCGGTTTCTGCCCGTGCTCGCTCACGATCGCGGCTTCCGGGTCGCCGAGCTCGCGGTGAACCACCGGCCCCGGGAGCACGGCCGATCCAGATACGGCGCCGAGCGCTATGCGCGCGGCTTCCTCGATTTCCTGACGGTGTCGTTCATGGGCCGGTACCGGCATCGGCCGATCCACCTGTTCGGCGGACTCGGCCTCGCCCTCAGCGGGCTCGGAACGGCCCTCCTCGCCTACCTGACCGTCCTCAAAGTTGCCGGTCAGGCGATCGGCCACCGGCCGCTGCTCACACTCGGCGTCCTCTTGATGGTCGTCGGGCTGCAGTTCTTCTCGCTCGGCCTGCTCAGCGAGCTGATCACGAGCCATCACGAGGAGCGGACAGGGTCGGCCGACGAGTTACACGTCGATGAGATCCTGGAGCCGGCGCGCCAGGTTCGCGTCGCGCCCTAGCGGCCGCTTGCGCGTCCTCTACTTCGGCACGTACGAGCGCGGCTACCCGCGGAACGCCCAGGTCATCTCGTGCCTGCGCCGAGCGGGTGTCGACGTCCTCGAGCACCACGAGCCCGTCTGGGAGGGAGGAACGCAGCATTGGATCGCAGGGGGCTCCGCTGCTCTCCGTCTTGCGCGGGCGCAGACGCGGCTCCTCAGACGGAAGGTCCCCGCCGCGGACGTCGTCGTGGTCGGCTACCCGGGTCACTTCGACCTCCCGGCAGCGCGCCGCGCGGCCCGGGGCCGGCCCGTGGTGTTCAACCCGCTCGTCTCCCTCTCGGACACCCTGGTCGAGGACCGCGCCCGCTTCAGGCGAGGATCCGTCCCGGCGCGATTCCTGGGTGCAATCGATCGTCGGTCGATGCGGGCCGCCGATCTCGTCGTCGCTGACACGGAGGCGAACGCAGCCTTCCTTGCCGGGCTCGCGGGCCTCCCGAAGGAACGCTTCGCTGTCGCCTTCGTCGGCGCCGAAGAACGCATCTTCGAGGAGGGGTGGGCGCCCGTCGAGCCGTGGAGCGCACTCTTCATCGGAAAGCTGATCCCGCTGCACGGCCTCGAGACGATCCTCGGAGCTGCACGACTGGTCCCGGAGCTTCGATTCCGGATCGTCGGCAACGGGCAGCTGGACGGGCTCTTGGCGGGCCGCCCGACAAACGTCGAATGGGAGCCCTGGGTCGAGTACGACCGGCTACCCGCCGAGTTGCACCGCGCCTCGTGCGCGCTCGGAGTGTTCGGGACGACGCTCAAGGCCAGGCGCGTGATCCCGAACAAGGCGTTTCAGGCACTCGCCTGTGGAACGCCGCTCGTCACGGGCGACACGCCCGGCGCAAGGGAGCTCCTGGTCCACGGCGAGAGCGCGCTCCTCGTCGAGCCGGGCGACCCGGAGGCGCTTGCCCTGGCCCTCCGGAGGCTCGCCGGCGATCCCGAGCTCGCGCGCCGGCTCGGGGGTGGGAGCGGCGGTGGCCACACCGCCTACAGGGAGCACGCCAGCGAGGACGTCCTGGGCCGCCGCTGGCGCGAGCTCCTGGCAGAGGTTCTGTGAGGGTCAGCACCTGGTGTAGCCCGGCCGCAGTTGTCTGGGGCGGAATGGCCACCTTTGCCGCAGGGCTCGGGACGCTGGCGGCGCTCGAGCACCGCGCCTTCGAGACCGGCCGCTTCGACCTCGGGAACATGGCGCAGGCGGTGTGGTCGACGGCCCACGGCCGACCACTCGAGGTCACGGAGCTCCACGGAGACCAGATCACGCGGCTCGGCGCCCACGTCGACCCGCTTCTCGCAGCCTTTGCCCCGGTGTGGTGGCTCTGGCCGAGCCCGGCGATGCTCGTCGTCTGCCAGGCGATCATCCTCGCGCTCGGAGCGCTCCCCGTCTTCTGGCTCGCGCGCAAGCACCTCGGCTCGGCGCGCGACGGGGCTCTCTGCGGGATCGCATACCTGTTGTACCCCCCCATCCAGTGGCTGGCGCTCGATGAGTTCCATCCGGTGGCACTCGCATGTCCGCTGCTCACATTTGCCTTCTGGTACCTCGACGAGGACCGGCTTCGGGCTGCGGCACCGTTCCTGCTCCTCGCTGCGCTGTCCAGAGAAGAGATGCCGCTGGTGGTCGGGGCGCTCGGAGTCTGGTACGCCCTCGCAAAGAGCCGCCGCGTGGCGGGCGCGCTCGTCGCTCTGGCCGGCGCTGCCTCCAGCGCGATCGCATTCGGGGTGGTGATGCCGTATTTCCGCGAGGGCACGGAGTCAGCCTTCTTCGGCCGGTACGAAACCGTCGGAGGATCACCGGTCGGAATCCTCGAGACCGTTTTCAGGAACCCTGGTGCACTGCTGGGCGCCTTGACGGATGGGCGAGACCTGCTCTACCTCCTCGCGCTCGGCCTGCCGCTCGCCCTGCTCTTTCTCCTCTCGCCGCTCATCCTCCTCGCTGCGATCCCGGAGCTCGCCGCGAACCTCCTGTCCTCGACCGACACTCAGACGTCGATCCGATTCCACTACACAGCGCCCATCGTGCCGTTCCTGATCGGAGGCGCCGTGCTCGGGGCAGCCCGGCTGCCACGCCCGCGCGTGGGCGCATTGATCCTCTTGGGAGCTTCCCTCGCCGGGGCCGTCTTGCTCGGGCCTCTTCGCGCAGGCGAGCTCGTTCCCGATCGACGCTCACCGCATGACGGGGTCGCCGTGCGGGCGCTCGCTCTGATTCCGGAGGGCGCCGCAGTCAGCAGCACCAACGGTCTGGGCGCGCACCTCTCGGCGCGGCGCCGGATCCACAGTTTCCCAGTGGTTCGCGACGCAGACTGGATCGTGGTCGATCTCGCCCGGGCGTCCTACCTCGATCGACGCTCGGCAGCGTCCACGACGGCAGTGCCTCTCGCGGAGCTGCTCCGGAGCGGCTCCTGGGCAACGGAGTTCGAGGAGGACGGGGTCTTCGTCCTCAGGAGAGCCACGACCAGCACGCCGTAGAGGCCGGCGAGCAGCCCGTCGCGCAGCACGACCAGCCAGACGATCCCGTCGAGCCCGAAGACGTCTCGGTAGTGGAAGAACCAGAGCCGGCCGAGGACGAGTGCGGCGCCCAGAGCCACCGCAGCCGCAACGCCGCTCCTCCCGGCGACGAGCGGGACGACCGGCAGGAGCCAGATCACGTACTGGGGGGAGAGGAAGCGCGTGAAGGCGAGGAAGCCGGCCAGCGTTGCGGCGGCGGCCAGCACCAGCCGCTCCCCCTCAGGGCGCCCACGGGCAAACAGGAGGGCGACGAGCGCGACGGCCGCCACCTGCGCCAGCGTCGCCGCGATGACGAGAGCATCGGGGAGACCACCCGCCATGTCACGTGAGAGAGCTGCCGTCGCCCCTGCGGTGACCTCTGCCTCGTAGGTGCCCAGCCGGTGGGCGGCGAGGAGGAATGCCGCGGGAGGGCTCTCGATCTGGAGCCCTCGGCCGGCCTGCGCGTCCACGCTGTCCACGAGCCCGCCCCAGCCGAGCATGGCGAACGGTGCCACGAGGGCGAGGGAGACGACTCCGAGACCCGCGAGCGGCCGCGCGAGACTGCGGTCTCTCCGCCAGAGCCAGAGACAGAACAACGGCAGCAGCGCGATCGCGTAGAGCTTCGCCGCGAAAGCGGCGCCCAGGAGGCCGAACGAGAGGACATCGCGTCCGTACAGGAGCGCGGCCAGGCCTGCAGCAACGAGGAGGGCCGGCCAGAGGTCGTACGTGTTCAACAAGACCGGTCCCACCGCGAGAGGTGTCAGGGCGAGAGCGAAGAGCGTCCCGTAGAGGCGGCAGGCGCCGGCTCCGAGTCGCGCCAGGACGAGCCCAGCGACGAACAGCATCGCCAGCCCGAACAGCGCCATGGACGCCTTGAAGGCATGCAGGTACCACCCATCGGGCAGGAGCGCCGGCGGCGTGAACACGACGAAGGCGCCCGGGGGGTACTCGACGAAGAAGTCGCGATAGGGCACCTGGCCGTCGAGCAGCGCCCGCGCGTAGTCGCCGTAGACCCCGACGTCCCGGAAGCGTCGGGCGCGAAAGAGGCCACCCGGCGGAACGATCGTGGCAATGACGAAGACGGGCGCCGCAATGGCGGCGGCCCTCAGGGCTTTCGGGAAGTCGGCCCGGTTACTCGTCGCCCGGGCGCGGCGGGGGAGGCGGCGGCGACGGCGAGGGCGTGTCTTCTACGGAAGGCGGCGGGGGAGGCGGCGGTTTCGACTGCGGCGCAGGCTCGGGCTCGGGCTCGGGAGACGGAGAAGGCGCGTAGTAGTAGTTGTCATCGTTGTCGTCGTAGTACTCGTTGGCGTACTGCCCGCGGGAGAAGGGGCGCCAGACGGGCTCGGAGCGAGGATCGGGAAACTCGACTGCGTCGGTGTTTCCGAGCGCGGACCGCACGAAGAGGTTCCAGATCGTGGCCGGGAAGGTGCCGCCCGCGACCGAGATGCCGTGAACGTTCTCCATCGGGATCTGCGCCTGCGGATACCCGATCCAGACCGTCGTCGAGAGGTTCGGGGTGTAACCGCAGAACCAGGCGTCGGTGTGGTCGTCGGTCGTCCCCGTCTTTCCGGCCGCCGGCCGGTTGAGGAAGACGTCGGCGCCCGTGCCGGTACCGCTGTCCATGTTGTCCTCGAGGATCTCGGTCACCTCATCCGCGACCCAGTCCTCGACGACCCGCTGACGCTGGGGCTTGCCCCAGCCCGCATCCGTGTCGATCGCCCCGTCCGGCAGGACGACCTTGCGGATCGCCATGGGCTCGGAGTAGATGCCGCCCGCCGCGAGCGTCGCGTAGGCCGAGGCCATGTCCAACGGCGAGATGGCGGCCGAGCCGAGGCCGAGCGAGGGCACGTGGACTCCCTCCGGCGTCTTGAGCGTCGAGCGAACCCCGAGCCGATGCGCCATCGCAGCGACCTTGTCCGGGCCGAGATCGAGCGTCAGTTGCGCGAAGACGGTGTTGTCGGAGCTGAGCGTGGCAGTGGAGATCGGGACGCTGCCGAGATAGGAGTGGCTGTAGGTCGAGACCTCCCACGGCTCGCTCAGCGGGTCGGGCTGGTACGTGAACGGCTTCGAGCTATACGTCGTCGAGTCGGGATCGACGCCCTCCGCGATCGCCGCAGCCAGAACGAAGGTCTTGAACGTCGAGCCGGCCTGCCGTCGGGCCTGCGAGGCGAGATTGAACTGGTTGCCCCGCCTACCCGGGGTCACCGCCGCCATGGCCCGAATCGCGCCAGTCTGCGGGTTGATGGAGACGATCGCCGCAGCAGGATCACTGCGATAGGGCAGTGTCCGAAGGATGGCGTTGCGGGCCGCCTGCTGGAAGCGGCGGTCGACGGTCGTGTAGATCCGGAGTCCGCCCGACCGAACGGTGTTCGCCCCGTACTGGGCGATCAGGAGCGGCCGCACATAACTGAAGAAGTACGGCTCGCGAATCCTCGTGTAGAGCTTGCCGGGCCGCAACTCGAGATCACGCGACTTGGTCGCCTCCCGGTACTGCCGCAGCGTGATGTCGCCGTTGTCGAGCATCGCTCGGAGAACCCGATCGCGCCTGGAGAGCGCCGTCTTCGGGTTGTTGACGGGGTCATAGAGCGAAGGCGCCTGGGTCAAGCCGGCGAGAAGCGCGCCCTGGCGGAGGCTGAGCGATCGCGCCGCTTTCGAGAAGTACGTCCGTGACGCAGCCTGCACCCCGTACGCACGGTTCCCGTAGAAGACCGTGTTGAGGTAGCTCTCGAGGATCCAGTCCTTCGAGCGCCGGCGGTTGAGGCGAACCGCGAGACACGCCTCGATCGCCTTCCGCTCGAAGGTCACCTCGTTCCCGATGTAGAGATTGCGGACGAGCTGCTGCGTGATCGTCGAGCCGCCCTCCACGACCTTTCCGGCGCGAACGTCTGCCGCGAGCGCCCTCGCAATGCCCTCGAGATCGACGCCGCTGTGCTCGTAGAAGCGGCGGTCCTCGATCGCGATCGTCGCAAGTCGCATCCACCTGCTGATCCGGTTGAGCTTCACCGGCTGGCGGTTCTTCTCCGCTGGGATCGAGCCGAGGAGCGATCCATCGGCCGCGTACACAAACGAGTTCTGCCCGATCTCGACAGGCCGAAGACGATCCAGGTCGCACTGCGGCCCGATCTTGGCGGCGCCGGTGATGCCTGCTGCGGCGACCCCGGCGGCGAGCAGGAGAAGCGCGGCGACGAGCAGGGCGAGCCTCCGGCGGTGCTTTGCGCGCACCCGGCGGCGTTGGCGCCTGGTCCGGCGCCGGTACGCCTCCTCGTCGGGCCGCCGGCTGGGCCTGCGCCGTTCCCGGTTGCGGCGGTACGGGCTCATCCGTAGACGCCGGCTTCGCGCAGCCGCGCATGGGCGCGAAGGCGCAGGTCGCTCTCGAGCTGCACCGCGTGCGCCTCATCGTCGGCCCAGGCGCGCAGCGTCACGACGGCGTCACCGTCGAGGGCGGTCACGAAGAGCTCGCTGGGTTCTGCTGCTTGGCGCAAGAGGTCGACCACGGCCTGCAAGTCCTTGTCTCGCGGAACGGGGATCGTGATTTCGGCCAGCCGCTCCCGGCTCACGATGGTGGAGTTCTTGATGGTATCGGCCGCCAGGCGCTCGTTCGGGATCAGGAGGCGCGTGCGGTCGTCCTGCCTGATCCGCGTGTAGACCAACCCGATCTCCTCGACGATGCCCTCTCCCTCCGCGACCGTGACTCGGTCACCGAGCCTCACCGGCTGACTGAGGGCGATCATCACCCCGGCGACGAAGTTCGAAAGCGTGCGTTGCGCCGCCAGGCCGATGACGAGGCCGAGGATCGCCGATGAGGCCAGCAGCCCTCCCGCGATCACACGAACCTGGGGAATGACGAGCAGGGCGGAGAAGACGCCGACGGCGACGATCGCACCCATGATGCTCCGGCGGAGGACGCGGTAGCGGGTGACCGACTCGGGCGGCAGCTCCTGACGCCCCATCCGGAGATCGACGAGCTTTGCCAGTACCGCCGCGCCCAAGATGACGACGCCGACGACGGCCAGGCGTTCCCACGTGTCCACGGCGGGTTTTTCGACGGTAGGCGTCAGACTCCCGCGATGCCTCGTGATCGACGACTTCGTTCGGTCCTGGACGTCTTCATCTGGACGCGGGCTGCGATTTGGCTCGCGGTCGTCTTCGCCTACCTCGTCTTCGAGCCCAATCGGCACCCCCGCGTCGAGCGCTGGGACCGGCCAGAGCTGACGCAGGACCTCGGTTTCCTCGTGGACGTCTGGGCGAGGTGGGACAGCGTCTGGTTTCTCCGGATCGCGGAGCACGGCTACGGCTCCGCCGCGGAGGCTTCCGCGGCTTTCTACCCTCTCTACCCGTTGCTCGTGGGCTTTCTCGGCCGTGTCCTGCTCGGCCACTACGTGCTCGCCGGCGCAATCGTCTCGCTGGCCGCGGCGCTCGGCGCGTTCGTCCTTCTCTCCAGGCTCGCCGAGGCCCGGCTGGGCGGGGAGGCCGCGGAGCGCGCGGTTCTCTACCTCGCGATCTTTCCGTTCGCCGTCTTTCTCGGAGCCGTCTACAGCGAGTCGCTCTTCCTCCTGCTCGCCGTGGCGAGCTTCCTCCTCGCAGAGCGCGGAAGCTTCCTCGGCGCAGGCCTCAGCGCCGGTCTCGCCTGGCTGACCCGCCCGCTCGGGTTTGCTCTCCTCCCGGCGCTCGCGGTGATCGCCTGGCGCTCGCGGCGGCGTGGCGAAGCCTTTGCGGGGCTCGCCGCTGCGCCCGGACTGTTCGCGCTCTATCCCGCCTTCCTCTGGTGGCGGCTCGGCGATCCGCTGGCATTCGTTCGTGCCGAGGACGTCTGGGGCCGCCAGCTCTCACCGCTCGGGCCTCTCGGCGGAGCGTGGGATGGGATCCGCGCGGGCTGGGCAGGTGTTCGCCAGCTCGCCTCCGTGTCCGATTCCACCCGCTACTGGGCGCCTGTGGCCGACGCCGATCCCGACCGAGTGGCAGCCGTGAACCTCCAGCAGCTGGCCTTTCTCGTTTTGTTCACCGTCCTCACCGTCGTCGCCTGGCGCCGCTTCGGTGCTCCATATGGGCTCTTCGCGGCTCTCAGCCTCGCCATCCCCCTGAGCCTGCCGAGCGAGCGCTGGCCGCTCCTCTCGCTGCCGCGGTTCGGGCTCGTCGTCTTCCCGTTCTTCCTCGCCCTTGCGGCGATCGCCTCGACTCCGCGGAGGCACACGGCCCTAGTGGCGATCAGCTCGGCGTTCCTCGGAGTCGTCTGCGTCCAGTGGGCTCTTTGGCAGTGGGTCGCCTAGCCCCAGGTACGGTCGCGCGATGGCGATGAACGAACGCTCACTCGGCCGGCGACTGCTCGCCTGGTGGATCCTCATCGGCGGGATCATCCTCCTCACCTTCGGATCGGCGTTCGCCGCGGACGAGGAGGAGAACCGGCAGAACCTCGTCTACAGCTACGAGTTCGGAATCGGCGGCATCCTCGGGTACGCGCTGGTGCTGGGATTCGTCCTCCTCATTGCGCGCGGCCTCGACTGGCGCGAGACCTTCGCCTTCCGGCGGCCGACCTCCTGGAGGACCGCAGGCCTGCTGACGGCCGGACTTCTCGTCGCAATCCTCATCGTCGGCGGGATCCTCGAGAGGATCTTCCACGCCGGCGAAGAGCAAGGCCTGGATCCCGCCGGCTGGCAGTCCGACCGGATCGGAGCCTTCGCGCTGAGTGCCCTTGCGATCGTGATCGCTGCACCGCTCACCGAGGAGCTGGCGTATCGAGGCCTCGGGTACTTCCTCTTGAGTCAGTTCGGCAACTGGGCCGCGATCGTCGTGACCGGGCTGGCGTTCGCGCTCAGCCACGGAATCGTCGTGGGCATCCCGGTCTTCTTCGTGATCGGGGCCGGCCTCGCCTATCTCAGGTTCCGGACGAACAGCATCTATCCGCCGCTGCTCTTCCACGCCGCCTTCAACGGGCTACAGCTGGGGATCGGCGTGGTCGGCTAGCACCGCTCACTCGGGCGCGGCGACCTAAAACCCGGTGCCGCGAGGCGGTCCCGTCCGCGCCGCGCAGACTTCAGGACGTGCCGCCGAAGTCGGCATCCTTGGCCTCGACCGTCCCGGCCGTCCGTCCCGGCGCCGTCTGGTAGGTCCAGTACAGGTTCGTGTGCGCGATCACCTGGTCCGGCGGCGGCGCCCCCCATGCCGTCTGATCCTCCGTCGTGTGGGCGTCGCTGACAAGGGTGGCGTCGTACCCCCTGACGAACGCGCCGTGGAGCGTCGAACGAATGCACCCATCGGTCTGTGCGCCTGCGACGACGAGTCGCCCGACTCCGAGGTCCGAGAGCACCGCCTCGAGGGTCGTGTCCTCGAAGGAATCGCCGTAGTTCTTCTCGACGACCGGCTCGGCGTCGCCCGGAATCAACTCGGGGACGATTCGCCAGTCGTCACTCCCTCTCGCAAGCTGCTCGTCGGAGTGCTGGACCCAGACAACGGGGACTCGCTCCCGCCGCGCCTTCTCGACAAGGCTGCCGACGTTCGCGACGACCGCATCGCGCTCGCGAGCCCCCTCGACGACGCCGTTCTGCACGTCGACGACGAGAAGTGCGGTGTTCAGCCGGTTCTCGAGTGTGGTCATGGTCTCTCCTTCCTCACGCTGGTCGCTCCTGTGTCCCCCCGCGGCGTTGCGGCTTAGTTGTCGTCCTCACCGACGGCGAACTGGTCAGGGGAGACGTCGTCGAGGAACCGCCGAAACTCGTCGACGATCTCTTCCTCGTTCACCTCTTCTCCCTCGAACTCGATCGCAGACTCCTCGATCACCCGCTCGGCGGCAAAGATCGGGGCATCCGCCCGGACGGCTACCGCGATGGCGTCCGAGGGCCGTGAGTCGATGTCGATCTCCGACCCGTTCTGCTGGACCGTGATGCTGGCGTAGAACGTGCTCTCCCGGAGCTCGGTGACCGTGATGCGGACGACCTCCCCGTCGAGCTGGTCGATCACGTCCGCGATGAGGTCGTGGGTCATGGGGCGAGGCGTCGATGCACCCTGGAGCTTCAGCAGGATCGCGGCCGCCTCAGGATGACCGATCCAGATCGGCAGGAATCTGTTTCCGTCGGCGGTCTTCAACAAGACGATCGGCTGCTTGCCGACCAAATCGAAGCTGACCCCGTAGATGACCATCTCGTACATAGGCGAGGGCGCCTGGCCCTGGGTCGGATATTAGCCCTGGCCCCCCAGGCCAAACCGCCACCAGGCGTTCGCTACCATCGGGGCACTTCGGGCGATTAGCTCAGTTGGTTAGAGCGCCGCTCTGATAAGGCGGAGGTCCGTGGTTCGAATCCACGATCGCCCATCTCGCGGCCCCGGTCTCCCCGGGGTTTTTTAGTGCAAGACTCGGGTTTCGCGGAGGTAGTCCGCGACTGCCAGCAGGAAAGCCTCGTCGCCTGCCAGCTCGGCGACGGTGCCCTTCGTCTGGTCGTCCAGCTCATCGTCACGAGCGAGCTCGGTCAGGAACGGCTCGAGCCGTCCCTCTTGCGAGAGCGTGGCCATCCGTAGAAAGAGCGCGCGGGCGTCCTCGTCCTGGGAGATGGCCTCGAGCCACTCGATGTCCTGTTGCCAGAGGCCGAGCATTTCAACTCTAACGGCTGCGCCCCCCGGATGGTTACGGGCTTGCGGCCTCAAGCGACTCGGCGAGCTCGGCCAACTCGACCTCGCCGCCGAACAGAACCTCCACGCGGCCGGAGCGAACTCGAACCGGCAGACCCGTGAGCCGCTCAGCCGCCGTCCGAACACGGTCGGCGAGGACAGGGTCAACCGGCACCTGGGTGGCCTTCCGCGGCTTCCGCTTCGCTCCCGCCCACCGCGCGGCCCGCTCGGCGGCCCGAACCGAGAGCCCCCGGCGAACGATCTCACGCGCCAGCCGCCGGCGCTCCTCGTGGTCGGGCACGGCCAGGACGGCGCGGGCATGTCCTTCGCTCAGCTCGGCACGTTCGAGCATGGCGAGCACGTCCTCCGGGAGGTCCAGCAACCGCATCCGATTCGAGACCGACGGCTTCGACCGGCCCACCTGATCGGCGATCTCACCGAGTGAGAGCTCGAACTCGTCGACGAGCAGGGCGTAGGCGCGCGCCTCCTCGACCGGCGACAGCTGCTCGCGTGCCACGTTCTCCACGAGCCCTAGCAGCAGAGCCTCGCGGTCGCCGCTCTCGCGGACGAGCGCCGGGATCGTCTGAAGGCCGGCCTCTCGCGCCGCCCGCCAGCGGCGCTCGCCGGCGATCAGCTCGTAGCCGCCCTCGCGCCGCGAGCGGACGAGCACCGGCTGAACGACCCCCTGCGAGCGGATCGAGTCCGCGAGCCCGGCGGTAGCCTCGTGATCGAACCGGCGGCGCGGCTGCCTCGGGTTGGGGTGGACGAGCTCCACCGGGAGGTTCGCGAGCTCCGCAGAGCCCGCGCCCCCCATCAGGACCTCGAGCCCTCGGCCGAGCCCTCGGCGGGGACTAGCTGCGCTCGACAAGCTCCATCGCCGCCTTCCAGTAAGCATCGGCGCCCGCCGAGCGCCGGTCGTAGGCAATGACAGGAAGCCCGTGGCTCGGCGCTTCGGCGATCCGGACCGATCGGGGGACCCGGGTCTTGAAGAGCAGTGGCCCGAAGTGCTTCTCCAGCTCGTTCCCGACATCGGCGGCGAGACGTGTCCGGCCGTCGACCATGGTGAGAAGCAGGCCCGCGATGGTCAGGCGTGGATTCAGCCGGGCGCGGACTGCTTCGATGGAACCAAGGATCTGCGCGACACCCTCGAGAGCGTAGTACTCGGCCTGCACCGGAACGAGCACCCGGTCTGCTGCGGCGAGGGCGTTCACGGTCAGCGCGCCCAACGTCGGCGGGCAGTCCAGAAACACGAACCGGTAGCGGTCGCTCGTGCCTCGGAGCGCCTGTGCGAGGTACCGCTCGGCGTCGCCGCGATGGGAGAGCTCCGCGGCTGCGCCGGCAAGGTCGTGCCTGGCCGGGATCAGCTCGAGGTTCGAGAAACGCGTGCGCGTGGCGAGCTCGACCGCGGACGCGCCGTCCAGCAAATCGAAGCTGGAAGTGCCGTTCGCACTTTCGCCGAGCCCGGAGGTTGCATTGGCCTGTGGGTCGAGATCGATCAGGAGCGTGCGCTCACCCGCCTCGGCGAGGCATGCGGCCAGGTTCACGGCAGTCGTCGTCTTCCCGACGCCGCCCTTCTGGTTGGCAAGGGCGTAGATCGCCACAGCTCAGGCGAGCCTAGTTACGCCAACGGACGTTTTCGGGCGACGCCGGGCCGCCTGGGGAACCCGTGGGGGGTCGGGCCGACCTTGCGGAGAACGAGAAGCCCGTCGTGCTCCTCGGGCGGCGCCGCTCCGAGCTGTTCGGCGACCCGTGCCACCCGCTCGATCTCGGCGCGGGGGCCGACCCACAGGATCGCCACTCCTCCGGGACGCACGAGCGGCAGGCACCACTCCGCTGCGACCGGCGGCTGCGCCAGCGCCTTCGCGACCGCTACCCCGAAGCAATGGATCTCCTGTTCCTCGGCCCGGCCCCAGACGACGGAGAGGTTCGCGAGCTCCCCCGTCCAGCGCTCGAGGAAGTCGGCCTTCCTTCGCTCCGACTCGAGCAGGGTGACCGCCCGGTCCGGAAGAGCCGCCGCCAGCGGAATCCCCGGCGCCCCGCCCCCCGAACCGACATCGATGACGGGCCCGGCGAAGCTCCGCACGAGCTCGACTCCGCGAAGGCTGTCCTCGAGGAGCACTCGGCGAGCCGCGGCAGGGTCGCGCAGGGAGGTCAGGCCTGGCGTCTCGAGGACGCCCTTCAACCACGCCTCAAGAACTGGGGAGGACAACCACGAAGCGGTTCGGTTCCGTGCCTTCGCTCGTCGTCTCGACGCCGTCGACGTCCTTGAGCTGGAGGTGCACGATCTTCCGCTCTACCGCCGTCATCGGCTCGAGCTCGACCCGGCCGCCGCGCTGCACGGCATCATCGGCCGCCCGTCTGGCGAGTGCGCCCAGCGAGGCTTCGCGGCGGGCGCGGTACCCCGCCGCGTCGACCACCGCATACCTGTCGGGGATGCTCCTGGCGAGAATCGCGTTGGTGAGATACTGGACTGCGTCGATCGTCTGGCCGTGACGGCCGATCAGCAGTCCCAGATCACGGCCCGAGCAGGTGGCGACGATCCCACCCTCCTGCTCGGCCATGTCGACGCTGCACAGGATCCCCATACCCGCTGTGATCCTGGTGACGAGCTCCCGGACGAGTGCGATGTCCACCGGCTCGTCGCTCTGAGCCGTCGACTCGGCTGGGCCTTCCTCGTCGACGGTGGCCACCACGCGGGCCGGGGTGTAACCGACGCCGAGCAGGCCTCGCTCGCCCTCGGAGACGACCTGGAAGCGCACGGCCGCCTTGTCCAGCCCCGGACAGACCTGCTCGAGCTGTCGCATGGCCGCCCACTTGGCCTCGCCGACCGTCTCGCCCGTCGACTCGACACGGAGCTCCTCGTTCATCGCCGGGTACGTTTTTTCTTCCGCTTGACGCGGCGCGGGGGGGCGGCCGCGGCGGCGGTGGTGGGAGTTGGTGCGATCGCGCCGCGATCGTTCGCCGACTCCCCGTCCCTTGCGGCCTTCGGAGGCGTGCGGGAGGAACGCTTGGCAGGCGCCGGCGGCGTCTTCGAGCGAAGGCCGCGCGTCACGAGCCCCTGGCCCACCGTCCACAGGTTCGTGGTCATCCAGTAGAGCAGCAGTCCGACCGGAAAGGACGCTCCGACCGGCGGGTTGATGATGAAGATGGCGAAGACGAACGGGAGGAAGAGAAAGATCGCGCGCTGAGCCTTGCTCTGCGTCGCCATCGGCATGAACCATGTCGACGCGACCTGACTCGCGACGTAGACCGTGAGAAGCACGTAGCCGGACCAGTGCGAGGTGATGTCGGCGGTCATGTCCGGGACGAACCCGAGCCAGCCGAGGTCTGAGCCGCGGTAGTCGGGATAGATCTCCTTGTCGAAGTCGCGCAGCACGAAGTAGAGCGCGAAGAAGATCGGGATCTGCGGAATGATCGGAAGGCACGAGGAGGCCGGATTGATCTGGTTCTCCTTGTAGAACTTCATGAGCTCTTCGTTCTGCTTGCGCCGGTCGGCCTTGTAGCGCTTCTGGATCTCCTTCATCTCGGGCAGGTGCTCCTGCATCCGCTGCATCGAGTGGATCTGCCGCACGGTGAGAGGAACTAGCAGCATTCGTACGGCGAGCGTGAGCGCCACGACCGCCCACGCCCACGAGAGACCGAGCGAGCTGTGGAACCACTCGAGCCCGGCAGTGAGAACGTCCTCGAGCGGGCCGAGGATGGTGAGGAGCGTCATCGACGCTCCTCGATTCCAGACCCGCAAGGGTGGAAGAGCCGCTGGTCCTCGGCGCGGTCGATGCCGCCGTCGCTCCACGGGTTGCAGCGGAGCAGCCGCCAGCCCGCGAGGAGGACACCACGGACCAGCCCGTAGCGTCGGAGCGCGTCAATGGCGTACTGGGAGCAGGTCGGGTGGTACTTGCAGGTCGCCGGAAAGATCGCACCCAGGGTGTACCGGTAGGCGTAGACGCCCGCAATCCCGACGAACCTCACGCGCGAGCCTTTCCGAGCACCTCTTGAAGGCGCTCCCGAAGCCAGTCTGGGCCTCGACCCTCGGCCACCTCCGCGAGCGGCGCTCTGACGAGCAGCACGTAATCGGCACCGGGCGGCACCTCCGGCAGAAACTCGCGCCAGGCCTCTCGGAGCCGGCGCTTGATCCGGTTCCGGACGACTGCCCCGCCGATCTTCTTGGGGATGGCGATTCCCAACCGGGCGCCTTTCGCGTCCTCAGCCTCTCCGCTGCTCTCACGGTCGAAGTGGTAGAGGACGAGGAATCGCGTCGACACGGACCGCCCGTGGCGGTACACGGCGTCGAAGTCGCGGGAGCGAGAGAGGCGGTTGCGGCGCTGCACGTCGGCGAAGCCGCCGGCTACGCGGACAGGCGCTTCCGTCCGCGGGCACGGCGCCGCTTCAGGACAGCACGGCCGGCTCGAGTCGCCATCCGAGCCCGGAAGCCGTGCTTCCGTTTCCGCCTGCGGACGTTGGGCTGATAGGTGCGTTTCACGGTGAGCGTAGAGTCGAGAGGGTGGTGCGCTCGACGGCGCCGGGCCAGTATAGAGAGCGCTCTACGTACAAGGTTCTCCACAGTCAGATCTGGCAACACCAAGGGTGGAAACGCCCTGCGAGTCTGCTGTTTTCTTCAGTGAATACAGGTGAGAGAACGCACCTATCCACACCTGTGGAGCACTCGGTGGAGAAACGGAAATCTCCTGCAAATCAGGCGTTTCTTGATAGCTGGGCGGAACGCGGGAGGGCATTGAGAGCGCGGGTGGACGCTGCTATGCTCGCCACCTTCCGGGCACGACGAGGGAGGTCGAGGTCAGGGCGTGGAGCGACAGCAGTTGCTCACTGCAGAGGATCTGTGGACCGAGGTTTCAGAGCGGCTGCGAGCGGCGCTCAACGACAAGACCTACCAGACGTGGTTCTCGGAGGCCGAGGGGGTCGACCTCTCCGATGAGTCGTTCGTGCTCGTCGTCCCGAACGACTTCACACGCGACTGGATCGAGGGTCACTTCCTCGGGTTGATCGATGCGGCCGTTCGGGACGCCACGGGCGAGGAGCGTCGAGTCGACCTCAGCGTTCGCCAGGTCGAGGGCGGCAGTGAGGCACCGCAGAGCGATCTCGGCTCCGCTGCCCCGCCGAGGACCGAGGGACTGAACGCGAAGTACACGTTCGACTCCTTCGTCATCGGATCGTCGAACCGGTTCGCCCACGCGGCGGCCCTCGCAGTCGCCGAAGCCCCGGCGCAGGCCTACAACCCGCTTTTCATCTACGGGGGCACAGGGCTGGGGAAGACGCACCTCCTGCAGGCGATCGGCCAGTACGTCGGCGAGCACTCGCGCGACCTCTCCGTCTGCTACGTCACGAGCGAGCGCTTCATGAACGATTTCATCAACTCGCTCCGCGACAAGCGGATCGAGGGCTTCAAGCAGCGCTACCGCACCTTCGGCGTGCTCTTGATCGACGACATCCAGTTCCTCGAGAACAAGGAGCGGATCCAGGAGGAGTTCTTCCACACCTTCAACACGCTGTACGAAGCCGGAAAACAGATCATCATCTCGTCCGACAGGCCGCCACGTCAGATCGCGACACTGGAGCAACGGCTCCGATCCCGTTTCGAGTGGGGGTTGATGACCGACATTCAACCCCCTGACCTCGAGACGAGGATCGCCATCCTCCAGAAGAAAGTGCGCGCCGACGGGATCCAGGTCGACGATCCTCACCTCCTGGCGTTCATCGCCGGCCGGGTCTCGTCGAACATTCGAGAGTTGGAGGGTGCGCTGACGCGTGTGGTCGCTTTCTCGTCCCTGACGGGTCGGCCGATGACCGTCGAGCTCGCGCAGGATGTGCTTCGAGACGTCTTCCCTCAGGGTGAGGCGCCCGAAGTCTCGATCGAGCGGATCCAGGACCTGGTTTCCGACCGTTTCAGCATGTCCAAAGAGGAGCTCATCAGCGACCGCCGCTCGCAGAACATCGTCTACCCCCGGCAGGTTGCGATGTATCTCTCGCGAGAGCTCACCGACTCCTCGCTCCCGCGCATCGGGAGGCACTTCGGTGGTCGCGACCACACGACCGTCATCCACGCCACATCCAAGATCGCACGCTTGATTCGCGAGGACAGATCTGTGTACAACCTGGTGCAAGAGTTGACTGCGCGCATCAAACAGGCCGGCTGATCCGTGGAGTACTCAGATCTACTCCGCGGCGCCTGTGTAGCGTCACCGTTTCCCCCCAGCAGGCGTCCCCAAGGAGATCGCTGTCACAAGGCGGAAACGCGCCAGCATCCCCGTGTTCCACACTCCCTACAGCTACTACTAGCTTTTCTTAATGATTGAAACTGAAGTAATGGCCGGGAGCGCCCTGAAGATCTCCTGCGCTCGTGATGAGCTCCTCAGGCAACTCGCGATCGTCTCGCGGGCAGCCTCGGCGCGAACGACCGTCCAGGTGCTCGCAGGCATCCTTCTGCGCGCAGAAGCCGGCAAGCTCGAACTGGCCGCAACCGACATGGAGATCTCGGTTCGCTCGTCGCTCGATGCGCAGGCCGAGACCGAGGGCGCTGTGGTTGTCCCCGGCAAGCTCCTCGCCGATCTCGTCCGGCTCTTGCCCGCCGCGGAGGTATGGGTCGAGCACCGCCTCGGTGAAGGGATCGTCGAGATCGTCAGCGGGGCCGCCACGTACAGGCTGAACACATACAACGCCGAGGATTTCCCCCGCCTGCCAGAAACCGGCGGCGACCTAGTCGCCGTCGATGCGGAGGCGTTCCTGGAGACAGCGGGTCGCGTCAGCCGCGCAGCATCCAGGGACGAGTCGCGACCGGTTCTCACCGGCGTCCTCGCCCGTTTCGAGGGACAGAGTCTTGTGATGGCTGCAACCGATTCCTACCGGTTGGCCGTCAAGGAGACCCCGATGGCATCGGGCGGCCCCGATCTGGACGCGATCGTCCCGGCACGGGCGCTCGCCGAGGTCATGCGGATCGCACAAGGGGCCGACGGTCTCCAGGTCGGCGTGCGGGAGAACCAGGTTCTCTTTGCCGTTGACGGCATCCTGCTCACCACCAGGCGGATCGAAGGGCAGTTTCCAAACTATCGCCAGTTGCTGCCCGAGACCTTCGAGCATGAAGTGGTGCTTCCCCGGGACGAACTCCTCGATGTCGTTCGCCGGGTGTCGGTGATGGCGCAGCGGAACGCCCCCTTGCGGATGCGGTTCGCCGAAGGGGAGCTGACCGTGTCCGCTCAAACCCAGGACGTCGGCGAGGGTAGGGAAACACTCCCGGCACCGTTTTCGGCCGAGCCGCTCGAAATCGGGTTCAACGCCGAGTTCCTCCGCGACGGTGTGGAGTCCGTCCACGGCGACGAGTTGCGCCTGAAGCTCATCAGCCCATTGCGGCCCGCCGTGATCCAGGGAGAGTCCGATGACTTCTCGTATCTGATCATGCCGATCCGGCTCGCCGGTTAGGCCAGAGCGTCCGCCGGCTGATCGTCGAGACGCTCTCGCTTCGCGACTACCGCTCGTACTCGCAGCTCGAGCTGCGGCTCACGCCGGGAATCGTGCTCGCAGTCGGGTCGAACGGAGCAGGCAAGACGAACCTCCTCGAGAGCCTTCACGTCGCAACGCAGGGGTTCTCGCCGCGAACGCGCTCCGACGCACAGTTGATCCGTTTCGGTGAAGCCGGGGCACTAGTGGCGGTCACCGGGGAGCATCGCGGCTCCTCTGTCGCCGTGGAGGTGACGATCCGGCCGGGGGAGGCCAAGCGCGCGCGGCTGAACGGGGCGTCCCTGCGGGCTGCGGAGGAGCTTCGCACCCGGCTCCCGACGCTCGTCTTCACCCCGGACCGGCTGGTGATCGTGAAGGGTGGCCCTGCCGTCCGACGGGCCTACTTCGACAGGACGTTGGCCCGGCTCTTTCCGAGCCGGGCAGCCATGTCTGCCGACTACGCCTCCGCGCTTGCTCAGCGGAATGGGGCGCTACGCCGGGTGGCTGCGGGCTTTTCGTCCCGCGCCGCACTCGAGCCGTGGACAGGCCGCATCGCGGAGCTCGGAGCCGCCCTCGTTTTCGCTCGAAGCGAGCTCGTCGCGCTGCTCTCACCGGCGTTTACAAGGTCCGCCTCCGCGCTCCGGCTGGAGGATGCTGAGCTTCGGTACGAGGGCACCGCGGCTTCGCTTGAGGAACTGGAGGCCCGCGTGGAGCAGGACCTCGCGCGTGGATCTACCGGTGCCGGTCCACACCTCCATGACATCGCGATCGTGGCCGGCGAGCGCGACCTCAGGAGCTTCGGTTCGCAGGGCGAGCAGCGCCTTGCAGTCCTGTCCCTGCTGCTTGCCGAGGCCGACCTCCTCGCCGAGCGAGGCTCGACGCCCCCTCTGCTCCTCCTCGACGATGTCCTCTCCGAGCTGGATCCCGAGCGTCGCGCGATCCTAGCCGCCACGATTCGCCGAAGCGGCGCCCAGGCGCTCCTGACCGCTACTTCAGCCGGTGCCCTTCCGGTCGACCCTGACGCGCTGATTCGCGTGACGCCCGGCCAGGCGGTGGCCTCCGCGTGATGCCCGAGCGCATCGACGGCGACGTTCGCCGTGAGCTCGGCCGGTTCGGCCCAGCCGGAGCAATGGCGGAGATCGTCGCCGCTTGGCCTCAGGCCGTGGGTGACTCCATCTCGCGGAATGCCTGGCCCGCGCGCGTCGCGAGGGACGGGACGCTTCACGTGAACACGAGCTCAGCCGCATGGTCGTTCGAGCTAGGCATGCTCGAGGAAAAGATCCGAGGCCGCCTGTCGGCGGCCCTCGACGCGAAGGCAGCGCCCGCAAAGCTGCGGTTTGCCCCGGGGCCTCTCCCGGAGAGCTCGTCGGACGACCCCGAGGACGATCGTCCCGCGCCTCCGACGGTGACCGGGCAGCACCGGCAGGCGGGCGACGAGCTCGCCGCGACGATCTCGGACGAAAATCTGCGCAAAGTCGTTGCACGCGCGGCCGCAGCGAGTCTCGCGAAGCCCCCAGACGACCGCCCGGTTTGATAGACTGATGTTGCCCCGAAAATGCGGTATATGCAGGGGATTTTCCTTTGACTGACACGGCTTACAGTGCAAAAGACATCACGGTCCTCGAAGGACTCGAGCCGGTCAGGCTGCGCCCGGGCATGTACATCGGCTCGACAGGCTCCCGCGGCCTCCACCATCTGATCTACGAGGTCGTCGACAACTCGGTCGACGAAGCTCTTGCCGGGCGCGCGGACAGGATCGACGTCACGCTGCACCCCGACAATTCCGTCACTGTCACCGACAACGGGTCCGGAATTCCGGTCGACGTCATGGCCGAGCAGGGTTTGCCTGCAGTGACCGTCGTTCTGACGAAGCTCCACGCCGGCGGGAAGTTCGGAGGCGACGGCTACAAGGTCTCCGGCGGACTCCACGGCGTCGGCGTCTCCGTCGTCAACGCGCTCTCGGAGCGCTTGAAGGTCGTGGTTCGGCGAGACGGGAGCGTGTACGAGCAGGACTTCTCTCGCGGTGACCCTGTCACCGAGCTGAACGTCGTCGGCAAGACCGAGCGCAAGGCCGAGACCGGGACGACGATCACCTTCCTGCCCGACCTCGAGATCTTCGACGAAGACGAATTCGAGTGGTCGGTCGAGACGCTCGTGCAGCGCCTTCGCGAAACGGCATTCCTGACGCGCGGCCTGCGGATCGTCCTCACGGACGAGCGGGAGGGCGAGGACAGGCACGAGTTCTATTACGAGGGCGGCATCAGAGACTTCGTCGCGTACGTCAACAGCGCGAAGGAGCCGATTCACAAGAACATCGTCTTTTTCGACGGGGAGATGGAGAACGGCGCGGTCGAGGTGGCGATGCAGTGGAACGGCTCGTACGTCGAGTCGGTCTTTTCGTTCGCGAACAACATCAACACGACCGAGGGCGGCGCGCATCTCTCCGGCTTCAAGGGCGCTCTGACCGGGACCCTGAACAAGTACGCACGGGAGAAGGGCCTCCTCAAGGAGAAGGAGGAGAACCTCGAGGGCGAAGACGTTCGCGAGGGCCTTGCGGCGGTCATCTCCGTGAAGCTCCGCGACCCGCAGTTCGAAGGGCAGACGAAGACGAAGCTCGGCAACCCCTGGGTGCGAGGCCTCGTCGAGCAGACCGTGAATCAGCGGCTGGCCGAGTTCCTCGAGGAGAACCCCAACGACGCGAAGCAGATCGTCACGAAGGCGGTCACGGCGCGAAACGCACGCCAGGCTGCGCGGAAGGCGCGCCAGCTGAGCCGAAAGAGCGCGCTCGAGAGCTCTGCGCTGCCGGGCAAGCTGGCCGACTGCCAGACGAGCGACCCCGAGGACGCCGAGATCTTCCTGGTCGAGGGCAACTCGGCCGGCGGGTCGGCCGTCGAGGCTCGCAACCGGGTGAACCAGGCGATCCTGCCGCTGCGCGGCAAGGTGATCAACTCGGAGAAGAATCGGATCAACAAGGTGCTCTCGAACGTGGAGATCCAGGCGATGATCACCGCGATCGGCACCGGCATCGGCGACGAGTTCGACATCGAGAAGCTTCGGTATCACCGGGTGATCGTGATGACGGACGCCGACGTCGACGGCGCACACATCCGGACGCTCATCCTCACGTTCCTGTTCAGGCAGATGCCGGAGCTGGTCGAGGGCAACTTCGTCTACATCGCCGCCGCGCCGCTCTACCGCGTCAAGATCGGGAACCAGGAGGTCTACGTCGAGAAGGAGTCGCAGTTCGAAGACCTGCTCGTTCGCGAGCGCGTCAAGGACATGGACGTCACGGATCGCTCCGGCACGACCTCCAAGCTCACGGAAGCCCGCTACAAGCGGTTCACGAGCGCCCTGACGGAGTTCGAGGGATGGGCTTCCCGGCTGCGCGCCGACCACGGGGCTCCCACGGTCAACTTCTTGATCGAGCACAGACTGATCGAAGGTGCCGACGCAGGCGCCGACTTTCCGCGGGCACTGAACGGCCTCGATGCCAACGGCTACGAGCTCGACCTCGTGGAGACGACCGCCCAGGATTTCCGGGTCAAGCTGATCGAGAAGGAGACCAGCGCTGCGAGCCATGTGACCGTTCCCGGCGAGCTCCTGGCCTCGCCTCACTACGCCAGTCTCGCCAAGTCGTATGCCCGCCTCGTGGAGCTCGTGGGCCTCCCACCGTTCCGGATCGAGCTCGGCAGGAAGTTCCGTCAGGGAGAGACCTTCGAGCAGCTACGGCATCAGGCGCTCGATCTAGCGAAGGACGGCATCGAGGTCGGCCGTTTCAAGGGTCTCGGCGAGATGGACGCCGAGGATCTTTGGGACACGACGATGAACCCGGCGAACCGGATGCTGATCCGGGTCGAGGTCGAGGACGCCGCCGCAGCCGACCTCGCCTTCTCGATGCTCATGGGCGACCAGGTTGAGCCGCGCAGGCTCTTCATCGAGCAGAACGCCGCCAACGTCCGCTTCCTCGATGTCTAACCTCGAACCGCTCGGCGCCGGCCGCATCGAATCGCGTGACATCGAGGTGGAGCTCCGCTCCAGCTTCCTCGACTACGCGATGAGCGTCATCGTCTCGCGCGCGCTGCCGGACGTGCGGGACGGGCTCAAGCCGGTGCACCGGCGCGTCCTTTACGGGATGCACGAGTCCGGCATGCAGCCCAACCGACCGTTCAAGAAATCCGCGCGCATCGTCGGCGAGGTCATGGGCTCCTACCACCCGCACGGCGACTCGGCGATCTACGACACGCTCGTCCGGCTCGCGCAGCCGTTCTCGATGCGCTATCCGCTCGTGGACGGCCAGGGGAACTTCGGGAACATCGACGACTACCCGGCCGCCGCCATGCGCTACACCGAGTCGCGGCTCTCGCGGATCGCGACCGAGCTGCTCCGGGACATCGACGCCGACACCGTCGACTTTCAGCCGAACTACGACGAGTCGCGCCGCGAGCCGACCGTCCTCCCGGCTCGCTTCCCGAACCTCCTCGTCAATGGATCCGCCGGCATCGCCGTTGGCATGGCGACGAACATCGCGCCGCACAATCTCAGTGAGGTGATCGACGCGGTCGTGGCACTCATCGACGAACCCGAGATCGATGTGGAGAGGCTCACCCGCCACATCAAGGGCCCCGACTTCCCGACCGGGGGGATCATCCTCGGCCGCGAGGGCATTCGCGAGGCGTACCGCTCGGGCCGAGGACGCATCGTCATGCGTGCCCGTGCCCATATCGAGGAGCTGCGGGGCGGCAAGTCGGCGATCATCGTGACCGAGCTTCCCTACGGGGTGAAGAAGGGCGGCGACGTCGGCGTGATCAAGAAGATCGCCGACCTCGTCAACGACAAGGTCTTGACGGAGATCTCGGATCTCGCCGACCACTCCGACCGCTCGGGGATGCGCATCCAGATCGAGCTCAAGCGGGACGCCATCCCGCAGGTCGCGCTCAACAAGCTCTTCAAGCACACGGCGCTGCAGTCGACGTTCGGCTTCAACGCCGTCGCGCTCGTTGACGGTGTCCCGAAGACGCTGTCGCTCCGCGACATGATCCAGCACTACCTCGACTTCCAGCGGGAGGTCATCACCCGCCGGTCGAAGTTCGAGCTTCGCAAGGCGGAGGCTCGGGCACATGTCCTCCAGGGCTACCTCGTCGCGCTCGACAACCTCGACGCGGTCATCGCCCTGATTCGCGGCTCTGCCGACCCGGACGAGGCCCGCAAGGGCCTTCAGCGCGAGTTCGAGCTGAGCGAGATTCAAGCGCAGGCGATCCTCGACCTCCGGCTCCAGCGCCTTACGGGCCTCGAGCGGAAGCGGATCGAGGACGAGTTCGGCGATCTCCGAGAGCTGATCGCGGAGCTCCGCACGATCCTCGGCGACGAGGCGCGGGTCGACGGGCTGATCCGGGAGGAGATCATTGAGATCAAGTCGATCTACGCGAAGAACGACGATCGCCGCACCGAGATCATGGCGGCCGAGGGAGAGTTCGAGCTCGAGGATCTCATCGCCGAGGAGGACATGGTGATCGCGATCACGCGCTCGGGCTACATCAAGCGCCTCCCGGTCACCACGTACCGCGAGCAGCGCCGGGGTGGAATCGGCGTCATGGGCATGGATCTCAAGGACGACGATTACATCGAGCACCTGTTCGTCGCCTCGACTCACGACTATCTCCTGTTCTTCACGACGGCCGGGAAGATCTACCGCCTGAAGGTGCACGAGCTGCCGCTCGGCACTCGCCAGGCCAAGGGGCGCGCGATCCCCAACTTCCTGCCGTACCAGCAGGGCGAGACGACCAAGGCGGTCATCGCCACTCGCGACTTCAGTGAAGCGGAGTACCTCGTCCTCGCGACGAAGAACGGCATCGTCAAGAAGACCCGGTTCAAGGATTACAACACCCCGTTGAAGGCGGACGGGATCATCGCGATCAACCTCCGCGACAAGGACGAGCTCGTCGGCGTAGTGCACACGGACGGCGACGACGACATCCTCATGGTCTCGTGCAAGGGGCAGGCGATCCGCTTCCACGAGAGAGAGGCGCGGGCGATGGGACGCGCGACCGGCGGAGTTCGCGGGATGAAGCTCAGGAAGGGCGACGCCGTGATCGAGATCGCCCGGGCGGAGATCACCTCGGATCTTCTCGTCGTGACCGAGAATGGCTACGGCAAGCGGACGAGGGTCGACGAGTATCCCGTGAAGGGACGTGGCGGGCTCGGGGTCAAGACGGTGCAGCTGACAGAGGCCAGAGGACAACTCGCCGGCGCCCGCGTCGTGCGCGAGGGCTACCAGGTCATGTTGATCTCCACGGGCGGGACGGTCATTCGCATGCCCGTCGACGGCATCCGGCGAGCCGGACGTTCCACGCAGGGCGTCATCGTCATGCGGTTGCGTGAGGGCGAGCGTGTCTCCGCCCTGGCCCCGGTGGTCGAGTCGGCCGATGAGGACGTCGCCGAGGACGAAAACGTCGGCCAGGCGGCCGAGACGATGCACGGCCCCGCCGAGGTCACTGAAGCGCCTGCCGAGTAGGTTTCCGCGCTCGTCGCGGCAGATTCACGCCCGTTTTCGCAGTCTTCCTCTAGCAAAGTCGGAGCTTCGCGGTTACATTCTGCGAGGGGTCGGACCCATTCGAACAGAGGTGTCGTATGTCTCCAAGCACGCAAGCTGACCTTCTCGAGCCAATCGATCTCGCCAAGCATTTCGGGAAGGTCGAGCTGTACCTCGGCCAGGTTTGTCAGATCGCGGGCATCTCGAAGATGCAGCTGGACTACTGGACGAACAAGGCCAAGATCCCGACGAAGGGCCGCAAGCAGCGGATCTACGACATGGATGCTGTCGAGACGGTGATGCTCATCAAGCAGGCGAAGGACAAAGGCCTGAACCTCGGCGCGGCCATCGACGCCGCCCGCCGTTTTCGCGAACGCGAGCAGCCCGGGCCGCAGGCCACCGTTACCCCCTGAGCGCCTCCGCCGCCCGCTCGGGCGGCACCACGTTCACGTAGAGGCCCGCTCCGAGCTCGACTCCTGCGAGCGCGGTGAGGCGTGGAACGAAGTGCAGATGCTGGGGATCCGTCGCATGGAGCCAGGCGTTCCAGGCGAACGGCCCCTCGGCCTTGCGGACTCGACCGACGAGGTCGCGAAGCGCGCCGAGCAGGTCGGCGAGCGTTCCTCCGAGAACGAGGCTTTCGTAGGGCGATGCGCCGGCGTAGTGGATGACGGCGACTGCGCCGTTTCGCTCGAGCACACGCAGGTCGTCGTGCCGGAGCAACTCGTCGAGCGCGCTGCGGTCTTCCGCAGCAACGGGCGGGGGAACTCGGTCCAGCACGACGAGCTGCGAATGGCTGTGAGGGAGACTCGAGCCGGCGAGCCGTCCTTCGTTGATCAACGCGTGCACGTAGCCGAACCCGTCGGCAGCGGCTGCGTCGATGCGGTGCTGCCAGGCCTCGGCGAGCGACGCGATCTGGGTGTCGCCAAGGTCCGCGAAGCAGCGGACGTGGTCGGGAGAGTGGACGACGACTTCCTGCCGATCGAACGCCGGATAGAGGTTAGGAACGACCCGGACGCGCCACGGATCGCCGATCCTGAGCGTTTCGGGGGGCGTGCGGTCCTCGCGGCCCACACAGAAAGGACAGCGCTCGAGCTCCTCGGGCGTCGCCTCCTCCGGCGGCGGCAACCAGGCTCCGGGGCGGGCTCCACGGCCGGGAGCGAAGACGATACCGCGACCCGTCAAGGGGTCTTCGCGGAAGTCGGTCAGCTCGGGCTGTCGCCGCGGCCGGGGTTCAGGAACGGCGTGAAGAGCTCGATCGGCAGCGGCAGGATGATCGTCGACGACCGCTCCGAGCTGATCTCCAGCATCGTCTGGAGGAAGCGGAGCTGGAGCGACATCGGGTTCTCCGCGAGCACCAGCGCGGCGTTCTTCAGCTGCTCGGAGGCCTGGAACTCGCCCTCCGCGGCGATGACCTTCGCGCGGCGCTCGCGCTCGGCCTCGGCCTGGCGCGCCATCGCTCGCTGCATCCCGCCGGGGATCTCGACGTCCTTGACCTCCACGATCGAGACCTTGACGCCCCAGGGGGAGGTGGATTCGTCGATAATCCGCTGCAGGATCTCGTTGATCTTGTCGCGCTCGGAGAGAAGCTCGTCGAGCATGTGCTGGCCGAGGACGCTTCGGAGCGTGGTCTGCGAGATCTGCGACGTCGCCACCATGAAGTTCTCGATCTGGACGATCGCCTTCTCCGGGTCGATGATCCGGAAATAGGCAACGGCGTTCACGCGGACCGGGACGTTGTCCTTCGTGATCACCTCTTGCGGCGGGACGTTGAGCGTCACCGTGCGCAGGTCGACCCGGACCATCTTGTCGATGATCGGGATCAGCAGGAAGAGGCCCGGCCCCTTTGGCGGCGACTTCAGCCGCCCGAGGCGGAAGATGACCCCCCGTTCGTACTCCCGGGCGACCCGGACCGCCGCCGAGAGCAGCAGGATGACGACCAGGGCGACCGCCGCGAGGCCGATGAGGACGCCGATGCTCACGCTCGGATTCTACGCGCGAGCGACCCTGAGGGTCAGCGCCTCGTCCAGACCTTCGACCCGGACGGCCTGACCGGCCCCGATCGGATCTCCTGTGGTGCGGGCATGCCAGAGCTCGCCGTGAACGAAGACGAGGCCGACCGGGTCGACCGCCTGGCGCACGACGCCGACCTCGCCGATCAGCTGCTCCTGTCCCGTGACCACCCCGGCGCGGCGCGCCTGGACGATCTTGGCGACCATCAACGCCGTCATCACCGCCATCGTCGTGCCGATCCCGAGAGCTACGTAGAGCGAGACCTCGTACGAGTCTCCGGCAGGGTCGAAGAGCATCAGCGAGCCGACGACGAAGCTCGCGGAGCCCGCGAGCGCGAGCGCGCCATGACTCGCAACGAACATCTCGGCCGCAAAGAACGCGAATGCCAGCAGCATCAGGAGCAGGCCGGCCCAGCTGATCGGGAGGATCTGCAGGCCGAAGAGGCCGACGATCAGCGAGATCGCTCCAACGGTCCCCGGGAAGATCAAGCCGGGGCTCCAGAGCTCCACCGTGAGCCCGAGAACGCCGAGTGACATGAGGAGCACGATCAGGTTCGGGTCGATCAGCGTGTCGAGGATCTGCTTCCAGAGGGACATCTCGACCCGGTCGATGGTGGCGCCGGAGGTCTGCAGCACCTTTCGGTCGGGCTTCGTCGTCCGGCCGTCGACCTGCTCCAGCAGGGCGGGAAGCGACGGGGCTATGACGTCGATGACGTTCATCTCCAATGCCTGTCGCGCGGTGAGGTTGTCGGCTTTTCGAACCGCCTCCTCGGCCCAGTCGCCGTTCCGTCCGTGCTCCTCGGCGAGCGCCCTGAGCGATTTCGCCGCGTCGTTCACGACCTTGCGCTTCAGGTCTGACGGAATCTCGCCGCCGCCGCTCGAGACGGGTGTGGAGGAGCCGAGGTTGGACGTAGGCGCCATCGCCAGGAGGTCGGCTGCCTGGCCGATCCAGACTCCGGCGGATGCGGCACGGGCCCCTTCCGGGGAGACGTAGACGAGCACGGGGACTCGGGATGCGAGCTCCGCCTGGTAGATGTCCTTCATCGCGTCGGCCAGCCCCCCGGGAGTGTCGAGCAGGATCACGACGGCGCTGTACCGCTCCTCGTTCGCGCGCTCTATCTGATCGATGACGTAGTCGGCCGTGACCGGGTTCACGTCATTCGAGAACTCGACCGCGAGAACGCGCGGAGCCGCGGCGGCGGTCGCAGGAACGAGCGCTGCGCTGGCCAATGCGGTCAAAACGCCCCGCAGAATGCGGTTTTTCACGGTGTAAAGATGCTATCAAGGGCCCTTGCGACCACCTCTCGACACTGCGACCCTAGGGCGGGGGTCGCTGATGAAATTCCTTGCCGCCGTAGTCGCCGCTCTCGCCTTCCCGGCCGCAGCCTGGGGCGAGGCGACGCTCGTCACGCGCGAACTGCCGGTCGGCGGCCAGCGGACGCTCGCCTCGGTGGCGGCGCCGGAGCGCTTCAACATGGTCGGCCTCCACTGGCGAGGGTCGGGCCGTGTGCAGTTCCGGGTGCGCACCACCTCGGGTCGCTGGACTCGCTGGCGCGACGCGCGGGGCGAGCCCGACGACCTTCCCGACCGCGGGACCGACGAGGCGCGACGCAGGGAAGGCTGGCGGATCGGCAGCCCCTGGTGGACGGGGACGGCGAACCGGCTCGACGTCCGGGTTCGCGGCGTCGTCCGGCGCCTCCGCGCCCATTACGTCTGGAGCCCGGAGGAGCCGTCGCTCGAACGCTCGCTCCAGATGGCGGGAAGTCCGAAGATCGTCAGCCGGAGAGCCTGGGGAGCGAATGAGGCGATCCGTCGCAAGAAGCCGGACTACGCCCCTCGACTGACGGCGGCGATCGTCCACCACACGGCCGGCGCCGCGCCCGCATCGCCCGCCCAGTCGGCCGCCATCGTTCGCGGCGTCTACGCCTACCACGTGCGGGGAAACGGGTGGGACGACATCGGCTACAACTTTCTCGTCGATCGCTTCGGGCAGGTCTTCGAGGGGCGGTACGGCGGGCTCGAGCGGAACGCGATCGGCGCCCACGCCCTAGGCTTCAACAAGGGCTCGGTCGGCGTCGCCCTGCTCGGCCGCTACGACGGAACGCAGGTCAGTCCGGCCGCACGAAACGCGCTCGTACAGCTGCTGGCCTGGCGGATGGACGTCGCCCATGTGAACCCGGTGTCGAACACGTCCTTCGTGTCGGCCGGGAATCCGAAATACCGCAAGGGCGCGCCGATCTGGCTCCGGGCCGTCTCGGGGCATCGGGACACGGGCTATACGAGCTGCCCCGGGAGCCTGCTCTACGGTCAGCTACGCACGGTCGCCCGTTCTGCCGCGGCGCTCGGCCTCCCCAAGCTCTACCTGCCCGAGGTGGAGGGATCGCTCGGCCAGTTCGTGAGCTTCTCTGCGGAGCTCTCCGCGCCCCTTCCGTGGACCGTGACGGTCACCGACCCGAGCGGGAAGGCGGTCGCGACGGGAACGGGCTTCGGGACGGACGTTCAGTGGACCTGGGACTCGCGCTTCGCCACTGCCGCCGGCTACCGGTGGCGCATCTCGGCCGGGCCCGAGGTCAGACCGGCGGCCGGCGCACTCGGAACCTCCGTCGCGGCCGCAGTGATCGAAGGGCTCAGCGCCGAGCCCGCAGGGTTCACGCCGAACGGCGACATGCGGACGGACTCGACCACGATCTCGTACGACCTCGCGAGCGCGGCGTCGGTACGCGTCGACCTTCAGACCGATCAGGGCGCCCCGCTCACGACGTTGCAGACCGGATCGCGGCCCGCAGGCCGGCACACGGTTGCCTGGAACGGTGAGGGATACCCGGACGGGCGCTACAGGGTCGCGGTGATCGCGCGGGCAGGGGGCAGAGAGGCTACGGCGACGACGAATGTCGTCCTGAGCAGGACGCTGTCGGGGTTCGGCATTTCGCCGTCGGCGATCTCTCCGAATGGAGACGGGCGCTCGGACGGGCTGACGGCCTCGTTCCACCTCGCGCTTCCGGCGCTCGCCAGGCTGACGGTTCGGCGGGGCGCGACGGACGCCGCGGCGATCGTCGAAGGGTTCCTGCCGGCCGGGCCCCACGCGATCCCCTGGTCCGGACGCCCCCGCGACGGCCTCTACACAGTCGCCCTGACGATCACCGAGTCGGTCGGCGCGGTCACGCAGACGACGCCCCTCAGAGTCGACCGGGTCGCTCCGAGGATCTCGATCGTCACGCGGCGACCGCTCCGCATCTCGATCGCGGAGCCGGCTCGTGTGACCTTCGTGGCGGATGGGGCGACGACGACGCTCGCTCGCGGGAAAGCGGGTGCGTTCCGGGTCGTCCTCGACCGGCCGTTTGCCAGCCTGGAGGCCTACGCCGAGGACATCGCCGGGAACGTGGGCCCTCGCCTGCGCCTTCGCTAGCTCCCGCCGGGCGGGCTCCAAAGGTCATAGCGGCGCTCGAGCTGGGCGAGGATTGCTGCCAGAAGCGGTGCGCGCGCAACCGGCCGGCCGAGCTCGACGAGGAGCGACGTCGGAGCTCGATCCGTGTCGGCCGGGAGCTCGCTCGCCACCTGGTTCACGTTGATGCCGATCCCGAGAACGACCCGGTTCTCACGGGCCTCGGCGAGAATTCCCGCGAGCTTGCGATCGCCGACCAGGAGGTCGTTCGGCAGTTTCACCTCCGGCTCGAGCCCGGTCGCGTCCCGGATACCGCCGACACAGGCGAGTGCCGCAACGAGTGAGAGCTCCGGGAGCCGCCGCGTCTCGACGGACGGGCGGAGATTGATCGAGAACAGCAGCCCCGCTCCTGGTTTCGCCTGCCAGAGCCGTCCGAGCCGGCCGCGCCCGGCCGTCTGCTCATCCGTGGCGACCACCGATCCTTCCGGAGAGTCCGGTTCGAGCTCGCGTTGGGTCGACTCGCACCGCTCCAGGTACCGGTAGGGCTGCCCGAAACGACCCTGCAAAAGAGGTTCCACCGTCTCCGGCCGGACGGAATCCTGGCTGTCGGCACCGTCACTAGACTCAGCTCGCACGTGGCCGCCCCATCGAGAGCTCTGACAAAAGAGGAGATCGAGGCGATCCTGCCTCACAGAGACCCCTTCCTGCTGCTCGACGAGGTCATCGAGCTCGCTCCGGGGGAACGAGTCGTCGCGCGTAAGCGTGTCCGGCCCGAGGAGTGGTACCTGACGGGCCACTTTCCCGGCAGACCGATCATGCCGGGGGTGCTGATCGTCGAAGCCATGGCCCAGGCGGGCGCCGTGGCGGTGCTCTCCGAGGAAGGAAACCGCGGGAAGCTCGCTCTCTTCGCGGGAATCGACGGGGTTCGGTTCAAGCGGATCGTCGAGCCCGGCGACGAGCTGGAGCTGACCTGCGACCTCGAGCGCGTGCGCGGGCCGATCGGCCGCGGGAAGGCGACGGCGACGGTCGACGGCCAGCTTGCGGCGCGCGGCACATTGACGTTTGCCGTAGAGCAATGATCGGCCGGGCGAACGGGCAGCCGATCACGATCACCGGGCTCGGGAGTCATGTGCCGGAGCGCGTGATGACGAACGAAGAGCTGTCGAAGCTCGTCGAGACCTCCGACGAGTGGATCGTCGAGCGCACGGGGATCCGCGAGCGCCGCGTCGCCGCGCCGGGCGAGGCGATGTCCGACATTGCTCTCCCCGCGGCGCAGATGGCCCTCGAGAGCGCGGGAGTCGAGGCGAGCTCCGTCGACCTCATCATCGTCGCCACGGTCACGGCCGACATGGCGTTCCCTTCGACGGGGGCGCTCGTGGCCAACCGGCTCGGCGCTTCGGATGCGGCCGCCTACGACCTGTCCGCCGGTTGCACCGGCTTCATGTACGCCCTCGCCCAGGCCTACGGGATGATGGCGGCGGGCCTGTCGGAGCGGGCGCTCGTGATCGGCGGCGACGTCCTGTCGAAGATCGTCAACTGGCACGACCGGCGCACGTGCGTCCTCTTCGGAGACGGCGCGGGAGCAGTGCTGCTCGAGCGAGACGGTTCGGGCGGCTTCCTCGGCTTCGAGCTGGGAGCCGACGGCGGCGGCGGCGTGCACCTGCAGTTGCCCGCGGGCGGTTCCCGGCTGCCCGCGTCCGCGGAGACGGTTGCCCAGGAGCTGCACTTCGCCACGATGAACGGGCCCGAGGTCTTCAAGTTCGCGACG
>Ga0136620_10000108_pt1 | contig 33556 bp, 38 predicted proteins | sample AntDrymUQ4162106_2_FD_104806 | JGI IMG/M metagenome (GOLD analysis project Ga0136620, IMG submission 104806) | Polar desert sand microbial communities from Dry Valleys, Antarctica - metaG UQ416 (21.06) | ecosystem: Environmental > Terrestrial > Soil > Desert | place: Antarctica: Dry Valley... | reverse complement strand
GGTCGCACGTAGCAGATCTGGCTTCGCAAACTCCAAGTTAGAGAGCGACGGGGAGTTCGGGAGGCGGCGCGGTTCGCTCGCGATGGACGCAAAATGGACGCAATTGAGCTCCAGGCGATCCGCTGCGTCGATCTCGGCAGACGTAGAAACGGCCTTTGACCAGGTACTCTTGGTCATCGCACGGGCGGTTAGCTCAGCGGGAGAGCACTGCGCTTACAACGCAGGGGTCGGCGGTTCGAACCCGTCACCGCCCACGACGCGAACGAGCAGGTCAACGGTTGTTTTCATCATCTTTCCGGTGGAACATGTGTTCAAGCAGACGCGAAATCCAACAAAAATCCAACATGTGAATGAAGTTTTGCGCGCGATCTGGAGCAACGCGAGATGGAAATCCAACAAACCCAACGGGGATGGCCTGGGGTGCCGGTGCATGATCGGTCGCTTGCAGGAAACCAGCGCCTCAGGAAGCGGATAGCAATCAACGAACCCGCTTAAGGCCATGAGCTACCGAGTTGAGCTAGGCCTCTACGGGCAGACCCGCTGCCTCCCAGTCGGGCAGGCCCGCATCCAAGACGCTGGTCCGAAACCCTTTCTTGTCCAGGTAACGCGCGGCTTCCGGAGCGAAGGCGCAGAAGGCGCCCCGGCAGTAAGCCACGATCTCCTTGCTCTTGGGGAGCTCCTTGAGCCGCCTCTTCAACTCGGCGACCGGGATCGAAACCGCGCCGGGAACGTGGCCTGCCGCGTACTCCTCTGCCGGCCGCACGTCCAAGACCAGTAGGTCGTCCTTGCGACGCAGTCGCTTGGAGAGCGCTTCCTTGGTCAACAGCTCTATCCCGTTCAGCTCGCCCGTGTATGCGCGCGCGAGGCGATCGACCTCTGCCACTCGTTCGCTCGCAACGCTCTGCAACGAGCGCCACAACGCGACGACGTCAGGCGAGGCGAGGCGATAGAAGATCGAGGTTCCCTGCCGGCGGGGTGAGACAAGGCCGGCTCGGCGCAGGATCTGGAGGTGCTGGCTCGCGTTCGCTATCGACATCTCAATCTCGGTGGCGATGCTCTCGACGCTGCGTTCGCCGTTGGCCAGGAGGTCGACGACCTCGGCCCGTCTCCCGCTGGCCAGAGCTTTGGCTACGCGGGCGAACTCGTCGAACAGCGCTTCCTTGGAGGCTCTGTCTGCCATGACCCTCATCCTAGAGTATTCAAGTCATCACTTGAAGAATCGAGATTGATCCAGGCGTCCAGACCCGACAGAGCAGTTGCGCCCGCCACAACCACCAGGGCCGTGCCCGGACTGAAGAGATCGGCAAGGACCCCGGCGGCGATGGCGCCGACGACGTAGCCACCGTCGCGCCAGGTGCGGTAGACCCCGACCGCGGCGGCGCGCCACGATGGTGCCGCCAGATCCCCGACGGCCGCTAGGAGCGCGGGGTAGGTGAGAGCGGTCCCAAGCCCGAGCAGGACCGCGGCACCGACCATCTGTGAGAACCCATCGGCCGACCAGAACCACAGCAACGCCGCGGCCTGGGTCCACATCCCGGTCGCGACCGGCAATCGTCTCCCGACCCGGTCGCTCCACGCACCGGTAGCCAACTGCGCGAGGCCCCACACCGCCGGATAGATAGCTGCGATCGTGCCAATCTGCAACGTGCCTAGGCCTTGAGCAAGCATCAAGACGGGAAGGAGGCCCCACGCGAGCGCGTCGTTGGCGTTATTTACGAGACCGGTACGAGACACCGCGGCGAGGCCCCTATGTCTGTAGCTGCCGAGTGCCGCGACCTCGGCGAAGCTCTTGCCGGCGGTAGATCCGTTCTCGAGCTCCATATGCGACGACGTCTCTTTTACGAAGAACGCCGAGAGTCCCAATCCGAGGCCCGCTATCGCGAGGCCGAGGAACAAAGGTTCCGGTCGCAGCCCGTAGCGTGACGCGAGCCACCCCGATGCCGCTGCGGATATGGCCACGGCGAGGTAGCCGGAGAACTCGTTGAGACCCATGGCCAGTCCTCGCTGGCGCGGTCCCGCGAGGTCGATCTTCATCACGACCGTCGATGACCATGCGAGGCCCTGGTTGATCCCGAGAAGCACGTTCGCCGCGATGATCCAGCTCCACCCGGGCGCGAGCATCAGAGCGATCGGAACCGGAACCCCGAAGGCCCATCCCAGCAGCAGCACCTTCTTGCGTCCGATGCGATCCGCTAGGTAGCCGGCGGCGAGATTGGCAGTCGCCTTGGCGAGCCCGAAGCTCACGATGAACAGCATGAGAGCAGTGCTCGAGCCGACCGCGAAGACGCGTTCGCCCAGCAGCGGAACGAGGGAGCGTTCCTGGCCCACGAGCGCTCCGACGAGGCCGTTGACCCCTAGGAGGAGGGCGAACTGGGCGAGGTTCGCCCGGATCCCCAGCGAGATGGAGGAGGGACGAACGGGGGCCTCGGCGATGTCCATGTCCTATAGTATTCAAGAAAGTACTTGACAAGCAAGGACGGACCTGAAGAGAATGGCGACAGACCAACAAGGAGGGTGGGATGGACACGCAAGTCGCTACTCAGGTCGACGCTCGAGGTCTCGTCTGCCCGATGCCGACGATCCGTCTCGGGCAAGCGATCCGCAAGGCCTGCGTGTTGGTCGAAGTGTGGACTGACGATCCCGGCTCGAAAGAGAACATGGCCGCTTGGTGCAAGAACACCGGCCACGAGCTCGTCGCCAACTCGGCCGACGAGACGACCTTCAAATACACGGTCAGGCGCAAGCGATGAAGGCAGACATCGCCGCGGTCCCCGATGTGCAAGGGACTCCCGAAGAGTTTCCCCAACCCAAGCGTCTCGCCCTGATCGTCTCTAAGGAAACGCTCGATCAGGCCTATCCGCCGCTCGTGATGGCGACCACTGCAGCGAGCATGGTTTGGGAAGTAGCGATCTTTTTCAGGTTCTACGCCCTCGACATCGTGCACAGGGACCGGATGCCGAAACTGTCAGTGAGCCCAGTCGGCAACCCTGCGATGCCTCCTCCCATAAAGAGGGTGCCGGTCCATATCCCGACGCTGGTGGGTGCGCTTCCTGGGATGAAGTCGGCCGCGACCAAGATGATGAAGAGCTGGATGGAAAAGGCCAACCTCGCATCGATCCCCGAGCTGCTCGAGATAGCGAACGAGTTGGGCATCCGGATGTATGCTTGTAACACGACGCTAAACGTCATGGGGGTTTCGAAGGAAGATCTGATCGATGGGGTCGAGTTCGCTGGCGCACCTGCGTTCCTCGACTTCGCCGGCGAATCCGACGCGCAGCTGTTCATCTAGGAGAGAGCCATGTACTTCCGCCAGGTGTTACACGACGACCGCTCCTGTGCCTCCTACATCGTGGGGTGTCCGAGCCTCGGTCTGTGCGCGGTCATAGACCCTCAGGGCGAATCCCAGCGCTACATCGATGAGGTCGAGGACAACGCGATGGTTATCAGCCACGTCATCGACACCCACGTCCACGCCGATCACGAGTCGGGTGCTCGCAAACTCGCGGCCACTGCGAACGCTTCTTTGTATCTGGGCGCCGGCGCCGAAGTCAACTTCGACTTCACCCCACTGAACGACGGCGATGTCCTAGGAGTGGGGAACCGCAGCGCGCGTGTGATCCACACACCGGGCCACACCCCAGAGCACGTCAGCTTGTTCTTCGACGACTGGTACGTACTCACGGGTGACACCCTTTTCGTCGGCGATGTCGGGAGGGTCGACCTGTCGCTGATTGAAATCGAGGATGCGGAGCTTCGCTCGCGCGCCAAGGAGTTATACGAATCCCTCCACAACCTTCTCTGCCTGAGGGACGACGTCGAGGTCTATCCAGGTCACTACGCGGGTTCCACTTGCGGGCGTGGCATGGACGGCAAGACGATCTCTACGATCGGCCGGGAGCGCCGCACCAACCCCGCGCTTCAGCTGGACCAAGAACGATTCATCGATTACCAGCTCTCCAACACGCCACCGCTCCCTGACGACTTCGATGAGATAAAGAGAGCCAACGTCGGCCCGACGCACTACGTCGAGCCGTTCCAACCACCGTCGAGATAAGCACCCAGCAGAGTTGTTGCAGTTGGCAATCGAGCAAGGAGGAGCAATGACAGGGATCGAGAACAAGAGTTTCGATTCTCCGGATGAGACCCGGACACCGGACAAGACGACTATCGCCGTCGTTAACCTCGGGGGCGTCTCTGCAGCCCGGATGCAGTTTGAATCGGGATGGAAATGGTCCGAGTGCATCAAGCCCGTCGTGGGCACCGACTCCTGCCAGGTACGCCATGTCGGCACGGTCCAGTCCGGCACGCTCCATGTTGTTCACAACGACGGCAGCGAGGCGGATCTCGGACCCGGCGACGTCTATGTCATCGAGCCGAGCCATGACGCTTGGGTACAAGGAGACGAATCGTTCGTAGCTTTCGAGTTTGAGAGCAAGGCGGCCCAGGAGTACGCAAACTCATGACCGGGCGAACCCTCGGCGCGGACATCGTCGACCTAGTCGACGTGGATGCGTTGCGCCGAGAGGTTCAGCACAAGTACCGAGAGGTGGTCGAGGATCCTTCAGCGGATTTTCACTTCCACACGGGCCGTAACCATGCCTTGCGGATGGGCTATCCATCAGACGCGCTCGATCAATTGTCAGATGCTGCATGCGAGGCTTTTGCTGGAGTGGCGAACCCTTTCTTTTGGGGATTGCCACAAGCGGGCGAACGGGTAGTGGACCTCGGATCGGGCGCAGGGATGGACTCCTTCATCGCAGCACGAGCGGTGGGGCCAGGCGGTCAGGTGATCGGGATCGACATGACGGCCGAGATGATTGAGCGCGCCGAGGATCTGGGTCGCGGCGAAGGCTTGATCAACCTCGAGTTTCGCCAGGGCTTCATCGAGGATCTACCGATCGAATCCGGCTGGGCCGATGTCGTGATTTCGAACGGCGTCATCAATCTCTGTCCCGACAAGCTCGGTGTCTACCGGGAGATCGAGCGAGTCCTCAAGCCGGGTGGAGGCATGACGATTGCCGACATTTGCGTTGAAAAACCCGTGCCGGCGGGCGCCCTCAAGGACATCGACCTCTGGACGGGCTGAATTGCGGGTGCCCTGCCGTGTGCAGGATGGGAGACAGTGATCCGGGGCGCAGGTCTCATCGACGTCGAGCTCGCGGGCGAGGTCGACACGTTCGCGGGAGCAAGCGGCGAAGAAAAAGCTCGCCAATTCGGCACTACCGGCTACTCGATCCGCGCCCGCAAGTCGGGATAGCCTAAGTCCGCGCGCTCGGCAACCAATTGCGTCGCGTCGGGGCTGGGACCGCGACAGGACCGCGGGTGACGACAATTCGCGGCGATCGACGGCGATAATGCGGTTGTGCCAAATCAAGCGGCTGAACTGCACAAACGCGGATTTGCCCTGGTAGCCCGTTTCCTATGTTCCTCACTTACAACAAGGAACCGCCCGGAATGACCAGGGCGGCTGTGTCTATCGCTCACCACGTCTAGTGACGGTAGAGGCGGGCCCGAAGGACCGAGGCTTTCCTTCGGCCTTGAACGCCCGGCCCCGTACCTCGACCTCGCATTGTTCATTGACCTCTCCGTCCAGGCAGGTGTCCTCGCCCGGGCCCCCGTTGAGGGAATCCGTCCCCGGGAGCAGGTCCTCGACACCAAAGAAGAACGCATCGCCCTCGAGGTGATCGTCCCCCTGCCTGCCGTCGATCGTGTCGCTGCCTTCATCTCCCAGCAGGAGTATGTCGGCACCCTCGCTGCCGAGCAGCGTGTCGTCGAGCAGCGTCCCCGCAGCTCCTTCGATCGAGGAAAGAGTGTCGTTACCCTGTGCCCCAGTTGTGGTCTTAGCTTCAAGGTCGACGGTCACCGGTCCGACAAGGCCCGACTCGGATGGCCGCGACGAGAAGTAGTCGACTATGTCAGCGCCCGATTGTCCGTTGACCGTGTCGTTGTCCGGCCCCGGGGAAAGGAAGTCGTCGCCATCTCCTCCGTTCAATATGTCCGTGCCGTCCCATGCGATGAGCTCGTCGTTCCCAGCGGTGCCCGTAAGAATGTCGTTACCCAACGTTGCACCGACCCTTTCGAAGCCGGTGAAGGTGTCACTTCCGACGTCGTCTCCTCCGGTAACAGTCCCGGCGGGCATATCGACAACAGCTCCACTCCTCGCGAGCGTGTCGTCGTTCAATCCCGGTCCCGCGTGGGCGGTGACAAGGTCGAGGGTGTCGCGTCCATCTCCACCTGCCATCGTGTCGTTGCCGGCCCCCGAGTTGAGGAAGTCGTCGCCTCCTAGGCCCGTCACGACGTCGTTGCCACCGAAGCCGTCCAAATTGTCGAAGTCGTCGGTGCCGGTAAGGATGTCGTCTGCTTCACTGCCCCCCACGCCTGCCACTCGCGTGACTTCATCTCGTCCCGCGCCGGTGATCACGCCGATTCCAAGGTCCGCGTTGATGGGAGTGTTGGATCCTTCATAGGAGATGAACCCGCCCTCCTTACCCCCGTCCACGAAGTCGTCGCCCGCTCCGGGAAAGATCACATTGAAGCCACCCTGGCCGTTGACTTTGTCGCTCCCTCTGCTCGCGAAAACGACGTCGAAGCCACTGCCCGCGCATATCAGGTCCTCGCCCCCCCTAGAGTGGATCGTGTCTTCGCCTCCTTTGGAGACGATTACGTCGCGGCCATTCGTTCCGGTCAGGTCATCGTTGCCCTTGGTGCCGACGATCGTTGGCTTCTTGTCGAAACACTTCGGCTGGGCAGCGCCCGCCGCGGGCACGAGCGCTGCGACCAAGACCGTCGACAAGACGCTCAACGCGGTGACTGCGGTTAGTTTGAGTCGAAGTCGGGACCACACCGCAATGAAGGGTTTGGCCATGCCCGCGAAGGCCGTTCGCAGAACTCGATGCTTCATCGTCCCCTCTTTTCTTCCGACCGGTGTCGGATTGAACCTAGCTTGGGTCACATGCTCGGCCAACCGAGCTAGCACCCTTTAGGGCTAAGGGTTTTCCCTGTATCAACCGGGGCGAGAGGGCGCGATGATCCGGAGGTGATCGTATCAAAGCCGGTGACTCGCCGGGTCTTTGCGCTCGTGGTTGTCGCGTTAGCCGTCCTCACCGCGGTGGTCGGCGCCGGCCAGGGCGCGCCGACCAGGTTCCTGGTCCTGGATACAGTTTTCGGGCTCGTCTTCGTGGTCGCGGGGCTGATCGCGTGGGAGCGGCGACCAGAGGTACAAGTGGGTCCGCTGCTCGTCCTCGCGGCTGCGCTGTGGTTCGTCGGGAGCTATGCGCCCACCGGCCTGGTGCCAGCGTCGACGTTGGGATTCGCGTTCGAGCGCTACTACGACCTCATCCTTGCGTACTTGGTTCTGACCTTCCCCGACATCAAGCTGTCCGCTCGACACCGGGTGGTCCTGGGCGTCATGGGCGGGGCATACGTCGTGCGCTCGGCCTCCCGCCTCCTCATCGACTGTGTCTGCATGCCGAATCCGTTCGCGGTCGTGGAAGACCCGATACTTTTCGAGCGCACACAGGCGGTCACCACCGCCGTGATCGCGGGCGCGGCGCTAACCGTGGTCGCGCTGGCCGCTGCCCGTCTCCGTGATGCCGGGCCGGCCACGCGCCGGATACTCCGTCCCGTCGTGGCAGCCGGCGTGGTGGCCGCGCTCGTCGCGGCATGGGACGCGTTCGACCTGATCGCGTTCATCACCACCAGCCAAGGTCTGCTGCGCTTCTCGGAGCCGTGGAGCGAGATCGCATCGTGGACGATCATCGCGGCCGTCTCGCTCGTTCCGCTGGGATTCCTCGCTGGGGTCGTGCGGCTGCGGATTCGACATGGGCCTCTGGCCCCTCTCGCCCTCGAACTCGATCGCAGCCTAGATCCGAAGCGCCTTGAACTTGCGCTGCGCCACGCGTTGGGCGACCCGTCACTCAAGCTGTTGCGCGGGGGCCGTGACACGGCCTCGTGGCTGGACGCCCACGGCGTGTCGGTCGCCCCGCCAAAAGAGGACCACTCGGTCGCCGTCACGACCCTCGAACGCGACGGCGAGACCATCGCCGCAATCGTCCACGACCGGGTACTCCGCGAGGACCCTGGGCTAGTAGCCGCCGCCACCGCTGTGCTCCGTCTCGCGGTTGAGAACGAGCGGCTCACCGCCGAGGTGCGCGAGCAGCTCGCTTCTGTCCGGGCCTCGCGCGCGCGTCTCGTCGGGGCCGCCGAGGCGGAGCGCCGGCGCATCGAGCGCGACCTTCACGACGGTGCGCAACAGCGCTTGATCAGCGTCGCTCTGTCGCTCCAGGAGGCGCGCATTGAAGCCCGCCGCCATATCCCCGATGCCCCGTTCCTCCGGCAGCTTGATGACATGGCCGACGAGCTCCTCGCCGCCGTCGATGATCTGCGTGAGCTGGCACGCGGCATACACCCTGCGGTGCTGACCGAGGACGGACTGGGGGTCGCGGTGACGAGCCTGGCCCGGCGCGCAACGGTGCCCGTGGAACTAGACATTGCGCTCAATGGGCGGCTCCCACCGACGATCGAAGCAACGGGGTTTTACGTTGTCGCCGAAGCGTTGACCAATGTGACGCGCCATGCACGGGCGCGCAGCGTTACCGTCCGCGTCTCGAATCACGACAAGCTACTGGAAGTGGAGGTCGGCGATGACGGGGACGGCGGCGCGGACGCGAGGCTCGGGTCCGGAATCAGCGGGCTGATCGATAGGCTCGAGGCGGTCTCGGGTTCGCTCCAGATCCACAGCCCGCCGGGAGGCGGAACGCGGCTACGGGCAGTCATTCCATGCGGGTGATAGTTGCGGACGACTCCGCTGTGATCCGTGAGGGGGTGGTCCGGATCCTGGCAAGCGCCGGAATGGACGTCGTGGCAGAGGCACGGGACGCGGACCAGCTCCTGGCGGCGGTCGAGGCACATCGACCTGACCTCGCGGTCGTGGACATCCGAATGCCGCCGGGCGGCAACGCCGGCCTGCAGGCGGCCGAGCAGATCCGTGATCGATACGAGGGCGGGGTGGGGGTCTTGGTCCTATCGCAGTATCTGGAGCCCGACTACGCGTTGCGTCTCCTCGGTCGGGGCGTGGGTCGGGTCGGATATTTACTGAAGGACCGGGTCGTAGAGGGGCGCGAGCTCGTCGAGGCTTCGCAACGAATCTGTGGCGGGGGGTCGGCTATCGACCCTGCAGTCGTTGGTGAGTTGGTCCGAGCGCGCCGCCGCGAGGATCGGCTTACCCGCCTGACGGACAGAGAGCGAAGCATCCTCGGCCTGCTCGCCGAAGGGCGCTCGAACCGCTCCATAGCGAGCAAGTTGATGCTCTCACCCAAGACCATCGAAGGCTCGATTGCCACGATTTTCTCGAAGCTGAACCTAGAGCCAGGCCCAGATGACAACAGGCGCGTGCTGGCCGTCCTGGCGTACCTCGATCCACGTCGTTGACGGTTACCCAGCAGGTCCCGCAGTTCGTCGTCTCGGAGGTGACTGACCGCTATTAACCGGCCCACGCTCCGTTCCAAGGGATGCTGCTGCCAGCCCAAGCGGACTATTCGCGGACTGCATCGTTTCTTTCTTCTTTCTTGGTAGAGGGCTCCCCCTGGCAAACCAGCCCGCTACCTGCACTTTCGCGTCGTGGGCGGTGACGGGTTCGAACCGCCGACCCCTGCGTTGGAAGCGCAAGTAACGGTGAACCAATTCCCCACCAGTTAGAGTTTTCCAGAGCCACCCCTTCTCGCATCCACGTGCGGTACTCATCGGCGTTGGCATCGGACGGGGCCGCCAGGACGTTGAGATCGAAGCCGATCTTACACTCGCCCACCGCCGTGGCATCGGCATCGGCCCTGGTGACCTCACCACCGACGGCCCAGCCGTTCAGGCCCCAAGCACTGGATGACACCAGAGGCTTCGTGGGACAGCACTGACTTCACGAGCGTGCCGTGCGTCTACAAGGCCGCTCGGGAGAAGCGTTTACCGAGCTGGGCAAGATGCTGGAGGAGGAGCACCTTGGACGAGCATGAGATTCAACGTCGGCGTTTTTCCGCATAATGTGTCGTCGTTCGCCGGTAGCGCCGACGAGGAGGGCATGAGCAATGGGACTGAGTGCACGTAACCAACTCACCGGGACGGTGAAGTCCGTGAAGCTCGGAACCGTGATGGCCGAGGTAGTCCTGGATGTCGGGGGCCAGGAGATCGTGTCGGCGATCACGCGTCACTCCGCAGAGCGATTGGGGCTGTCCGAGGGCCAACAAATAACCGCCATCATCAAGGCCACCGAGGTGCTAATTGCGACCGAAGACTAAAAGGTTTCCTCGCGCAGATCCGGTGCACGAACGAATCGCGACAGCCCGGATCTTCGTCCAGTGGGCTCGCGGAAACGCCGGGAGCCGAGGGCGACAGCTTTGGCGATCGACTATGGACATTCGCCCCGTGGCAGCCACGCCGGTAGGCTTCCCGCCATGACCCTCCTGAACGAGCAGGGCCACCCGGAACCTCCCGTCGCGGGCGACGAGACCGCCACCCTTCTGGGCTCCCTGGAGCGCCAGCGCGCGACCCTGGCGTGGAAGTGCGGGGGACTGGACGCGGCCGGCCTGAGGGCGACGCTCGCCCCCTCGTCGATCACCCTTGGCGGGCTGCTCAAGCACCTGGCCCTCGTCGAGGCCGACTACTTCTCCGGACGACTGCACGGGCGATCCCCGGGACCCCCGTGGGAGACGGTGGACTGGGACGCCGACCCGGACTGGGACTGGCGCTCGGCCGCCGAGGACACCCCCGAGCAGCTCCTGACGCTGTGGCAGGACACCGTGGCGCGCTCCCGCTCCCTGGTCACGGAGGCCCTGGCCGGCGGCGGCCTGGATCAGCTTGCCCAGCGCACCTGGCCCGACGGTAGGGCACCCAGCCTGCGGCGCATCCTGATCGACCTGATCGAGGAGTATGCCCGTCACGTCGGCCATGCCGACCTCATCCGGGAGTCGGTGGACGGGCTCGTCGGGGAGGACCCTCCGGGCTGACGGTCCCAACCCGACGCCGGCAAGCCTTCGGAGAGGTGAGCGACCGTCGGTCGCGATCAGGCGCTGTCGGCCATCGCTCCCGCGGCCGGCGCCTTCACGATCGGGTCGTGAGACCCTTACCGCCGATGCCCCAGTCGCCGCTCTGCAACTCTTCGACGACCCAAGGGTGCCAACAAGCCAAGGTGCCCCTGGCCGACCGAAGGCGACCCTTCCTCTCCGGGGAGTGCCTCGCGAGATCCTGCGGGCGTGAACGAGGAGCCTACGAGCTCATCGCTGGCGTCGGGTCGCCTTCTTGGCGGGAGAGGTCATATGTCTATAGTCATTGACTATGGTAAAGTCGGCGAGATGGAATCGATTTCTATATCGAGGTTCAAGGCCACCTGTCTTGCCGTGCTCGAACAAGTACGCCGCACCGGTCAGCCGATTCTGGTCACCAAACGCGGCGAGCCCATCGCCGAAGTCGTGCCCGCCTCGCGACCGGCGGACGGCAAGCGGCGGCTTGGCATGTTTGCGCCGAGCGGAAAAATCGTGGGCGATATCGTGACCCCCGCAGCCGAGGAGTGGGAGTGGGAGTCCCTTCGAGATTGAGGCTGCTGCTCGACACACACATCTGGATCTGGAGCCTGCTCGAACCCGAGCGGCTGTCGCGGCGAGTAGCTCAGAGGCTCGAGGATTCTGCGAATGAGCTCTGGTTGTCGCCGATCAGCATCTGGGAGACGCTCCTATTAGCGCAGAGAGGGCGCATCCAACTCGACGTCGCTACGACTCACTGGATCGAGGTTGTCCTGCGTGACTTCCCCGTAAGGGATGCCACTCTCACTCGGGAGGTTGCCATCGTCAGCAGAGAGGTGGATCTTCGTCATCAGGATCCTGCAGACCGGTTCATCGCCGCGAGCGCAATCGTCTATGAGCTGATCCTGGTGACTGCAGACGAGCGGCTTCTCCGAGCGAAGAAGTACCGAACCCTATCCAATGCCGGTCATTGATGCCCGGCCCCACTCCGATCCACTGTGGAGCCCGGTTTCCGGGTTCGGAAGGCAATGAATGGGGCAGCGGTGGTCGGGGCTCCACAAGCAACGTGGCGCCCCTGCCTCTAGCGGGTCGTCAGCTTCTGAACCATCTCAGCCGCGGCCCGCACCAGGGCGGCGTTGTCTGCCGCGGGCCGCCCGTCCGGCATGACAGTTGTATCTTCGAGACCGGTGCGGATGCCGTGGCTTCTTGACACGGCGCGCCTGTTCACTGCCCAGCTGGCTACGCCATCGCCGTGATGGACCTGTTCCAGCCGGATGCCTGCAGTCACGAGGAGCTCTTCCATGGCTGCAGCATGCGCGACGGCTTCCTCTGGTTCAGGGTCCAGAGGTTCGAGGAGGACTCGAACGCAGCGGGCGGCTATCCCCGCGCTCACGAATGTCTCGGCGTCCATGAAGGTGAGCAGACCCGCTTCGATGCCGACTCCTCGTGCCATCAGAAGGTCGCACAGCTCTACGATCCCGTCCTCGCCCTGGTTCGCGGTCACCAGATCCGGTAGCTCGGTCCAGGCTGAGATCAGTGCGAGCCGACGGCCCGGGTCCGGAACGATCTCCGCCGACGTCGTCAATGAGACGGGGATGCCCGGACAGGCGGCTCGTACTGCCCGCAGGGCCGCCGCGCACGGTGCTGCCGCCAGGGATTCGACGCCGTCATCGTAGGCATGGAGATGCACGACCCTGGCACCCGCTTCCACCGCCCCCCTGGCTTGTCCGGCGAGCTCAGCAGGCGTCCTCGGGATGGCGGTTTGCTCCGTCGGCGAGCGAGAGCCGTTAAGAGCTACCTGGATCAGTGGTGGCATATCTGCTTCGGTTGGTCATGGGAGGTGGCGGAAAGCAACCATCACTGTTCGGTAAAGGCGAGTCTGACGCTCAGCGCGGCAAAAGAGCCGGCGAAGATTCGTCGCATCCAGGTCACAGCCCGAGGACGAGTGATCAGGTGCTTGCGAACCGAAGCGGCGAACACCCCGTAGCCGACGAACACGACGAAGGTCAACAGCATGAAAACGGCGCTCAACTCCAACATCCGCATGGACGCGCTCGGCTCATTGGGACTCACGAACTGAGGGAGGAATGCGAAGAAGAAGATCGTGAGCTTGGGGTTGAGAATATTGATCAGGATGCCGGAGCTGATCACCTTGACTGCGGACGGAGGACTGGCGTCTTGTTCTACGGATAGCGACTCCTTGTCTTTCAGCGTGCTCCACGCCATGTAGAGGAGATAGGCAACGCCCAGATACTTGAGGACTTGGAATGCCAACGCACTGGTGTGTAGTAGCGCGGCGAGACCTGTGATGGCGGCCACCATGTGGGGAAGGATGCCAAGCGTGCACCCGACCGCCGCGACGGTACTGGCGCGAGCGCCGCGCGACAGCCCTGCGGTCAAAGTGTAGAGAACGCCGGTGCCGGGTGTAGCGACAACGATGATCGAGGTCATCAGAAACTCGATGCTCACGGCGCCCCTCCTAGGTGGCGGCTTTGTGAACGGGCGGCACCACACCGGCCCCCGCGGTTGCGACGACACTACTCCGGGGCGGGGAGGGCCGGCACCTCCGGTCTACTCGAACAGCGTGGTAACGGGTTCCTATCATCGAGCTCAGGAATTCCAGGGAGAGACCGTACTGGATGGCGAAGAGTTGCATGGGACTGCTTGATGCTTTTGCCGGCATAGCCAATTGGGGCCCAGGTATTATGGGACCCAACTAATCTAGGAGGGGTTCATGGCCGGTGCCGCTTCCCTAAGGGTGGAGGAAGACCACGCCAGCCGCTATCCCGGGGCCGACAAGCTCGCTACCGAATGCGTGATCAATCTGCTCCGCACGCAGAGCCTCGTGACCGCCGAGCTCGCCCGTCTTTTCCGGCGACACGGCCTCTCCGGGCCCGGCTTCAACGTCCTCATGATCCTGCAGGGGGCCGGCGAGCCGTTGTCCCCCTATGAGATCGGCGAGCGAAGATTGGTGACGCGCGGGACGGTCACGGGGTTGCTCGATACCCTCGAGAAACAGGGACTCGTCCGCCGGGCCCCTCATCCCGAGGACCGCCGCATGCTCCTGATCGAGCTCACCGGAGAGGCGGGCGCGATCCTCGAGGAGGTTTGCGACGATCTTTTCCCGGCTCAAGCCGAGATGATGTCGGCTCTGTCCGGTCGGGACAAGCAGAGCCTGGTGCGCCTGTTGGGCAAGCTCCAGACGCATTTTGGAGGCGCGTCCTCGGGCCGGGGGAAGTCGGGTCTCTCCGTCGAGGCCCTCTCCTAGAGAATCAGTCTGCTCAAGTTCGCCCCGCTCTGGAATATAGTTAGGGACCAAACAGTTTTCTACCAAATGGGTACCCGTTTGGAGAATGGACCGGGGAAGGGCGCCGCAGTCGCTGCAGGACTCGACCCAAAGGAGGGAAAACATGAGTGTCTTCACCGATGAGGAGTTGCGTTATCTGCTCGGCGAGCGTCGCCTCGCCCGCATCGCGACCGTCGGCAAAGACGGAACTCCTCACATCACCCCCGTCGGCTGGAGCTACAACTCCGAGTTCGACACGATCGATATCGGCGGGCACAGCTTGGAAAAGACGAAGAAGTATCGCGATGTCGTGCGCAACGGCCGGGTTGCCGTCGTGATCGACGACGTCCTGCCTCCATGGCAACCACGTGCGGTCGAGGTCCGCGGGCGAGCTGAGATCGTCGACCGGCCCGATCCATTGATCCGCATCCATCCCGAACGTATCGTCTCGTGGGGGATCGAGAGCCAAGAGATGGGTCAGGCACATGCTCGAACCGTTGCATCTGCTACCTGACTTGACCGACAGGGCTCCCCTCGATCTGCTTGTCTTCCTTAACGTGCTCCGCGACGCGGCCGGGGGGCTCTATCGGTGATCACAGCGTTTCGAGCACGGACAGGATGTTGCCGGCAGGGTCCTTGAACCATGCGATGGCCGGGCCCTCGTCGCTAGCTATGCCCTTTTCGTCGGTCGCGATCTCGCCCTCGTAAGCCTCGAACCGCACCCCGCGTGCCGCGAGCTCATCGACGACGGCGCTGTCGACGTCGTCTACTGGGAAATTGAGGACTGTGAAGGTAGCCGGAGTGTGATTGGGTTTCGGGTAGATGAGCACGTTGCCCCCGTTGGCGATGCCCACTTGAAGCAGATCCATCGCCAGCTCCGACACCTCGAGTCCAAGCGTCTGCCCGTAGAATTCTTTGGCCTTAGCGGTGTCGTCGACCGAGAAACCGCTGAACGCGTGCTCTTTGAGGTTCATGCCCGCCTCCTGTTCGTTGGTGTGGTGCACACAAGCTTCTTCGTTCTCTTACTTAGACCAGCTGTGTGCCGCAAACTCATCGGTGTGGAGACACATACCTGCAGGCATGGGCACCCGACCCCGCCTCGGGGTTACGCAGCCGGACGCGCCCGACTTCGAGCGCCAAGGAACGCCGTGCGTACGGCCACCGCCGTGTCCGGGTTGTCGCTGAACACGCCGTCCACGCCAAGCCGAAAGAACAACCTGTACTCTGCGGGCGCGTCCCCATAGGCCTGGAGGAAGACCGGACTGGAGGGATCGCCACGCTGGAAATCCACCGGCAGGAATTCGTTCTCGTTGCGGAAGGTGAAGGCGTGAACGAGCAGGTGGGCTCTGTGAGCCCGTTGCACGAGCTGAGTGGGCGCCTCCAAGCGATTTTGTTCGTCCCATGGAACGATGAGCGTCTTGTTGACGCCGACGCCCTCGGCGTAGCCGGCGATGTCCATGAGTCCCTTGCTCGTGACGAGGTCTGCATAGGTGCGCGGGTCCCCGGAGACGACGAAGTCGTAGGGCTGGCCGGTTTCATCGACCAGTTGGACCAGAGGCAGCCCGGTCATCGAGTTCAAGTCCTTGAGGTTGGCGACCTCGAAGCTCTGAATGTAAACAGGCGCGTGCCGTCCCCGGTAGCCGTTCGCCCGCAACGTCCTCACCAACGGCTCCTCGAGTGAGAGCCCAACGCTGTCAAAGTAGGTTGGGTGCTTGGTCTCCGGGTAGATGCCAACGTGTTCGCGCTTGGCGAGATCAATCACCTGCTGCAGCGTCGGAACCTTGTAGAGCCCGTCGAACGCGGTGTTGGCCGGACGCGTCTCCGGCAGGCGCTCGATGGCGCGTAGCGTCTGTAGTTCTGCGAGTGTGAAGTCCTCGGTGAACCAGCCGGTGACTTCAATACCGTCAATGACCTTAGTCGTTCTGCGGTCGGCGAATTCAGGATGGTCGGCGACGTCGGTAGTGGTTGAGATCTCGTTTTCGTGCCGGGCGACGAGCACATGGTCCTTGGTCGAGACGAGATCCGGCTCGATGAAGTCCGCTCCAAGCTCGATGGCGAGTCTGTAGGAGGCGAGGGTATGCTCCGGTCGATATCCGCTTGCGCCCCGGTGTCCTATGACAATAGGGACCTGGCTCCTGTTCGCCCACGTCCGCTGGGTTTCGGCTGCTGGGCGGGTGCTGAGCCCATTCGAGCTCCACGCCGGCGGTCCAGCGGCAACGATGGCGAGCAGCACAGACAACGCCAAGGCGGATAGTGGGATCAAGCGTCTTCTGGTGACTTTCATGAGTGGCGCCCCTCCTTGATGGTCTTCCCCACACGGACACTCAAATGGCGCTGCGGATGCTGCTGAGCCTCGGCTGAGACGATAGCACCACACGTGAACCGGATCCGGACGTTCTGTAGGTGGCGAATCTCGAGGGCAGCGCCGCCTCACCTTCCTCTCGTGCTTCTTGACGGGGTTCTAGGTCATCTACGGAACACTCGCTGCGACGCCTCCGGTCGCGATCGTGGTGGCTGCAGCAGTCGGACGATCGATACCTGAGGGACTGCGTCCCGCCGTAGCTTACTTCCCCAACGCCACATCGGCCCGGTACAAAGAAAGCCCTAAGTCGCGGGTTTGAGGGGTGGAAATCGAGGGAATGCCACCGATACGACTCGAGGAGGGGTGTGGATGCCTGACTGGTTGATCATCGTCATCGTCGTTGCCGTGGTGATCGTGATTGCAGTAATCGCCTTTGCGGTTTCGAAGAGTGCTCGAGCAAAGAAGGAGGAGCGGCAACGAGAGAAGGCGGTCGAACAGCGAGACGAAGCTCAGTCACTGGCGAGAGAGGCGGGTGAAGCCGAGCTCGAGGCCAAGCGGCACGCCGCCGAAGCTCACCGCCGGCGGGAGCGAGCGGAAGAGCTGGATCGCAAGGCGACGGAAACAGATCCGGGCTCCGAGCCCAAACGTCGAGGAGGTCGGCGAGGCCGCCGGGCCAAGTAGAGCGGCACGCGGCATCCCGGGCAGCCATCAGAGGGCTGTGGGGCCGCGGATGGGCATCGAGACCGGCTACCCACCGCTCCCTTCGGTAGGCATGAGGGACGTGCATTGCCCGGAGAATCCAACCGGGCGGCGAGCAATCTTCGCGTCACCTTCTCCCCGCTGTAGGTCCAACTGCAGGAGGCAAATCACACACAGCACGCCGGTTCTGGAAGTGCTACGGTCGCCGCAAAGGGGGAGGAGCGTACGGACCTTCCGGAACGTGGGGACGGGCCTATCGACAGGGCCAGCCGAGCAGGTTCCCGCCGGCCGAGCGGGCCCCTTCACCGGTGAGCCGCCCGCTCCCTCCGTGGGAGTTGATGAAGGAGGCGCGCATCGTGACTCCGCGCAACAACCGGTACCAGGTCTCGCGACGGAGGTTCATCCAGGGCGTGAGCGTCGCCGCCTTGGCGGCCGCTTGCGGGCAAGGGCAGGATGCCCCGACCAGGCAGACTCCCTCGGGTGCCGGGCCGTCGCCGGTCTTCACCGAGCCGTCGAGCCAATTGTCGGGCGATCTCCGCATCCTGCTGTGGAGTCACTTCGTCCCGCAGCACGACGTGTGGTTCGATGACTGGGCGGCAGAGTGGGGTGAGCAGGTCGGCGTCAACGTCACGGTCGACCATATCGATGTAACCGGCATCCCGGCGCGTGTCTCATCCGAGATCTCCGCCGGTGAGGGACACGACCTCATCCAGTTCATTGCGACGCTGTCCCAATACGAGCCCAGCGTGCACTCCATGAACGACCTCATGGACGAGGCGAACAAGCGCTTCGGCCAACAGCTGGGGTTGTGCCAGAAATCGAGCTTTAATCCGACGACGCAGAACTACTATGCCTATGCGCCGGCGTGGTCGCCCGATCCCGGCGACTACCGCAAGTCTTTGTGGGAACAGGTGGACCTGCCTGATGGGCCGTCCACCTGGGATGAGCTCCTCGAAGGGGGCGGACGGATCTTCAGTGAGCAGAACATTCAATTGGGTCTGGGGCTGTCGCAGGAGCTCGACTCGAACATGTACGCCCGTGCCTTGCTCTGGTCGTACGGTGGCTCGGTGCAGGACGCTGACGAGAACGTGACTCTGATGTCCGACGACACCATCGAGGCGGTTCAGTACGCCCAGGAGCTATTCGACAGTGCGATGACCGAGGAAGTATTCGCCTGGAACCCGGCGTCGAACAATGAGGGGCTCATCTCCGGCCAGTTGAGCTATATCCTCAACTCGATCTCTGCTTGGCGCACCGCGCAGGAGAGCCTGCCGGACATAGCCAAGGACATCTTCTTCGTGCCGGCGCTCGAGGGCCCCAAGGATCAGATGGCGGCCCAGCACGTGATGTACAACTGGATCGCTCCGGAGTTCTCGGCCAACTTCGCCGCCGCGCAGGAATTTCTGCTTCACTACACTGAGAACCTGGCGCGCGTTTCCTATGAGTCGAAGATGTACGACTTCCCGGGTTATCCGGACCAGGTGCCGCAGCTGGATGGGTGGCTCGACAAGGACCCGTTCGCGCTCGAGGGCGATGATGAGACCAAGCTTCAGCCGCTCAAGACGGCGCTGGACTGGTCCACGAACCTCGGCCACCCCGGACCGGCGAGCCCCGCCATCGGCGAGATCAACGGCACGTTCGTGCTGCCCAACATGCTCGCTCGCGTCGCGCGCGGCAAGCAGGAAGCCGAGCAATCGGTCGAGCAGGCGCACGAGGAGTGCGAGCAGATCTTCAGCAAGTGGCGGAGCGAGGGCCTTGTCGGCGGGGGCTGAGCCCGTAGGACTGAGCACCGCAACGCAGGCGGGGGCTCCACAGACGGAGCCACCCCGGGATGATGGGGGACTCAACATGGCGCACGTCGTCGAGGTGCGGGGACTGAAGAAGCACTTCGAGACCGGCGGCGTCAAAGCGGTCGATGGTGTCGACATAGAAACCAGCGCGGGCGAGTACCTCGTACTGCTCGGCCCATCCGGCTGCGGAAAGACGACTTTGCTCCGGGTGATCGCGGGACTCGAGGAACCGACAGAGGGCGAGATCCTGATCGGCGGGAACGTGGTGAACGGACTCCCGCCTCGCGCGCGCGGCATCGCGATGGTCTTCCAGAGCTACGCCCTCTATCCGCACAAGAGCGTCCTGCAAAACATCGACTTCCCGCTGAAGGCGGCAGGGATCGATCCAGCCACGCGCCAGAAGAAGGCGGAATGGGCTGCAGAGCTTCTCGGAATCGACCGGCTGCTCGATCGCAAGCCCCGCAACCTGTCCGGCGGCGAGCGTCAGCGTGTGGCGTTGGCCCGGGCGTTGGTCCGGGACCCGAACGTATTTCTCCTTGACGAGCCACTCAGCAATCTCGATGCGAAGCTGCGCACGAGTGCCCGCGACGAACTCAAGCAGTTCCAGGAGCGGCTGGGCACGACGACGATTTACGTGACACACGATCAGGTTGAGGCTATGGGCCTGGGCGACCGGATCGCCGTCATATTTCAGGGTACGGTCCGCCAGATCGGCCCCCCGAAGGAGGTCTACTCTGACCCTGCCGACACCTTCGTTGCGACCTTCATCGGATCGCCACCGATGAACCTAATTGACCGAGGGGATCACCTCCTCGGATTCCGGCCCGAAAACTTCCTACCGGTTGATGCGATCAAGAGCCAGGGCGACAACGTGCTAAAGGTCGATATTCGGGTGTACCGAATCGAATACCTGTCTGGCGACCGGCATGTCTACGCGACCGTTTCGGGCCTCGGCCCCGACGATGCCCACATCATCTCCCGGATACCGGCAACCGTGGACGTGGCCGTTTCCGTGGATCGAGACCAGCGCTTCGCGATTCACGAGAAAGACCTGCGCTTCTTCGATAGCAAGACCGGGAAACGAACCGAGCCAAAACCTGTGCACCTATGACATCCACACATTCGTTGCCCGGACTGGAACCGTGACCGTAGAAGCTCCGACGTGGGAGCAAAGTGGTCGAGCGGCACCGGCGGGGCGAAAGCTCGCGGACCGAGAACAACTGTTGGCGAAGCTGTTTCTACTACCGACTGTCGTCTACATCATCGGGCTCGTGGCGTTCCCGTTCTTTCTCGCCATCCTCTTCAGCTTCAGCGACGTGACGACCGGGAACCCGAGCCTCGACTTCGTAGGTCTCCGCCAGTGGCGGACGATCCTGTCGTCGAGCGTCTTCTGGACCTCTTTCTGGAACACGATCATCTTCACTGGGATATCCATGGTGTTGATTGTCCTGATCGCACACGTCCTCGCGACGGTGCTGGTCAAAGACTTCAAGGGGAAATGGTTCGTCCGCTTTTGCGTGTTGCTGCCGTGGACGACCCCAGTGTCGCTTGCGGCGGTGTCCTGGCTATGGTTACTCAACTCCATATTCAGCCCCATCGATTGGGTGCTTCGATGGTTCGGCTTCATCGAGGCGAACATGTACTACTTGGGGCGCCCGATCCTCGCTATGGGTTCGATCATCGCCGTGCATGTGTGGCGCATCGTCCCCGTCGCCACCGTCATCATCATGGCGGGGCTCATGGCGATCCCCTCCGATATCAACGACGCTGTGGAGGTCGACGGGGCCGGCTTCTGGCGCAAGTTGTGGGAGATCAGCATCCCCCTGACGCTGCCGATCACAGCGGTGGCCGTGCTCTTCGGCGCGATCCTCACCTTTGCGGATATGACGGTCGTCTTCATTCTGACCCGAGGTGGCCCCACTCAGTCGACCCAGGTCTTGTCCAGCTGGGCTTTCTTCAAAGGAATCGAGGGTGGTGACCTCGCTCAGGGCGCGGCCGTCGCCCTCTTCCTGTTCCCGCTGCTGCTCACCGCGGCGGTGGCTATCCTCCAGGCGGTTCGGCACCGGGAGGTGATGTAACCGGTGGCGGTCGATGCAGGTGAGCGTATCGAGAGGTCTGCCGGTGGGACCATCGACCTCACGGACAGGGACGAGGTCGAAGGCCGCCGGCGGCAGCGTCGCCGTCACGCGATCGGTGGGCGAATTGCGCTCTACGCCACCGCCCTCGTCGCCGCGCTTGCCGGGGCGGGACCGTTTATCTGGAGCGCGATCACCTCGTTCAAGGCGGATCCTGACCTTTATACGAAGACGAATAATCCTTTCATCTACAACTTGCCGCCAACTCTCGACCATTGGCGGCTCCTCTTCTACGAGACGGAATTCCTCACTTTCGCCTGGAACACGTTGTGGGTGGGGCTTGTTGTCGTGGCAATCACACTCCTGGTCGGGCTGCCTGCCGCCTACGCACTTGCCCGCCTCGATATGAAATGGAGCGGCCCCCTTGGCATCGCCATCTTCTTCGTGTACCTGATTCCCCCGACCTTGTTGTTCATCCCGCTGACTCGGGTCGTGGGGAACTTCGGGCTGCTGAACAACACCTGGTCGATGGTTCTCATCTACCCGACGATCACCGTCCCCGTGTCGGTGTGGCTGCTCATCGGATACCTGAAGGGCATCCCGAAGGATATCGAGGAGCAGGCGATGGTCGACGGCTATAGCCGGCTCGGTGCGTTCCTGCACATTGTGGTCCCTCTTTCCTTCCCCGGGATCGTTGCCGTCATTGTGTTCGCCTTCACCCTGTCGGCGCACGAGTTCATTTACGCGCTCGCTTTTGTCTCTTCGACTACAGAGAAGACGATAAGCATCGGGGTACCAACGGAGTTGATTCGGGGTGACGTCTTCTACTGGCAGTCGTTACAGGCGGCGGTGGTACTAGTCGCGCTGCCAATCGCCTTGGTCTTCAACGTCCTCTTGCAAAGATTCATCGCCGGCTTCACCATGGGTGCGGTCAAGGGGTGACTTTGCGGCTCGTGGTCGGGCGAGGGCCTCACTGGCCCTCGCCCTTGATCACGAGGAAGTCAAAAGTCTCTAGGAGCCAGTCCCCGTACTGTTGGGGTGACCGTCCACGCCTCACCACAAGCATCCGGTGCATGCTCGGGCGGGCGAGGCTGGGGACCTCAACGCGATTCGGGCGTCGCCGAGTTAAAGATCTGTCACTCAACTCCACGGACGAAACGCACCGGAGACGGCGGGCACCTACGCTTTGAGGGTTCAGTGTTAGTGGATCGAGGAATCCAGCTCTGTACAACCGAGGCGGTGTGCAAGGGTCTCAACTGTACTGCCCTGGATGAGCGTCGAGACCAGAACGGCGAAGAAAACGACGTTGAAGAACTCCAGACTTCGAGGGATGTTCTCGATGACCGGAAAGGTGGCGAGGATGACAGGAACCGCCCCTTTCAGTCCCGTCCACCCCAACAGCAGACGGTCACTTGCTGAGAAACGCTCGAAGGCTGTCGCGGCGGCAGCAGCGAGCGGCCTTGCGATGAAAGCGACGATCAGGGCGAGGAGAGTGCTTTCCAGAAGGTTGTTGTCCAACTGACTGGGAAAGACGAGTAGACCAAGGGCGAAAAACATCCCGATTTCTGCTACGGCGGCTAGTCCTTCGTGGAAGGCTTCCACGGCGGGTCTGGCAGGAAATTCGGCACTGCTCCCGAGGGCAAGGCCAGCGAGATAGACGGCGAGAAACCCGGAGCCGTGCAATGCTCCTGCCGTGCCGAAGGCGATTGCCGCGGTCGAGAACGACGCGACCAGGTTGAGGCTGGCCGGTGCGGACTTCAAAGCCCTCAAACACGTCGTCCCTATCGCCCCCATCACGATACCGACCAACGCGCCGATGCCGAGTTGTTGACCGAAGAAGAACAGCACATCGAATGCACCATAGTCAGGCCGAGTGAGCAGTTCGATGCATGCAAGAACGAGCAAGACCGCTATCGGGTCGTTGAACCCAGCTTCGCCTTCCAGCGTGCGGGCGATGTCAGGTCGCAGCCGCGAATTACGGAGCAACGCAAATACGGCCGCGCCATCGGTTCCGGAGAGAACCGCCCCCAGGAGGAAGGCTTCAAGCGGCGGCAAATCGAACAGGACTGAGGCGGCGAGCCCTACTATCAGAGCGGTTCCTGCCGTCGCGATGATCGCTAGTGAGATGGCGGGGCGCAGGACGGGACGGATCTCGTCCCACCCTGCGGACAGTCCGCCCTCGAACAGGATGAGCAGCAAGGAAATGGTGCCGATCAATCGTGTCAACTCGTAATTCGTCGATCCACCCCACGCCGTCGGTGCCGATTAGCATCCCAAGAGCGAGGAACAGGACCAGAGCGGGCAGGCGCAGTCTGGTCGCTACGAGCGACACGACCACGCCCGTTGCCAGCAGCGCGCCGGCAACCAGGATGAGAACAGCATCTTCGGTCATACATACCTCACCCTTGACGCCTTGTTCTAGCTGCTCGAAGCATTGCATTCCACTCGAGCGGCCCGCCTAGAGTCTTCGTAGCGAAGCCTGAGCTGTGATCTCTCGGGCGTGGAGGACTTTCCTTTTGCAATCACGGGTACGGCTTCTCTTCGCGTGCCAGCATCGCCACGTATTTGTCGATGCGGCGTGCGCGCGTTTCGAGTTTCTTGGCGGTTTGGAGCTGAAACAGAATCGCGTATCGGTTGCGGGAGTTGAGCGTCTTGAAAAACGCCTTCGCCCGGGGCTCTTCATTTAGCGCCGCCTGGAGATCGCGAGGTACCTCCATCGTGCTGGGTGAATCGTAGGCAGCCGCCCAGCGGCCGTCTTGCTTGGCCCGCTCGATCTCCATCAAGCCGGCGGGCTTCATCCGCCCCGAATCGATCAAGGCAGCAACTTTCTCCTGATTGCGCTTGGACCAGATGCTCCGTTTGGAGCGCGGGGTGAATTTCTGCAGGCTGTGGTTCTCATCCTGGCCCTTCGCCTGGCCATCGATCCAGCCGTAACACAGCGCCACTTCGACGGCATCGGCGTAAGAGACCGACTTGAGGTTCGAGGACTTCTTCGCCAGTCTCAGCCATACGCCCGGCGAAGCTGCATGGTTCTTCTCGAGCCAGGCCGCCCATGAGTCTGTGTCGCGAAAAGATCGGATCGGCTTTCCGTCCGGGCCCTTCATCGCGTGCGCCACCCATCGAGGTTAGCGCAGCCGGGTATGCGAAGGCCGCGCTGCGGCAGCGGCTGATCTGGAAGATCACGCGGGGAGCGCCCGGAGACTGGCCGCCGCACCGAGCGCCTGCTCGCCAGACGATGATGCTTACCGGCCGCCCTTACCGGCCAGGTACGCTTCGCAGCGCTCAATCAACATGTCGCGACCGAAGCTCAGGTCGTGACCTGCATGAACGACTTCGGCTGGGATGTCCCGCAGGCGGTTCATCGTCGCAATGTAGGAAGGAATGTCGGATGTGGGCGCCGTGTCGATCAGTGGGTCGAGGGCGTAGACGGCGTCACCCGCGAACAGCATGGCCCGCGGTTCATCCCACAGCCCTATCGATCCTTGGGTGTGGCCGGGGAGGTGCAACACCTCCAGGGTTCGCCCACCCAGCTCGATGGTGTCGCCCTCGTCAAGGATGCGCGTCGGCGTCATCTTCTGGGGACGGAACTCACCCGGCTCAAAGGCGCGGTCGGGCACGGCCTGAATACCGAGCTCGGGTAACGGGTACCCCGCCTCGGCCATCTGCTCGAGTGCGCCGGGCCAGATTTCGTCTCTGAAGAGCAGCCGGTCGGGAGCCGCTGCGGTCTGCAGCTCGGCTCGATGGATGAGCCGCTCCTCGAATTCGTTCATGCCGCCGACGTGGTCCATGTGCGCATGCGTGGCGACGGCAATCAGCTGCTTGCCGGGCTGAGGGCGCATTCGCTGCAGGAACGGCCGGAGCGGCGCCAGCCCGTTGCCGGAGTCGACCAGTAGATCGCGTTCATCGCCGAGCACGAGCCAGATGTTCGACTGGATCAGAGGGCCGGCATGGGGCTCGAAGATCCGGAAGAGATCGCTGTCGATTTGCTCGGCTACGAACCACACCTCGCACAGCGGAAGCACACAATCCGTCATCTCGCACCCCCTGCACTGTTGTACGGCCCGCCGACCTCCAGTGAGGCCGGCGCGTCACCTCCGGCACCCGTAGCCCAAATCGTGTGCCGTCGGGCTGAAGCGGGGCCAAGCCGTGGTACACCCAAGACTCATATCCGTACCACCTCAATGAGGCTCCGGCAGGTGCTACTCGGCGACCGGCGGAGAGGAGGTTCTCTTGGGAAGGCGTTCTCGGTTATCTCCTATCCAGAATCGGCACGTCAAGCGACATTCCATACCATGAAAAAGGGCGACCCGCTCCGTCAATCGGGGAGGGCGCACGAGCTGTTCATCGAGCTCGAACGAAGGTGCATGAGCTCCGACTGTGTTCATAATGACCACCTGGTGGTCGCGACAGAGCCGGCCCTGCATGTTCGATCGTTCCACGGCCATGACGCTGGCCGGGTCGTTGACACCTACTCGCTCACCAAGCCGGTCGCCACGAGCCTCGTGGGATGCGCTCTCGAGGATGGATACCTGGAGATGGCCAGAGAGCATCGATGCGCGCGTCGGCAAGTTCCTCCCCGCGGCGGAAGACCACCATCCCGGTCTTACGGTCCGGCATCTCCTGACGATGACCGCGGCCATCGTCGGCGACGGGTTCCTCGACATCGACCGCATCATGGAGCTCGAATCGTCCTGGGTCGAAGCGATCCTTTCGTTGCCCGCCGAGGACCCGCCGCCTTACTGAGATCGCTCCTGCGTCGTATGGATTGCTGCCTTAGGCACTGCGGTAGCGAAAGGGGACTTCCTCGAAATCTCTCAGCCTTTGCGGTACAGGCGAGTCGTCAGCGGTGCGAAGACCGCAGTCAGCGTCACTGCCGTCGCAAGAACGATGCCGATGTCTCCTGCCGACGCCGTCCCTCCCATTAGACCTCGCGACGCCGTCGCCAGTATGGAGATCGGGTTGACCTTCACGAACTCCTCGAGGACCGTCGGCAATGTGGCCGGGTCCACGAAGACGTTGGAGAGAAAGGTCAGCGGGAAGATACCCATGAAGCCGGCGTTCATGACGGCGTTGGGTGTGCGCAACAGCAAGCCGATGGTCGTGAAGACCCATGAGAGACCGAAGGCGAAGGCGACCACCAAGGCCAGCGCCGCAACGACGCCGCCAACGCCGGCGTCCGGCCGGAAGCCGAGCGCCACACCGAGCAGGATGATCACCGTTCCGGCGATCAGGTAGCGCACACTGTCGCCGAGCAGCGATCCTAAGAGCGGCGCCGGGCGCCAGATCGGCAGCGAGCGGAAGCGGTCCACGACTCCCTTGGTGAGATCTGTGTTGAGAGCGATGCCCGAGTACACCGTGGTGAACAGCACCGACATGACCAAGATGCCCGGGAGAATGTAGTCCAGGTACTCACCTGTGGATCCGGCGATCGCTCCACCGAACAGATAGGTGAACATCAGCACGAACATCACCGGCGTGATCGTCACGTCGAGGAGCTGCTCGGGGACGTGCTTGACCTTGAGCATCCCCCGCCAGCCGAAGGTGAGGGCGGCCGACAGTCCGCCGGCGCGCGGCGGTCGTGGGGTCGACGAGATGGCCTTACGGACCGCCTCTTGGTCGGCGCCGGGCGTGAGGCGGGCTTCGGTCGTGGGGGTGGTGCTCATGCTGGTTGTTCCTCCTCGATTGCGTCGGTTTGCTCGACTGCGTCGCCCTCGGCCGGGTGGCCGGTCAGAGCCAGGAAGACCTCGTCGAGACTCGGCTGGCCCACTGAGAAGTCGGCGATCCTCACGCCGGAGCGGGTGAGGTCGGCGACCGCCTTGGCGGCCCGATCGGCGTCAGAGCACTGGGCGGACAAAGCGGCCGGGTCGGGCTCCAGATGCAGGGCGCCGAGCCTCCGACCCAGGATCTGCTCGGCCTCGGGCCGCTGCTCGGGGTCCAGCAGACGAACGTGCAGCGCCCCTGTGCCCACAGACGCCTTGAGCTGACTGGGCGTTCCTTCGGCGATCACCCTGCCGTGGTCGATCACGGCGATGCCGTCGGCAAGCTGGTCGGCCTCCTCTAGGTACTGAGTGCAGAGCAAGATCGTCGTTCCGTCGGTCACCAGCAAGCGAATGATGTCCCAGACCTGATTTCGTGAACGCGGGTCGAGGCCGGTGGTGGGCTCGTCGAGGAACATCAGCCGCGGGGTAACGACGATGCTCGCAGCGATGTCAAGCCGTCGTCGCATCCCGCCGGAGTATTTCTTGACCAGTCGCGCGCTCGCATCGGCGAGGCCGAACGCTTCGAGGAGCTCGTCGGCCCTGGCCTTCGCTGCCCCTCGTTTCAGGCCCAGCAGGCGGCCGATCAAGATCAGGTTCTCGCGACCGGTGAGGTCCTCGTCCACCGACGCAAGCTGGCCGGTGAGGCTGACGGCGGCCCGCACCGCGTCGGCCTCCTTCACGATGTCGTGCCCGAGGACCCTGGCGCTGCCGGCATCCGGGCGAAGCAGGGTTGCCAGCATCCGAATCACCGTCGACTTGCCGGCGCCGTTGGGGCCCAGGACGCCGTAGACGGCGCCGTTCTGAACGGCGAGATCGACGCCATCCACGGCGCGAGTCTCGCCGAAGGCCTTGACGAGGCCGGTGGCCTCGACCGCAAGGGGGGAGTGGGAGGTCATGTAGCTCTCGCCTTTCTTTCACCGACGTTTGGACATTTAGACCGGCCCAAGCGCCGAAACTCATCGCGAACCGCCCTTTGGTTTCCCTGGTCGGGACGGGGTGGGCGCCCGGAGCGTGATGTCATCGAGTTGCAGGCTTTCATGCCCAACATATTCTTTCTTACCACAGCCTGAGAGCCGTACTATATGAGAGTGGATGGTCACGTGGCGCCATCGAGATATCTACGGCTTCCGGATAGGCATACATAGACGGCCGACTTCTTCGTCGGCATCACCGGTGACCGGGTGCCGGAGGTCAAACTCGTCCTTACCGTTGTTGTCGTCCTGCTGGCTTCCTATCAGGTGCTGATGATGGCCGTGGGTTACGGCAAGCTCAAACTGCCGTTCCTCTCACCCGGCGCAGCTTCATTCACGCACCGTTCTGTGGGGGACGCCATCGTGCCGATAACCTTGTTCGTCGGGATTGCTTGCCTCTCCTACTTCGGTCTGGAAGAGTGGCTCGACGAAGCCTTCCTTCACGGAGTTCTGGGAGTGTTGCTGGCGGTCGTGCTGGCGTTCAAGATCGCGGTGGTGCGTTGGCTGCACTCGTTGAGTCGCTTTCTGCCCGTCCTCGGGATCACAGTATTCGTTCTCTTTACACTCACGGCTTTCACCGTTATCGGAGGTGACTGAGTTGGCGGACAGCCCGCGATCTCATGTACGCCAGGTGACAGGATGGTTGATCGCAGCGGTGTTGATCGTGATCATCACTATCACCATCGTGGCGGCGAGGATCCCGGCTGGTGGTCTGGATGACGATGTGCGCGAGGAACGATATGAAGAGCAGCAAGAGCGGCGAGAAGATCGGCTCGAGCAACGACAAGAAAGCCTTGAAGAGCGACAGGATAACGGCGTCTCCGGTTGAACACCGGGCCGGCTTGCCCACCCTTCTACTAGCCTCCCGCCATAGCCCCCACGACCATGAACGGCTCGGACCCCTTCACTACCTCGTCGGGCAGCGGGGCGTCCGGCGGTTCGTGGGACAGATCCTCCCCGCATGCGAAGAACCTCAGGAACGCTCGCCGCTTCTGCGTGTCGTGGTCGCGGATCGTCCCCCGCAGCATCGGATAATCGGCCTCGAGGGCGTCGAGCACCGAGCGCTGCGTTGCTTGACCCTCAATATGGAGTTCGACCTCGCGATCGAGTTGCGCGAGTGTCCGCAGATGTACCGGGAGCACGACGCGGATCATGGCAGCGTCTGGACTTCGACCGACATCACTGCCGGGAGGTCTCGGACGATGGGCGCCCAGTTGTCCCCGGCGTCCGCCGATGCGTACACCTGTCCACCGGTTGTGCCGAAGTACACGCCGCAGGAATCGAGCGAGTCGACGGCCATCGCGTCGCGCAACACGTTGACGTAGCAGTTCTCTTGCGGTAGGCCGTTCGTGAGCGCCTCCCATTCGTTTCCACCCGTTCGGCTGCGGTACACGCGCAGCTTTCCGTCGGGCGGAAAATGCTCGGAGTCGCTCTTGATCGGAACGACATAGATGGTTTCGGGCTCGTGAGCGTGAACTTCGATTGGGAACCCGAAGTCCGACGGAAGGTTGCCGCTGACCTCTCGCCACGACTCGCCGGCGTCGTCGCTTCGCATGACGTCCCAGTGTTTCTGCATGAACATCACCTCCGGGCGCGACTGGTGCATCGCGATGCGGTGAACGCAGTGACCGACCTCGGCATCGGAGTCGGGGATGCCTTCGGACTGCAGGCCGCGGTTCACCGGGCGCCAGGTCTTGCCGGTATCGTCGGTCCGAAAGACCCCCGCAGCCGAGATGGCGACGAAGATCCGCTCGGGTTTGACCGGATCCAGAACGATCGTGTGCAGGCACATACCACCGGCACCGGGCTGCCACGAGGGGGCCGAGTCATGGTCGCGAAGCGCAGGAAGCTCCTCCCACGTCTTTGCCCCGTCGCTCGAGCGGAACAAGGCGGCGTCTTCAACCCCTGCATAAACTGTGTCGGGATCGGTCAAGGATGGTTCGAGGTGCCAAACCCGGGCGAATTCCCAGGGGTGCGGCGTGCCGTCATACCATTGGTGGGTGCGGGACACCCCTTCGTATCCGAACTCGTTACCCATCGGCTCCCACGTCCTGCCACCGTCGTCGGAGCGCTGGATCAGCTGCCCGAACCAGCCGGTGCCTTGGGATGCATAGAGCCGGTTGGGATCGGCGGGAGATCCCTTGAGGTGGTAGATCTCCCAGCCCGCGAACATCGGGCCCTTGACGTCCCACTTCTCGCGCCTCTCATCCGACGTCAGAACGAAGGCGCCCTTGCGTGTACCGACAAGCACCCTTACCCCACTCATATGTGCTCCTTTCACAAGTTGCGCCGTCCTCGAGACGGCGACTACCTCTTCCGTTGGTTCCGCCCACTCGACCCGCCCCCCTGTAGTCCGGGAAGCGCCGGACGCAGCCAATAACGTCTATGACGACCGCCCAGGCGAAAACTCATCGCTCCCCGTGGAACATCGAGACGGGCGGGCGCTTCCAGACAATCGCACTGAAACCTGCTTTTGCGGAACGAGACTGATGATATTGAAAATTGCTTGTTCACGTTCCGGGCCGAGGGCCTCACCCAGAGGGTTCCGATTCGCCACCCATCCGAACACCTCAAGGCTGGGTTTACTCCGTCATCGGGCGGGAGGCGGCGGGTTGCCGGATTCAGAAGGGAAGCGCGAGACTGACGGCAGCGAAAGGAGTCTATGAGATCTGACAGCGGCGAACGGATCGCCTGGGCGACGTGGGCGTTCACCGCGGTGCTCGCCGCCGCCGACATTGTGCTTGCCCTTATGAATCGGTCCACGACAAACGTGGACTCGATCGGCTTGCCGGGACAGGCGGCCGCCCTGGGGGTGGTGGTTGGGACGGTTGGAGTGCTTGTCGCCTCGCGCCGGGCAGGGAACGCCATCGGTTGGCTGTTCTCTTTTTTGGGCCTTGGACTCGTTCTTTCCGTCTTTTCTCAGGACTACGCCATCCGAGCGCTTGGCTCGTCCCCCAACTCGCTGCCGGCCGGGGAATTTTCCGCCTGGCTCGGCTCCTGGCTTCCCGCCGCCGGCGGGGTGGTTATCTTCTTGATGCTTCTGTTCCCCGATGGGCATCTGCCGTCCCGGCGATGGCGCCCTTTTGCCTGGGCTACCGCCGCCTGGGTGACGGTGTTTACGGTCGCAGCCGCCGGGATGACGGCCCCACCTGGTCCGGAGGACCTCTTGGGTTTCAATGGTCCACGCGGCTTTGAATCCGGACCGTGGGCTATCGCGGTCCGCGTTTCTTTCCTTGGCTCGGTGGTTGTCGCGCTTGCATCTGCGTTCTCGCTCACCCTGCGACTACGGCGAGCACGAGGACGCGAGCGGGAGCAGCTTAAATGGTTTGTCTACGCCGGCTCGTTGCTGGTGCTTGCGGTGGTGTCCTTCCAACTGGGTGTCGTCCCGGCGGCTTTGAACCGCTGGGCGAACGCATTGACGTTGTTCGCCTTTGCCGGGATCCCAACCGCCGCGGGAGTGGCAATCCTCAAGTACCATCTCTACGATATCGATCTCATCATCAATCGCACCGTCGTCTACAGCACGCTGTCGATCACTCTTGGTTTGGTTTACTACACGGTGGTCGTGCTATTGCAGCAGCTTGTCGGGGACCGCTTCGTCAATTCACAAGTGGTGGTTGCGGGCTCGACGCTTGCTGTGGCCGCTATGTTCCGTCCGGCACGGACCCGAATCCAAGCCGAGGTCGACCGTCGGTTCAACCGGAGGAAATACGATGCTGAAGAAACGCTTGATTCTTTCAGTGCGAGGCTCCGCGACGAAGTCGACCTGAACACACTCACGCGGCTTTTCCTTCATGTTGTGCGCGAAACAATGGAGCCAACTGAGCTTAGCCTCTGGCTAAGGACCTCGGGGGAAACACCGGAGAGGTCGTCAGGGGCCAGGGACTAAGGGTAAGCAAGGGCCGCCTTCGGCCACGGCCGGGACATCAGTATCTTGTCCCTAGTGCCCCGTCGCGCAAGTAGCGCCTGCACCGAGAGCGTCTCGGCGCGCCGAGGGCAAGGCGCGAGGAGTCGAGCGTACCTGGAGGTACGTGAGCGACGAGAAACGCAGCCATCGGCGATGCAGGGGCGCTCGAATGCGTCGGTTATTTGCGCGACGAGGCACTAGTTGATCCCTTTGGTATCCACCGAGCTCCGGTCCCCGGCCAGATGTGTTTTCTGCCCTACACGAGGGCGTGCTTGGGCCCCGAACGTTCCCCCAAGCTTACGCGCGGATCCAGCGCTGCGTAGGTCAAGTCCACGATGAGATTGATCAGCACGACTATCCCCGAGATGACGATCACGATGCCCGACATGATTGGGAAGTCGTAGAAGTCCCTGGCCTGAAGTAGCAACGCGCCCAACCCCGGGATGCGGAAGATGGTTTCGATGATCACGCTGCCTCCGAGGAGGAGCCCGAAGTCGAGTCCGAACATGGTGACGACCGGGGTGAGGCCGCTGCGAAGCTGGTGTCGCAGTACCCCTTTCTGATCCAGGCCCTTGGCGTGGGCGGTCCTGATGTAGTCCTCGGAGCCGACCTCGAGCAGTTGGCTGCGAACCGTGCGGGCATAGATTGCGATCAGCGGAAAAGCGAGACATATCCAGGGCAGCCACATTGCAGCGAGCCATTCGAGTGGGTTTTGAGTCAGTGGGACGTAACGGTTACCCGCATAGATGCCGGTGACGCGGTAGAAGAACATGAGGCCCGCCAACGCAATGACGAAGGCAGGCACCGATAGAGCGGCAAGCGCCAGAACCTCGGGAAGGCGGTCCCCCCATCGACTCCTGTTGCGCGCCGAGGCAACGCCGATTGCAAGCCCTCCGAACAACCACAACAGGGAGGCTCCAAAAGCGATGGATGCCGAAGCCGGCAGCGCCTGCATGACGACGTCGCGCACCGGAGCGCCGAAGGCAAAGGAGAACCCGAGATCACCCCTGGCCAGGGCGGTGATGTAGTTGCGGTATTGAACGAGGACCGGCTTGTCCAGGCCGAGCTCTTATTCCACCGTCCGCATGTCTCCCTGAGACGCCTGACGCCCTGCGATGAGGACGGCGACAGGGCTAATCTCTCCCTCCTCGCGCTCGCCTCCACCTCCGGGAACCACGAAGTAGATGACGAACACTGCGGTTGCGACCAGGAACATGGTGACAACGCCCCATACCAGTCGTCTCGCCACATATCGGCCCAATCCAGCAGTCCTTTCCTCACGCGTTCTTCTGAGCTTTGGTGGTGAGTCTCGGGGCCTTGGTGAGCTTCACTACTACTGCAGTAGGAGATTCTATCTCACGTCGGGCGCCGGCTGTCTCGGGTGGAAGCAGGCATCGCCTGGAGGGGAACCCAAACTCCGAAACGGAGTCTATTGGCAGACGGGGCGGGAGTCGAACCCGCCCTGCGACCATCCGTCTGTCACTGCGGTGTGCTTACGTCTGGTTGCTGACTTCGCAACCGCTGTACTCGTCGACGCCAGAGTCGCCGGTGCAGGTGTCGGTGCCGTCCTGTCCGGAGAGCAGGTCCTGCGAGCCATCCAGGGCGTTGATCGTGTCGTTGCCGATCCCGCCGAAGATGCGGTCGGGCGAGACGTCGCCCGAGCCGGAGGTCGATCCGATGATGTCGTCGCCCGACAGCCCGTACAGGGTGTCAGATCCGGTGCCGCCGTTGAAGTCGTCGTTTCCGGGGCCGCCCTTGTAG
>Ga0136620_10000106_pt1 | contig 33650 bp, 34 predicted proteins | sample AntDrymUQ4162106_2_FD_104806 | JGI IMG/M metagenome (GOLD analysis project Ga0136620, IMG submission 104806) | Polar desert sand microbial communities from Dry Valleys, Antarctica - metaG UQ416 (21.06) | ecosystem: Environmental > Terrestrial > Soil > Desert | place: Antarctica: Dry Valley... | reverse complement strand
TCGTCACCGACGAGGAGCTCGCCGCGCTCGATGACCGAGACGCGCCGATCTACACGATCCTCGTGCCGCTGTTCCGCGAGGCGGAGGTGCTGCCGAACCTGCTTCAGCGTCGGGGTCGACTTCGAGCGCCAGATGGCCAACTACATCGCCGACCGCGATCCTGGCACGCAGGAGGTCCTGACCGACAACGCCCGCACCTACGCCGTGATCTCGCTCAGCGGCGAGCCGGCGGCGTTCTTCGATCGCGTCGACAAGGGCGACACCGAGTGGCAGCGCGTGCTAGCCGAGCCGGTGGACAAGCGTCGTGGTACCTAGGCGACTGAGCCCTGGAGCTGGTAGTGCTCGCGAAAGCCGGCCTCGCGCTGCTCGGTCAGCTCGGCGCCGGCCGCGACCTCGGGAGCGCTGCGCACGACCTCGCGCTCGTAGGGCACCCAGAGGTGCCCGGCGCCGGCGGTCGCATCCTCGAACGGGATCAGCGTGTGACGGTGGCGGCCGCCGAAGCGTCCCTCGCGCACCAGCAGCCAGCGAGGCTGGCCGTGTGCGTTGACGAGGATGTCCTCGAGCTTTCCGATCGAGCCCCCGTAAATGTCATCGACCCGAAAGCCCATCCAGCGTCGGGCTTCATCCGTCGGTCGTCTTGCACCTCGGAGCTCGGTCATATCGGGGCCGCAGCGGCGTCGATTTCGACGCGTCGTCGCGCACTGCGAGCGTACATGATGGCCTGCGGCCAGAACAGGCAACGGCGCCACCCCGGGGGTTTCGCCGGCGACGATCGTCGTGACCTCGTTCTGGAAGGACAACGACCCCAACGCCGCCCAGAACTACTGCCACATCACCGCCCAGGTGATCCTTCGCGGCTCGCCCTGATTTCCCGGGCCTAAGACTCTCCCAGCGGATCGTGGCCGGTGGACCGCCGGTCAGGCGCCGAGCGAGACCGCGGTGGTCTCGTCGTCGGGGCGCCCGGCCAGCTCAGCGGCTCGGCCGAGCCCCTCGACGATCCCGTAATGGCTGCACAGTTGGAGCTCCTCGCCGGCGGTCAGGGCACCCTCCGCCTCGACGCGAGGTGAGCGGCGGATCGAGTTGCGATCCCAGGGCACCCAGACGTGGCCGACGCCGGCCACGGCCTCGCGCGCCGGGACCACGCAATGGTGGCCAAAGCGGCCAACCCGAATCAGGATCCACTCCGGCAGGCCCGACTTCGCGTCGACGTAGGCGCCCTCCAGCTTGCCGACGCTGGTCCCCGAGATCTCGTCGAGGCGGGCGCCGACCCAGCCCTCGACGTCGGCGCGTGACGGCCGCTCGGAGCCTTCGGGCGGGCCCGATGTGACCTCGCCGGCCGTCTCGGTACCCGGATCGGCGGTCGCGGCCGGGGTTTCCTGGCTTTCAGCGTGATCGGCCATCGCCGCTCTTTCTACCACGCGGCCCAGGCCTGCGCGATATGACGGCCGTGGAAACGTGAACGGGCGCCATCCCGGCGCCCGTTCACCATCCTCGCTACTCCGAGCTTGGTGGAGCTATCAGCGAGGCGTCCTCGTGTTGACTCCGGCCGGGTCGGGCGTCCGTGCGCTGACCTCGTCGAAGTTGTAGAACGCGCCGGGAGTGGCGCCCTCCTTGCCGAACCCGAATCCGGCCTGCTGGAGCAGCGTCACCGCGGTCTCGATCTTCGTGAACTCGAATGCCATGAACGCCCGGTCATTGCCGAGCTGGCCCAGCGACTGCAGGGCAAGCGCCCTGTGCACGGCCTCGGCGCCCATGAACTCACCCGTGAAACGGGCGAACTTCTTCTCCTTGGCCTTCGCGAACGCCGTCGTGCCGATCAGATAGGCGTTGATGAAGATCTGATCGCCCGCGACGAGCGTGTTCAGCAGCCCCTCAGGGCTCGCGAACACCGAGTCGGGGACCCAGATCATCTTCGTCGCCGGCTTTGCGCCGAGCGACTTGGTCAGCACCTGGTAGTGGATCAGCTCCTCGCGAGCAGCCGCCTCGATGTTGCGCTTGGTGACATCGTCGAGCGTGACCCTCTCGTTTCCGACGGTGTTGACGATCGTCGCCAGGACCTCCGCGGTCGCGGCGATGTTGAGGATCGTCTTGGCGTCGTTCTTGGCCATCGCGTTCTCGGCCTGGCTGAGGCCGAGCAGGCCCATCCCGCCCAGCGCCGCCGCGGCGCCGCCAACGAACCGCCTGCGGGTGCTTGCGGACTCGCCGCCGTTTGTCTCGTCGATCGCCTCGTAGGCGATGTTCAACGCTTCGCTCATCCTGCCTCCTGTTCGGCCGCGCGCATGGTGCGTGCGGCGTCGTGATTACCCCTGTAGACGCCATTACGCACTGGATGAGATTTGGATCACTCGGCGGTCGTCGTCTCGCGCAACACCTCTCGCGCCGCGGTCGCGGGGTCGATCTCGCGTCGGACGACGCGCTCGAGCAGCTCGGCCACCTCGGGATCGCCGGCGGCACGCGCGTCGAGCTCGCGCCGCAGCCGCGCCGCAGCCAGCCCCAGGACCTCGTTGCGAAGGTTCCGTGCGCGCCGCCGCTCGAGCGTGCCCTCCTGCTCGATGTGAACGCGGTGCTCCGCGATCTTCTCGGCGAGCTCGGCCACGCCCTCCCCCCGTGCCGCCTCGGTGCGCACCACGGGCACCTTCCACGTGCCTCGCGGACCGAGCGACAGCACCGTTTGGACCTCACGAACCATCGTGTCCGTGAGCGGGTGGTCGGCCTTGTTGATGACGATCACGTCGGGGATCTCCATCACCCCCGCCTTGAGCGCCTGGATCGAGTCCCCCGATCCGGGCATCAGGGCGAGGACGATCGTATCGGCGTGGTCGACGACGTCGATCTCGGCCTGGCCGACCCCCACGGTCTCGAGCAGGATGTCGTCCTTGCCCGCCGCGTCCATCAGCAGCGCCGCCTGCAGCGCCGCCTCGGCGAGTCCTCCGAGCGAGCCCCGGGTCGCCATCGAGCGGATAAAGACCTCGGGATCGAGAAAGTGCTCGGAGAGCCGGATGCGGTCGCCGAGCAGAGCACCACGCGTGAACGGGCTCGAGGGGTCGATCGACAGGACCCCGACCTTGCGACCGGCCTGACGCAGATCAGTGGTCAACGCGCCGCAGAGGGTGGACTTGCCCACCCCCGGCGGCCCGGTCACTCCGATGATCCGAGCCTTGCCCGTTCGGGGAAACAGCTCGCGCACGAGCTCCGAGCCCGCGCGCTCGCCGTTTTCGACCAGGGTGATCGCGCGCGCCAGCGCGCGCTTGTCGCCCGCGACGAGGCGCTCGGCGAGGTTGTCGAGGTCACTCACGGCGGCGATGATCGCATTAGATGATCGATTTCGAATCCGCGGCGGTTCGGGATCGGCCATCTAAGGCCAGGCCTATGATCCGCGCGTGAGCGCCATGCCGACGTCGGGCCCGGTCCGGGCGTTGCGCTTCGCCGCCGCAAACGGCATGCTGTCGCTCGCCTACGGACGCCTGCTGATCCGCTACGCGATGCGCCGGCTCCTGACGCTCGCGGGGTGGCGCTGGAGCACCGACGGGTTCCTGTTCCTGGGCAGGGGGCTGCAGATCCAGATCGCGAAGCGGGCCCGGGTCGACTTCGGTCGCCTCGTCTGGGTCGGGGACGGGACCAAGATCCGCTGCCACGAGGGCGAGGTCGTGATCGGGGCGAAGACGGTCCTGGGCCAGGAGTGCACGATCTCGGCCTACAAGTCGGTGCGGATCGGCGAACAGTGCGTGGTCGCGGACCGCGCGATGTTCATCGACTTCGATCACGGCGTCGTCGAAGTCGACCGCCCGATCCGCAAGCAGGGCATCTACAAGCGCGACGTCGTCGTGGGGTCGAATTGCTGGATCGGCTACGGAGCGTGCATCCTTCGCGGTGTGACGATCGGAGACAACGCGATCGTCGGCACGAACTCCGTAGTCACGCGCGACGTGCCGGCCAACGCCGTCGTGGGCGGGGTCCCCGCAAAGGTGATCAGGATGCGCGAGACGCCGGCGACGTTGCGCTGGCCGCAGCCCGTGGAACCCGGGCCCGAACCTACGTAGACCTCAACCGGCCTCGCCGGCCTCGCCCTCGCGCGAGTCCTCGTCATCCGTGGAGTGAACGTGATCGGCCTCGCCGTGCGTCGCCGGGTCGAGCTCGGCCTCGGGCTGGCCCGCGTCGCGCAGCGGGTTCGCCTGCCCGTCACCGTGCGTCGCGTTCTCCTCGAGATCGGCCTCGGCCTGCTCGAATCCCTCGGCCACCCCTCCGCCGCCCTCCGCCACGGGGCGCTCTGACTCCTCGAGGTCCTCGTTGCCGCTGCGTCCGCCGATCGCCCCCGCCTCCGCGGCAGCGGCATCCGCCTCGCGCTGGGCGACGTCGTCGGCCGAGCGGCCGGAATCAGGTTCTTGCTCTTGCATCATCGCTCCTCTTCGGCTTTCCAGATAAAACGAACGGCGGCGCCCGTACTTAGCCGGGCGGCCGATGAAACTCAGGCTCTGACTCTGGTCCCTGCGGGGATCAGGTCTTGCGCTCGAGATCCGCTACCTCGTCGGCCTTCTGGTCGGCGCGGTCCTCGGCGTTGTCGAGCTGGTCCTTCTTCTCGCCCTTCTCCTCCTCGGCGGAGCCCTGACGCTTCAGGTCGCTGTCGCCGGTCAGGTCGCCGGCGGCCTTCTTCGCCCTGCCGGTTGCCTTGTCGATCAAACTCATCTGAATTCCTCCTTTGGGGGGACGAAGTACGCATACCCACGCCGCCGCTCGGGCTAAACGGATTGTGCGTGAAAGTGACTCGTACCCCGCGGCCAACGGGGAAAACGCCAAACTCACAAATGGCGAAAGCGCGGCCGATTTTTCGGCGAGCGGTCAATTCGCCCCCGCTACATTTCAGGCTGAGAGCTCTGGACCCCCGTGGCAACCGTTCCCGAAACCCGTACCGCGCCACACGCCTCGGGGCACGGCGGGGTTGGCCTTCCCGCACCGAGGGGGCCACTCAGCGAAGAGCTGATCGAGGCGCTCGCGGATGAGAGGCCTCACGACTTCGCCGGGCTCGTCGATCCCCCGGCCGACCCGCTCGCCGACGACGACCTGCAGCTCGCGCTCTACCTCTGCTACGAGCTCCACTACCGCGGCCTACCGCAAGTCGATGCCGGCTGGGAGTGGGATCCCGGCCTGCTCGGCTTTCGCGCCTCACTCGAGGGCGCGATGCTCGATTGCCTGTGCGACGCGATCGGCGGGCCCGTCGCCCCGGTCGATCGCGACGCGGTGGGAAGGCAGATCTTCGAGCTGGTCGAGGACGACGACGCGCCATCGCTCTCCGGCTACGTCGAGACGACCGCCACCCTCGACGAGGTTTGCGAGTTCGTCATCCACCGCTCCGCCTATCAGCTCAAGGAGGCCGATCCGCACTCGTGGGCGATTCCACGACTGTCGGGTGCCGCAAAGGCGGCGCTGGTCGAGGTCCAGGCCGACGAATACGGGGGCGGCGATCCCGAGCGGGTGCACGCGACCCTGTTCGCCCACACGATGGATGCCCTCGGACTTGACTCCACCTACGGTGCCTACCTCGACCGGATCCCCGGGACGACCCTCGCGACGGTCAACCTGATGTCCCTATTCGGGCTTCACCGTCGCTGGCGCGGGGCGATCGTCGGACACCTCGCCGGATTCGAGGTCAGCTCGCCGCGACCGAACGCTCGCTACGCAAAGGGCCTACGGCGCCTCGGCTTTGACGGCCCGGCCACGGAGTTCTTCGACGAGCACGTCGAGGCCGACTCGGTGCACGAGAACATCGCCGCCTACGACCTCGCCGGTGGACTCGCGACGGCCGAGCCCGAGCTCGCCGGCGACATCGTCTTCGGCGTTCGGGCGTTGCTGCACTGCGAGGCACGGTTCGCCGATCAGCTGCTTTCCGCCTGGGAGCAGGGGCTCAGCTCGCTGCTCGGTGCAGCGCCCGCGACCGGACATTGACCCCGTCGGGCATTTCGCTGAGCTACGTCCTGCCCCTTCGGGCGCGGCCCGGCGACGACATCGACGAGCTGGCCTCCTACCTCGCCGAGCTGGCGGATCTTGCCGAGGTGATCGTCGTGGACAGCTCGCCGGCGCCGGCGTTCGAGCGCCTCGGGGCGGCGCTCGATCCACGCGTGCGCCAGCTCGAGCCCGATGCCGACCTCGATTTCAGGATGGGGAAGGTCAACGGCGTGATCACGGGGGTCCGCCATGCAAGACACGACGTCGTCGTGATCGCGGACGACGACGTGCGCTACGACTCCGACGCCCTGCGGGCCGTCGCGGCGCGGCTGCGATCGGCTCATCTCGTCGCCCCGCAGAACTACTTCGCTCCGCTGCCGTGGCACGCCGCATGGGACACGGGGCGCACGCTGCTCAACCGGGTGCTCACCGGCGATCGCTGGTTCGCGGCCGGCGACTTTCCGGGTACCGTCGCCGTTCGCAAGGGGTTCTTCCTCGAGATCGACGCCTACGACGGCGACGTCATCTTCGAGAACCTGGAGCTGATGCGCACCGTGCGCGCGGCGGGCGGGACCGTGGACGTCGCTCTGGGCCTCTACGTGCGCCGGCTGCCTCCGCGGGCGCGCCAATTTGCATCCCAGCGCGTTCGGCAGGCCTACGACGACTTCGCGATCCCGGCGCGGCTGGCCGCCTTCCTTTCGATCTTGCCCGCCGTATCGGCGCTCGCCGTCAGCGGCCGCGGCCGCGCGATCATCGCCGCGGCCACCGCGACGGTCGCGGTCGCCGAGCTCGGCCGGCGCCGTGCGGGGGGCTCTGAGGTCTATCCGCTGCGCGGCTCGCTGCTGGCCCCGGCCTGGGTCAGCGAGCGCGCGATCTGCGCCTGGCTGGCGGTCGGACAGCGGCTGCTGCGCGGCGGGACCGCCTACCGCGGCGGCGTGATCAAGCGCACCGCGACGCCGGCTGCGGTGCTCGAGCGCCGCTACCGGGGATCAGGGCCGCTCGGCGCCTCGAACCGAACGGCCTTGTGAGCGCCGTCGCAGAACGGCTTGATGCGCGATCGCCCGCAGCGACACAGCGCGACCGTCTTGCGACGGGCATCGATCACGCGGCCGTCCTGGTCGGTGATCTCGAAGTCACCGCGAACCAGATAGGGGCCGTTCTCGTATGGCGTCACGCGCGCTGAGCTCATTGATCTGACTCTACCCGCGCCCGTCCCGATAGTTTGCGTGCGCCGAGGCTCGGGTAGCCGGAGCGGTTCGAAACGCCAGACCATCGATTGCCAACGGAGAGGAAGATATGCCGGACGTAAATGAACGCGACGCAAAGCTGATCCAGTACCTCAACGAGGCCTTGGGCAAGGAAAAGGAGCTCGAGACGGCGCTGCAGGCGCACATCGGGATGACGACGACGCGCCCGCCGTACAAGAAGCGCCTCCAGCAGCACCTCAAGGAGACGAAGTCCCACGCACGCGAGGTCGAGCGCCGAATCAAGAAGCTCGGCGGCGGGCCCAGCACCGTCGGAACGGTCGCCGGCAAGGCGATTGCCGCCGCCAAGGGGCCGATGCATGCCCTGCGCGGCACCGGCGACGAGGAGAAGCTGCTCAAGAACGCCAAGACCGAGTACTCCGAAGAGCACGAGGAGATCGCGACCTACGCGGCGATCGAGGCGTTCGCCGACAGCGTCGGCGACAAGGAGACCGCGAAGCTCGCGCGCTCGATCAGGCGCGACGAGGAGCGCATGGCCGGCTACCTCGAGCGCCTGATTCCGCAGCTGACCAAGGCCGTCGTCCGCGCCGAGGTCCCGTCCGACCAGCGCTCGACGGGCCGCCGCTCTGCGCGGCGCTCGAGCTCCAAGCGCAGCTCGAGCACTTCTGCGAGCCGCAAGGCCTCGTCGACCCGCAAGGCACCGTCACGGCGCAAGGCGTCGTCGACCCGCAAGGCCTCGTCGACCCGCAAGGCACCGTCACGGCGCAAGGCGTCGTCGACCCGCAAGGCCTCGTCGACCCGCAAGGCCTCGTCGACCCGCAAGGCGTCATCGAGCAGCAAGGCCTCGTCGCGGTCACGCAGCGGCTCGAGGACCCGCAGCGGCACGGGATCGCGCAGCGCCTCGCGCTCGCGCAGCGGCTCGAGGACGCGCTCGCGCTAGATCCCGGTATCAGGTAGCCGCATGTCGGGCGGCTACCGAGCGATCTCAGGCGTCTACGACGAGGCCTTCGAGGAGTCCGGCACAGTCCGGGCCCACCCCGAAGGCCTCGTCGAGTCGCTGCTGGGTGGGATGATCGAGACGTAAGTGCTCCCCGCCGTGGACTTCCTGATAGTCGCCGCCCAGCAGCTGACGACCGCACTCGGGGAGCCGACGCAGAACGACCTGCTCGCCGCTCGCGAGATGCAGGCGATGTCGTTCATCTTCCACATCCCGCTGGTCTGCTTCGGGATCGCGTTTCCCGCCGTCGTCGTCTTCACCGAGGGGCTGTGGCTTCGCACCGGCGACCCCGTCTACAAGGCTCTGGCCAAGCGCTGGTCGAAGGTCATGCTCGTCCTGTTCGCGGTCGGCGTCGTCACGGGGACGATCCTGTCGTTCGAGCTCGGGCTGCTGTGGCCGAACTTCATGGCCACCTTCGGGGACGTCTTCGGCCTCGCCTTCGGGCTCGAGGGTTTCTCGTTCTTTCTCGAGGCGATCTTCATCGCGATCTACGTCTACGGCTGGGATCGCATCCCACGGCGCGCCCACCTGCTCGCCGGCGTCGCGGTCGTGATCACCGGCGTGACGGGGTCGATGATGGTGATCGCGGTCAACGGCTGGATGAACCAGCCGGTCGGCTTCGACATCGTCGGCGGCGAGGTCGCCAACATCGCGCCCTGGGCGGCGCTGTTCAACGACCAGCTGTGGTTCGAGCTCACCCACATGTACCTCGCCGGCTATCTCGTCGTCGGCTTCGTGGTCGCGGGCGTCTACGCGCGCGCCTGGCTGCGCGGCGAGCGCGGACGCTACGTCCGCGCCGGGATGATCATCCCGCTGGCGTTCGCGACGCTGGCGGCGCCGGTGCAGCTCGTCGTCGGCGACTGGGCGGCGCGCACGGTCGCCGAGGACCAACCGGTCAAGCTCGCCGCCTTCGAGGGCCTCCAGGAGACCGAGCGCGACGCGCCGTTTCACATCGGCGGGATCTACGAGGACGGCGAGGTCAAGTACGGGATCGAGATCCCCGAGCTGCTCTCGATCCTCGCCGACCACGACCCCAACGGCGAGGTCGAGGGGCTCGAGACCGTGCCCGCCGATGACCGGCCCCCGATAAACGTCGTGCGGCTGTCGTTTCAGGCGATGGTCTTCATCGGCACCGGCCTCGCGGCGCTCGCGGCGCTGTTCTTGTTGACGTGGTGGCGCCGCCGCGCCCTGCCGCGCTCGAGGTGGTTCTACCGCGCCGTCGTTGCCGCCGGGCCGTTGGCGCTGGTCGCGCTGATCTGCGGTTGGATCACGACCGAGGTCGGGCGCCAGCCCTGGATCGTCTACGAGCTGATGCGAACCGAGGACGCCGTCACCGACGCCGGCGGCCTTTGGATCGCCTTCGGTCTCACGGCGGCGGTCTACCTGTCGCTGACGGCGGCCGTGATCTGGCTGCTGCGCCGGCTCGCCAGACAGCCACTCGAGGCCGAGCTCGAAGCCGACGTCGCCGAGGGTCGGAGCTGATGCTGCCCGAGCTCTGCCTCGCGCTGATCATCGCCGGCCTGACCGCCTACGCCCTGCTGGGAGGGGCCGACTTCGGCGCCGGGTTCTGGGACCTCACCGCCGGCGGCGCAAGTCGCGGGGGCCGTGTGCGGGGAATGGTGCAGCGGTCCATGACCCCGGTCTGGGAGGCCAACCACGTCTGGTTGATCTTCGTGCTGGTGATCTTCTGGACGGCTTTTCCGGTCGCCTTCGGGTCGGTGATGTCGACGCTGTACGTACCGCTGCTGATCGCCGTCGCCGGGATCATCTTCCGTGGCACCGCCTTTGCGCTGCGCGGTGAGGCGGCGACGATCAACGAGGCCAGGTTTCTCGGAGCGCTGTTTGCGCTGTCGTCCGTGCTCGTCCCCTTCTGTCTCGGCGCCTGCCTCGGCGCGATCGCCTCGGGGCGCGTCCCGGTGGGCAACGCGGCCGGCGACGCGTTTGCTTCCTGGCTCAACCCGACCGCGATCACGACCGGTGTCCTCGCGGTGCTGACCGGCGCCTATCTTGCCGCCGTCTACATGGCGGTGGATTCGGCGCGCGGCGACCTCGAGGACATGCGGCGCGCCTTTCGGGCCCGCGCCCTGATCGCGGGAATCGCGGCCGGCGGCGTCGCGATCGGCGCGCTGATCGTGCTGCGCTCCGACGCGCGAGAGCTCTATGACGGGCTGACCTCGGGCGGCGGACTCGTCTGCGTCATCGTCTCGGCGGTCGCGGGATTCTGCACCCTGGGACTGATCTGGCGCCACAGCTTCGTCGCCGCTCGAGCCGCTGCCGTGGTGGCGGTGGCGGCGATCACGATCGGCTGGGCGTTCGCGCAGTCACCCGACCTGCTGCCCGGTGAGCTGACCCTCGAGGGGGCCGCAGCTCCCGACGCGACGCTCGTTGCACTTCTGGTGAGCGTCGCTGTCGGCCTCGTGGTCCTCATTCCGTCGCTGTACTGGCTCTACTCGCTGACGCTGAGCGGACGCCTCGACCAGGGCTACGAGCCGCTCGACCAGCGCTATCGCCCCCTCGACGCCGGCAGCGACGAGGTGAGCGGTTGAAGCTGCTGAGCTCGAGATGGACCCTGCTCGCCCTGCTGGTTGCGGGGCTCGCCCTGATGCTGCCGTTCGAGTACACGGCCACCCGCGCAGCCGGGATCGCATGCCTGTTCGGCTTCATTGTCCTCGGCGTCCATCTGATCGCCGAGCCCGGATTTCTCGCCGCTGACGAGGACTCAAACGACGCCTGACCGAGGCCTCTCGGCAACGACGGCAAAGGGCGCTCCCCTCGCCGCAGTGGGGCTTACCCGTTGCGCCGCACCCTGACTCGTGCCCGGTCCTTCTCGAAGCCGAGCTTCGTCGCCTTCAGCTTGTAACGGCCCGGCTTGTCGAAGCCGCGGCAGATCCGCGTCTTGCCCTTCTCGTTGGTGCGCTTGCGCTTGGCGCCGAATCTCACCTTGGCGCGCGCGACTCGCGTGCCGCCGGTCGTCTTCACCGTGACCCGGAAGCAGGTGCGCTGCCCGGCGCGCGCACGGCGCGGGCGCACCTTGAGCTTGAGCTTCGGCCGCGGCGCTCCCGCGACCAGGCAGTCGGGGCCGTCCACCGACCCCTCTCCAGCGGGCTTTACGAGCAGCGAGACGCTCGTGCTCTGGGGGCAGGCGGCGACGCGCAGCAGATCGGCGCCGGGAGCCGACGCGATCCCGCCCCCGTCCACGTCGACCGCGTAGCCATCGGGGTAGTGGCGCCGCGGCACGAAGACCTCGCTCTGCGGCGTCGACGCGGGCACGGTGGGCGCCGCGGCGGGCGCCGGCCCGGCGGCGGGGGCGAAGCTCTGGCCACCGGGGCCAACCGTGGCGAAGCGGAGCTCGAAGCGCCGTCTCGCCTCCTCGAAGCCGTAACGCTCCGGAGTCCCGGCCACGAGCTGGGGGTAGGGACGTACCAGTACGTCGAGCTTGGCGTCCTTGACATTTGCCCCCGTCGGCGGCTGGGACGGGTCGATCACGACGGCCTGGACGCCGGGTCCCTGGGTGGTCGGGTCGTCGCAAGCGCAGTAATGCCAGTACTGCCACGAGACCATGTGACTCTCGGCGCCCTCGACGTTTCGGCGCAGGACATCGAGGTCGTCGGTGGCGCCGAACTCGCTCAGCAGCAGGGCGTCTCCGGTCTCGGCCGCCTGCTTGTCGGCATTGGAGAAGACGAGCTCGTCGGCGGTCTCGCAGGGGGTCGGGGGCAGGCCCGGGATCGCGAACGCTCCGGCGATGCAGTAGACGTGAAACGAGAAGCCGGTCTGCGGGTCACCGGTCGCCGGGATGGCCGAGTCGGCGCCGAAGTTGAAGATCACGTGCGGCTCGTACCAGATCAGCTTTTGGGGCTCGACCTCGCGGATCGCCGCGATCATGCGCGCGTAGGCGGGCGCCATCGTCGCCACATCGAAAGCCGGGCAGCCGGCGGGGTTGGCGCAGCTCGGCCACACTGAACCCGGCCACGGCTCGTTGAGCAGGTCGTAGCCGATCGTGGTCTCGCGCCCCGCGAAGCGCTCCGCGACGCGGCGAAAGGCAGCCGCGTAGCGGTCCTGAAGCCCCACCCCGCCAGGGCCGGCGCGGTTGGCCCAGAAGTTGTTGAAGGCTTGGTTGAGCCCCGGGCTGCTCACGTAGCTGGCCGGAAAGCCGCTCAACGGCTCGGCCGGTGCGCCGTCGTCGATCGTCGCCCAGTCGGGCCATCCCTCGCCGCCGAAGCGCTCGTTGTACAGATCCTGGTGAAAGTCGAGCTGGCTGAAGATCCCGTGACGCGCCAGGATCTCCTCGGTGGCCGCGATCTGGTCGAGATAGCCCTCGTCGTAGACGCCGGGCTGCGGCTCGACGCCGGCGTAGATCAGTCCCAGGCGGACGGTGTTGAAACCCTGCGCGGCGAGAAACTCGGCGTCGTCGACGCCGAAGCCCGTCGCCGCCGGGTGGTACGGCGGGCGCTTGGAGACCATGTTGACGCCGTGCAGGATCACCACCCGTCCGCTCGAGTCGGTGATCCAGCGACCTTCGTGACCGAGCGGGACGGAGGGCCCGGCCGACGCCGTCGAGGAGGCCAGGACAAGAGATAGGACGAGCACGACCCCGAAGCACGGGCGCCCGACGATGCCGCTACTCACCCTCCTCGGTACCTCTCCCCGGGGCACGCGCCCAGTATCTCACTCGGGCGCGTCTCGATTCCGTGCCGCGCTACGGGACGGGCAGGCCCGCCAGCTCGTCGTAGACGTCTGCGGTCTGCTCGGCGACGTCGAGCCAGTCGAAGCGCCGCACGTGCTCGTAGGCCTCCTCGACGAGACGATGCCCGAGCTCGTCGTCGGCGAGCACGCGCTCGGCGACGGCGGCGAGCGACTCGGGGTCGCGAGAGCGGAAGCGCAGCCCGGCCTCGTCGTGAGGCACGACCTCGCGCAGACCACCGGTGTCGGCGACGATGCAGGGACACCCCGAGGCCATCGCCTCGAGCGCGACGAGCCCGAACGGCTCGTAGATCGAGGGGACGACGCAGAGGTCGGCGATCGGGTAGAGCGAGTGCAGAACGTCGTCGCCGATCCAGCCGAGGAAGGTGCCGTGCTCGAGCAGCCCGAGGTCGGCCGCCTGGCGTTTCAGCTCCTGCTCGTGGGTACCGGATCCGGCAACCAGAAAGCGCGTGCCCGGGACGCGCTCGACGAGCCGTGGCATCGCCTCGAGCGCGATCTGAAAGCCCTTCTCGTAGACGAGCCTGCCGATCAGCAGCACGAGCTTCTCCTCGGGAGCTGCGAACTCCGCCCGCAGGCGCTCGAGCTCGGCGTCGTCGGAGGGCTGCAGGTCCTCGGGGTCGATCCCGTTGGGGATCACCGCGACGCGCTTTTCCTCGACGCCGAAGATGTCGGCGATCTGCTCGCGCATGTAATACGAGCAGGCGATCACGCGGTCGGCGCGGTTGGTGATCCAGCGCTCGACACCGTGGATGTAGGACTGCGGGTGCTTGTCGACCCAGCCCTGGTGTCGACCATGCTCAGTGGCGTGGATCGTCGTCACCAACGGAGACCCGAATCGCCGCGCGAGATGGTCGCAGGCGTTGGCGACAAGCCAGTCGTGGCCGTGGACGAGGTCGAAGTCGAAGCGGTCGCCGAGCTCGACGCCGGCCGCCAGCATGTCGGAGTTCATGCGCTCGACCCAGGTGACGAACTCGCCGAGGTCGCGTGGACGACGCGGCTCGCGAACGCGGTGGATCGCGACGCCGGCGGTCGTCTCCTCAGCCGGCGACTCCTCCCCCCCGCGCGTCAATACGTGCACCTCATGGCCGAGCTCGGCGAGCGCCTCGGAGAGCTTGCGCACGTGGCGCGCCAGCCCGCCCTCGATCAGCGGCGGGTACTCCCAGGAGAGGATCAGGACGCGTGTCATCGGGGGTTGTGCGAGGCGGCGGGTAGTTTGGGCCGGCTAGGGCTCGAGCAGCGGCGCGAGGCTGAGATCTGGCGCCAGGCTGCGCATCTGCGGATCGGGGGCCTGGCGGGAGTCTATGACCTCGAGCATCGCCTCGGCGTGATCGACCGCACGCCTGAAGGGGTAGTCGCCCGCCTGGCGCTCCGAGTCCAGGAACGCCCAGTCACTCGACTGGACGGCGAGCAGCTCGCGCGCTGCGCGTTGGGCGGCGGGAGCGGCCAACCGGCCGCGCCCGAGCTCACTCACCAAGCGCAGCTCGAGCCGCCGCGACGCCCACGCGAGGTCGGAGACCGCGGGCGAGTCCCAGGTGCGCAGATCCTTTCCCTTCCCCCAGCTCGACTCGCGAAGCGGCCGCCGCTCGGCCTCATGGCGAGACTGCGCCTCCGAGAGCGTCACGAGCCTCACCCCGCGCGCCGGGGCCGCTTCGATGAGCGCCCGAAGCCAGTCTGCGCCCTCGCTCCACCACGCTCCGAGAAGCTCGGTGTCGATCGCGAAGGTCACGAGGCCGGGCTTCGATCGCTCGCCTCGAAAAGCCTCGAGCCGCGCGGCGACGGCGTCGACGAACTCGGCGGCGTGGCGAGTTGCGCGCGCGAGCCCCGCGGCGTGCTCATAGGGCTCGCCGCCGATCGACCACAGACGGATGCCGTTTTCGGATTGGCGGTGGTACTCGAGGTAATCGGCGTCGGCCGGATAGCCGCCGCCCGACCACACCAAGGAGACGGTCTCCCAGTCGATAGGAAAGGCAGTCGGCCCAGCGGGCGCTCGAATCGGCGCGAGCGCGGCCGGACCCGGCTCGTGGGTACTTTGGTCGACGCAGAAGTGGTCGAGTCCACGCTCGGCGAGGAGGCGATCGAGGCCGGGCCCGTAGGCGCACTCCGGCAGCCAGAAGCCCTCCGCCGGCCCGAAGCGCCGCTTGTGCGAGCGCAGCCCGGCGTCGATCTGCAGCCGGCGTCCCGGCTCGGTCGCGACCAGCGGCAGCACGGCGTGGGTCGCGGCCGATGCCATGATCTCGACTCGGTTCTCGTCGTGGGCAGCTCGAAAGGCGTCGAGCGGACGCTCGCCGAGCTCGGTGAGGCGGTCGAGCGCCTTGCCGTAGCGCTCGACCTCGGCCTCGGCGGCGGGCCGCAGCTCGGCCGCCGCTCGCGACGCGTCGCGCTGTGCAGCCTCGAGGCGGTGCTCGGCCAGGAAGCTGCGCATGCGCCCCGGGACCCCCGGAGCCTCGAGCTGGTCGGCGAGCACTGGCGTCACGGTCAGCGTCATGTCGCGCGCGACGTCGAGCACAGGCAGATGCGAACGCGCCACGGCGTCGAAAAGCCATTCCTCCCCGAATGGATACGTCCCGAAGCCCTCGACGTAGGGCATGTGGCTGTGAAGAACTACAGCTAAATCGCCCACCGCCTCCTCCGCGAGGGAGCCGGAGGCGACCGGTAAGCCGCCGCAGGCGGCTGCGGGGGCGATGGGGTCCGCGGGCTCGCCCAAACCCGGGGGCGGGTCAGGCATGACAGACGGCTACGAAGTCCAGCGCCTCCTCAAGCCTGACTTCGCGCAGCGCGAAGTCGCGCGTCGAGATCGCGGGCACGAAGCGGTCGTAGAACGGCTTCGTGATTCGCAGCGCGCTGTGGGCGCGGTCCCAGCCGAGCGCGATAGCCCGCTCGTGGACTCGCAACCGCCGGGCGTGAAAGACGCCGAGGATCTCGACGCGCGAGAAGTGCGGCTCGAGCAGCGCCCGGTACTCGCCGAGCGTGTACTCGCGCAGGTGCCACGGGTTGTCGGACTTCTCGGCCCCCGGTGGCGCCAGCTTCAGACGGTTGGGCGTCGATATGTAGGCGAGCGGCGCGTAGGAGGCGATGTGCTCACACAGGCGGCCTGGCTCGTGGATGTGCTCGATCGTCTGCAAGAACACCACGGCGTCGCATGGACCTGCGAAGTCCTCGACCAGCGCGCGCTCGAAGCGCAGGTTGGGGCGCTGGTAGCGCAGCCGGGCGTGCTCGTGGGCCTCCGGGTTGGCGTCCACGCCGACGACGTCGGCAGCGCGCTGGGCGAGCACGTTCGCGCCATAGCCCTCCCCGCAAGCGAGGTCGGCGACGCGCAGGCGATCGCAGCGTTCGGCGATCCATTCGTAGACGGCGAGGTGGCGCCGAAACCAGTAGTTCTCCTCGGGGACGTCGGGCAGAGTGCGCTCGCCCGTCAGCGCCAACGGCGACACGCCCGAGGGCTGATTGTCCTGCACGTAGTGCACGGCGCGGACACTAGTGGCCGCTCAGCGATCCCGAATCGGATCACTACAGTCTCGCGGCGTGCCGACGTCCGAGAAGGCCACAGCCGAGCGGATCCGCGACGCCAACGTCCGCTACCACGACTCGGCCGCGGCGAGCTACGACGCCAAGTGGGGAATCGACCTCGGCCCCAGCGGCCAGGAGCAGGTGCGCGCCAAGCTTGACAAGGCGCTCGGGGCCCGGCCCGCCCAGCCCTTCGAACACGGCCTCGAGATCGGCGCCGGCACGGGCTACTTCTGCCTCAACCTGCTGCAGCTCGGACTCGTGGAGCGCGCTACCGCGACCGACATCTCCGCGGGCATGCTCGAAACGCTCAGCAGCTCGGCCGAGGACCTCGGGCTCAACGTCGAGACGCGGGCGACCGACGCCGAGGAGCTGCCGTTCGACGACGCGAGCTTCGACCTCGTCTTCGGCCACGCCGTGCTGCACCACATCCCGGACCTCGAGCGCGCGTTCGCGGAGTTCGCGCGGGTGCTGCGGCCCGGGGGAACGCTGGCCTTCTGCGGCGAGCCGTCGCGCTACGGCGACGTCATCGCCGCCGCCCCGAAGCGTGGGGCTCAGATCGTCGCGCCGCTGTGGCGCCGCGCGGTCGGCGCGCCGGAACGTCCGTCCCAGGCCCGCGACGGCCGCTACGGCGACGCGCTCGAGTGGGAGGTCGACGTGCACTCTTTCGCGCCCGGCGAGCTCGACGAGATGCTCGGCGGCGCCGGCTTCGAGGACGTCCGAATCCGTGGCGAGGAGCTGCTGTCGAGCCTCTACGGGTGGTGGCTGCGCTCGCTCGAGTCGACCGCCGACCCCGAGCGCGTTCCGTGGCGCTGGCAGAGCTTCGCCTTCCGCAGCTACCTTGCGCTGCAGCGCCTCGACACCTCCGTGCTCGAGCCGCGGCTGCCTCCGGAGCTGTTCTACAACCTCGTCCTCTCGGCACGCAAGCCGAGCTTGCGGGACGGCGCCTAACCGAACGTGAAGGCGTAGCCGGCGATGCCCGGCTCGGGCTCGATCGTCAGCGTGTGGCGCTCCGCCTTCGGCAGGTCGACGAGCCGGTAGAGGCGGTGCTCATCGATCGTCGCTACGCCGTCTGTGACGTCCTCTCCCGCAAGTTCGTCGGGGATCGGCTTGCCATCGAGCAGCACGCGCAGCTCACGCGGCTCGCCTGGCGAGCCGAGCACGAGGAAGACCTTGGAGGCCCCGAAGTGGCCGTCGAGCGCGGCGCCGGACTCGGCCGTGGCCACTTCGGGTGAGACGTCCCAGCGCCCGCGGAAGGCAAAGCCATTCGGGGGCAGCGCCGCGGGGGCCGAGGCACCGCCGAAGTCCTGGCTTCCCGGCTTGATCGCCCCATTTACGTAGCCGTCAGCGCGCAAAGAGCCGAGGTAGGTCTCGGGCGTCGTGACGCCGGGGTCGGCGCGCTCGGCGCTCGCCTGCGCGCCCGATCCGAGCTCCTCGTCGCCGGCCTCGGCGAGCAGCGTGCGGATCGCCTCCTCGGTGGTCTCGTACTCGCCCTCGCCGAAGTGGGCGTAGCGGACGTTGCCGTCGGTGTCGATCAGGTACTTGGAGGGCCAGTACTGGTTGCCGAAGGCAGTCCAGGTGCCGAGCTCGTTGTCCTGCACGACGGGGTACTCGATCCCGTTGTCCTCAATCGCCGCGGCGACATTGCCCGCGTCCTTTTCGAACGGGAACTCAGGCGAGTGGACGCCGACGATCGTCAGCCCGTCGTCGCGGTACTCCTCGTCCCAGGACGTCAGGTACGGGAGCGTGCGGATGCAGTTGATGCAGGTGTAGGTCCAGAAGTCGATCAGGACGACCTGGCCGTCGTCGGTCAGCTTCTCGATCGACAGCGCCTCGCCGCCGTCGGTGTTGAACCACGCCTGGGTGAGCAGGAAGTCGGGCGCCTGGCCAAGGACCGGCAGGGCGAGGTTCTGCGCCAGCTCTTCGGCGCCGCCCTCGCTCGCGCCGTGGCCGCCGCGCACGGCCGCGAGGTCTTCCGTGACGGCCGAGCTCTCCTCGAGCCCCCCTGTCGGGTTGACCAGCGCGGCGGGCAGGTCGTCGGCAATCGCCGTCTGGAACCTGATGTCGAGCTCGGCGACCATCAGCGCGGCCGTCGCGACCATGACGGCCCCGAGCGCGACCTGGATCCGTCCGCGGTAGCCCGACAGGCGGTCGGCGACGCGCCTGCCGCCGAGCACGAGCATGTAGAGCACCAGCGCCGACCCGAGGCCATAGGCGAGCGCGACCGCGAGCCGCCCGACGGTGAAGTCCTGGGCCGCCGAGACGGTGATCACGCCGGCGAGGATCGGCCCGGCGCACGGCGCGTAGACGAAGCCGAGGCTCCCGCCGAGAAGGAAGCCGGACCAGAATCCGTCGCCGCGCCGCATCGCCGGGGCGCCGGCGAAGCGGGAGATCCAGGCCTCGACGCGGGCCGAGACCGGCGGCAGCAGGAGGATGAGGCCGAAGACGAGCAGGGCCCCGATGGCGATGTTTCGCAGCAGGTCGTCGGGAAGGCCGAGCGCGTCGATCACGTAGACGAGCGCGACGACCGCGAAGGTGAACGACAGCGCCAGGCCGGTGACGACACCCAGGGGGCGCCGGCGGCCACCCGTGACGCCGGCAGAGAGAACTGCGGGCAGCACGGGCAGTACGCACGGCGACAACGCCGTGCCTGCGCCGGCTACGAACGCGAAGAGGACGAGGAGGACCACTGAGCGTCAGCGTCGCAGGGGGCGTTTAAGGACTGGTAAGGCCGCGATTGCGCGAGACTGCCCGGCGTGTTCGAGACCGAGGCAGACGTCGTCGTCGTCGGCGCCGGGTTGGCGGGCCTCGTCGCGGCACGTGAGGTCGAGCGCGGCGGCGCCTCGGTCGTCGTTGTCGAGGCACGCGATCGCGTCGGCGGGCGGCTGCTCAACGAGCCGATCGGCGACGACAAGATCGTCGAGGTGGGCGGCGAGTGGGTCGGACCGACTCAGGACCGCGTCGCAGCGCTGATCGCCGAGCTCGGGCTCGAGACCTTTGCGACCCACACCGCGGGCTCGAACCTGCTCGAGCTGGACGGCAATCTGAGCCGCTACTCGGGGACGATCCCGCGCCTCGGGCCGGCAGTCCTCGCCGACGTGGCGCTTGCGCGCTGGCGCATCGCGAGAATGGCGCGGCGGATCGACCCGGCGGCGCCTTGGGCCGGCCCCGGTGCAGACAGGCTCGATGCCCAGACGTTCGCGACCTGGCTGCGACACGGAATGCGCACGCGCACGGCGCGGCAGTTGATGACGGTCGCGGGACGCACGGTTTGGGGCGCCGAGCCGAGCGAGATGTCGCTGCTGCACGTGCTCTTCTACGTCCGCTCGGGCCACGGCTTCGACATGCTGATGGACGTCGAGGGCGGCGCCCAGCAGGACCGCCTCGTCGGCGGCTCGCACTTGCTCGCGACGCGGCTTGCCGAGCAGCTCGGCGACCGCGTCGCGCTGAGTGCGCCGGTGCGGCGGATCGAGGCCGCGGAGGATGGCTTGAGCGTCGAAGCCGACGGCGTGACGGCGCGAGCCCGCCGCGCGATCGTCGCGCTGCCGCCGGCGCTGCGCACCCGCATCGCCTATGAGCCGGCGCTACCGCCGGCCCAAGCGCAGCTCGGGCTCCGCATGGCTCCGGGCTGGCTCGTCAAGGCGATGGCGATCTACCCCGAGCCCTTCTGGCGCGACGACGGGCTAAGCGGCGAGGCGCTGAGCGACACCGGCCCGGCGAGCCTGACGTTCGACAACTCGCCACCAGACGGGGCGCCGGGAGTCCTGCTGGGCTTCCTCGGCGGCGACGATGCACGGCGGGCCGCGAAGCTCCCGCCCGCGGAGCGCCGGCAGGCCGTGCTCGCCGGCTTCGCGCGTCTGTTTGGCGATACCGCCCTCAGGCCGGAGCGCTTTATCGAGCTCGACTGGGCTCGCGAGCGGTGGAGCGGCGGAGGTCCGACGTCAAACATGGCGCCCGGCGGCTGGACGGCCTACGGGCCCAGCCTGCGCGAGCCGGTGGGCCCCGTGCACTGGGCCGGCACCGAGACCGCGACCGAGTGGTCGGGCTACATGGACGGAGCGGTGCGGTCGGGAGAGCGCGCCGCGGCCGAGGTCCTGGCCGCGCTCTGAGGCGATGGTCGCGGCCGGACGCGCGGCCGCTAGATGGTCGATTCCGGATTCGCGTGTGCCCGGGGGCGTCGCAGGCCAAGCTGGGCGCCGCGCGCGGGCGAAGCGGGTAGCGGCGCTACCCGCGAGGCCGTGGGTGGTGATCCAGCGCCGGCATGCGGCGTCATCCGGGTGCGCGGGTATTTGGGATCGGCCATCTAGTCCCCAGCCCGCCGTACGCGCACCAGCTCCACTCCGCCGCTTATTCCCTTGACGCTGCGGCGGCCGGCTCGCGACCAGAGATAGCCGTCACCCACGGCATCGCGGACGTCGGCCGCGCATAGGACGCTCGACGGGTAGGCGATCGATGTGATCCTGCTCGCCAGGTTGACGGGGCGCCCGTACCAGTCCCCGGCCCGTGGCAAAGCCTGGCCGTGGGCGACGCCGGCTCGGATCAGCGGAAATCCCTCTCCCTCCTGCTCTGCGGCCTCCGTGAGGGCCAGCGTGGCGTCCAGAAGCGGGCTCGACTCTGGTGAGACCAGCATGGCGGCATCGCCGATCAACTTGACCAGCCTCACCGGCGGCTGGGTGACCTCGCGCGCCAGCTCGCCGAGCCTCCCGGTCAAGACGCCAAGCTCGGTGATCTCGAGTTGCTCGCCCAGCTTCGTGAAGCCGACCAGGTCGGCGAAGGCGACGGTGACCTCCGTCGAGCCGGGAAGGTGACCACTCTCGAGCTCGGCGCGCCCGACCGCGTCCTGGCGCAGCTGCTCGCGCTGGTGCAGGTCGAGGACGTACTGGAGCATCGGCCCCATCCCGGGGCGCAGTGCGGCCGCTGCGCCGGCGAAGCGCCGCGCGACGTCGCGCTCGGTGTCGCCCTCGCGGAGCAGCGCCTCTGCGACCAGCCTCGTCGTGGCCGACGCGACCTGCGCCATCGCCATGCCGACGATGCGCGAGACCTCGCGAATGCCCTCGTCGTCGATGCCGGTATCGCGCAGCAGCTTCAGGCGCTGTGCCGCCTCGAGATCGGCCCGGGTCAGCTCCCGCGCGCTGGGGTCGGGCGCGGGAAGCCCAAGGTCCTGGCGCTGCCGCTGCAGGAACTCGACCTCGAGCCCGGACTCCTCGGCGATCTCGGCAGCGGTGTAGCGGCGCCCTTCCTCCTCGTAGATCCGTTCGACGGGGAGCATGGCCAGCCGGTCCTCCTCCACCGCCTTGTGAAGCTCCTCCCGCGAGACCCCGTCGGCCTCCAGCTCTTCGAGCAGCTCTCGACGCGCGTCGCGCGCCTTGCCCTCGACGCCGTCGAGCAGTCCCTCGGCCTCGAAGTCGATCGCCACGGGCGCCATTCTGACCGAGCGGGCGATCGCACGCGCGTAGAATCGACCGCGTGGCGCAGAGCCGGCGCGTGCTGCCGATCTTCGAGCTTTCCGCGGTGCTGCTTCCCGGGGAGCTGATGCCGCTTCACATCTTCGAGGAGCGCTACAAGCGCATGGTCGGCCAGGCGGTAGAGGGCGACGAGCCGTTCGGGATCGTCTTCAGCGGCGAGGAGGGCGGGGCCCGAAACATCGGCTGCACGGCCCGCGTCGCCGAGGTCCTGGAGCGCTTCGACGACGGCCGCCTCAATATCGTCGTCGCGGGAGAGGCGCCGTTTCGGGTCCTCGACCGTTATGAGGCTGCCGACTACCCCGCCGGCGACGTCGAACTGATCGACCGCGACACCGAGGCCCCCGACGCCGACGAGGACGCCGCACTTGCGGCGCGGACGACGTTCTCCGAGCTGCTCGAGCAGCTCGGGTCCGAGGCGGCCTCGCCAGACGACCTCGCGGGCCAGGACGCCTATGAGCTGGCCGGCCGCATCGAGCTACCGGCCGAGACCAAGCAGGTGCTGTTGGAGCTGCGCTCGGAGGGCGAGCGCATGCGCGTGCTCGACCGCTCCCTCGGCGCCGTCGCGAAGGCGGTCGAGCGATCTCAGGCCGTCGCCGAGCACGCAAGCCAAAACGGCCGCGTCACCACCGGCTAGGCGATCGCCACCGCACCGCCGCGCCGCGGATCGCCGCCGCCGGCGAGCTCACCCGTGGCTGGATTGCGGGCCACCGTCTGAGCGCCGCCGAAGTAGAGATTGCGACGCCGCCAGCGCGCCACCGTGATGCCGCGGGCCTCAAGCCGGGCGAGGGCAGCCTCGTCCACCCCGGGCTCGGCCTGGACGACGCCCTCCTCAAAGTGGACGCGACCTGCATCGACGGCGTCGTGAGCGTCGAGGCCGTCGGCTACCAGACGCAGAATCACCTGCAGGACCGCGGAGCGAATCCGGTTCGACCCCCCGCTGCCGAGCCCCGCCTCGAGCTCGCCGTCGCGCAGCACGACCGCCGGCGCCATCATCGACGTCATCCTGCGCCCCGGCGGAAGGGCGTGGAAGCCGAGCGGGTTGAGGTCCTCCTCGCCGAGCATGTTGTTGACGTGGACCCCGGTACCCGGGACGAGCATTCCCGAGCCGGTGCCGTTCGAGCACGTCACGCTCGCGCAGCAGCCGTCGGCGTCCACCGCGGTCAGGTGCGTCGTCGACCCCGAGCCCCCCGGCGCTCGTCGAGCGTCGCCGAGCTCGCCGCCCCCGGCGCGCAGCTCGGCGGCGAGACGGTCCAGACGCCCGGAATTGAGGAAGCGACGCGGATAGTCGGGGTCGTAGAGACCGGCGTGAAAGTCCTCGCCGCGCGACCGGTTTGCCTCCCCGATCGCCGCTACGACGTCCTCGACGCTGCTCGAGCCGAGCCGCTCGAGCAGCTCGAGACAGAGCGAGATCAGGATTCCCCCCGACGACGGAGGCGGGTTCGTCAGCACCTCACGGCCGCCGAAGCGAGCCCTGATCGGCTCGTGGCTGTGAGGCTCGTATGCGGCGAAGTCGTCGGCCCCGAGCGTCCCCCCGCGCTCGCTCACCCAGTCGGCGATCGCGGTGGCGATGTCGCCGCGGTAGAACGGCTCGGGACCCTCGCCCGCGTAGCGCTCGAGCGCCGCGGCGAGGTCCGGGAAGCGAAACGTCTCGCCCTCGCCGAGGATCCTGCCCTCGGGCGCGTAGAGCTCGCGGGTCTCGTGGTACTCGACGAGGATGGGCTCGAGGACGGTGAACAGATACGCCTGCATCGAGCTGACCGCGACCCCGTCGCGCGCGTAGCGCACGGCGGGCTCGATCAACTCCGCCATCGGCACCGAGCCGAAGCGCTCGAGCGCCTCCCACAGACCCGCCGCCGTCCCCGGCACCCCGCACGACGCCGCGCCGATGTTGAAGACCTGCAGCGTCTCGTCGAAGCGCACCGACACCGGCACGAGGTCGCTGCGTCGTGCCGCCCCTCCCCTGCCGGGGACCTCGACGAAGAAGTCGAGCACGACATCCTCGTCGCCGGTGTGCACGAGCATGAATCCGCCGGCCCCGAACCCCGTCAGCGGGCTCTCGACGGCAAACGAGGTCAGCACAGCACAAACCGCCGCATCAACCGCGTTCCCGCCCCGCCGCAGGACCTCCGCCCCGGCCTCAGCCGTGAGCTCGTGCCCGGCTGCAACAACTCCCTTCAAGGTGTGCCCACGGCCTGGACCCTAACCCGGCGACGGCGCCGCGAAGCCCCGGCTCAAGGTGTGCCCATCGGCCCGCGCTAACCCGGCGACAGCGGACGCGAAGCAGAGCATGTCGCCGGAGGTGCTTACTTACCCGAGGTCGAACTCGGGCGCCTCGAGACCGAGGTCGCCGGCAGCCCTCGGGCTGCGACGCTCACCCCCGGCTTCGGAGCTGCTGCGGCTCGAACGGCGGCCCTTGCTGTCGAAGCGGGTCGCGATCACGGTCACCCAGACCTGCTCGTCGAGCTCCTCGTCGACGTTGGCGCCGAAGATGATGTTTGCGTCGGGATGGGCAGCCTCCTGGATCACCTTGGCCGCCTCCGAGACCTCCATCAGGGAGAGGTCGCGCCCGCCGGTGATCGAAAGCAGGATCGAGCGCGCGCCGTCGATCGACATCTCGAGCAGCGGTGATGCGATCGCACGCTGGGCGGCAAAAAGGGCGCGGCTGTCGCCGGTGCCCATGCCGATCCCGAGGATCGCCTGTCCCGCATCGCGCATCGTCGTGCGGACGTCGGCAAAGTCGAGGTTGATCAGCGCCGGCAGCGTCACGAGATCCGCGATCCCCTGGACGCCCTGGCGCAGCACGTCGTCGGCGACCTGGAAGGCCTGGACCATCGAGGTGTTTCGGCTCAGCACCGTGAGCAGGCGCTCGTTGGGGATCACGATCAGGGTGTCGACCTCGGCGGCGAGCGCGTCGAGCCCGTCCTCGGCCTGCTTGGCGCGGCGATTGCCCTCGAAGCCGAAGGGCTTCGTCACGATGCCGACGGTCAGTGCTCCGACCGTCTGGGCGAGGCGCGCGATCACGGGAGCAGCGCCGGTGCCCGTCCCGCCGCCGGTGCCCGCGGCGATGAAGACCATGTCAGAGCCCTTGAGCAGGCGCTTGATCTTGTCCTGCTCGGCAAAAGCGGCCTGGTAGCCGAGCGACGGATCGGAGCCCGAGCCTAGACCGCGCGTTACCTCGCCGCCGATGTGGACGGTGACGTCGGCGGTCGACTGCTGCAGCGATTGCAGGTCGGTGTTGATCGCCAGGAACTCGACACCGCCGATCCCCGCCTCGACCATGCGGTTGACGGCGTTGACGCCGGCGCCACCGACCCCGAGGACTCGGATCACGGGGGTGTGAACTCCCGCGGGGGCCGGCGGGCGCACGGTCCCCGGCTCGGCACGGCCGAACGCGGGCCCCTCGGGGACCTGCTCGTCGACGAAGATGCTGCGCAGCCGGTCCTTGGCCGGAGGCGCGTCGGACTCGAGCGGCTCGTCGAGCCTGTAGACGCTGACCTCCTCGGACTCACGCAGGCGATCGCGTCGAGGCACGGACGGCGCGGCGGGTGGCTCGGAGCTCGCGGGCTCGTGCTCGACCTCGGGGGGGCTCTGCTGCGCCGGCGCGGGCGGCTCGCCGCCGCCCTCGGCGCTCATCATCTCGGTTGGCTGCTCGGGATCGGACCCCTCGGCCGCGGAGGGCTCGTCGGGGTCGCCCGTGGAGCGAAAGAGGTCGGCCAGTGGGCCCTCCCGCATGCTGGCGCGCTTACGTCGCGCCATCCGTCAGGACCTCCTCCGCCGGCTCACGGCTCAAATCCTCATTTGCCGGGTCACGGCTCAAGACCTCGTCCGCCAGTTCGCGGTAGTAGCCCGCAGCATTGCCCTGGGGATCGTATTTGAGAACCGACGCACCCCGCACCGGAGCCTCTGCGAACTTGACCGTCTTGCGGATCCGCGACTTGAAGACCAGCTCGCCGAAGTTCTCCTCGAGGATCTCGACCGCCTCCTTGGCGTGAACGGTGCGCGAGTCGAGCATCGTCGGCAGGATGCCCTCGATCTCGACGCCGGGGTTGAGGTTCTCCTTGATCATCTCGAGCGTGTTCTGAAGCTGGACCAGCCCGCGCATCGACAAATACTCGCACTGAACGGGAACGATGACCTTGTTCGATGCGGTCAGCGCGTTGATCGTCAGCAGGCCGAGGCTCGGCGGCGTGTCGATGCAGACGAAGTCATAGTCGTCCCTGACCTCCTTGAGCGCCTTTTCGAGCGAGCGCTCGCGGCCGATCTGGGTGCTCATCGCGATCTCGGCCCCGGCGAGGTCGATCGAGGCGACCGCGATGTCGATCTCGCGCTTTTGGATGATCTGGGAGATCGGCACCTTGTCGACGAGCACGTCGTACATGCTCAGCTCGACCTTGTCGGGATCGATCCCCTGGCTCATCGTCAAGTTTCCCTGCGGGTCGAGGTCGATGCACAGCACGCGCCGACCGGACTCCGAGAAGGCGACCGCCAGGTTGAGCGTCGTCGTCGTCTTCGCCACGCCACCCTTCTGGTTGGCGAACGAGATCACGATCGCGCCGCTGTCGCGCTTCGAGGCGGCGGCTCCCTCCCCCGCCTGCTCAGACGACTCGTCGGCCGTTGCACGCACGCGCACCGGGCCCATCATGTCGGCGGGCTCGAAGCGATCGGCCTCGTCGCCTACCGGAGCCTGCGGAGTGGTCGGCGCCGAGTTCTCAGGCGGCGGGCTGTCCCCGTTGGCCGCCTGGCCGTTGCGTCCCAGGACGTTGGATCTGCGGTCGAAGACTCCCATTACGAAGGGCTATTCGCATGCGGCCACCCGTTTCCTCCCGGGGCTTGCGGGTGACATTGGCCCTGCAGCGGCCTTGCGTGGTGCCCTGAGCCCTGCGGGCGCTCAGACGGAAGCGTCCTGCGCGGCGCCGGCTCCGTCGTCGACTCTGACGACGGAGTTCAGCAGCACGCTGTTGGGGACCCTGATCGTCCCCGACGCCCCCCGCAGGATCGTGGTCGCGTTCTCGATTGACACGATCTCCCCCTCGACGTCGCCAAAGCCGATCGTCTGGCCGGGATCGTATGCGAAGGAGGCTGAAATGAAGTTCCTGTTCATGCCCGTCAGCATCATCGGCGGCCTGATCGCCGGGCTCATCACGAAGCAGATCTTCGAGTTCGTCTGGGGCCGGATCTCCGGCGAGGAAGCACCGGAGGTCGAGCATCGCGACGTCTCCTGGGCGCCCTTGCTCGCTGCGCTCGCGGTCGAGGGCGTGATCTTCAAGATCAGCCGTGGTCTCGTGGACCGCGGCACCCGGATCGCGTTCGAGCGCGCGACCGGCAAGTGGCCCGGCGAGGAAGAGCCCGACAGCAAGTAGCAGGGGCGTCACCGGGCATTGGGAGAATGCCCCGGTGCCAGAACTCCTCGACAAGCGGCTCGTCTTCGTCACCGGTAAGGGCGGCGTAGGCAAGTCCACGCTCGCGCTCGCGCTCGGCCTCGCGGCGGCGCAGCGCGGCAAGCGCACGATCGTCTGCGAGGTCGGGTCCGCGGAGCATGCCTCGCGCGTCTTTCACCGCGCCGAGATCGGCTTTCACGAGGTCGAGCTCGCTGACGACCTTTGGTCGATCTCAATCGACCCCGACGACTCGATGCGCGAGTACCTGCTGCTCCAGCTCAAGGTCAGGGCGATGGGCGACCTGCTGACGCGAAGCCGCATCTTCACCTACCTCGCCGCCGCCACCCCGGGCCTCAAGGAGCTCGTCACGATCGGAAAGATCTGGGAGCTCGCGCAGCCCGACCGCCGCGTCAAGAAGGGCCGCGAGTACGACCTGGTGATCGTCGACGCACCGGCGACGGGGCACGGCATCGGCTTTCTGCAGACGCCGCGGACGTTCGCGAACATAGCCCGCGTCGGGCCGATCCACGCTCAGGCGCAGACGCTCGACAAGTACCTCACCGACCATTCGCAAACCGGTGCGGCGATTGTGGCGCTGCCCGAGGAGATGCCGGTCAACGAGTCGGGGCATCTCGAGCGCGAGCTGACCGCCGAAGTCGGGATGGCGGTCGACCGCGTCTACATGAACGCGCTCTACCCGCAGCGCTTCTCCGACGCCGACGCCGAGCGCCTGTCCGGCCTCCCGGACTCCGGTGGTGGCATCTCGGCGGCCGTGCGCGCGGCGCTCAGCGAGCACCGCCGGGCGACCAACCACCGCGAGCAGCTGCAACGACTCGAGAAGCTGGTGTCAGCGCCGATCACGACGCTTCCCTTCATCTTCGAGCCCGAGCTCGGCGAGGACGGCGTGCGGACGCTCGCGGCGGAGGTCTGATGGCGGCCGTCGACGAGCTGCTCAAGAACAAGAAGATCTGCATCTGCGCCGGCTCGGGCGGCGTCGGTAAGACGACGACGTCGGCGGCGATCGCGGCCGGGATGGCGGCGCGCGGCAAGAAGGTCGCGGTGCTGACGATCGATCCCGCAAAGCGGCTCGCCGACTCGCTCGGCCTGCCCGAGCTCGGCAACACCGAGCGCCAGGTCGACCCGGCGCTGTTCGCGCAGCGCGACATAGAGACCAACGGCGGCGAGCTGTGGGCGATGATGCTCGACGCCAAGGCAACCTTTGACGAGGTCGTCGCAAAGCACGCGCCCGACGTCGAGACGCGCGACCGCATCCTCGACAACCGCATCTACCGCGAGCTCTCCAACGCGCTCGCCGGGTCGCAGGAGTACATGGCGATGGAGCGCCTTTTCGAGCTCCACCAGGAGGACCGCTACGACCTGCTCGTGCTCGACACGCCGCCGAGCCGCAACGCGCTCGACTTCCTCGACGCGCCAAAGCGCCTGACGCAGTTCATCGAGGGCCGCTCGCTGCAGGTCTTCATGCGGCCGACGGGATTCGGGATGAAGGTCTTCGGCCGCGGGACCTCGATGATGTTCTCGGTCCTCAAGCGACTCACCGGGATGGACCTGCTGGAGGACATCTCGGAGTTCTTCGGGGCCTTCAGCGGCATGGTCGGGGGCTTTCAGGAGCGCGCCAAGCGCGTCAACGAGCTGCTCGCCGACAAGCGCACCTCGTTTCTGATCGTCTGCGCCCCTCAGGGCGAACCGATCTCCGAAGCGGTCTACTTCCACCGCAAGCTCGTCGAGGCGCACCTGCCGTTCAGCGGCGTGATCGTCAACCGGGTCCACTTCGAATCGGAGCTCGCGACCGAGGGCGACGTCGATGCCAAGCTGGAATCAGCGCTCGGCGACTCCGACCTCGCCGCACGGGTCGCGTCGAACCTCGCCGACTACCAGGCGCTCGCCGCCCGCGACCACGCCAACGTCGAGCGCCTGACCCGCGAGATGCGCGCCCGGCGAGTGATCCAGGTTCCCTACCTCGACTCCGACGTCCACGACCTCGGCGGCCTGATGGAGGTCAACCGCTACCTGTTCGCATCGGGCTAGCGCCCGGGTACCGGGCGGTACCTGATCGGGTACCCCTGGTACCCACCCTTCCACGAGCGCGAGGCCCTCGCCGCCCGAAGGGGTGGCAAAGGCCTCGCGTCCTGGGATGCGGGTGCGGGGAGGTAAGTCTTGTGGCGAGAGCCGCTAGACGCGGATTCGCTGGCGCCGGCGGCGACGGTTGTAGTCGAGCTCCGTGACCGACCATTCCGTGGTCTCGGGGCGTGGGAACAGGTGCTCGACCCGGTCCCTCACCTTGCGACGCTCGGCCGGACGCTGATCGAGCATCCGCAGTGCGGCCGGACGCTCCGGCCAGTCGAGCGTGTCCTGGGAGCCCAGCTCTCCAAGCCAGTCGTCGGCGGCGACCTGCGTCGCCTGCTGTTGGGCCTGATTGGGCATCTGAGGGTCCTTTTCTGGCTCGAAGCGCCGGGTCCTTCCGGCACGGTGAAGAAGTTCCTCGGGATCGATCCCCTCGACCTCGTCGTAGCGGTCGTCGAGCTCGGGGTCGGGCGCATCGGGCTCGTCGAGAGTCGCCTCCGCGACCACGAACGGCGTGATCTCGGTCGCAGGCTCGAGATCGACCTCCTCGTACTCACGCGTCACCGGCTCGTGCTCACGCGTGACGGGTTCAATCTCGACAGCCCCCCACTCCGCAGTCGAGCCGCGAACGGCCGAAGCGCCCTCCCCGAAGGCGAGGCCGTCGGCGAGCAGAGTCTCATCGGCGGCAGCGCGCAGGTCGCGACCGAGCTCGCCGCGCACGGCGTCGCGCAGGATGCCGCGCACGACACTCTCGATCTGGGCGACTAGCTCGAGCGGCGAGCCAGTACCACCGGTCGCTGCGACCTCGCCGCGAACGATCGATTCCTCGAGCGTCGCCGCGCGCTCGATCGCAAGCTTGACTCCCTCGCGCGCCGGGCCCTCGCTGCGCAGCGCCGCGGCGCGCATCGCGAGGCCGACGTCGGTCGCGCCCCCGCCCTCGAGCAGCATCCGCAGCGCCAGCATGTAGTCGCTAAGAGCGTCGAGCAGCGAGGGACGCTCCAGCCCCGCCTCGAAGCGCACGATCGCGCGGGCCAGGGGCCCATTCGGATTGATGCGCGGAAAGGTGCGCGAGAAGTCGACCAGGTCGCCGAGCTCTGAGCCGGTGAGCCAGTAGGAGCCGGGCCGCGGTCGCGCGGCTCCCGTCACGATCCGCCGCCAGCGGTCACCCGAGCTGCGCGCCCAGGCGTGCGGGCCCATGCCGATGCCACCGGGCTTGAAGAGGCGAAGGGCGGTGACCAACTCGCGCAGCGCGGGGCCGGGGCCGTCCTCAACCGCGCCCGAAGGGCCGTCGAACGGCCGCCGTACGACGGCGAAGAACAGCGGCTCCCAGGCGCCGCGCCGCGTTCCTTCGGCACTGCGAGCCTCCGGGGGAGCGTCGATCGTCTCGGCGCGAACCAGCGAGGCGGAGGCGAGCTCGAGCCGCGCCGTGGGCATCTGCATGCCGACGATCGGCACCAGCACCTCGGCCTCGCCCTCAGCCGGCTCCTCGGAGTCCTCGAGCTCGGTCAGGGCGGCGTCGACCCGGATCGGGTCGAACGTGAAGTCGGCCGAGCCCTCCCAGACCCGGCAGAGAAACGCGACTACCGCGTCGGCGGCGCGGCGGCCCGCGTCGGGGGGCACCGGCTCCGCGAGGCGCTCGAGATAGGACGCCGAGACGTCCGCGGCGGCGAGCGCCGAGCACGCGGGGGCGAACGACTCGAGATCGAGCAGGGCGGTGGCGTGAGAGCGAATGAAGCGGGCACTCTGGGGTGCGAACTGGGCGAACGGCGACTCCTCGCCGGGAGCCGTCACGTCGTAGGGGAGCTCCTCCCCGGAGTCGACGAGCCCGCGCAGGCGCTCGGCGGCGTCCGCAGCGAGGCGTTCGAGAGACTGTCTGAGGACCAAATCGCGCACGCCAGCCAGCTTCGCTCGTGCGTCGCGTGCTCCTGCGCCTGCACGCGCGGTTGCAGGCCCGCAGAGGGGCGGGCGGCGTCAGGCGGCTGCTGAGACGGGACGGCGGGCGGCGCGGGCGGGGCGATCCGTACCGCTGGCCAGCCAGCGCTTGCCGTAGTTGCGCATGTCCTCGATCAGCGGGACGAGCGCGCGGCCCTTCTCGGTCAACCCGTACTCGACGCGCGGAGGGACCTCGGGATAGGTGTGACGATCGACCACGCCGTGCTCCTCGAGGGCCCGCAGCCGCAGCGACAGGGTGCGGGGACTGATTCCGTCGAGCGAGCGCTCGAGCTCACAAAAACGCCGACTGCCGTCGGCGAGGTCCCTGATCACCAGGAGCGTCCACTTGCCGGAGATGATCTCCGCGCAGCAGCTCACGGGGCAATCGGGGTCAGCCATGGAGATCAATGGTAACAACCAAAGCTTTACGAACTGAAGCGTTGGCGGATGCGGGTCAAACGTGGGTGCGGTCGCCCACTTCCGCGTTCGTGTCCATGACCTGCTCGACATCGCTGGCACGCCTGCCCTGAGCCGACAGCATGAGCTTGAAGTCATGCGGGCTCGAGGCGACCTCGACCGCGACCTCCTCGCTGACGTCGCCGGCCGTCACGGCCTTGAGCAGCGATTGATCGAAGGTCTGCATGCCGTAGAACTCGCCCTCCGCGATCACCTCGGTGATGCGTCCCGTCTCCTCCGGGTTGAGGATCAGGTCCTGGATCCGGCCGGTCGCGACCATCACCTCGCAGACGGCAACGCGACCGCCGCCGCTGGGACGCGGGACGAGACGCTGGGAGATCGCGCCGCGCAGCGTCGAGGAGAGCATCACGCGCGCCTGCTGCTGCAGATGGGGCGGGAAGAAGTCGATGATCCGGTTGATCGTCTCGGTGGCGTCGAGGGTGTGCAGGGTGCTCAGCACGAGGTGCCCGGTCTCGGCGGCGCTGAGCGCGGTTCGCACCGTCTCCTCGTCGCGCATCTCACCGATCAGGATCACGTCGGGGTCCTGGCGCAGGACGCGCCGCATCGCGTGGCTGAAGCTCTGCGTGTCATGGCCGACCTCGCGCTGCTGGATGATCGACATCTTGTCGCGGTGCAGGTACTCGATCGGGTCCTCGAGCGTGACGATGTGGCGCGCCCGGGTCGAGTTGATGTGCTCGATCATCGCCGCGAGCGTCGTCGACTTGCCCGATCCCGTCGTACCGGTGAGCAGGACGATCCCGCGCGGCTCCTCGGCGAGACTGCGGATCACCGGCGGGAGTCCGAGGTCGTCGATCGTGCGCACCTGGTAGGGGATCACCCGAAACGCAATCGAGACGTGGCCGCGCTGGCGAAATGCGTTGACGCGAAACCGCGACAAGCCCGGGATCTCGTAGGAGAAGTCGGCCTCCCCGACCGAGTCGAACTCCTCGCGCAGGCGCGCAGTCGTCAGCACCTGATCGAGCGCTGCCTGCGTGTCCTCGGGGCCGAGCGGCTGGGCGCCCTCGACCGCGCGGAGCTCGCCATGTATGCGCGCCATCGGCGGCGACGGCACCTTGACGTGCAGGTCAGAGCCCTCGCGCTCGATGACGTAGCGCAGCGCTGAGTCGATCTCGAACATCACCCTCCCTATCGGCGGGAGGGCCTCACGCTTGAGGGCTGGAGCTGAGCGGCCCGCTCAGGCGACTTCGCGCAGCTTCTGTGCTTCAGCCAGCGATTGGAGCTTCTTGAGCGATTGGTTCTCGATCTGGCGGATGCGCTCGCGGGTGACGTTGAAGGTGCGCCCGACCTCGTCGAGGGTCCGGGGGTGCTCGCCGCCGAGGCCGTAGCGCAGCTCTAGCACGCGGCGCTCGCGGTAGGAGAGGTTCTCGAGCGCCTCGCGCAGCGCCTCCTTGGTGAGGATGTCGGCGGCGCGCTCGTAGGGGGACTCGGCCTTCTCGTCGGCGATGAACTGGCCGAACTCCGACTCCTCCTCGTCGCCGACGGGCTTTTCGAGCGAGACGGGAGCCTGGGCAGAGCGCTTGATCGAGTCGACCTCGTCGGGCTCGATGCCGGTTACGTCGGCGATCTCCTCGGGGGTCGGCTCGCGGCCCAGCTCGGTGACGAGCTTGCGCTCCGCGCGGCCGATCTTGTTGAGCTTCTCGACGACGTGAACCGGGATGCGAATCGTGCGCGCCTTGTCGGCCAGCGCCCGGGCGATCGCCTGGCGGATCCACCAGGTCGCGTAGGTCGAGAACTTGAAGCCCTTGCGGTAGTCGAACTTCTCCGCCGCGCGCACCAGCCCGAGCGTGCCTTCCTGGATCAGGTCGAGGAAGGGCAGGCCCTGGTTGCGGTAATTCTTGGCGATCGAGACGACGAGGCGGAGGTTGGACTCGACCATCTTCTGCTTTGCGTCGAGGTCGCCGCGCTCGATGCGCTTGGCGAGGTCGACCTCCTCCTGGGCGGTGAGCAGGCGGACCTTGCCGATGTCCTT
>Ga0136620_10000104_pt1 | contig 33727 bp, 39 predicted proteins | sample AntDrymUQ4162106_2_FD_104806 | JGI IMG/M metagenome (GOLD analysis project Ga0136620, IMG submission 104806) | Polar desert sand microbial communities from Dry Valleys, Antarctica - metaG UQ416 (21.06) | ecosystem: Environmental > Terrestrial > Soil > Desert | place: Antarctica: Dry Valley... | reverse complement strand
TGCGGCAGTCGTCGAAGTGCACCTGGCAGGTCGGTGACCCCTTGATCCCCAGCTTGTCCTCGGTCTTGCCAACGAGGAAGCCCGGTCGTCGGGGGCGACCAAAAAGGCCGAGACACCGCCGGCGCCGGCAGCGGGATCGGTCTTGGCCAGGACCGTGTACAGCCGCGAGGCGCCGGCCGTCGAGATCCACACCTTGGTGCCGTTCAATACGTAGGTGTCAGCGTCGCGTCGAGCCGTCGTCAGCATGCTGGCGGGGTCCGACCCGGCTCCCGCCTCCGAGATGCAGTAGGAGATCAGGTCCTCGCCGGAGGCGATGCGGGGAAACCAGGCCTGCTTCTGCTCCTCGCTGGCGCCCATCAGCAGCGGCACGCTGCCGAGTTTCTGCACCAGGGGGATGACCGACGACGACGCGCAGACGCGGGCGACCTCCTCCACCAGCAGCGCGAACGTCAGCGTGTCGGCCCCCGCACCACCGTAAGCCTCCGGTACGTGCAGCCCGAGCAGGCCGTTGGAGGCCAGGACCTCCTTGACGTCCCAGGGGAACTCGGCCTTCTCGTCGATCTCGGCGGCGCGCGGCGCGATCCGCTCCACGGCGATCTGGCGCACCACGTCGCGGAAGGACTGCTGGTCGGCGTCGAGGGCGAAGCTAGTCACGGCGGCCCGCCTGGTCGTCGGAGTTCCGGGCTGGGAGTCTACTGGCGCGGCTGGAAAGCCCTCGCGGGTAGCCTCCTGACCCGCGCTCATACAACGACAGCGGGAGCGCCCTCCACAGCATCCGATCAAGGGATCTGCACACGTGACCAGCGCCACGGCGGGGGGACCCACCGAGCGGTACGCCGCCTCGTGGATGGCCGTCGGCACCCTGTTGTCGCGGCTGACCGGCTTCGCCCGGACGGCGGCGCTGGTGGCCATCCTTGGCGTGACGTCCCTCGGCAACGCCTACAACACGGCCAACACCGTGCCCAACATGCTGCTGTTTCTGGTCACGGGCGGGACCATCAGTGCGGTTTTCATCCCGATGCTGGCTCGCGAGGAGGATGCCGCCCGGCGGCGGCACGTCGCCGAGACGATCGGCGGGCTGATCCTGCTCCTGACGCTCGCCGCTTGCGTGGCGATGTTAGTTTCCGCGCCACTGCTCGCCCGGCTGTTCGCCCTGCGGGTCGGCGGAGACAAGGCCGCATTCGTCTCGGTGACCACGTGGTGGCTGCTGCTGTTCGCTCCCCAGATCGTCTGCTATGGCGTGTCGGTCTACGCCGTGGCGGTCCTCAACGCCCACGGTCGGCTGGCGCTGGCCGGCTTCACACCCGTGGCGACCAACCTGGTGGCGATCGCGGCGGCCGTCGGCTACGTGCTCACCGGGGGACCACGCTCCGGCGAGATCACCGAGCTGACCACGCTGCCGCTGGTGGTGCTTGGCGTCGGCACCACCCTGTCCGTCGCGGCGATGGCGGTGCCACAGCTGCTGGGGGCCGGGCGCGTGCTGCCGGGGCTGCGGCTGCGGCCGCGGGCACGTTTCGGCGACCCCGCCGCCCGCCAGCTGTGGCAGCTCGGGCGCTGGACGCTGCTGTACGTGGCCGTCAACCAGGCCGGGCTGTTCGTGGTGGTGACTCTCGCCAACGGCGTCGAGGGTGGCACGGTGGCCTACCAGACGGCGTTCGCAATCATGCAGTTGCCCTTCGCCATCATCGCCGTGTCGTTGTTCTCGGCCATCTATCCGCGGCTGTCCCGGGCGGCCGGCCAGACCGGGAAACTGTTCGGGGCGACGGTCTCGGGCGGGCTGCGGCTGTCCAATGCGCTGCTGATCCCCTCGGCGGTCGGTCTCGGCGTCCTCGCCGCACCCATCGCCGACCTGCTGGTGGGCTACGGCGTCGCGCGCGGCTCCGGCGCGGACTTCGTCGCCGTGGCGTTGCGAGTGTTCGCGGTGGCGTTGGTGCCGTTCACCATCTTTCAGCTGCTGACCCGTGGCTACTACGCGCTGCCCGACACGCGCGTGCCCGCACTGGTCAACATCGTGGTCAACCTGGTCAACGTCGTCGCCGCCTTCGCCGCCTTTACCGCCTTCAGCCAACCCCGCACCCAGATCGCCGGCCTGGTCGGCTCCTTCGCTCTGTCCTACGTCGCCGGCTGCCTGCTGTTGGGGCTGGGACTGGCGAGGCGGCGGTCGGGCTGCTTCGCTGGCGCCGCCCGGGCCACGGCCACCGCCGTCGCGGCCTCGGCGGTCATGGCCTTGGCGCTGTCAGCGTCGGCGGCGGCGTGGCCGCCCAGCCAGCAGGTGCTCGCCGGTTTCGTGCGAACCGGTGTGCTGGTGGCGCTCGGCGGGGTGGTCTACCTGGCGGTGGCGTGGGCGCTGCGCAGCCCTGAGCTCGGTGAGCTGCTCAAGATCCGCCGCACCTGACCCTCAGCCACGCGGCAGGCCGAGGTCGCGCGCGATCAGCATGCGCTGCACCTCCGAAGTGCCCTCGCCGATCTCGAGGATCTTGGCGTCGGAGTAGAAGCGGCCCACCGGGTACTCGGTGGTGAAGCCGTAGCCGCCGAAGACCTGGCAGGCCTCGCGGGCGGCGTCCACCGCCGCCTCCGACGAGTACAGCTTGGCCACCGAGGCCTCGCGCTTGAACGGTTTGCCCTGCTCCAGCAGCCACGCGGCCCGGTAGTAGGCGTCGCGCGACAGCTGCGCGGCCACCTGCATGTCGGCGATCTTGAACGCCACGGCCTGGTAGCTGCCGATCGGCTTGCCGAACGCCTCCCGCTCGGCGGCGTAGCGCAGGCACTCGTCGATACAGCCCTGGATGGAACCGGCGGCAAGGGCCGAGATGGCGATGCGCCCCTCGTCGAGGATGGCCAAGAAGTTGGCGAAGCCTCGGCCCTCGGCCCCGAGCTGGTTCGCGGCAGGGATGCGACAGTCGTCGAAGTACAGGTCACGGGTGTCCGAGGCGTGCCAGCCGACCTTGGCATAGCCCGACCCGATCGTGTAGCCGGGGGTGCCGGTCGGCACGATGAAGTTGGTGACCTCGCGGGGATCTGCCTGCGTGACCGCGGTGATCGTGACGAACTTCGAGATGTCGGTACCGACGTTGGTGATGAACTGCTTGGAGCCGTTGATGACCCATTCGTCGCCGTCACGCCGTGCGGTGGTGCGCAAGCCGCCCGCGTCAGACCCGCCACCCGGTTCGGTCAGTCCGAATCCCGCGAGCTGCCGGCCCTCGGCCAGCGCCGGCAGCCACTGCCGGCGTTGTTCCTCGGTGCCGAACTTCCAGATCGGCATTGCCCCCAGACCGACGGCGGCCTCCAGCGTGATCCCGAGGGACTGGTCGACGCGGCCGATCTCCTCGATGGCAAGGCACAGGTCGAGATAGCTGCCGCCCGAGCCGCCGTACTCGACGGGAAACGGCAGCCCGAACAGGCCCATCGCGCCCATCTCCGCCACCAAGTCGAGGGGCAGCTCGCGGCGGGCGTTCATCTCCTCGGCACGTGGCGCCACCTTGTCGATGGCGAACTGCCGGACGACGCGCCGCAGCTCCTGCTGCTCATCGGTCAGCTCGAACGAGATCGCCATGGACGCCAGTCCTTTGTCGAAGCGTCAGCACCGCGGAGTTTATTGGCGCCCAGACAGCTGGAGCGGCAACGCACGGTTGCCGCCTCTCGCGAGCGCAGCTGGTGGGGTCAGCGGCGGCGCAGCACGTCGCGGGCCAGCAGTACTAGCAACACGACCAGGACGCACAGCAGCGCGACCTTCAAGACCCCGGCCACGGTGCGCACCACCAGGTAGGCCACGAACACACCAACGGCCAGGAACAGCAGGCCGCCCGAGCGCCCGGCGCCGCGCGGCTCAGCCACCGTCGCCTCGCGCCAGCGCCTGGACCACCCGCGACGGACTGGGCCGCCCGAGGTGGCCGGCCATCCAGACCGAGGTGGCGACGAGCCGTTCCAGATCCACGCCGGTGGTGATGCCCAGACCGTGCAGCAGCCAGACAAGGTCCTCAGTGGCAAGGTTGCCGGTGGCGGACTTCGCGTACGGGCAGCCGCCGAGGCCGCCCGCCGAGGCGTCGACCATGGTGATCCCGTAACGCAGCGCGGTCACGGTGTTGGCCAGCGCCTGACCGTAGGTGTCGTGGAAGTGCACCGCAAGGCGGTCGGGGCCGACGCCAGCCGCGCCGAAACGGTCCAGCAGCGCAGCGACCTGGCCCGCCGTGGCCACGCCGATCGTGTCGCCGAGGCTCACCTCGAAACAACCCATCTCCAGCAAGCGTCCGCCGACGTCGACGACCTGACTGACATCGACCGGACCCTCCCAGGGGTCACCGAAGCACATCGACAGGTAACCGCGCACCCGTAGCCCGGCCGCCGTGGCGCGTGCGGTGACGGGGGCGAACATCGACAGCGACTCGGCGATGCTGCGGTTCAGGTTGTGCCGGGCGAACGACTCGGTGGCGCTGGCAAAGATGGCGATCTCCTCCACCCCCGCTGCCAGCGCCCGTGCCAGACCGTGCTCGTTGGGCACCAGCACCGGATAGCGGACACCCGGGCGACGTCGCAGCCCGGCCAGCACGTCGCCGGCATCGGCCAGCTGCGGCACCCACTCTGGCCGCACGAAGCTGGTGGTCTCCACGACCGCAAGGCCGGCGCCGACCAGGCGGTGAACGAACTCGATCTTGCTGGCGGTCGGCACGGGCCGGGCCTCGTTCTGCAGCCCGTCTCGAGGACCGACCTCGTAGATCGTGACATGCTCCGGCAGGCCCTCGTCGACGAAGACGGATGGCAGCCTCACTGGTCGTCGCCAACGTCGTTGGGCTCCACCACGGCGAGCGGTTGGTCCATGGTGACCTGCTCACCCGCATGCACGTGCAGCACGCTGACCACACCGTCGAGCGGTGCAGTGATGGCGTGCTCCATCTTCATCGCCTCCACCACGAGCACCGTCTGCCCGGCCGTGACCATGTCGCCGGAGTCGACCGCCACCAGCGTCACCGTTCCCGGCATCGGCGAGAGCAACTCCCCGCTCAACCTCTCGTCGCCGTGCCGGGCCGCGGCGAGCTCGTCGGACTCGCGCAGTGCCCAGGTGTTGCCATCGCGCCCAAGCCAGGCCACGTCGCCGTCGGTGGCATACAGGTAGATGGCGAGGAAGCCGTCCACCACCACTGAGAGGCTGGAGGCGGGCGGCCACCCATCGCTCCACCAGGCCTCGGCGGGCAGGGCTGGGCCGCTGCCGACGGTGACCTCCGCCGAGGCCGCTCGTCCCCGCACCCGCACCTCGACCGGCGGCGCGTCACCGGTTCGCATCTGATAGGACGTCCAGGCATGCTCGCCGACGCGCCAGCCGTTGGGCACGTCGAAGGGATCGACCGGCCCATCCGCATCCGGTTCCAGCTCCAGTACGCGCGCCAGGACGGCCGCCGCCAGGACGGGCTCGGGCGGTCGTGGAGGAAGCAAGGCGTCGATGTCCCGCTCGATCAAGCCGGTGTCGAGGCGTCCCGACTGCACGTCGGGATGGGCCAGCAGCCGTCGCAGGAACGCCACGTTGGTGGTGACACCGAGCACCAGGTAGTTGGCCAGCCCTGCGTCCAGCGCCCGCAGGGCGGCCTGGCGGTCCTGGCCACGGGCTACGACCTTGGCCAGCAACGGGTCGTAGGCGCTGGCGACGTAGGTGCCGAGATGAATGCCGGAGTCCACCAGCACGCCCGAGTCGTACGCCTGGCGCACTGCCAGGACCCGCCCGCCGGTCGGCAGGAATCCGCGCGCAGGATCTTCGGCGTAGATGCGCGCCTCGATGGCGTGGCCGGATGGTCGCAGCTGCTCCGGCAACAGTGCCAGCGGCTCACCAGCAGCAATCCGCAGCTGCCACTCGACCAGGTCGAGGCCGTAGACCTGCTCGGTGACGCGGTGCTCGACCTGGAGGCGGGTGTTCATCTCCAGGAAGAAGAACGCGTCGGGGCCATCCGCCGGAACGATGAACTCCACTGTCCCCGCGCCGACGTAGCCGCAGGCGCGCGCAACCTCCACCGCCGCAGCCCCCATGCGCTCGCGCTGGGCAGCGTCGAGCACCGGCGAGGGACACTCCTCCACGACCTTCTGGTGGCGCCGCTGCAGGCTGCACTCACGCTCACCCAGGTGCACGACGTTGCCACGAGTGTCGGCCAGTACCTGGATCTCAATATGGCGCGGGCGCTCGATGTAGCGCTCCAGCAGCAAGTCGTCGTCGCCGAACGCCGCCAGCGCCTCCCGGCGAGCCGCCGCAAGGGCGGCCGGCAGCTCGCCTGGCGACCGCACGATTCGCATGCCCTTGCCACCCCCGCCCACGGCCGCCTTGGCCAACAGCGGGAAGCCGACCTGGCCGGCCGCCGTGACCAGCTCGCCATCGGTCATGCCGGGACGGTGGACCCCAGGCACGACCGGCACGCCGGCGGCCTCGGCGGCGCACTTGGCGCTGATCTTGTCACCCATTGCCTCCATCGCCTCGGGCGGCGGCCCGATGAAGGTGATGCCGGCGGCGGCGCAGGCGCGGGCGAAGGCGGCATTTTCCGACAGGAAGCCGTAGCCGGGGTGGATCGCCTCGGCACCGGTCCGCGTCGCCGCGTCCAGCACGCGCTGGATCGACAGGTACGACTCGGACGGTGGTGTCGGGCCGAGGTGCACCGCCTCATCGGCTTGCTGGACGTGCAGCGCGTCGTCGTCGGCGTCACTGTAGACCGCCACCGAGCGGATGCCGAAGTCACCCAGCGTCGCCATAATGCGGCAGGCGATCTCGCCGCGGTTGGCGACCAGGACTGTGTCGAACATGACCTACCGCTGCTCGCTGTCAGATCCCCGCCCAGCGGCCGCCGCGTCGCGATCCTCAGCCGGCGGGGCCCAGGACGGCGGCCGCCGGTCGAAGAAGGCCTGCATGCCCTCCTGACCCTCGTCGCCGACCCGCAGCCCGGCGATGATGCGCACGGTCTCGGCGCCGGCCTCGTCCAATGGCGCCAACGCAAGGTCGGGCAGGCGCTTGGCCGCCGCCACCGCCTCGGGGCCCGCCAGCAGGCAGCGCCCGACGGCGGCCTCGACCGCCTCGTCCAGGCCATCGGCTGGCACCACCTGGTGCACCAGACCGGCGGCGAGCGCACGGTCGGCGCCGAAGCGCTCCCCCGTCACGAACACCGAGCGGGCGAACGAGCGGCCGATCTTGCGCACGACGTACGGCGAGATCACCGCCGGCGCCAGGCCGAGCACCACCTCGGTAAAGCCGAACAGCGCGTGGTCGGCCGCGATGGCGATGTCGCAGACGGCGGTCAGGCCGGTGCCGCCACCCAGCGCGGCGCCGTTGACGCGGCCGATGAGCGGCTTGGGCAGGTCGTACAGCGCGCGCAGCATCCGGTTCATGCGGCTGGCGTCGGCGACGTTGTCGTCCAACGACCAGGTCTTCATCGACCGCATCCATCCCAGATCCGCACCGGCACTGAAGATGTCGCCGGCGCCGGTCAGCACGACCGCACGGACTGCGGGATCCTCGCCGAGGTCTGCGGCCACGCTGGTTAGCTCGGCGATCAGGCGGTCGTCGAAGGCGTTGCGGACCTCGGGACGGTCCATCGCCACGGTGACGACGCCGCGCTCGTCGCTCGCCACGCGCAAGGTCTGCAGGTCAGTCATTCGCTCCGGTGTCCTACCGCTTCGCTGCTTGAGGACTCGCGCATCCTAACCAGCGGGCAGGAACTCCCCGCCGGGCGTCGAAGTCAGCGTGGTAGAACGCCCGCCGCTCGTTGTTGCCGCCGCTGTTGCCAGGAGATCGCATACGCCGCCTGCTCGTCCTCGCCCTCACGGGCTTGCTGCTCACCGGCATGCTGCCGGCGGGAGCCGTGCCGACTCCCCTAGTCGCCAAGAACCTCGAACTCGTCACCACCATCCCCGATGTCGGTGCCATCTCGACGGCGTTCTCACGCAGCAAGCCGCTGATGTACGTGGAGTTCAGGACACTGCGCACTGCTCGCCGCACGCGGCCATCCAGCGGGAGAGCGCCCGCCGTCTGAGCAGGCTGGTGGCAGCCAGCCCGCACTTGCCGAAGTGCCCAGGCGGCGCACCGAGCCCTTGTGATCCTGGTCGACACCTCGATTTGGATCGACCATCTGAGGGCCGGACACGCGACCCTCGCAACCCTGCTCGAGCGTGGCCTCGTCCTTGGTCATCCCTGGGTCATCGGCGAGCTGGCGTTGGGCCAGCTGTCCCCGCGCCAGGAGATCATCGGGCTGCTGACAAGCCTACGCGCAACTTCTGGCGGCGACGCAGCTCACCCGTGACGCAGCGCTCTGGACCAATGACCGACGCCTTGTCCCCGCCGCCTCGCGCCTCGGGTGCGCGATCGATCCAGGTGTAGCCGCCACCGACGAGCAGCAACGCAGCGATGGCGACGGTTTAGCGCGCGGCCGTCGAAGCATCCGCACGCGACGGTTGGGACTGTTACCGGCGCCACCCTTGGGTCCTGCAGACCTCGTCGCCGAGCACGCCCTCGACCGGCTCGACCGCCCCGACGACACCACGCCCTACACCGTGCAAGGCGCCCTGGATGCCTTCGAGTCACAACAGGACACGAGTGTGGATGACGTCGCTCCCTCCAAGCGTCTGGCCGATGAGCTCGAAGTGCTGCACGCGGTCCGCGCCATCACGACGGGCACCGCGCAAGACCTGATCGGCATCCTCCAGCATGTGGTCGACGTAGCGGTGGAGTCGCTGTCGTGTGAGGTGGGGCTGCTGCGCGACGGCGCTGGTCGCACAGCGGCGACGAGCTCCTGGTCGGGCGTCGACATCCACGACCCCCGGCTGGGCGCACCCCTCGACATTCTGGAGGAGCGCGCCGCCGGCGGCTCACTGTGCGTCCAGGACACCGACTCCGAACCCCTGCTCGCCCCACTCGGCCGCGCGCAAGGTGTGCGGTCCCTGCTCGCCGTCAGCATCCCGGCCCCGGTCGGTGGAATCCTCGTCGTCGCCCACACCAGCGCCGCGCCACGCGGCTTCACCACCCTGTGCCAGCAGCTGGGCCGGCAGGTTGCCGACACCGCGGGATTGGTGGCTCACGCCGCGGCGTTGCGAGAGGAGCTGCGGGCAGCTGCGGAGGGGCAGGCACGCACCGCCCGACGCGACCCGCTCACTGGCCTCGGCAACCGCCTGACCTGCGACGAGGCCCTCGTCGAGGCCCAGGAACAGATCGATGCGGGACGCTGCGTCAGCGTACTTGCCCTCGACGTCGACGGCCTCAAGCACGTCAACGACACCTGCGGCCATGACGCCGGGGACAGGCTGCTGCGGCGCTGCGCCGACGTGCTGCGGGATCACGGCCGCCACAACGACATCTGCGTCCGTCTCGGCGGGGACGAGTTTGCCGTGCTGATGCCCCATGCCGGCGCCTTCGCCGAGCACCGGCTCGCCATCTTGTCCGACCGGCTGGGCGGAGCCACGAGCTGCCAGCGCACCGTGGCCGCGAGCATCGGCATGGCCACCGCGTACCCCGGTGGCAGTATCGCCGACGCGGCCCGGGAGGCCGACGCATCGATGTACGCCGTCAAACGAGCTCGACGGGCCAGCGGGGCCAAGCGCCCTGAAGCAGCACGCCCGCAGAGCCCAACCGCGGTAGCGCCATAGCCGGGTAGCGGCGCGTCGGCAGCACGTCAACCTCTGCACAGCGACTGCCTCGCGGTCCGGGCTACGTGGCGTCTTGCTGACTCGGCGCCGGGGTCCGAGGCGACACCGGTGTGGACACGATGAACGAGCTCGTGGTCTGGCCATACAGCTGGAACTGATCCAGGACCCCCTCGATGGCGTCCAGGGACGAGACGTGCACCTTGAGCAGGAAGCAGTCCTCGCCGGAGATGCGGTGGCACTCGCTGACCTCAGTGACGCGCGCCGCCAGCTCCGCCACCCGGGGCAACTGACCGGGACCAGGTCGGATACGAACCCAGGCAGCCACGGGCAGACCGATCGCGGCAGGGTCGACGTCCAGCCGGTAGCCGCGGATGACACCTGTTTCCTCCAGCCGAGCGACCCGCTCGCGTACGGCGGGAGCCGACATGCCGACCCGTCGCGCGAGCTCGGAGGCGCTGAGCCTCGGGTTGTCGGTCAGGGCGGCGAGGAGCCGGCGGTTCACCGCATCAAGCAGTGACCTTCCGCTCGGAATGCCGCTCGGCAGTCGGGGCGTCCTGGATGCAGTCATGATGCTGGCTTTACCTTCGATCGATCATGGTATTCCGCCCTGTCACCTTCGACGATAGCCGCATGACGACTACCAAGTCCGAAGCATCTGCCGCCGGCCCCACTTCCCCTTCGACCACGGTCGACCGGTCGGAGCGGGTGCCGCCGCACGCGTACTTCATGGTCAGTGCCGTCTTTCACTACCTCGGCCCGGCCTTCGCCGTGCTGCTGTTCGCCCGTGTCGACGTCCTCGGGGTGGCATGGCTGCGCATCGCCTCCGCCGCTGTCGTCTTCGCGCTGTGGCGCCGGCCCTGGCGGTACTGGCCACCCCTCGATCGCGCGACCCAGCAGCTGCTCCTGGGCTGGGGAGCCGTGCTGGCGGTGATGAACAGCTGCTTCTACATCGCGATCGACCGGCTGCCGCTCGGCACCGTCGCGGCTGTTGAATTCCTGCCGGTCATCGCCTTGGCCGCCCTCGCCGCCCGCACCCGGCGCAATGGGCTGGCGCTGCTGCTGGCCGTCGCCGGCGTGTACGTGCTGACCGACGTGCGTCTGGTCGCCGAGCCGCTGGGCGTCGCCTTCGCCGTGGCCAACGCCGCGCTCTTCGCCGTGTACATCGTGCTCGGGCACCGCGTGGCGCAAAGCGAGCGGATCACCGGAATCGACGGCCTGGCGCTCGCGATGATCATCGCGGCCGCTGTCGCCCTGCCCATCGGCATCAGAGGTGCTGCGCCCGCGTTCACCGACGCCATCGCTGTGGTTGCCGGAATCGGCGTCGGCGTGTCCTCCTCGGTTGTGCCCTACGTCTGCGACCAGCTGGCCATGGCACGGCTGCCGCGCGCGACCTACGCGCTCATGGTGTCTCTGCTGCCGGCGACCGCAACCGTCATCGGCATCGTCGTCCTCACCCAGATACCCACCGCCCTCGAGGTCGCCGGCGTGGTGCTCGTGGTCGCCGGCGTCGCCCTCCACAAAGAGGCGAGCCCGACCCGGTCATCGAGCGGCTGAATCAAGCGGCTGATCCGGGGTGCCGCGACTTGGTCGCCTCGACGTTGACGAAGTCGCCGGACCGCCGGTATATGCCCGGGCCCGCGTGGTCAAGTCCGGCCAGCACCGGGACGATATGAAGGCATGCGCGCGGGGACGAATGGCGTCAACGCGCGGCGGGTCGAAGCGCGGCTCGCCGCGTTTCGCTTGGTGTCCGAAGTGCAGACGCGCGACGATGCGGCGGCCGACCTCGCCGCTGCCCGGCGGGAGGCCGAGGCTCAGGGCTGGGCCGAGGTGGAGCGGCTCGTGCTCTACGCCGACGCGGTGCGCGCATGCTGGCTTTCCGAGGACGACACGGAGCGGCGGATCGACGCGTTGCTGGAGCGCAGCGAGCGCGACGGCGACGACCCGCTGCGCGCCGCTGGTTTGGCGATGCGCGCCGAACTGCAGTACCGCGACGGGAGCTCGGCCGGTGACGCCTCCCGCTCCGACGCCGACCTGGCGCTGGCCACCGCGCTGTTGGACATGCCCCACGGCCCTGCCTTGGAGCGCGTCAGCGCACTGATCTGCTGTGCCTGCGCCTACGCCGAGCGTGAGCTGTGGGAGCTGGAGGAGGAAACCTACGCCCAGGCCACGGCACTGCTGCCGCTGTGCGAGGACCAGATGCCAGCCAAAGTGGTCCTGCATAACCGCCCCTTCACCCAGCTGTACGCAGCCTGTTCGCTGTACGAGGTTGGCGAGGTAACCAAAGCCCGCGAGCACTGCCGGCAGGGCATCGCCCAGGTGGCCTCGGCCTTGGCCGCCGGCCTTCCTGACGACTACGCCGCAGGCGTGCGCGCCGTGGGCTACCTGCTCGCCGCAATCGCCGGCGACCCCCGCCCTGAGCCGCTGGGGGAGATTTTGGCCGACACCGCCCCGCTGCTCCACCAGCACTCGGTCGGCTCCGTGCACCTCGCGGAGGCGCTGCGAGCGCTGCGGGCTGGCGAGGTGGCCGCCGCCCAGGCCCACATCGGGCTGAGCGAGCCACTGCTGCGCTTCGACCCACGATCGACCGAGCTGGCCCTGGCGATGCTCGTCGCCGCGGACGCGGCCGCTGCCGCCGCCGCTGAACCGGACAGTTCCGTCGCCGCGCTGCGCTACGCCCAACACAATGCGCGGCTGCGGCGGCAGGCGCGGCTGCAGCTGCTGGGGTCGGCACGAGCCCGGCTGGAGACCGAACGGCTACGCATGGAACGTGACGCCTACGCGCGCAACGCCCTCGTCGACGAGCTCACCGGCGTCGGCAACCGCCACCACTACAACCGTTGGCTTGCCAAGCTGCTCGCCGACCCCGCCGCGGGACGCCTCGCCGTCGTGGTGGTCGACATCGATCGTTTCAAGACGGTCAATGACACCCACGGGCACCCTGCTGGTGACGAGGTGCTGCGGCGAGTGGGCCGGCTCCTTCGCGCCTCCTCCCGTCCCGCCGACCTGGTTGCGCGCCTTGGCGGCGACGAGTTCGTCCTGGTGCTGCGCGAGGTAAGCGCCGCCGTGGCGCACCACCGTACCCAAGAGCTGCTCGACGCCATCCGCGCCGAGCCGTGGCGCGAGGTGTCGCCTGGTGCACGGGTCAGCGTCAGCGTCGGCCTGGCGACAGGGTTCGCACGCGACGCCGAGAAGCTGCTGGGTCTGGCAGACACCGCCTTGTACCGCGCGAAGGCGGCCGGGCGTGACGGGGTCGTCATGATCGAACCAACCCCTGCCCTGGCGACCCCCTGAACCCGATCTAATCGAGCGAGGGGGAGGTCAGGCCGGCGGCGGACACGACCTGGCGTCACCGTTCGTGCCGGACGAGGGCGACCCGGACGACGAAACAGTGGACGGCTGTAAAACTCGAGGGCCTCTCGGACGGCCTCCCGCGTGCCCGCCGACATAGCTGGCCCGTCGTCATTCCGGTCCTAGTAGCAGGCGGAGATCGCCTCGCTCCAGCGCCGCGAAGCCTGGCCCCGGACGTATCTGGACCTGGAAGCCAACCGCTGGCTGTAGAAGCCGACGGCCGCGCCCACGTCGTCGACTGAGTAGCGAACGCTGACCTTGCCCATGCCGATCGCCTCCCGGCTCTGCCCTGGTCCGACGGGTCACTAGCCTGCCTGTGGTACGGGACTCGAAACACGCCTTCCACGTTGTCGTACATTCTGTGTTACAGTGCGGGCATGGCTGAAACGATCACCTTCCGTCCGGACGAGGATGCCCGACGGGCCCTCACAGCGCTCACCGCAGACGGCAGCTCCGTGTCCACCGCAGTACGGATCGCCCTGATCGAGACAGCCCGAGCACGCGCCGAACGCCACCTTCTGGCCGAAGCAGAAGCGCTCGCTGCCGACGAGGCCGACCGCGCCGAGGCCGCTCAAGTGCTCCGGGACATGGAAACCCTGCGTGCGTGGTGAGGTCTACCGGCTAACGGCGCCCCGCGGCGCGCGCGGGAGCGAGCAGGGCGGTTCTCGCTACGCCGTCGTAGTTCAGTCCGACCTGTTGCCGCTGTCCACCTGGCTCGTATCCCCTACCTCGACCTCGGCGCGAGAGGCCAGCTTCCGGCCCGAGATCGAAGTCCGAGGGCGCAGCACCCGAGTTCTTGCCGAGCAGACGACGGCCGTTGATCCGAGCCGTCTGGGTGACCGTGTCGGGTTCCTCAGTTACCCAGAGATGGAGCAAGTCGACGCGGCGCTGCGCCTCGTCATGAGCCTGTAGCGACTCGCCGGGCAGCCTTGCGGGATCGCAGCACCGCAGGGCGGTGGCGGCGCTGCTCGCTCTGGTGTCTTCCGCTCGGCCCGGTCAGGTCATGCCGGTGACGCGCATAGTGAGGTTCAGGCGTCCAGAGGTCAGCCCGATCGCCGGATTCGCCGTCCCGACATAGATCTTGGGAACGCCGTGGTAGGCGAACCGGGAAGGGCCGCCGAAGACGAACAGGTCGCCGGACGCCAGATCGATGTCGGTGTAGGGCTTGCCGCGGTTGCTGGTGTTACCGAACCGAAACAGGCAGGTGTCACCGACACTGAGGGACACGACGGGCTCGTTGGCCTCCTCATCCTTGTCCTGGTGCATACCCATCCGTGCAGAGTCGTCGTAGTAGTTGATCAGCGCGGTGTCGGGCCGGTACCGGCGCCCAGCGTCCAGGTCTTCCAACGCGGCGGCCAGGGCGGCCTGGCCGAGGTCGGCCAGCCAATCCGGGAACTCAGCGACCCGGCCGCCACCGACGTCGGTGGCGATGCGCGTGTACCGGTAGGGCTGCCAGTGCCAGCCCAGGCAGACGGTGCGGACAGACATGACATGGCCGCCCGGCAGACGCGCCGCCCGCATCGGCACCGGGCCAACCGCCCATTCACGGCAGGCTTCGACGAGTTCGTGCTGCCGATCGATGCTGAGCCAGCCCGGCACGTGAACCGCACCTGGGGCCACCTCGCGCCGTGACGGGCGGTTGGGCATGGCCAGCGGCAAGGTCGGCTCACTCACTCGTGCTCACACCTGCTCCTCCGTCGCTGCGTCGTGGTGGTCATGCCGCGGCCTCCAGGGTCAGCAGCATCTTCTTGGCGTCCGTGCCGCCGATGTACTGGCCGACACTGCCGTCGCTGCGCACCACCCGGTGGCAGGGCACCACGACCGGCAGCGGGTTCGTCGCGCACGCCGTGCCGACGGCGCGGACCGCCTTGGGGTTGCCGGCGGCGGCCGCGAGCTCGGCGTAGCTAGCGGTCCTGCCGTAGGCGATCTCCGGCAGGTAGGTCAGGACGTTGCGGCGAAAACCCGAGGACAGCCGGAAGTCCAGCGACAGGTCGAACCGCGTGCGCCGTCCGGCGAAGTACTCCTCGATCTCCCGGGCCGCCATATCCAGCCGGGCGGGGGCCCGCAGCACCCGGGGGCTGACGCGGTTGGACAGCTGCTCCAAGACCGTGTCGTGGTCCTCGATGGCGTAGGCCACCCGGACCAGCCCTTTCGCCGTCGCGGCCAGCAACAGCGCGCCGAGCGGGGTATCGACGGTCCGGTAGGCGACGTCGAGGATCCCTGCCTCGGTCGCCACTGCAACCAGGCGGTCGTGGAGCCTGTGCTGCGTCACGGCGTCGACCTCGGGGAGCGTGGCGAACAGGTCACTTCCGTCGAGCGTGGGCCCTGTGGTCATCATGGCGCTTCTCCTTCTGTGTCTGGATCCAGCTGTGGGTTCAGGTAGGTCTTGCGGAGCGTGGCGATGCCGTCGGCGGCCGCCCTGCGCGCCGCTTCGGGTGTGCCGCCGACGATCTCGGCGATGTCGGCATAGGGCAGGCCGGCGAGGTAGTGATAGGCGACGGTCTGCCGCTGCTTGAGCGGCAGCTGCTTCAGCGCCGACCAGAGGTCACGCTCCCACCCTCCCGGTATCCCGGTGGAGATCCCCTTCTCCGGCAAGTCGTCAGTCGGGACCGCGCGTCGCCCTTGCGCGCGGATCTGGTCGATGGCCTTGCGGTGGGCAATGGTGACCAGCCAAGCCTCGACGTTGCTGTCGACCCCAAGCTTGGAGTAGGCCTGCATGGCGGACAGGAAGGTTTCCGACCACGCGTCCTCAGCCGCGTCGGGTCCCACGACGGCGCGGCAGACCCGCAACACGGTCGGCCCGTGCCGCTCCACGACCACCTCGAAAGGTTGTTGTCTCACACCCGGTAAACGTGCCAGAAGGCCGAGATGTGAGGTGACGACTCAAGAACAGTCGATCAGCCGCGCCCGGGTTCGAGGCGCAGCAGGAACCTTCCGCGTACCTCTTGGTCCGGAGGAGTTTCGCGATACGATATTCGGAAAAGTGGAGATCTATGCCTCAGCCCGCAAGCACGGCGTCAGGGACGCCGACATCGAACACGCAGTCGAGCACGCGCTGGTGGCCGCCGAGGAGGACGACGGCAAGGTTCTCTACCTCGGGCCCGACCGCGCCGCCAACCTCCTGGAGGTCGTATCCGTGCTCCGAGACAACGGAACCGAGATCGTGATCCACGCGATGCGAATGCGCCGCACCTATGAGTCGTTGCTCCACGATATGGGAGATCCCGATGGCTGACAAGAAGTCCTACGGACGGTCCAAAGCCGGCGTCGAGCTGACCGAACAGGTGCTGCAGCGGATGGCCCAGGAGGCCGAAGCCGGCCTGGACGTCACAAAGCTTCGGCGTCGGCCGGGTCGCCCCGCGATGGGGTCCGGTCCGGCCAAGACATTCCCCGTGCGGCTCGACCCGGAACTCCGCCAAGCCGTCGACGACCGCGCCGCAGAGGAGCACACGACCGCTTCCGACGTCGTCCGCGAAGCCTTGCGCCGCTACCTCAAGGCTGGCTGAACCCACCTGTCTCAGTTGTCTCGAAGTGCGGGTTATGGATCAGTCCGAGGATCGCGCCGGGTGGGGTTCTGACCGTCGCGGTCACGATGCCCCCTCCGACGTCAGCAGCGGGCGTGTGCTCTTTGGCCCCTTCGGCGATTGCGGTGGCCACGGCAGCGGCTACATCCGCAACGCCCCAGTACGTCAGGGCTCCTTCGGACGGATCGGCGGTAGGCAGAAGCCCCAACTCGTAGCCCCCGACGTTGAAGCCAACGTAGAAGGGTTCGTCGAAGTAGGGGCCAAGGCCGAGGAAACCCATCCACCAGGTCCTGGCTGCATCCAGACGCGGCGACGGATAGATGACGGTGCGGAGTCCTTGCAATGCGACAGGCGTGCGCACAGCCTGGCACAACAAACAACGCGAGGCTGCGGCTGGGATCGAACAGTCCCGGGCCTACGATGCGACTAACGGGGCCCGCACCAAGCAACTCGGAGTCGATCTCAGGTGACCAGTGACCGCCGCGCAGCGTTCCGCGACCTGCACGCCACCGGGACGTTCGTCATGCCCAACCCGTGGGACGTCGGGTCCGCCCGCCTGCTGGCCATGCTCGGGTTCCCGGCGCTGGCGACCACCAGCTCGGGCCACGCCGCAACCCTGGGGCGACGCGACCAAAGGGTCTCCCGCGACGAGCTGCTGGCCCATGCCGCCGCGCTCGCCGCGGCGGTCGAGGTGCCGCTCAGCGTCGATGCGGAGCGCTGCTTCGCCGACGACCCCGCAGGCGTCGCCGACACCGTGCGCCTGCTGGCCCAGACCGGGGCTGCCGGCTGCTCGATCGAGGACTACGACCCCACCACCAGCAGCATTGACCCGATCGAGGTGGCAACAGAGCGGGTCGCCGCAGCCGCCGAGGCCGCCCGCGCCCACGGGCTAGTGCTCACCGCTCGCGCCGAGCAGCACTTCTACGGCCACGACGACCTCGACGAGACCCTGGCCCGGCTCGTCGCCTACCGCGATGCTGGCGCTGATGTGGTCTACGCGCCCGGGCTGTTGGCTTTGGACGACATCGCCCGGCTGGTTGGCGACGTGGGGGCGCCCGTCAACGTCCTGGCCCTACCCAACGGCCCATCGGTGCCTGAGCTGGCATCGGTTGGCGTCCGACGCGTCTCGACTGGCGGTGCCCTCTCTCGCGCGGCCTACGGTGCCCTCGTCAGCGCCGCCAGAGAACTGCTCGACACCGGTACCTCCACCTACGCCCGAGGCGCCCTGGCCGTCAACGACATCGAGGCCGCGTTCTCCTAGGGCTGGGAGCGGCACCCGCAGCGCAGCGGCGCTGTCCGCCGAGGGCGATCTGCGAGAGGAATCGGACGCTACCTTGGGGTGCGCCGGCTGCTCAGCCACGATGAGCACAGGCCGGTAGCCGGCGAACACCGACGGCTGCACCGAGTCTTCTGTCAGGGGACGCTTGTCGCGGTGCTCAACCCGAAGACCGCCCTGTTCTTCCTGGCATTCCTGCCGCAGTTCATCGACGCCTCACGGGGGGCGGTGTGGGAGCAGGCTCTCGTGCTCGGCCTCACCTTCGTGGATGTGGGGGTATGCACCGACAGCGTCTACGCGCTGGTGACGGGACGCCGGGCCGCTGGTTGCAGCAACGGGCAGGCTTCCTGCGCGGGGAGCGCTACCTCAGCGGCGGCGTCTACCTGGCCCTCGGCGTGACGGCGGTTTCGGGCTCGGGCACGGACTGAGACGCCGGGCGACGCGTCCGACAGAATGCGGGCCGGGATCGTCGGCAGGCCTTGACCCTCACGCGACGTCAAGCCGTAGGTTCGGCGGCTCCGACAGGTGCAGGAGGGTGACATGGAATCGGCGAGCCAAGGGCCGCGGCACGAGATCGATCGGGACATCTATGGGATGCCCGCGTTCACGTCGCTGCAGACCAATGACCTCGCGGCGTCCCGACGCTGGTGGACCGAGGGTTTGGGGTTCATCGAGCTGGCGGTGATGCCAGGACCGGATGGTCGCGAGTCGCTCATCCACCTGCGCCGCTACCGCTACCAGGACGTCCTGCTGGTGGGCGGCCGACCGGCCGGGACGCCCGCACCGGTGGGCATCAGCGTCAGCTTCGCCCACGCCGGTCCCCTCGACGAGCTTGCTGCCCTCGCCGAGCGACTCCGGCAGTTTCCAGGAGGAGTGGTCACCGGCCCTGAGGAGATGCCGTGGTTCGCGGTCCAGCTGACCGCGACCGACCCGGACGGCTACACGATCGTGCTGACCGCGCCGTCGCAGCGCGAGCGCCCGCAGGAGTGGAGCCGCATGGTGCGCGACTCGGTCGTCGACCCGGACTGAGACAGCCAGGCGTCGGCCGACGCCTACGAGGCGGGGCGGCGGGCGGGGCGGTCGAGGACGTTAGCAAGGTCGGCGGCGAAGCGCTGCGCGTCGGAGGGTTCGAGGGTGGTGGTCGCGATCCGGATGGCGGGGGCCGCGGCGATGCGGTGGCGCTCGCCGGCGCCGACGGCCCATCCCGCGTCGAGCAGCCCCTGCACCACGGCGGCCTCCTCGGGCACCGGGACCCACAGGTTGGAGCCCGACGACGCGGTCACATCCCGTCCGACAGCACGCAGTGCCGCCACCGCGGCTCGCCGCCGCGCGGCGTAGACGCCGGCGGCGCGCGCGAGCAGCGCGGTCGTGGCCTCGTCGCGCCAGAGGACTAGGACCAGCTGCTGGAGCAGTGTGCTGACCCAGCCCGTGCCGAGCAGCTGGCGGGTCTCGATCCGCGCGACGGTGGTGTTGTCACCGGTTGCCACCGCCAGGCGCAGGTCGGGTCCCAGGGCCTTGGACACCGAGCGCACCACGATCCAGCGTTCACGGTCCGGCGACGCGAGGGTGTGCCCAGCGGCCTCGGAGAGCAGCGCGGCGTGGTCGTCCTCGACAACAAGGACGTGCGGATGGGCGTCGAGCAGGGACCGCAGTTCCGCGGCACGGGCGGCGTCGAGGGCGGCACCGGTGGGGTTCTGGGCTCTCGGGGTGATCACAGCCGCGGCCACACCCCTGGCGAGCACGCCGGCCAGTTGCTCGGCACTCGGCCCGAAGGCGTCCACCGCGACCGGCACGGGCGCGAGCCCCATGGCGATCACGAGGTCGAGGATCCCAGTGAAACACGGGTCCTCGACCGCGACGCGGTCGCCGGGACGCGTCCATGCGATCAGTGCCCGTTCGATGCCGTCGCGGGCGCCACCGACGACGGCCACCGGCCCGGAGGGGATGCGGTCCGCCGCGAACCGCTGCGCGGCTAGCTCGACCAGGTCGGGTAGAGCGCCCCACTCGTCGTAGCGGCGTGTGCGCAGGTCGAGCTGGTCCACGGCGCCGTCGAGTGGCGGGAGCAGGGCCGAGTCGGGACTCCCGTCGGCGAGGTCGTGGACGCCGGGGGGAACCTCGACAAAGAGGCGACGCTGCAGCGGCGACTGCGACCGGACCGTCGTGCCGCGCCGACCCTCACCGGCGACGAGCCCGCGCTCGCGCAGCTGGCGATACGCGGCGGCGACAGTGCCGGGACTGACGCCCAGCGCAACCGCCAGGGACCGGATCGCCGGCAGCCGCTCGCCGGACTCGACGCGGCCGTCGTGGATCGCCGCTTCGAGACCGGCGGCGATCGCGGCGCTACCGGCACCCCCGATCTGATATCGTTCCGACACATTCACAAGTTCGTACTATAACGTAAGATGGTGGGATGGCGAGCGACGACCGCGCGACGCTGGTCGCCGTGGTGCCGCTCGCCGCTGCGATCGCGCTGTTCGGGGTCGTGTTCGGCGCGGCGTCACGGCCGGTGTTCGGCAGCGGCCTCACGCTGGTCTTCTCCGCGTTCGTGTTCTCCGGCGTGGTGCAGTTCACCGTCGCTGGCCTGGCGTTCGGCGGGGCGTCGTCGCTGGCCATCCTGGCGACCGCCGCCCTGGTGAACGCGCGCAACCTCGCACTGGGAGCGGTGCTGCGTCCCCATCTTCGCGGCGGCCCGGCGCGACGGGCCGGCCTCTCGTGGTTCCTCATTGATGAGACCGTCGGCCTGGCGCTGACCCGGCGCGACCAGGCGGCTCGGACGCTGCTGATCGGCGGCGTCGTGTGCTACGTCGCCTGGTTCGCGGGAACGGTCGTCGGTGTGGTCGGAGGTGGCGTGGTGCCGGGCGTCGCCGCACTCGCGGCCGCCGTGTTCCCCGTGCTGTTCGTCGCCCTGTCGGCGATGGCGGCGACCTCGATGTCGCTGGTGCGCCGGTCCCTGGGCGCCGCCGCCGTGACGGTGGTGCTGGCACTCGCATGGCCGGCCGGGCGCGCGATCGCCCCGGTGATCGCCGCCATAGTCGTCGCGCTTCCCCCCGAGCGCCGTGCCAACTCCGCCGCTGCCGGTGCCCTGCACACAGGCAGCCAGGGAGGCGGTCCGTGACGCTCGGCCTGGTAGTCACCCTCGCCGTGCTGACCTATGCCAGCCGCGCCGCCGCAGTGGTTCTGCTGCCACCGCCAGGGCCGCGGCTCGCAGCTCTGCTCGACCGCATGCCGGCGCCCCTGTTCGCCGGGCTCGCCGCCGTCGCGCTGATCGAGGACGGTCCGGCGCTCGCGCCGGTGACCACGATCGCGGCCCTGGTCGGGGCGCTGCTGGTCGCCTGGACACGCTCGATGCCGATCATCCTCGCCGGCGGCCTCGGCGCCGCGGTGATCGCCACGCTGCTGACCTGACCGAGTCAGCGCATCGTCTCTACACTCGCGGGGTCGGCGCTTCGCAGTCTGGAGAGGGTGACGTCATGGCGCGTTCCACACTGCTCGTCGGCGGCGTCCCCTTGGACGATGCCGAGGAAGCGATGAGCACGGCACTTACCGAGCTCGGCCCGACGTTGCACACCCTGCCCGACGGCGAAACCGGCGCCCGCGGCAACTGGATCATCCACATCGTCGAATCACTTCGCACCCATCCGGACCTGGAGGTCCCCAAGGAGGGTCCTGGACCGACTACGACGACACGCCCGCGTTCAAGATCCGCCGAGGCCATACGCTCTACGGCGCCTCGCTGGACTTTGGGCATGTCGCCGCCTTCGACGCGAGCTATCCCGTGTTCCAGCGACTGCGCGCTGCCCACGAGCTACCCGATCTCACCTTCCAAGTGGGTATCCCCGACGACTTCGACATCGCGCTGTTCGTACTCGGCCCGGTCGGCGCGTTCCTGCATCGCCGCCCGTTCACCGAGGCGACGCTACGAGAGATCCGCGCCATCCACGAACAGGCCGGCGACGACGTCGCCTTCCAGATCGAGGTGCCCGCCGAGCTCGTGTTCATCGCCCGCCAGCCGCCCTGCGCGTCGATGTGCGCCCAGCCGAGAACGTCTCGGAAGAACGCCCGGGCAGCCTCGGCATCGTCGGCGTAGACCAGCGTGTGGACGGCGGTGATCACGTTCGTCAGCATAGACCCGTGTCATTGACCGACCCCTTGTCCGACATCAAGCTCTCCTCGGCCGCTGTCACGAGGGCTTCATATGTGCGGGCGGCGTGGTGACGGCGGCGGGAGCAGGGTCGTCGGCGAGCTGGCGGAGGACTCTCAGGAGTTGAGCGGGGTTGTGGACGCTGCTGAAGAAGTCTGCGTCGGCAGCCTCAACGACGGCGACAGCCTGTTGGGCGAGGCGGCGACCAGGGTTGGTAACGGTGAGTCGTTTGACGCGGGCGTCAGCGGGATCAGGTGCACGGGTGAGCAGGCCGCGCGCTTCCAGCGAACGCACGACCTGACTGGTCATCATCACGTCGACCTCGGCGTGGTTGGCGACTTGGCGTTGGCTGGGCAGCTGGCCGGAGGTGACGGCCTGGTCGGACAGCCACCAGACGGCGGCAAGCAGTACGAACTGCACATGGGTCAGCTCGAGGGGGCGCAGGGCAGCGGCGATGCCGCGTTGCCAGCGCAGGGTGGTGCGCCACAGTAGGAATCCGGGGCTGCCCCGAGGCCCGGAGGAGGTATTCCTGGCGTCGCCGGTGGCGGCGGTCACGTGGCTGCGTTGGTCGTTGTCTCGGCGAGCCGAGACAACTGCTGCATGGCGGTGGGCAGGCCGACGGCGATGGTGCCGCCGATGACGCGGGCAAACAGCGGCGACAGCGGACCGCTGATTGTGACGCGGTGGGTGAAGCGGCTACCCGTCGTGGTGGCCTCGATGTGGTGGTCGAAGATGAGGCGGACAAACGGCAGCCGGCTGACGTCGGTGAAGCCGACGCCGGGCGTCACCTCGGTGAAGGTGAACGGCGTCGTGGGTCCTTTGACCGGCTTGAGCGTGCCGTGGGTGCCGGCGGCCATCGGGCCCTGCACGGTTACGACGGCGGTCTCGTGGTCCCACTCGGGCCAGGTCTCGGGTTTGCTGTAGCGAGCCCACAGCTGGGCTGGCGTCGCGCTCGTCGTCTCGGTGTGCTCGAACGTCCACATCTCTCGCCGCCTTCGTAATCGCATATAGCCAGTGCGCTTACACTAAGCGTGCTTATGGTTTTGGTCAAGGCGACTTGCTCCCTCACGCGCGCGGCAGGCCGAGCAGTCCCGCCAAAACGTCGTCGATCAGCTCCCCGGCGCCCGGCCACGGGAAGTGCGGGCGGGCGGTCCGCAGGGTCGCGATGCCATGCAGTGCCGCCCACACCGGCACGGCGAGCCGGAACGGGTCGCCCGGTCGCACCACGCCCTCGGCCTGCGCCGCCGCGATCCCATCGGCCAGGGAGCGGAACGGCGCGTGCGTCTGAGTCTCCCGGAAGTCGCGGCCGAGGTCGGCGGCGGACCGCCCCCCGAACAGCACCCGGTAGGTGCCCGGGTCACGTACCGCGAGGTCGACGTAAGCCCGGCACCCCGCTCGCAGACGTTCCCCCGGACCACTGGGGGCCGCGGCGACGGCCGCGCCGATGCCATGCCCAAGCATGGCGAAGCGGCTGGCCAGGACGCCGGCGAGCAGCGCGTCCTTGTCGGTGAAGTGCAGGTAGACCGCCGGCGAGCTGACCCCGGCGCGGCGTGCGACCTCCCGCAGCGACAGGCCAGCCTCGTCGCCGGTCTCCGCCAGGATGCCCGCCGCAGCCTCGATGAGCTCCGCGCGCAGCCGCTCGCCCTCACCCTTGGCGTTACGCCTTCGCCCGGCCGTCCGCTTCTGCGCCATGGACACATAGCTTAGCAAGTGCTAACTTAGCAACTGCTAACCATCGAAGACAGGGACGGTCATGTGGCACGACACCTTCATCACCGTCCACGCCAGCGCTGGTACGCTCGCCTTGGCGGCGGGGGTGGCGGTCGTGGGGTGGCGCACGCTGTTCGGTGTCTACTTCTGGTCGCTGATCGTCATGGCCGTGACGCTGGTCGGGGCGGTCGCGACCGGTTGGCCGGACCAGCCGCTCGGCACCAATGTGGTGTTCTCGGCGCTGCTCGTGCTCGCCGCGTTCATGGTCCTGCGAGGTCTCCAGGCCCGCAGCATGTGGCGCGTGGCTCCGGGCCAGTCCTCGCCGCGCCTCCTCGACTTCGTCGGGTTCACCCTGATCTCGCTTTTCGACGGCTTCGTGATCGTGGCCGTCCTGACCCGTGGTGGACCCGTCTGGCTCGGTGTCGCCGCCGGTGTTCTCGGCGTGATCGTGGGGCGCGCCGCGATGCACCGGGTCGCCGCCAGGGCGGCCGCCAGCTGACGACGCCGGCATCTGGCAGAGCACCAGGAGATTGCGCTCTTGCGGGCGGCAGCTGGCAGTCTGACGTCTCGCCAGCAACGCAAGCAACGGAGGCCTGCATGGCGTACGGCGACACGGGATGCGTCCTGATCCATGGATCCGAACTCGGCGCGTGGTTGTGGGAGCGGATGGTCGCCGAGCTGACTTCGCCAGCGTTGCCCGTCGATCTTCCCGGTCGAGGCTCGCGTCCAGCCGACCGCCGCTCCCTCGGGCTGGACGATGCCGTCCGCTCCGTTGCCGACGACGTCCAGCAATGGGACGTCGACCGGGTCGTGCTCGTCGCACATTCGTTCGGCGGTGTGCTCGTTCCAGCGCTGGCCCATTCTCTCGGTGAGGCAGTGACAGCGATCGTCCTTGTGGGCGCGACAGTCCCTCAAGAGGGCAAGTCCTGGGTCGACCTGCTGCCGCTGCCGCAGCGGCTCTTGTTGCGCGGGCTTTACAAGCTCCGGCCGGGGGGACTGCTCTCCCCGGCCGATCAGAACCGCAAGACGCTGGGCAACGACCTGGACGCCGCGACCACAGCATGGTTCCTCGACAGGCGCGTGCCGGAAGCGCCTGGATTCCTCATTGACCCCGTACCGACCGCGACCTTCCCATCCGACGTACCGCTGCACTACGTCCGCCTGCTCGACGACCGCAGCATCGCCGACTCGCTGAGGGACCGGATGATCGGCGCTCTCCCGCTGGCGCATGTGCACGACCTGCACAGCGGGCACCTACCAATGCTGAGCCAGCCCGCGGCGTTGGCTGGCCTTCTCGACCGGATCGCCGCCATGCCCGACCTGCGCTCTCCCTAGAGCCCCGGGCTCAGCGGACTTCGACGTGGATGAGGTGTCCGCTCGACCTGGCCAACCGGATGTCCCGGGTCAGCAGCGGGCAGTCGAGTGCCTCACTGCACCCGTGACTGGCGAGGGATCAGCGCGCCGGGCTGGAGGTCCATGCCGTTGCTTCGACGACGTCCGCCGCGACGTCAGCGACAGCCCGCCTGTCCGTGGCAATCCGCGCTATCCATGATTCGGCGGCGCTGTCGAGGTAGGTGGCCCTCGCCCCTCCGCCCATCGAACGAACGATCATCTTGTGCTCGAGGACGCACGCCGTGTTGACGTAGATGAGTCGTCGGTGCCCGATCGCGGAGTAGTTGCGCCACAATGCCGTGAGGTTGGTTGCGGTGAGCGTCGTGCCATTTGGGTCGTCCACTGCCTTGGGGTAGGCGGCGTCGAGATTGCCCCCCCCCCGACAAGGCAATGTGCGATGCCCGCTGCCTGTAGCCGATCAGAGACTTCGTAGCCGACGGAGGTCCTGCCGCCTGCAGACCGGCCGCCGATGAGCAGGACCTCATACTCGGTTCCGTCGGTGTCCGTCACGACTCCTATCCAGCCGTTAGCGGCACCCGGTGTCCATGCCGTTCGTCACACAGACCTCGCGCTTGGGCGTTCCGCCGATTCCCTGGCGAGCGACGAGTGGCGACCGTCACAATGGTGCGGTGTTCGAGGGGTTCGATGAGTCGACGGTGGACGTCGAGGGTGGTGTGCGGCTGCGCTGCCGGGTCGGCGGCGGGGGAGCGCCGGTCGTCCTGCTGCACGGGCACCCGCGCACCCACACCACATGGCACCGGGTGGCGCCGCTGCTGCGTGCCGCCGGGCACACCGTCGTCTGTCCCGACCTGCGCGGCTACGGTCAGTCGTCCAAGCCGGCCACGACGACCGATCACCGCCCCTACTCCAAACGCGCCATGGCCGCTGATGTCCTGGCGCTGATGCGCCGGCTCGGTCACGAGCGGTTCGCTGTCGTCGGCCACGACCGCGGCAGCTACGTCGCCATGCGCCTGGCGCTCGACGCCCCACAGGCAGTGAGCCACCTCGCCGTGCTGGACAGCGTACCGATCGGCGAGGCCCTGGCTCGCGCTGACGCCCGCTTCGCCGCGGCCTGGTGGCACTGGTTCTTCTTCGCTCAGCCCGACAAGCCCGAGCAGGCGATCCTGGCGGACCCGGACGCCTGGTACGGCGGCGACGCCGAGCGGATGGGCGCGGACAACCATGCCGACTACCGCCGCGCGATCCACGACCCGGCCACGGTCACGGCGATGCTCGAGGACTACCGTGCCGGCCTCGGCGTGGACAGGGCCGCCGACGACGCCGACCGCGCGGCGGGCCGCCGGATCGCCTGCCCGACGCTCATCCTGTGGTCCACGTGCGACGACCTGGAACAGCTGTACGGCGACGTCTTGGCCGTCTGGCGGCCCTGGACCACCGACCTGCGTGGCGGGCCGATTGACAGCGGGCACCACATGGCCGAAGACGCTCCCGATGAGTTGGCCAAGCAGATCAGCGCCTTCCTCACGGTCGGCGCCGCCTGACGCCGCAACAACCGGACCGGCAGCAAGGTCGGATCGGTGGCCTCGCCTGGCGGTACCCTCTCCCGGTGAACAGCTTGGCGGACTCCGTCGATCGCATCGCTGCCGAGACAGCGTTCTCGGGCGTCGTGAGAGTCGATCGCGGTGACAGCGTTGAGCTCGCAAAGGCTTACGGGTTGGCGCACCGCGGCTGCAACGTGGCGAACACCGTCGACGGCCAGTTCGCCATCGCCAGCGGCGCGAAGGGGCTGACCGCGCTGACGATTGTCAGCCTCATCGAGCAGAGTCGTCTCCAGCTCGCCAGCACCGCCCGGTCCGTGCTCGGCGAGGACCTGCCGTTGATCGGCGACGACGTGACCGTCGAGCAGCTGCTCGCCCACCGCTCTGGCATCGGGGACTTTCTCGACGAGGAGGCGGCGGACTACGAGGTCACCGACTACGTCTTGGGCATCCCGGTCCACGAGCTGGCGACCACCGAGCAGTACCTGCGGGTGCTCGACGGCTGCGCGACCAAGTTCGCGCCGGACGAACGGTTCTCCTACAACAACGGCGGCTACGTGGTGCTCGCACTGATCGCCGAGCGCACGGCCGGCGCGTCGTTTTATGACCTGGTGGAGCAACGGGTGTGCCAGCCCGCCAGCATGCCCGACACCGCCTTCCTGCGCTCCGACGAACTCGGTGCTCGGGCCGCGGTCGGCTACCTGGCTGTCGACGGGTTCCGGACCAACGTCTTGCATCTGCCGGTACGAGGCAGCGGAGACGGTGGCACCTACTCCACCGCCGCCGACATGCACGCCATGTGGTCGGCTTTCTTCGCCGGGCGGATCGTGTCGATGGACTGGGTCGCGGAGATGGTGCGCCCCCGCAGCGACGTGCCCTCGGAGTCCATGCGCTATGGCCTGGGTTTCTGGCTGCATGAATCACGAGATGTGGTGATGTTGGAGGGGTTGGACGCCGGTGTCTCGTTTCGGACCGTGCACGATCCGGTCAGGCGGATCACCTACACCGTGCTGTCGAACACCTCACGCGGTGCGTGGCCGATCACCCGACGCCTCGACGAACTGCTCGGGATCTGACGCACGCCGGTCGGCCCCGGCTGACTACGACACTGCCCCGCATCGAAGCGGCCCAAGGCTTCCCGACCCCATTGGACGTGACCAAGCGCGGCGCGCTGGTGTGGCGACCCGACGGTGACCGGACGGGCAGCGGGGCTGCGCCGCTACCCCGGCTGAGGCTGCGCATCTTCGTCAGTCTCGTGCCGAAGTCCGCGGTTGGTCGTCCCGATGACGGCCAGCAGGCCGAGGACCGCGACGGCCACCCCCACCGTGCGGGTTGGCCCGATCTGACCGAGGCAGGATCCCCGCGGCGAGCGGCCCCAACGGCCCGAGGGACGCCGACAGCTGTTGCGCGGCGGAGGTCACCCTGCCCTGCAACGCGTCCGGCGCTGTCGCCGCGATGCTGCCGAAGACGGCCGCGTTGAGCACGGGAACGACGAAGAGCGCCAAGCCGCCGATAACCCCGATCAGGTACGGCGACCCGGCGACGAACAGCGCCGCGGTGGCCGCGGTCAGCGTCCAGCCGCTGCAGATGACGACGGCGCGACGGGTCAGGCGCCGCAGCGCGTCGGGGTGGCGACCGCACCGACCAGACCGCCGGCCGAGGTCAGCGCGAACATGACACCGAGCTGCGAGGGGGCGGCGCCCGGTCCTGCGCTAGCACCGGGACCACCAGGCCGAGGCCGCTGAGCAGCGGGGTGACGCAGCCCAACCACAGCGTGATCGCCCGCAGCTCCGGGCGCCGCCATAGCCATGCGACGCCCTGGCTGATCTCGACCCGCAGCGGCGCCGCCTGCCGGTGGCGGTCGGCACCGCGTAGGGAGCCGACCAGTAGCACGAACAGCACACCGAGGGCACCTTCGACGAACGCCACGACCAAGATGTGACCGAGGGTCACGGCGTCAAGGGCCACCGCTGTGGCCAGCCGCCCACGGCGAGCGCCCGGCCGGCGTCGCTGCCCAGCATGACCGCCCGCCGGTGCCAGCGGTCGGCGAAGGCGCCAGCCGGCAGCCGCAGCAGGAAGGTCGTGGCAGCCGACACCGCCCCCACCAGCCCCGCCTGGGCGGCCGACCCGTCACGGCCAGCACCAGCAGCGGGTAGGCCAAGGACGAGACGCTCACCCCGAGCATCGACAGCACCTGGCCCACCCACAGCGCCACGTAATCCCGGTTACGTGACAGCGGCACCGGCCTGTCCATGCCCCTGTCACCACTTCACCCGCTTTTCAGGTGGCGGGCGCCCGACCGGCTCACATCCGGAACACGCCGTAGGACACCGGCTCCAACGGCGCGTTGGCGCACGCCGACAGCGCCAGACCCAGCACGGTGCGGGTGTCGGCCGGATCGATGACGCCGTCGTCCCATAACCGCGCAGTCGAGTAGTAGGGGTTGCCCTGGTGCTCGTACTGCTCGCGGATGGGGTCCTTGAACGCCTGTTCGTCCTCGTCGGACCAAGTGGCATCCGAGCCTTCGAGCTGGTCACGGCGGATCGTCGCCAGCACCGTGGCGGCCTGCTCGCCGCCCATCACCGAGATGCGGGCGTTGGGCCACATCCACAGAAAGCGCGGCGAGAAGGCCCGGCCGCACATCCCGTAGTTACCGGCACCGAACGAGCCGCCGATGATGAGGGTCAGCTTGGGAACCCTGGCACAGGAGACGGCGGTGACCATCTTGGCGCCGTCCTTGGCAATGCCGCCCGCCTCGTACTCGCGGCCAACCATGAACCCGCTGATGTTCTGCAGGAACAGCAGCGGGGTGCCGCGTTGGTCGCACAGCTGGATGAAATGGGCGCCCTTGAGCGCCGACTCGCTGAACAGAATCCCGTTGTTGGCCACGATCCCGACGGGATGCCCGTGGATCCGGGCGAATCCGGTCACCAGCGTCGCGCCGTACAGCGCCTTGAACTCGGCGAAGCGCGAGCCGTCGACCACTCTGGCGATGACCTCCCGGACGTCGTAGGGGGTCCGGGCGTCGGTCGGGACCACGCCGTACAGCTGTGCCGGATCGACCGCCGGCTCCTCGGTGGCCGTGACCTCCCACGGCCGCGGGGCGCGCGGCGCCAGCGTGGCCACGATGGAGCGCACGATCTGCAGCGCGTGGGCGTCATCGGCGGCCAGGTGGTCGGTGACGCCCGAGGTGCGGCTGTGCAGGTCGCCGCCACCCAGCTCCTCGGCTGACACGACCTCGCCGGTGGCGGCCTTCACCAGCGGCGGCCCGCCAAGGAAGATGGTTCCCTGGTTGCGCACGATGACGCTCTCGTCACTCATCGCGGGCACGTAGGCGCCACCCGCGGTGCATGAGCCCAACACCGCCGCGATCTGAGGGATGCCGAGTGACGACATCGTCGCCTGATTGAAGAAGATTCGCCCGAAGTGGTCACGGTCGGGAAACACCTGGTCCTGGCGCGGCAGGAAGGCGCCGCCGGAGTCCACCAGGTAGACGCAGGGCAGGCGGTTGGCCAGGGCAACCTCCTGCGCCCGCAGGTGCTTGCGAACCGTCAGCGGGTAGTAGGTGCCACCCTTTACGGTGGCGTCGTTTGCCACGACGACGACCTCGCGGCCGCTGACGCGGGCGACACCGGTGATGATCCCCGCAGCAGGGGCGTCGTCGTCGTACAAGCCGTTGGCGGCCAGGGGCGACAGCTCCAGCAGCGGGCTGGCGGGATCGTTCAGCTTGTCGACCCGGTCGCGCGGCAGCAGCTTGCCTCTGGCCAGATGGCGCTCCCGCGCCCTGTCACCACCGCCAGCGGCCACGCTGCGCAGCCGCTCGCGCAGTTCGGTCACTAGCGCACGATGCGCTTCGTCGTTGCGGCGAAACGCCGGAGCCGCCGGATCGGCGGTGGAGCGCAGGACATCGGCCATAACCGCAGCGTAGACGGGAGGCAGGAACGCTCCCCAGCGGTGTCGAAGAACGATGGTGAGCGCACCGGTCGCGCCCCCTGCAGGCCGCCCGTAGGTCGCCGAGGACCGGATGCCGTCAGCCGTCAACTGTGAGGAGCACCACCATGCGATCCATCCGAACGGTTTTGACCCTTGTTGCGGTCTTTGCCCTAGTTCTGGCCAGCGTCAGTAGCGCAGCGGCGAAGCCGAGGCCCAGGTTCGCCGCCACGCCGAGTGACGAGCACTGGGAGTTGCAGTGGGGTCCGCGGCAGGTGAACGCTCCGCAGGCCTGGTCGACTTCGACCGGCGCGGGAGAGACCATCGCCATCGTGGACACTGGCATCGACCTGGCGCACCCGGACCTGGCTCGCAAGATCGTCGGCGGCAAGACCTTCATCGACTGTGGCGCCTCTGGGTGCGGCAACGGTGACTGGGAGTCCGGCGGGGCCGCAGCCGGTGCGGGTCACCCGCACGGGACCCATGTCGCCGGAAGCGCTGCGGCGATCACCGATAATGGGACCGGCGTCGCCGGCGTCGCGCCAAGCGCCAAGTTGCTGGCGGTCAAGGTGCTAGGCGAGGAGGGCGGCTCCTTCGAGGACATCGCCCACGGGATCCGCTGGTCGGCGGACAACGGCGCCGACGTCATCAACATGAGCCTCGGCGCACTGCCCGGCGTGCAGGCCCTGGTCATCACCGGGCAGATCACCGACGTACAGGACGCCATCGCCTACGCCAACTCCAAGGACGTTGTCGTGGTCGCCGCCGCCGGTAACGACTTCGCGTCCATCTGCGGCACGCCGGCCTTCGACGAGGGTGCGCTGTGCGTCACCGCCACCGACCGGCTGGAGAACAAGGCCAGCTACTCCAACTTTGGCGTCAAGCCGGACCTCAATGTCGTCGCCGGCCCAGGTGGCGCCGCCTTCCTGTCCTGCGAGGAAGACATCATCTCCACCGTTCCCGCCGGGGCGGGCGGCTTCTGCACCGACGACGTCGGCACGCCCGGCTACGACTTCTACGCCGGCACCTCGATGGCCACGCCGCACGTCGCTGGCGTCGCCGCACTGCTGACCGCTCAGGGCCGCAGCCACACCGAGGTCGTCAACGTGCTCATGGCGACCGGTCGTACCCCTGGTGTCCAGACCCGAGGCACCTACACCCCCACCTACGGCTACGGCATCGTCGACGCACAGGCCGCCGTCACCGCTGGATAGCACCGCCGCAATAGGCTGCTGGCATTCAGCCGCCCTGCCCGTTCGGGCGGGGCGGCTTGCCGTGCTGCTGGCACATTCGGTGGCACCCTTGCCGGTCATGAGTAGTCCCCGCCGCCGCCACCGATTGCCGGCCGCGGCGCTCGCCGCGTTGCTGCTGCTGGCTGGCTGCAGCCGGGCGCGTGAGCAGGCTGCTCCTGATCCCCCACCCAGCGTCGAGCAGCCCAGCGAGAGGCCAAGCCGTGCGCCGCGTGAGACACGCAGCGAACGCAAGCCGCGGCCGCCACAGCCGCGGCGAGTGAGGGTGCAGATCACGCGGGTTAGCGACGTGCCGCAGGCCAACAGCGTGCTGCGCGGCAACGAACCCCAGTCCGGGGGCCGGATCAAGCGTGCCGTGCGCAAGGCGGCGCGCCGGGAGGTGAGCCGGCTGCAGCGCTACCTCAACGCCACCTTCGTCGAGCCGCGCACGCGAGGCACGCGCGCGCCGCTGCGGGCACTGCTCAGCGCACGAGCCCGCCGGCTGCTGGGTCCTCGCGACCTGCGAGCTTTGACCTTGCGGGGCGGACCACCGATCCAGGGCGGACGCCGCACTCGCGCCCGCGCCCGGGTGGTGGTCCTGCACGCCGGCCTGCGCATGACGGCGGTGACGGTGACCTACAACGCTGGGTTCAGCCTGCTGCGCGGGGGCGCGCCGCAGCGCCTGCGCCAGCAGGGCTCGATGGTGTTCCTGCCAAGGGCAGGTCGCTGGCGCGCCGACCATGTCGCCGTCCGTCTGTTCCGGCAACGCCAACCCGGCAATGACCGCCGCGACAAGGGGTCGTCATGAAACGGGTGTTGGTGCTGCTCGGCGTCATGCTGCTGCTCGCGGCCGCTCTCGGCGCCGGTCTGGCCACGGCAGGCGGCCTTCGGCGGGTGAGCCTGCGGCCCGACTGGAACGGGCAACGCCGGCTGGTGGTGCTGCTGATCGGCTCGGACCTGGGTCCCCCCGCCCGCCCCGGCAACCTGTTGCGCGGTCGGGCCGACGCCATCCACATCGTCGCGGTCGATGCCAAGCGCAAGCGCGCCACGATCGTGGACATCCCCCGTGACTCCTACATCTTTGGATCCAAGGTCAACGCCTACCTGTCCACGCGCGGCCCGGACGGGCTGGCGCGCGTGCTGGAGGACTACAGCGGTCTGGAAATCGACTACTGGGCAGCCACCAGCTTCGCCGGGCTGCGCCGCATGGTTGACGCGATGGACGGCGTGCCGATCTCGCTGCCGCGGTCGATGTACGACGCCGGCTCCGGCGCCGACTTCTCCACCGGCCGCCAGCGGCTCAACGGCGAGGAGGCGCTGTCCTTCAGCCGCAACCGCAAGGGCCTGGTCGACGGCGACTTCGGGCGGACGCGCAACCAGGGGCGCCTGCTGCGTGCGGCCCACGGTCGGCTGCGCGACCACCGTTGGGACCTGCCCGCCCTAACCCGGCTGCTCGGCACGCTGTCGCGAAACACCGAGACAAACATCCCCGCCCGCAAGTTGTTCGAGTTCGCGCAGCTCGGGGTCAGCATCAAGCGGTCCGACGTGCGCCACGTGCCGCTGTCCGGGGGTGTGGGCATGGTCGGCTTGGAGTCGGTCGTCTACCTCAACCCCGGCGGGGCATTCGCCGACATCAGAGCGGGGCGGATCGGGCGCTGATCGGCGCTCCGAGTCCCAGGGTGGCGCACCTGTCCCGGCCCGAGCCGGAGCCCCCGGCCGGCCGCGGATCAGCCCCCCAAGGTGGCGTGGGTGACATCGCCGGCGCTGACCGCGGTGGTTCGCCGGTCGGCGCCGCGCACCAGCAGCGCCCCGTCTGCGCCGACAGCCACCGCCAGACCCTCGACGGTCGCGCCGTCACCCCGAGTGACCCGCACCTGCCGGCCCAGCGTGGCGCAGCGGCCGCGGTAGGCGTCGAGGAATTCGACCGGCAGCTGCTTCCACGCGGTGTAGCGCCGTCCGAACACGCCGATGAAGCCGGCCAGCACCCGCCAGCGATCCACGTCGCCGGCCGCCACCTCGGCCAGCGAGGTCGCCGTTGCGGCGAGCTCCGGCGGGCGGGCGACGTCTCGCCAGTC
>Ga0136620_10000103_pt1 | contig 33937 bp, 29 predicted proteins | sample AntDrymUQ4162106_2_FD_104806 | JGI IMG/M metagenome (GOLD analysis project Ga0136620, IMG submission 104806) | Polar desert sand microbial communities from Dry Valleys, Antarctica - metaG UQ416 (21.06) | ecosystem: Environmental > Terrestrial > Soil > Desert | place: Antarctica: Dry Valley... | reverse complement strand
GTAGGGCCGGCAGCCCTCGGCCACGGCCTCGGGATCGTGCCCCATTCCCTCGAGCAGCCCCCTGTAGAAGCCGAGAGCGGCATCGATACCCTCGCCGACCGCCTCTCCCTGGGCGAGCCCCATAGCCTTCGGCGCCCCGGAGACCGCCACCACCTTCATCTACCCGATTCCCAAACCGATCTGTTCCACCACGGCAGTGTCGCGCAGCCGTCCAACGTCCCTGGCTTTCCCAAGAAACTGAGGGGAAGATGCCTGAGAGCGCGAGGGAATTTCACCCAGATTGAAAGCAAAATTCTCATCAATGGGAGCAACTTTTTTCCCCGGTAGGCCGGAACACTCTTGGTCCCCTGAGAGCCGGCGAACCGGAAAAGACGGAAAGCGGCGGTTAGAACATCCACTGGACCAGCGCCGTGAACGTCAATTTGGACAAAGCCCACGTCTTCGCCCCCGAAGGAAACGGCACGCGCACCCCCGACGAGGCGGTCACCTGAAGGGCTCACCGCATTCGCGGGCTGTGAGTACCGGAGTGTGACCCTCGCCGGCTCACAAACGTGCGGGTAAACTGGAGTACGTGAGGCCACGGCTGTGGTCGTCTGAGAGGGGTCGAACCGAGCATGTCATCTGAGGCCGAAGGGGTGGTCTCAGCGGCGCGCGATCCCGAGCACGACCGGGCCGAGCTGCTCGCCGAGGTCGGAGAGCTCTATTACCTCCACGGGCGCGACCAGAGCTCGATCGCCGAGGAGGTCGGCACCTCGCGCTCCAACGTCTCTCGTCTGCTCACCGAAGCGAGACAGCGGGGGATCGTCGACATCCGGATCAACCATCCGTTGGGGCGTGCCCTGGAGCTCGAGCGACGGCTCGTCTCCGATTTCGGCCTCGAAGAGGCGCGGGTGCTCGCCACTCGGCCCGGCCGGGCCACAGGGGGCCGGAGAGAAGCGCGCGATTCGCTCACCGGGGTGGGTCGTCTGGGCGCGGTCTACCTGCTCGAGGCCCTCACCGACGGCCGGACCATCGGGCTGTCGTGGGGCACTTCCCTCGAGGCGCTGGTCAACGCGGTCGCGCCCCCCCGGCCGCGGGCGGTCGAGGTGGTTCAGTTGCTGGGAGGGCTTTCCTGGGTGTCGCAGTCTCTCAGCGGGCACGAGCTCGGCCGTCGGCTTGCAGACCGACTCGGGGGCCGCTTCGCCTACCTGCACGCCCCGGCCATCGTCGACTCGACCGAGGCCCGCGATCTGCTGCTTCGTCAGGAAGGCATCGCAGATGTGCTCGCCAAGGGCAGGGGGGCAGACCTTGCGCTCCTCGGCGTCGGGTCTTTGGGCACGGGGTCGTCTCGGGCGCTGTACTCCCGCCCCGAGCTGTCGGCGGCCGAACGCCGGGAGATTCGGTCGGGCGGAGCCGTGGGCGACATATGTGCCCGTCTGTTCGACCGGGACGGCCGGCCCTGTGAGGTCGCGGCCAACCGTCACGTGGTGGGCCTCGAGCTCGACGAGCTGAAAGCGATCCCCCGCCGGGTGGGCGTTGCCTGCGGAGTCGAGAAGGTGGCCGGCATAACCGGCGCCCTGAGAGGGCGGCTGGTAAACGTCCTGATCACCAACGAGGCGACCGCAGCAAAGGTCCTGGCCCAGGGCTGACGCCTTGCTTGTTTCGGTCCTCGCGCTCTACCTGAGATGCCTGTTCCAGTCTGCCTGTTCCAGTCCTCACGCCCTTACCTGAGGTGCCTGGCCCGGTCCTCACGCCCTGCCTGAGGGGCTTGTTCCGGTCCTCACTCCCTACCTGAGGGCCTGTTCCGGTCCTCACTCCCTACCTAGGGTGCTTGTACCAGTCGTCGCCGTCACGGCTGTCGACGCCGAAGATCACAACCGACAGGTAGAAGACAAGCAGTGTGGCGGCGGTCCATGCGAATTCGATCATGTTGTTCCCTTCCTCGTCTTAGTCCGTGGTACCGGTCAGCGGAGGTCGGTGGGGTCTTCGACTTTGATCCCATGGCCGCTCGGCATCCTCACCGTGTAAGAAGAGTCCGCAGAACCGGCTCCGAGCAGTGTATGAAGCAGCCGCTTGCCCACTTCCGTCAGAGGCTCGCTCCGCAGCCTGTCGGCCCGGGGGCCGGCGCCTCCGGGGATCGCCGGTCGATCCCTTCTTGGCTTCACCGGGTAGACCGTTGCCTTTGGCATCCGCCGGAGTCGCCACGAGAACCGGAAGCACGCCGATCACCTCCTGCTTGGGCGCCGTGCCAGACGCGCCGCCTCGGCCTTCCGAGTGAGCTCCGCGGCTCGCTCCCGTGCGATGAGGCCCGAGATCAATGGGTTCACTGCATTCACCTCCGTAATGCCCTATACTGCTTACGTTCATTACCGTACCTCGACCGGGGGTAAGAAGTCAAATGGATTTCACGCATTACTCGGACGAAGCCGTCAAGATCGCGGTCGACCTCGTGAACAGCCGTGGATCCTGCTCGGGGTTCGAGTACCTGCCCGACTCCCCGGCCGTTGTCCGGTTCCTCGACGACCACGACCTCTCCGCGCCCCGGGCCATCACAAAGCAGGAGATCGAGAAGATCCACGGTCTGCGGGCTCGTCTGGCAGCCGCATTCAGGGCCCCGGACGAAACGACCTCGGTGACCATCCTCAACGAGCTCCTGGACGAGGTTGGGACGCATCCCCGGCTCACCAACCATGACGGCGGGAGCTGGCATCTTCACTACGTCCCCGCGGGAAAGGGCGTCTCTCAGCAACTGACAACGGTTGCCGCCATGGGGCTTGCGACTGTCATCGCCGAGCACGGGTTCGAGCGAATTGGAATCTGCTCGGCGGCCGAGTGTCGTGACGTCTATGTCGACACGTCACGCAACAGGTCGCGCCGCTACTGCGACGACGCCTGCTCGAGCCGGATGAACGTCGCGGCCTACCGGGCGCGCCGGAAACAGGAAACCGGGTAGCCACCCTTCACCCGTGGTGAAGCCGGCCGTGGGGCAGCCTGCGCGGTCGGGGACCGCGAAGCAACTCTGCGGCGGGGACCACACCATAATGTGGTCGAGCGCCCGAGAACAGGTTCCGGTGCTTTGGGCCGCCCGAGCTGGTTTGGGTTTTCGGGGCCCCCATGCGTAGCGCCGGTGCCCAACAGGTAACGGAATGGGCACAGGCTGTGCCGGCGATGCGGGGGACCTAAGATCGGCGTCATGGTGAGGCTCATGGGACTACCGCGCGTTGAGCTTTACCCGGTTGCAGCGGTGGCGCGGCGCGACGACCGATTCGAGATCGTCTTCACCGGCGGCCGGGGGCACCAAACCATCGACGTGCCTCTGCGACTGCTCAGCGCGGCTGACGATTTCGAGTCCGTCGAGCTCCGCCTGTTGGCCGATCTGCAGAAGCTCGGGTACGAGGTGACCAGGGTCCCACCCACCTGAACGACAACCGCAAACGCGCCCCTCTGTTGTTGGGGGCAGGTTCGGCGGGTGCCTGTAGTTCGGCGCTGCCTGTGGTGCAGCGCGCGAGAAGAGAGACTCGTGCTAGGAACCACACCATGACGTGGTTGGGGGCCGGAGAAGCCGTTCTCGTGCGCTCAACCACAGCTAGTCGGACTCGTGCCCGAGAAACGCAGTGCAGTTGTCACACCCTTGCGCTTTACTCAGCGCATGAAGAACAAAGACGACAAGCGCAAGTGTCGCACCCTCGCACTGGCGCAGTATGGACTGATTACGCGTAGGCAAGCTCTCGACGCAGGGATGACGCCCCGCGCTATTGACTGGCAGTTGGAGCGTGGCAACTGGCACCGCGTTCATCCGCAGGGTTTACGTCTACGACGGGGGTGGCCAGGTCATGGGAACAGTCGTTGCTCGCGGCATGCCTATGGGGCGGGACCCGAACTCTGGCGTTCCATCGCTCTGCGGCTGCTCTTTGGGGGCTGGCGAGCATGGAGCCCTCGGTAATCGAGATCAGCACCCCTCGCTTCCTTCGGTCATGGAGCGTTGTTGTTCATCGAGCCACGGCGGGAGAAACCCAGGAGGTAGTCGCAAAGAAAAGGGGCATACCGCTGACAGGCGTCGATCAGACACTCTTCGACTTGGGCGGAGTGATCCCGTTACATCACCTCGAGGTCGTCTTCGACGATGCGTTGAATCGACGGCTCACGACGCTCCCTTCTCTCGAGTCTACGGTCAACGCCCAGGCGCGCAGCGGCAAGCTTGGCTCAGGAGCGCTCAGAAAGCTGATCGAGTCGCGATCCGAACTCGCTGCGATCCCCGAAAGCGCGCTCGAGACAAAGCTTCCGGATTACTGCAGGCAGCCCACGTTCCGCTTCCGATCTCCCAGTACGAAATCCGGGATGCCGGCCGCTTTGTGGCGCGAGTGGACTTAGCGTATCCGGATTTCGAGTTGTGATCGAGGCGGACGGTTACCAACATCATTCGAGCCGTAACGCGTGGAATGGGGATAGACAACGGCGAAATCGTCTCACGACTGCGGGCTGGTCTGTATTGCATGTAACTTGGAGAGATCTCGAGCGACGCCCCCAGCAACTCATTCACGACGTAAGGCAGATACTGTCCTTGTCCGGAGCCGGTTAGAGATGAAACATGGGGCGCCGAGTGGTGCGACGACCAGGGGTGCGACGGTCGAGGAAGCGGCGCCTGGGTGTGGCGGCCTGGGTATGGCCGTCCCTGGTCGGTGCGGCGGGCGGGGTTGGGGCGCCGAGGACAGAGATTCGTGCGAGGAACCACGCCATGACGTGGTCGGGGGCCGGAGAAGGCGTTCTCGTGCGCCTAACCCCGCGCTTGCCGAGAGGTGCGGCGGGTGGATCGGGCCCCGCTGGGCTGGGAGGAGCGAGCTGGTCGAACCCTGGGAGGTGCGGGCGCGTCGGGCCGCTGGGAGGTGCGGGCGGGCCGGGGCTTGGGAGCCGAGTGGGTTGCGGGGCTGGACGTGTCCGGCGGCGGATCTCATCGGGGGCCGGGGTCAGTTGACAGCCATTCCGACACGATTTCCGCCGTGCGCTGCGGATGCTCGAGCTGCGGAAGGTCACCCGACTCGGGCACAACCTCAACCGTCACGTTGTGGTTCCGGCGCGCCAACTCGAATCCGGCCATGGGATCACTGAAACGCGCTCGGTCCCCGAAGATCATCAGAGTCGGCGCTTCGAGGTCTCTGAACGCTTCCGGCGCGCTGGGATCATCGAGCAGGCCCGCAAGAAAGCTGAGCGGGGCGTAGCGCGCACCAGGTTGGCGCGCAGAGGCCCATGCAATGTGTTCGTACTCCGGCGGAATCCGGGCGGCATCGGCGAACAGGTTCTCCAGAGAGCGCCGGAGACTCTTCCGGCTCGTTATGCCGTCGAAAACGCTCTGGCCCAAGCCGGGAAGTCGAAGCGTTACTCCGGCTGTCCCGGCGGTGACCTCAGGGGAGAGTGACAACCACGAAGGACGGCGGGGTCGTGAGCCGATCCGTGCAAAACGGCCCAATCCAGTGGGGCTGATTAGCACAAGCCGCCCGAAGCGTTCGGGCTCGCAGGCAGCCAGAACCGCCACGTACTGAGTCGCCGTCGACAGCGCAATCACGTCGGCGCCCTGTCCTGAATTTTCACACGTACCTGCTTCGGTGGCGGAGCGCCCGGGCTCCGACAGCAGGGCGCGCAGGACGCTTTTGTAGACCGCCGCCGTGTAGGAGCGCTCCGGTCGCTCCGAGCCCCCGAACCCCAGCCAGTCGAGCACAACGGCGCGCCGGGTCTTCGCCATGTGCCCGAAGAGTGGGCGCATCTCCAACGAGGTGCCGAGGCTGCTAACGCCGTGCAGCAACAGAACCGTGCGACCCTCGCCGGCTTCGTGGTAGCGCACGCGTCCCTCCGGAGTCCGGATCCAAAGCGACGGCGGCTCAAAGAGGGCAGGGAGCGACGGGCGGTCGTGAAACAGCTCATCGAACACAGGTGCAGACCATTGACCTGGTCAAGATGTGACAGCCGGTCACACCGCAAGATCGTGGATCGACTGCCGGACAGGCCGCAGCCAGAGCCACATAAGGAGGGTCCGACATGGGCGCCGGTTACGCATCTGGATCTCGACCTGCACAAGAACACTGTAACCTTCGGGCGGCTGCCCCCGAGTGTGCTCCTTCGTGCAAGTAAAGCCAGCGTCCAGGGCAGCACTGCGCGCCGGGGGCAGTGCGGCCTGGCGTGCGTCCCCGGAGGGTAGTTGCGCGCCGGGGGCAGGCTGGCCAGGGATGCGTACCCGCAGGGTAGTTGCGCGCCGGGGGCAGGCTGGCCAGGGGTGCGTACCCGCAGGGTAGGTGCGCGCCGGGCAGGGCGGTCGGGCCTGCAACGACTTCATCGTCGATGCAGGATCGTTTCGCGACGGGACCTGCGCAAAGGGCACCGGCTCCGCCCGATCTCATTTCCCCTTCCTGCTCACTCGGCTAATCGAGGACCCGGTTGTGAAAGCCCCTCACGCCGATGGCGCCGAGGGCGGTGGTTGCGACTGTGAGCGCGCCGATCGATACCCACGGCAGGAGGTGCGGCAGTTGCGGTGTAAGGGCGGCGCGAAGACCTTCGCTCACGTAAACGAGTGGATTCACCAGCACCACAACCTGGAGCCACGGGATTGTCTCGAGCCCTTTCCACGGATAGAACACGCAGCCGAGAAAGATGACGGGTAACGTGATCACCGAGACGACCAGAGGTATCTGAGTGGGCTTCATAGCCGTGCCTATTGCAAGTCCCGCAGCACCGGCTGTGATGGTTGAGAGAAGAAGCACGGCGATCAACAGCGGCCAACTCTCGACTCCGACATCGACTTCCGCAGCAGGGACGAAGTAAAGGAGGGGCCATACGATAAGGGCTGCAATCAGCCCTTGGAAGGCTCCGAACAGTATCTTCTCGATAGCCAACCCTGTGATCGGCAAAGGCGCCATGACGCGATCTTCGATCTCGCGGCTCACGCTGATTTCCCTGACCAGTGGGAACGCCACCAAGTTGATGCCCTGGAACACCACGGCGAAAGCGATCAGCCCGGGCGCGAGAATCGTTGCGAAGCTCACATCACCGGCCCCTCCGATGTCCTGACCGATCATCGGGAACACATAGGCGAACATGAAAACGAGGAACAGTGGTTGCATCGCTACGCGGGTGATGAAGGTGCCTGCCGAAGCTTTGAGGACATGCGAGTCGCGCAGCCATAGCCCCCAGAAGGCCGCCGAATAGAGCCAGACCCGCTCACCGGGAGTTGGCGTGGAGCGGCTCATCGAACCGGTGCCGGTGCCCCAGCGGGCATGACCCGTTCCCACCTCAGGTGTCGGTGATCTGCCCGACGAGGCATTTAGTGACGCGTCGCGCGGGTAGGGCCCTCACGAGAGCGAAAGCCGGTCGCCCAGAACGACCGGGGGCTTACGGAGAAGTGCACTAGTCGAGCACCCGGTTCTGGAAGCCCCTCACGCCGATGACACCGAGGATGGCGGTTGCGACCGTGAGCGCGCCGATCGATACCCACGGCAGGAGGTGCGGCAGTTGCGGTGTAAGGGCGGCGCGAAGACCTTCGCTCACGTAAACGAGTGGATTCACCAGCACCACAACCTGGAGCCACGGGATCGCCTCGAGTGCCTGCCACGGATAGTAGACACAGCCGAGGAAGGTGGTAGGGATCACGATCACCGAGAACACCAACGGCACCTGGGTGGGCGTGAAGGTCGTGCCAATGGCAAGTCCTGCCGCACCCGCGGTGATCGTAGAGAGCAGCAGCATGGCTATCAACAACGGCCAGCTGCCGATTCGGACTTCGACGTCTGTCGCCGGAACGATGTACAGAAGTGGAAAGACGATGCAGGCTGCAATAACGCCTTGGAAGGCCCCGAACAGAAGCTTCTCCAGAGCCACCGCCGCCGTGGGCAACGGCGCCATGACGCGGTCCTCGATCTCGCGACTTACGCTGAACTCGTTTACAAGTGGCAACGCCACCGCCGAGATGCCCTGGAACAAGACCGCGACGGCCACCAGCCCAGGGACGAGGACGGTCGCGAAGCTCGCGTCACCTGCCACCCCCACGTCCTGGCCGATCATCGGGAAGACATAGGCAAACACGAAGATGAACAGCAGTGGCTGCATGACGGTGCGGATCGCAAAGGTTACGGCGGAACTCATCAAGACGTGCCAGTCCCGCAACCATAGACCCCAGAAGGACGCGGAATACAGCGAGGCGCGGGAACCCGCCTCCTCCCTGTTGAAGGTCGATCGCGAGGTAATGGAGCCGTTCAACTCACTCACGTAAGGCTCTTCCCGTCAGGGTGATGAACACGGTTTCCAGCGTCGGCTCGCTTATGGAGATGTCGCGCAGCCCCGCGGGCTGAGCTACTTCGACCACGCGCGGCAACAAACCGTCACGTTCTCGCATGAAAAGCCTCAACACATCGTCGCCGGCCTCCACGCGCAGCACCCCGGGGAGATCCCGGAGCGGCCCTGCAACTTCCTCCGAAGGGTGCTGCACCTTGAGTTCCACCACGGTTTCGGCGCTCACCTGCCGCTTGAGTGCCACGGGAGTGTCGCACACGAGGATCTTGCCGAAATCGATGATGGCGATCTGCTGGCAGAGCCGGTCGGCTTCTTCCATGTAATGCGTGGTCAGGACGATGGTGGTTCCCGACCTGTGCAAATCCAGCAGCACATCCCACAACGCAATCCGGCTTTGAGGATCGAGGCCGGCGGACGGCTCGTCGAGAAACAACAGCTCCGGGTAATGAGCAACCGCTCGAACTATCAGCAGGCGTTGCGCCATGCCCCCGGAAAGAGTCTCGGGCATTGCGGATGCCTTGTCCGACAAGCTGAAGCTCTCGAGCAGCTCGCCGGCGCGCCTCTTTGCAGACCGGGCTCCCATCCCGAAATAGCGGCAGTGAAATGCGACATTGTCGAACACCGTGCAGGAGCGGTCGAGCGTGTTGAACTGCGAGACCACCCCGATACGCTTGCGCACCATCGGCGGATCTTCGGTCACATCCAGACCGGTCACGGTCACCCGCCCACTGCTCGGCACAACTCGCGTCGTGCACATCCCCACGGTCGTGGTCTTGCCTGCACCGTTGGGGCCCAGCAGCCCGAAGATCGTGCCCTCGGGGACCTCGAGGTCGATCCTTTCGACCGCCGTCACAGGTTCGGGGGCGGTGTAGACCTTCGTGAGCTCCTGGGCGTGGACGGCGAGACTCACGCCGCCCTGTCGGTAGAGTGGTGATCGATAAGGGACCGGCTTTGGGGAAGGGCGGACACAGGCTGTGGCTTCGTCATGTCGCCATCCATTGTGCCGTGCGGGGTGGTTCCCGCGTCCCATATGGTTGCCGAAGAGGTCGGGTCACATGGCGCGCTGCTCGCTTGGTCCCCTCCGCCCGTCGGAGATTGAGGGGAAGTGGGCCGGTCGCCTGTTCTTCACCTTCTCGCCACGGGTCCGCCACATCCCGGTCGCGCCAACTTCAACCGGCCGGAGGATCCTCCAGACGTGGTGATGCCCAGGTCGAGCTCGCCCCGGGTGTTGCGCCTTTGCTCGACATTCGAAGCCCCCGCCGGCGGCAGCCATGCCGACGCCCGCTTCGACCCGGTCGGCGGGATGCAGAACCACACCGGGGAGCTGACCAGAGAGCTCGATCGCCGGGGCGTCCTCCAGACCGTCATCACCGCTCGGCGCGTCGGCGCGCCGAGGCGGGAGACCCTGGGCCGCGGCGCGACCGTCTTCAGGCTCGGCCTGCCCGTGAACCGCCTGCGCCAGCTCTATGCGGTCCCTGCGGCGTTCCTCATCCCGGCGCACGCTCGCCGGATCGACGTCGTCCATGCCCATCTCGGTGAGGATCTCGCCGTCCTGCCCCTTGCGATGCTAGCCGCCAGGATCAGCCACGCCCCCCTGGTGATCACGGTCCATTGCAGTCCCCGATACACGCTTGCGCGCGTGGACGTCAGGAGCGCGGTGCTCAAGTCATTGGGCGGCTGGATCGAGGGGCGCGCCGAAGCGGGTGCGGCCGCGGTGATAGCCATCACCCCCCGTCTCGCGGACCGTCTCAGAGAAGGCGGGGTCGACCCGAAGCGCATCCACGTCATCCCTCCCGGAGTCAACCAGTCCATGTTCGAGGGGCCGTTCGGCCGCCCTCTGCCGGACACCGAGGGCCGCAGAGTCGTGTACGCGGGACGGCTGCACCGTTCCAAGTCGGTGAACACTCTGGTGGGGGCCGCGAAGCTCATGTCGTCGGATGCACGAGTGATCCTTGTCGGCGACGGCCCCCAGAGGGGCGCATTGGAGCGCAGCATCGAGGGGCTGGGCCTCGCCGATCGGATCCATATCACGGGCTTCGTGCCCCATGACACCGTGCCCGGACACTTGGCCCACGCCGATGTCGTGGTTCTCCCCTCTGTCTACGAGGAGCTCGGGTCGGTGCTGCTCGAGGCGATCCATCTCGGCCGCCCCATCGTCGCCTCCGACGCCGGGGGCATACCCGGGGTGATCCATCACGGGGACAACGGTCTGCTGGTGGCGCCGAACGACCCGGCGGCGTTGGCCCGGGGGATCGACCGGGTGTTGGGCGACCCCGTCCTGAGCGCCAAGTTGAGTGCCGGCGCTCGCCGCAGCGCTTCAAGGTACGACTGGAATCAGGTGACCGACAAGGTCCTGGCCCTCTACCGCTCGGTTATCCACGACCACCGGGGAGATTGACCGCGTCCCTCCGCCCTCGGCCCGCCGACCATCGGCCGGCCGCGGCCCAGTCCGAGCGGTGTGGTTGAGCGCACGAGAAGGCTTTTTCCGGCCCCCAACCACGTCATGGCGTGGTTCCCCGCACGAGAGTCCGTTCTCGGCGCGCTCGGCGACTTGGAGTTGCCTATCTCCGCTTTGCCGGGGCTGCTAGTCGGCGACTCGCAGGGCCACCGCCGGAGGGATCGACGACGCCTGTTGTGCGGGCCATGCAGTGGCCACCAACGAGGCAGCCAACGCCGTCCCGGTCAGAATGCCGAGCTGGCCCCAGGGGATTATCAGCTCGACCCCCTCCCCGAAGTCGCCGTTGTTCACCAACTGCGAAGCGGTTACCAGCGCCAGCGCCGCCCCCACCAGAATGCCCTCGAGGGCCACGAACCCCGCCTCCAGCACAAAGGCGCGCCGAACCTGATGGGCCTCGAATCCCAGCGAGCGCAGAACCCCGACATCACGCCGCCGCTCGCGCACGGCTCTCACCATCAGGACACCGAGGCCCGCCACTCCCACGACCAGACCGAGGGCCAGGTACCCCTGCATGAGATCGAAGAATTGCAAGCTGGCCTGCTGGGACTCCTCGATCAGCGACCGGAACGTCTGCGCCTCGACTCCGTTGCTCAGGAAGTCGCCCTGGATGCGATTGGTGACCGCGGTCGCCTCCTGGTCGGTGCGGTCGGTCGTAAGGTAGAAACGCGACGGCGTCGCGGTCGAAGACGCGTCCTTTGCAGACTCAGACGACATGAACGCGCCGGAAAAGGCCTGGCCGGCGCTCGTGATTCCGATCACCTTCCGCTTCGTTGCTTCGCCGGTGACGGGGTCGATCACCGTCATGTTGTCGCCGGTTTCGACCACCAGCTCGGGTGGGCCGCCGCCTCCCTGAAGAAAGAAGATGTCGACGATCACGGCCCCCGGGTCCTCGAGGAGCGCATCCCAGGCCTCCTGGTCGCTCAAGTAGTCCTCGAGGCGCTCTTCGAGCGGTGGCGGCTCGACCGCGAAAAAGCCCTCGTCCACCCCCGAGACCGGCCATGCCTCGGGCTCGGAGAAGCCCTTGGGTTGGAACAGCGCACCCCCGAAGGTCAACGTCGCCACCCGGTCGACGCCTTCGACATCCTTGATGTCGTCCGGCTTCGGTGGGTTGCTGCCGCTGGCGGTGACCAGAGCCTGCCATTCGCCCGCTTCGCTGGCTACGGCGTTGTCGATCTGGCCGCCGAAGACGTTCGAGAGCACCGAGATGAACACCATGGTGAAGATCACCAGCGAGTACATACCGAGTGTGAGGCCGGTGCGAAAACGGCGCGCCAACGGATAGGCCAGGCCCAGTCTGAGCGACAACCATCGGGCGGCCACCCTGCGAATGCCTCCTTCGAGGGTTTCCTGGCTCTGACTGAGAAGAATGACGGCCGAGAAGGTCAAGAGGATGCCCTGCACCACAAAGGCGAAGATGTCACCGCCCTCGAAGAACGCGCCGTCGGTGATGGTGTTGCCGAAGATTCCCCACGTGAGTGAGCCTCCGGATACCAGCAGGACGGCCGCTCTGCGACCGATGAGCCGGGTAAGGATCGGGAGCAGCCCGAACGCCGCCAGCGGCGGGCCGAGGATTGACCCGAGCCACCCGTTCGACGTGCCTACCGAGGTGATGAACCAGCCCACACCGAGCGCCGCAACCACGATCCCCGCGATGACCGTTCGCACACGTGATTTGGCAAGGCGCGGTTCGGGCAGATCGCGTATCGCCCGGATGATGTTGACGCGGCTGATCCGGAAGCTTGTGAACAGGATCGTCACCAGCGAGATCAGAACGCCGATACAAAAGCCCCCGATGACGCTTTCAGGTTTGGCATCGAAGATGAGATCTAGTGCAAAGTCTCCACTGCCGCCGAAGATCGGCGCGGCGAACTTGACGATCACCCAGCCCACGCCTATGCCGAGCACCGCTCCCAGAATGCTCGCCATCAGCGCATAGATCGCCCCTTCGATCACGAATCCCCTGACGAGATCGGCGCGTCGCATCCCGACCGCCCGCAACATCCCGAGTTGTCCTTTCCGCTCTTCTGACAACATCACGAAGATGTTCACCAGCAGCAGCACGCCCGCGATCACGGCGAACGATCCGATGCCAAGGAAGAATTCGCTGAACTGCTTGCCCTGCGCTTCTGCGTTGTCAAGACGGTCCTGCTTGATGGGCTCCACGCGCAACCTGCTGTCCGTCGGGAGCGCCCCTTCGATCGCGGTTGTCACGCCGGGGGTAAGGTCGACGCCGTCTTCGACTCCGCCTCGGTTCGAAACGGCCACGATCGTGGTGGGGGGCTCGGCGCCGGCTGGGACGCGGCCGTTGTTCAGGCTCTCGATGGTGCCGGGTTCCAGAAACACGTTCGAAGATGTCGACTCGATCCCCGTCCAGTAGCCGGCCAGGCCCAGGCGGGGAAGGACGCGCGTGACTTCGAGGTCGACCATCTCGCCGTACAGATACCCCGTGATCTGGTCGCCGGCAGCGACGTCCAGCGTCGACGCGATGTCCTCGGTGATGGCGGCCTCACCAACCCCCGGCGTGGCACCGGTGATCCCGGTAACCTGCGCATCTCCACCGAAGCTGCGGGCGGCATCGAAGTCGAGCTCGATGGCTTGAGCTTCGGGCTCGGCACGCGCCTCGCCCGACCCACCCGTCGAAAAAGAAGCAGGCACGGCGAGGAAGGATTCGATGCCGTCGATGCGGGGGTCGTCGAGATCCTCGAGGGCCCCGGTGACCTCGGCGGCGCCGGCGCTCGAAGACACCGTTATCACCTCGTCGACCGGGCCGAGCTGTGTCGTCGCCGTGGCCCGGATGGACGAGTCGAGCGTGTCGCCGACGATGAAGCTGCCGGTGACTATTGCGGTGCCGAGCAGGCTGCCGATGATCACCAGGGTGGTCTCACTCGGACGCCTGATGGCGTCGCGCAGCGCCAACCGCCGCAACACGCCCTTGCGCACCGCCTGCCACAGAACGAGCACCGCCGCGACAGCGACGATGACCAGCATCACCACGAGAGTCTGCGCGTCCACGCCTATTCCTCCGGATGGTCGGTTGCGGACTCGATTGCTCCGTCCCGCATCCGGATGAGCTTGCCGGCCGTCTTCCCGATTGCCGGATCGTGCGTTACCAGCACCAGGGTGAGACCCTCGTTGTTCAGCTCCTTCAGCAAGCCCATGATCGAGCCGGCCGTCTCGGTGTCTAGGTTGCCCGTGGGTTCGTCGGCCCACACGATGGACGGCCCCCCGGCGAGAGCGCGCGCAATCGTGACGCGCTGCTGCTCACCTCCGGACAGCTCGTTGGGACGGTGCTTCTTCCTGTGACCGAGTCCCACCCGCTCGAGCGTCTCCTCGGCGTGCCGCCGTGCCTCGGCAGGCTTGGTACCAGCGAGCAGCAGGGGCAGCTCGACGTTCTCGGCGGAGGTGAACACAGGGATGAGGTTGAAGGACTGGAAGATGAACCCCATGTGCTCGGCGCGGTCGTGGCTGCGCTTTGCATCCGACATCTTGTGAATGTCCTTGCCCTCTACCACCACCGTGCCCGAATCGATATCGTCGAGCCCCGACAGGCAGTTGAGCAAAGTCGTCTTACCCGAACCCGACGGCCCCATGACTGCGAGGAATTCGCCGGCCTTGATGGTCAGATCCAGATCCCTCAGGGCTTCGACGCTCTCAGCCCCGGTCTTGTAGATCTTCTTCACGCCGGCTGCTACAAGGATGTCGCGTGTGCCGGTCGAAGCGGCGGGCTCCTCGGAAAGCCTCTTCGACCCTCTGGACCGTATTCGGTCAAAGACCTTGGCCAATCTGAGAACCTCCTGTTCCCTTCGGTTCACCCCCCGTACTTGATCCCCAAAAGCTGGCTCTCAGGGCCACGTCTAATGAAAACAACACTCAGGTTGATCAGCTTCCCATTATGAGCCCTGCGCGTCCGGATCCTTTCGGGCGACGATGCCGAACAGCACCGCTCCCACAGCGGCGACCACACAGCCGAGAGGCAACCAGTCTCCCGTGCGGGCGTACCAGGTAGCACCGGTGGAGAACCGGACGCGCTTGACCACCGTTGCCGCCTCCCACAGCGGGGTGCTCCGTACCACCGCACCGTCGGGAGCGATGAAGGCCGAGATGCCGCTGAGCGCCGCATGCGCCACCCACACACCGTTCTCGACCGCCCGCAGCTGGCTGAAAGCGACGTGCTGCGCGGAGTTCCAGGTGAAGCCGTAGGTCGAGGTGTTGGTCGCCACCACCAGCAGGCGGCCGCCTGCGTCGATACTCTGACGCACGAGCGATCCGAAGTCACCTTCGAACGAGATGACCGGTGCGACGGGACCACCGGCGAGCATGAACACCTCCGGGCCCGGACCCGGGATCGAATCAGTCGGCACCTGGTCGAGCATCGGGATCCAGTCGAGGAACCGGCGCGCCGGAATATATTCGCCGAAGGGGACGTGATGTCTCTTTTGATAGAAGCCGGTGATGCGGCCCTCCGGCGAGACCACAAAGACGACCACCTTCCGTTTGCGGGGGCCGACATCCACCTCGCCACCCACCAACATCGGCGCGCCGACCGCCCGGGCCGCCTCGGCCAGAGCGCGTTTCACCATCGGGTACCGGTAGGGGTCGATGCCGACCGAGCTTTCCGGCCAGATGACGAGGTCGGGGTTCTGGTCGCGGAGTCCGGCCGTGAGGCGGGCATGGCTCTCGATGATCTCGAGCTCCTTGTCGAAGAACGAGCCGGGGTAGTCGCGCGGCACGTTCCCCTGGACGATGGCGACGCGGGCCTCCCGTCCGTCCGCCGACTGAGCCGGCAACAGCGCGGGCGCGGCCACGACGACGGCCGCCGCTGCAACGAGGGCGGTGGCGCGGCCCGCCGACCTCGGAACGGAGGACAAGCTGCGCCACGCCTCTGCAAGCGCGCCGTTGGTGATCCCTACGAGCAACGTCACGCCCCATGCGCCCGTGAAGGCGGCCGGACGCAGCATCCAACCCAGGTCATGCTGGCTCTGGGCGAGATGGCCCCAGGTGAAGCCCCCGAGGGGGACGACCGAGCGCAGATACTCAACCGCCACCCACAGGACCGGCGGGACCAGCACACCGGCGAGATGTCCTCCCCGCCTGCTCGCCACCGCCCACAGCGCTCCCCACAGCCCGATGAAGACTGCCTCGAGGCCGACCAGCAGCCCCCAGGCGATCCAGCCGAGAAGACTCTGCCAGTAGAGAAGCGTCCCGAAGAATCCCACACCGAACACGGCGCCGAGACGAAATCCCCTCCCCAGGGTCACTTCCCGCACGCACACGAACAACGGCGCCACGGCCACCCACGCCATCGGCCCCAGACCCGGTTCCGGGAAAGCAAGCGTCAGCGCCGCCCCGGCCGCCAGGACGACGAGGTATGCCGCCCGTCCCCTGCCCTGGATGGATGACCCTTGCGCCGCCGGCACACCCATCATTCCCTCGGTGTCAGCTCTTCGAGCCCCCGACCCGGCGGCCGGGCTCGACCCTCTCGTCCGGGGCCACCGACGCGCCCATGCCGACCAGCGTTATCTGTTCGGGAGAGATCCCGGTCCCCTCGCCCTCGTCGGGCGGGCCGGACGCCGCTCCCACCATCGCCCCGCTCCCGATCCACGCTCCGGCGTCCACGATCGCGGTCTCGACCGTCGCGCCGCGTTCTATCACCGAGTCGTGGAGCAGCACCGAGTTGCGGACCCGGGCGCCGGGCTCCACGATCCACCCGCGACCCAGCACGGAATTGACGATGGATCCGGCCACCTTGCAACCGGACGAGACGAGGCTGTTGTCGCTGCTGGCGGATTCGTAGATGTGGGCTGCGGGGCGCTGGCCCCCGAGTGTCAGGATCGGCCAGCGCGGATCGTCGAGATCCAGCTCGGGCTCGGGGTCCAGGAGCTCCATATGGGCGCGCCAGTCGCTGTCGATCGTGCCGACGTCCCGCCAGTACCCCTCGAGGCGATACTCGAAGGCACGGCCCTCGCCGACGAGCTCGGGCAACAGGTCGTCACCGAGGTCCTCCAGCGACGGCTCCTCTTCGTCCCCTCGTCCGGCCAGGTTCTCGAGGCGATCCACCAAAGTGTGCGCATCGAAGATGAAGACCTCGGTCGCGGCGATATCACCGAAAGGGTGATCGGGTTTGTAGTGATAGTCGGTGACCCGCCCGTCTCCATTCACCTCGACCAGGCCGAAACGCGTCGGATCATCACGCTTTACGACGCTGGTAACCATGGTGACCTGGCGTCTCGGTCGAGGTGGCGCTCAATGGGCCTGTTGTAGTCGAGCTTGTAGACATGGTCGGCGCCCATCACCACGAGGACTTCCGGGTCGAAGTCGCACACGACCGCTTGATTTCGGTAGATGGCGTCGGCGTTTCCCTCGTGGAAGCCACTCTGTCGGGTGCCGAGGTGAGGATGCAGCAGCCGCATTCCCCCGTAGGTGCGGTCGAGGCCCCACGGCCGCCCGTTGGAAACGTGGTCGGTGAGCGATTGGGGATGAAACTGCTCGACGATCCAGACGTCGCTAGGTCGCTGTGGAGGCAGTTGCTCAACGGGAAATCAATGAGCCGGTAGACCCCTGCAAAAGGCAACACGGGCTTGGCGCGCTGGTCGGTGAGCAACTCCATCCGGCCTCCGGCCCCGCCCGCCATGACCATGACCAGGACCTTTGTCTTTCGCATCTACCTCTCTCACTTTCCTGAGCCGTCACTTTCCTGAGCCGTCACTTTCCTGAGCCGTCACTTTCCTGAGCCGTCACCTTCCTGAGCCGTCACCTTCCTGAGCCGTCGCCCGGGACAGTAGCGCCCACCCATCCTTATGTGGTGCGGGCCGGGGGCGTGGCCCAGCGCACGGAAAGGCCTTCTCCGGCGCTGAACCACGTCATGGTGTGGTCTCCCGCACCAGAAACGGTTCTCGGTCCCTGATCCATGTGGGACTCCGGCCCTGTGGCGGCTGAGGCTTGGGTACGGTGATTGGGATGAATCCCTCGCCGCCGTCGCCTGCATCCGAAGCCAGCCGGGAACTGCTCGCCCTTCGCCGCGAGCTCGAGTCTTCACGCCTCGGACTCGAGATCCCGGGAGTCGAGCTGATTCGCCGGGGGCGCCAGGAGCTCCTGGGACAGATAGACGATTACCTTCTCCCGCGTCTGGGCCAGATCGACGCTCCGTTGCTCACCGTCGTCGGCGGCTCGACCGGGGCCGGCAAGTCGACGATCGTGAACAGCATCGCCGGCCGCGTGGTCTCCCCCGCTGGAGTGCTGCGCCCCACGACCTCGGCGCCGGTCCTCATCTGCAACCCGGCCGACCTGGTCTGGTTCGAAGACGACCGCGTCCTTCCCGGCCTCCCACGAAACACGGGCGAGCTGAAACCACAGAGCCGCGGCCTCCACCTCGTCGAGGACGGCGATATCCAGGCCGGGCTCGCCCTGCTGGACGCGCCCGACATCGATTCGGTGGTCGTCGCCAACCGGGAGCTCGCCGGGCAACTGCTTGCGGCCGCCGACCTGTGGTTGTTCATCACCACCGCGGCCCGCTATGCGGACGCGGTGCCGTGGGATCTGCTGCGCACGGCCTCGGACCGGAGCACGGCGATGGCCGTGGTCTTGAACCGGGTGCCGCCCGAAGCCCTCGCGGAGGTGGGTGGGCACCTGCGCGCCATGCTGGAAGAGGAGGGGCTCGCCACAGCGCCGGTATTCACCCTTCCGGAAACGGTTCTGGACCGCGGTCTGATCCCGGATGCTGCGCTCGGCCCCTTGAGATTGTGGCTGGACAACCTCGCCGCAGACGCCGGCCGGCGCGCCGAGATGATCCGAGGCACACTGCAGGGCGCTCTCACCAGCCTCGATGGGCGAATCGAGGTGCTCGCCGCCCACGTCGACCGCCAGCGCGACGGCGCAGAGATCCTGAAGGCGCGGGTAGACAACGCCTACTCGGGCGCTCGCTCGGACGTCGAGGCCGCCCTCAGTGGCGGAACCCTGCTCCGCGGTGAGGTCCTGTCCCGCTGGCAGGAAGTCGTCGGGACCGGCGAGATGATGCAGACGATCCAGGCGCGCATCGGGGTGGTGCGGGATCGCCTCCGGGCCACGTTGACCGGAGCGCCTCCGGCCGCGGAGGAGGTCAAGGCGGCTCTCGAGAACAGCGTCGAGACGGTGGTCATGGCCGCCTGCGACCGGGCTGCCGAACAGGTGGTCGAAGCCTGGGAGGCCACCCCCGGCGGTGAACCGCTCGTGGCGGCGGGTGGTCGCGGGCTCGACCGCTCCTCAGATTCGCTTCGTACCAGTGTGGCCACTGAGGTGCGCGAGTGGCAGAGCGACGTCCTCGCTCTCGTCGCCGCCGAGGGCGCTTCGAAACGGGCGGTGGGCCGCGCCCTGTCGTTGGGGGTCAACGGAGTGGGCGTGGCGCTCATGGTGACGGTCTTCGCCCACACCGGAGGCCTGACCGGCGGTGAGATCGTCGTCGCCGGGGGAACCGCGACGGTGGGCCAGAAGCTCCTGGAGGCCCTGTTCGGCGATCAGGCGGTCAGGACCCTCACCGCATCAGCGCGCGCGAACCTCATGGAGCGGGTCGACCGCCTTCTGGGGGCCGAGGCGGCCCGCTTCCATGGCCTCGTCGATGCGGTCGCGCCGAGCCCCTCCGAAGCCGGCCGGCTTCGTGACTTCGGCGCGAAGATCGGGACGGTCCGACCGTGACCGGGGCAGTGGCGAGGAGGACGCGGGGCGTTGGCCTCGGCGACCGGCTCGAGGGATTGAGCGACGCGGTGACCCTGGCCGAGGGCCGTCTGCGGTCCGAGGATGTCGCCAGGGCCCGGGTGGTTCTCGACCATGCCGGAGCGCGGCTGAGCCGGGGGCCGGAGCTGACCGTGGCGGCTCTGGCCGGGGCGACCGGGAGCGGCAAGTCCTCGATCTTCAATGCGTTTGCGGGAACCGGCCTATCGAGCGTGGGTGCCCGCCGCCCCACGACCGGCGAGGCCCATGCCTGCATCTGGAGCGAAGAGGTGGGGGCCGGCAGCGCCGCCGATACGCTGCTCGATTGGCTGGCGATCAAACGGCGGCACCGGCACCTCGGGATCGAGCCGGAGCTCGACGGCTTGGTGCTCCTCGATCTGCCCGACCACGACTCGACCGAGGTCGAGCACCGGCTCGAGGTGGATCGCCTGGCCGACCTGGTCGATCTCCTCGTGTGGGTGGTCGACCCTCAGAAATACGCCGATGCTGCGCTGCACGATCGCTACCTGAGGCCGCTCGCCGGATACGGCTCGGTCATGGTCGTCGTGCTGAACCACATCGACCGGCTCGAACCGGCCGCCCGGCGCGCCTGCGCCGGGGATCTCGGGCGTCTGCTCCGGGAGGACGGCCTCGGACGGGTCCCCGTCATAGCGACCTCGGCCCGTACCGGGGAGGGACTCGACGACCTGCGGGCCGAGCTTGCCCGCCGGGTGTCGGCGCGCCGGGCGGCAACCGAGCGCCTGGCGGCGGAGGTCGACCGGGCAGCAGTCACCCTTGGTTCGAGCTGCGGTGACCCGGGGAGTGGCCGGCGCTCTCCTGATCCCATCGCACCGGGCGACCGGGCGGCCCTGGTGCAGACGCTGGCGCGCGCGGCAAACGTCGACCTCGTGGTCGGCGCGGTGGCGGGGGCCCACCGGCACAGGGCGCGGGCCGCCACCGGGTGGCCTTTCACCCGCTGGGTTCGCCGGCTCAGGCCCGACCCCCTCGCCCGGCTGCACCTGGCGCGCGGCGCCGCCGAAGGCGCACGCACGTCCCTTCCCGCCCCCAGTGAGGTTCAGCGCGCAGCCGCCGGCGGGGCGATTCGCAAGCTGACCCAGCGGGCGGGCGAGGACCTGCCGGCCCCCTGGCCCGCGCTGGTCCGGCGCGCCGGAACTTCGCACGAAGCGCAACTTCCCGACCTCCTCGATCGAACCGTTGGCGCCGCCGAGGTTGACGCAGGGGGACCGCCCGCATGGTGGAGGATGGCGGGCGCCCTGCAGCTTCTGTTTGCAGCCACAGCGCTTGCGGGGCTCGCCTGGCTTGCACTGCTCTTCGGGGTCGAGTGGCTTCAGCTTCCCGACCCTCCAACCCCGGTGGTCACCCGCGTACCGCTTCCGACGCTGTTGTTCCTCGGGGGGCTTGCCGCCGGCCTCCTGCTGGCGCTGATAGCACGCGCACTGGCCCACCTGGGGGCGAAACGCCGGGCGCGCTCGGCGCGCCGGAAGCTGCTGGAGGGGGTCGGGGAGATCGCCGACCGCCGGATACTCGAGCCGATCCGCGACGAGCTGGACGCCTACATCGCGTTGTGCGCCGCCCTGCGGCGCGCCCGGGGCGGACGCTAATAAGGTCTGAGTACCGGCCCCCGTATCCCAACCGGTAGAGGAAGGGGACTTAAAATCCTCACAGTATGGGTTCGAATCCCATCGGGGGCACGAATCGGTGTCGTGTTCGCGCTAAGGTTCCAACATCCGATAGCCTCGACCGGCTCCTTCGCGCGACCGGAGTCAGCATCGGCACGCAACCACTGCCGGGAATGAAGCAGCACTCACGCGCTGGCAACGCTTCCTCCGTGATCACCGTGCCGACATTCTTGATATAGCCGCGAGCAACGGCGCCACCAATGTGCGCGTCTTCGGCTCGGTAGCCCGCAAAGAGGAACACCAAGCATCCGATGTGGATTTGCTTGTCGACATGGGACCTGGGCGTTCCTTGCTCGATCAGGTGCGCCTTCGACGCGCCCTCACAAACCTGCTGGGTACAGAGGTCGACATCGTGACCTCGGGTGGCCTCCTTGACCGGGACACAGCCATCCTCGAAGACGCGATCCCGATCTCAATGGCGTCCAGGCGATTCGATCCTTGCCGACATCGACGAGGGCGGCTAGGCAGCTGCTGAGCTGATCGCCCGCGGAAGGCGAGGCGTCTGGGAAAGTCGGCTACTCTGCCGGCTATGGCCGAGACCCGCACCGAACGGATTGCGGCCCACGACGGGGGCAGCTTCGATGGGTATCTGTGGCTTCCCCCAAAGAGCAACGGGGCCGCCCTCGTACTGTTCCAGGAGATTTTCGGCGTAGCCCCTTACGTCCGAGACGTGGCCGAACGCACGGCGGACTTGGGGTTTGCAGTTCTCGTACCGGATCTCTACTGGCGCATCGAGCCCGGGGTCGCCCTGCCCAGCGGAGCGGCCAACCTGCCGGATGCAATGTCCTACGCGGGCCGCTTCGATTGGGAGGACGGGGTAAGGGACTGCGACTCTGCACTGCAGCACCTTCGGACCCTTCCCGAGGTGACCGGTCCAGCCGGCGTACTCGGCTTCTGCTTCGGCGGCACACTGGCGTACCTCGTGGCAGCGGCCTCCACACCCGACTTGGCGGTTGCCTACTACGGGTCAGGAGTGCCCGGCTCGCTCGACCGTCTCGAAGACATCACCTGCCCGCTGCTGATGCACTTCGGAGGCAGCGACGACTTCATCGCCCGCGACAAGGTCGCTGAGGTGGAACGGGCGGTGGCCGGCCGCGGCGACATCGAGCTGCATGTCCACGAAGACGCCGGTCACGCGTTCGACAACCACGAATCAGAGATCTTCTATAACCCGCTGGCGGCGGAAGAAGCCTGGAGCATCTCAACCGGCTTCCTGTTGAACCAAACCCGTCGCTGAAAAGAAAAGGGCAATGAACCAGCGCATCTTCGGGATCATCCTCGCCGGCGGGGAGGGCAAGCGCCTCATGCCACTTACGGCAGACCGGGCCAAGCCGGCGGTCCCCTTCGCAGGCATCTATCGCCTGATCGACTTCGCACTCACCAACCTGGTCAACGGGGGCTTGTTCAAGATCGCCGTCCTGACCCAGTACAAAAGCCACAGTCTCGACCGCCATGTGGCTACGGCATGGCGGCTGTCGCCGCTGCTCGGCAACTACGTCACCCCCGTGCCGGCTCAGATGCGCAGGGGCCCTCGGTGGTACGCAGGCTCGGCCGACGCCATCTACCAGAGTCTCAATCTCATATCCGATGAGCGCCCCGACCTTTGCGTGGTGTTCGGCGCCGATCACATCTATCGCATGGATCCTCGCCAGATGCTCGACTTCCACAACGAAACTGGGGCGGGCGTCACGGTCGCAGGCATCCGGGTACCGCGCTCGCAGGCGAGTGACTTCGGGGTCATCGAGACGGGCAGAGATGGACGGCGTATCTCGGCGTTTCTGGAGAAACCCAGCGAAGCAAAGGGTCTCCCGGACAACCCGGACCAGATATTTGCATCGATGGGCAACTACCTGTTCTCGACCGATGTTCTAGTTGATGCGGTGAACAGAGATGCAGACGACGAAAGCTCAACCCACGACATGGGAGGCGACATCATTCCGCAGCTCGTCGAGCGGGGCGAGGCCGCCGTGTACGACTTTTCGACCAACAACGTCCCCGGCAGCACCGATCGCGACAAGGACTACTGGCGCGATGTCGGTTCACTCGACACCTACTACGACGCACACATGAACCTCATCTCGCCCGAACCTGAATTCAACCTCTACAATTACCAGTGGCCCATCTTGACGTGGCACGAGCCCCTCCCACCGGCCAAGTTCATGGACGAAGGGACCCGGCCGGGCCACGCCGTCAACTCGATGGTTTGTGCAGGCGCCATCATCTCCGGCGGACTCGTGCGCGACTCCATCGTCTCGCCCGGCGTGACCGTCGATTCCCAGGCCGTCGTGGAAAGCTCTGTGCTGATGCACGGGGTCGAGGTCGGGCAACAAGCCGTTGTTCGCAATGCGATCGTGGACAAGAACGTGCGGATCCCTAAAGGAGCCCAGATCGGCGTGGACGCCGGTGCCGATCGCGAGCGTTTCACCGTTTCCCCCGGCGGAATCGTGGCAATCGGGAAAGGCAAACCGGTCACATAAGCCGGTAAACGCGGGGGAGGCGAGTGACCACCGAAGGTCCGGACATCGTTCTTGTCTCGAACAGGGGGCCGGTGTCGTTCCAAGAGAAGCCATCGGGTGATTACGGGATCACGCGCGGCGCCGGTGGGCTTGCGGGGGCCCTGGACTGGGTGGCGCGCGACCTCGGGGACCGAGCCCTGTGGATCGCCGCGGCGAGCTCCCCAGTAGATCGCGCCGCATTTCACGCCGGAAAGACGGCCGATCTCCGCCCGCTGCTCGGATATCCAGTTCACCTTCTCGACATCGAACCAGGCATCTACGACCGTTACTACAACGACATCTCGAACCGGCTGTTGTGGTTCGCCAACCACTGCCTCTGGGACGAGCTCGGCGTCCATAGTGTCGGTGACGAGACGCTGAATGCGTGGAGTGACGCCTACGAACCGGTGAACCAGCGTTTCGCCGGCGCCGTTGCAGACGCTTCGAACAGTGACGCGCTCGTACTCTTTCAGGATTACCACCTGGCGACCGCCCCCGGACATCTGCGCCGGCTTGGGGAGGGGCGAACGATCCTTCACTTCACACACTCATCGTTCTGCGGACCCGAGTGTCTCGACAAGCTTCCCGATCCGATGCCACGCAAGGTGATCGAAGGAATGCTGGGCGCCGACCTGCTGGGATTTCACGTCTCGCCCTGGGCCCACGGGTTTCTCAGATGCTGCGAGCTCATCGGAGCTCAAGTGGATCATGAAAGGGGTGTGGTCGCCCATGACGGGCGCCGATCATGGGTGCGTTCCTACCCCATCCCCATAGATCTCGAGGATTTGAAGGAGCGCGCCGGCAATGAGCCTGCCCGGAGATGGGCAGAGAGATACAAGTCCTACGGCCGGCGACTTCTTCTTCGAGCGGACCGGGCCGAGCCGTCCAAGAACATCGTGCGCGGCTTCGTCGCCTTTGGGAAGATGCTCGACAACAGACCCGACCTTTCCGGAGACGTCCGCTTCATTGCGTGTCTTTATCCGACGCGCGAAGCGATGCCGGAGTACCGAAGCTACCTCGAGCAGATCCGGCGCGCCGTCCAGGAGGTCAACGACCGTCATCCCGGCTCGATCGAGCTTTCTCTCGAAGCCGACTTCGACCGGGTTTTGGGCGCATACCTCGTCTACGACGCGCTGCTGGTGAACTCACTCATGGACGGGATGAATCTCGTCTCCAAGGAAGGTGCGGCGATCAACGAGACGGCCGGTGTGCTCGTCCTTGCCCGGGGGGCCGGAAGTTACGAGGAGCTCGGCCGGCACGCAGTCGGAATCGACGATTCCTGCGATATCGACGCGACGGCCGCAGCGCTCGAGCGCGCCTTTGACATGCAGCCCGCCGAACGCAGCCGGCGCGCCGAGAAGCTGCGGTCCATCGTCGGAAGCCGCCGGCCTCGCCGGTGGATCTCAGATCAGCTCGACGACCTTCAGGCCATCCGTGGGGGGCTGGAACCTAAGACGCCCGCATGAACCGCCCTTCGGCGAGGTTTGAGTTGGGCGCCCAACGGGAACCGATAACCGTGGACGAATGCCGCATCACCCCCTACCGCGACGGCCCCTTGTTGGTCAGGGGCCCGTTCAAGTTGACCGATCAGGACGGTAACGAGATCGACGCCCGGCGCGAGACGATTGCGCTGTGTCGCTGCGGCCACTCGAAGATCCGTCCCTTCTGTGACGGCAGCCACACCACGACGAAGTTCAGGGCCGCCGGCGGCAGCGAGGGCCGGCGCCGAACCTGAGGCTGCCGAGGCGCGCGGCGTCGTGTTCACCGTAGGGTTGATCCATGTTCCTGCGTGAACCTCGCGGCCCCCTGACCCGCCACCTGCTCGAACACTTCGTTCAAAGTCCGCATGAGTTCTCCTCGCCCCGGCCTGAAGGAGACCCGCTGTGGGGTGACGACTTCCACCTCGCCCTCTACCTCTGTTACGAGCTCCACTACCGGGGGCTTCCCGGCGTGAGTGAAGCATGGGAATGGCACCCCTCACAGATTGCCTTTCGGCAATCTCTAGAGGCGCGCTTTGAAGACGCGCTGCGCTCACGCATCCCTGTCGAACCCCCCGGCGCCGACATTGCCGCCCGGTTGCGCGCCGTGACCGAGGCCGATTCCGGGCCTTCACTCGCCGACTACATGCGGTGGCAGTCCACGATCGGGCAGTTCAAGGAATTCGTCGTCCACCGCTCCGCCTATCAACTGAAAGAGGCGGATCCGCATTCGTGGGTGATCCCGCGTCTGCAGGGAAGGGCTAAAGCAGCGCTCGTCGAGATTCAGGCAGACGAGTACGGCTCCGGATCGGCGGAACGGATCCACGCCCGGCTCTTTGCAGACACAATGGACGCCCTCGAACTGGATTCAGACTATGGCGGGTATGTGGATGTCATCCCGGGGGTGTCGCTTGCCACAGTCAACCTGATGTCCATGTTCGGTCTCAACCGGCGCTTGCGCGGGGCCACGGTGGGACACCTGGCCGTCTTCGAGATGACCTCTTCGATTCCGAATGGGAAGTACGCGAGCGCACTGCGGCGCCTAGGGGCCGGCGGAGCGACCGGTTTCTTCGACGAGCATGTCGAAGCCGACGCAGCACACGAGATGATTGCCCTCCACGACATGGCCGCCGCGCTCGCCGAAGACGAGCCTGCGTTGGCCGGTGACATCTTGTTCGGGGCCCGGGCGCTTGTCGATCTTGACGCTGCCTTCGCCCGCCACCTGATGAGCTCGTGGGCTACAGGGCGATCTTCGCTATACGAATCCGACGCGGGTGGCCGTTGAGCCCTTGAGCAACTTGCTCCCATTGTCATACGTGCTGCCCCTCAGGTGGATCGGTGAGGGCGACCATGGGGAGCTATCCGAGTACCTCGAGCGACTCGAGGATCTTGTCGCCGAGGTAATCGTCGTCGACGGCTCCGAACCGGCCGACTTCGCCGTCAATGCAGCGATGTGGAGTTCCTTCGCCCGGCACATGGCCCCCGACACCAGCCTTTGCTTCACCAACGGAAAGGCCCTCGGGGCCACGACCGGGATTCGGGCGGCGAGATACGAAAAGATAATCGTCGCCGACGACGACGTTCGCTACGACCGCGACGCCTTGTCCCGGGTCGAGCACATGCTCGGCCACGCCGATCTGGTGCGCCCTCAGAACTACTTCAAGCAGCCGGTGCCGTGGCATGCCCACTGGGACACCGCGCGAACCCTTCTCAACAGGGCGACCGGCGCCGATTATCCGGGCACCCTGGCATTGAGGAGGCCGTTCTTCTTGGCTATGGGCGGCTACGACGGAAACGTCCTGTTCGAGAACCTCGAGCTGATCCGGACCGTCGAGCGCAACGGGGGCCGGGTGGCGTCTCCGCTGGACCTTTACGTCGAACGGCTCGCACCCACGAGAGCACGGTTCTTCTCGCAGCGGGTTCGGCAGGCCTATGACGACTTTGCGCTGCCCTTCCGGATGGCGGTGTGGCTTGCGGTCGTGCCGGTCATGCTGTGGGTCGCATGGAGCAGGCGCTGGCGGAGCGCCGCCTGCCTCGCCGGGGGCGCGGTCACACTCGCCGAAGTGGGGCGCAGAAGGGCATCGGGGCCTACCGTCTTTCCTGCGCACGCCTCCTTGCTGGCCCCGGCGTGGGTCCTCGAACGAGGTGTCTGCGCCTGGTTGGCCGTGCTCTGCCGTGTGCGGGGGGGCGTCGCCTACGGAGGCACGAGGATCAAGAAGGCGGCCAATCCCCCGTGGGGAAATGGCAATGACTAGAAGATTTGGTGCATCCGGGTGGCGGTGCCCCCGCAGTGAATCCGGATGCCGTTGGGATGGCTTCTGAAATCAATGTCCATGACCAAGGGGTAGGCTCGCGTCCAGGGGTGCGATTCTTTGTGGAGGTGGGCTCGTGAGAGCAGTCCGTAGGTCTTCTGTTTTGCTTGGCGTGGTGCTTTCTATGTTCCTTTCGGGTGCAGGATCGGTCGGGGCGGCCACCGACCGGCTGCCCGATCTGGCGATGGCGAGACTGAGGAACTTCAAGATCCAGAACACGGACAGCGGACAACGCTTGCTTCGCTTCTCGACGATAATCGTCAATGTAGGAAAGGGACCCTTCCAGACAACGGGAACCCGTCCCGATACCGGAGGTGCCGGTTGCGACCCCGAGCCGTCTACTGCGTGCATGAGGGACGTGAACCAACGGATCTTCAACGATGCCGGAGGCTATCGTAACGTGGACGCGCCGGGTGCCTATATGTACTTCGCCGGGGACGGCCACACCCACTGGCACGTCCGGGACCTTGAAACTTACGAGCTGATCCGATCGGATAACGGTTCCAAAGTAGGCACGGGGGCAAAACACGGGTTCTGCTTTTACGACAACTACATATACAACCTCAATCTGCCGGGGGCTCCCGGGTCGCCCGTCTACAGGGACTGCGGGAAATCTACGGACCTGAGCGTAACCATGGGTCTCTCCGTCGGCTGGGGTGACAAGTACAACGCTGCTTTGCCGGACCAGTACATCGACATCACGGGTCTCACTCCGGGCCGATATCGTCTCTGGGCTATTGCCGACGACTCGAATTGGTTTATGGAATCCAGCGAGGCCAACCAAGCCACCTGGGCCGACTTGCAGATCGGTACGGGAGGGGTCACCGTAATCAAAAAGTCTCCGAACCCCTGATCGCCCTCGGAGACTTTCGTCATCGGCGTTCCGTTCAGAGCTGGTATTCATTGACCAACGGAACTTGGACGCAGGCGGCCTCCATCATCCCCGGAAGGACTTGGCTTGCTTTATCCGGCGCCTCGCCGAGCGGATAAGACCCAAGTGTCCTTGCTCGTAAAGTGAGGACGACTTCAATCGAAGACGGCCAACTCCGTCGCCTGCATACAGCACCGTGCGGGGCACTGCATAATGATCTGTAGCCGCCCGCCTTCTTGCCGTTCGAAAGCCATGCGTAAAGCCGGCGCGCTGAGCGGCTCGCCGCACTCGCTCGTTGTACCGTCCCCGAGGGTACGCCAGCAAGGTCACGGGCCCGTGCAGCGAATCCTCGAGAAGCTCGCGGCTCGTCCTTAGGTCACGTTCGCATTCATCATCAGTCAATAAAGTGAGATCGTTGTGCTTGTAACTGTGTGAGCCGAAGCGAATTCCGGCGTCCTGCATTTCGAGGACTTGATCCAGTGTCAGTGCGTTGAGTTCGAAAGGGGGAGGATCGTCGACCCACTCGACAGCCCGGCTCTCCCCATCGAGTGCACCCGCTACAAGGAAGACCGTTGCAGTGAGCCGATGCTGAATCAGGATCGGGAAGGCGTAATGATAAAAATCATCAAACCCATCGTCAAAGCTAATGCCGATAATGTCCCGCCGAAGCCCGCCGGATGCGGGCAGGTATTGGAGGGCATCCTGGAGGTCCAGGACGCGTCCGGTGCGAGCCAACCAAGTACAGTGTTGAGCGAACAGACGAGGCGTGACCGCAAACTGCCATTCCCAGCGGTCATGAATGGAGTGGTAGCAGAGAATCGGCATCAGATGACGAAGCTCCAACCAGGTGCCGATGAGCACATGGGAAACTGCAAGCCCGAAATCGAACAGTTCTGTTGCAGAGCGGCTCTCAACCGCGGCTCATTCATCATCAGGGGTTCAATAGAGCTGAGGCTCTTCGGCTTGCAGTCATCCATTGGCTACGGTGGAGTCTTGAGCCTCCTTAACGCTTTGCTCACATGGCGTCTATGCTGCGTAGGTAGGCGCCGAAAGCCGATGCGGGCAAGATCTTTAGAGATGAGCTGAGCTCGTGTGAGAGGGTACCGTAACGTCTGTGGTACAAGAATTGTTGTATCGAGGATGTCTGCTTGGTCCGCGAGGCGATACTTGTAGTCTTGTCCCCCGGGACCCAGTTCGAACCGATCGTCGCCGAATTCCCAGGAATGTTCCAGAGCTGCAATCAACGTTTGAATCGATGGTTGTTTAGCCGACCACTCCTCGTCAAAGCCACCGAGCCACGAACAGACCGTGCCGCCGGCACAGACGAAGATTTCGGCACATATGATTTGCCCCTCGATCTGAATGCTCCACAGCCGGAATCGAAGTTGGGTCACTAGCTGTCGGGCCACCTCCTCGAGCATGGCCTCGACACGCGTGTTGAGGACTGCCGATCCTCCACGGGATCTCCAGCGGGCGTAATGGAGATCGGCGAATGAACGCAATCCTCTCTTTACTTCTTCTCCCGATGTGGCCAGTCTGAAGACCGCCCCGTGATCGCTTAGCCTTCGGCGTATTCGTTGCATTTCCTTGCGAAAGTGCCGATTCCTGGATGCGAGCCATCGGTCGTAGGTTTGTCCCTCCAACGCAATAGCAGGAACTTCTCTGTGAGCACGACCCCGAAAGGTCTTGCGTTCCAAGAAGGGCCTTTTCCTGCCCGGCCACTCCTCCTGTAGATGTGCAGGTACCAAGGAATTCGCTGGGATGCCCTCGAACGTGAGCAGATCCGGCGGGGGCTGCGCTGATGCTATCGAGGAGACCAGCACCTTGATCGCAGATGCGTCGTCTGGTACGGCGAGGAGTGGCTCTCGCTGTTGTGACGTCCCGGTGCCGAGCAGTCGGTAGTCGACAAGGCCGTTCCGCTTGCGAAAGTAAAAGGGGGCAATCGCGATCAGATGCGAGCCTTCACGGACAATGGCAACGCGCAATCCCGCGTCCGGTGGAGCGACGTGACCCCACCAGGACAGCATCCACGCGGGGGACGAATATGGTAGCCGGGACTGTAAGGCCAGACCGTCCCAGTCGGCCCGCCACCTTTCTAAGTCGGTGGCGTCCGTAATCAACTCACCTTTGATCGCCATGGTCGACCCCCCTCCACAGCTCGGAAAAGGTGCTCCGCGTGCATTCGTCTCCAGACGGCATCAGGATAGCGGAAGCGCGCATGGACAATAGGTCGCTGAACCAACCAGCAACGCTCGAAGCTAACAAGGGTTCACTCAGGCGGATTGGTACCCGTCCCGCCTCCTTTGACGCCGGCTCAGCACCCGGCACCGTTCCATTCGAGCAATCTTTGCAACAGCATCAAGCGTCCCCATCAGAGGCTGAGATTTACCGGTGAGCGCCATCTTGAGAAGCTCCAGTCCAAGCGTCCCGAGCATTGCCCAAGCGAATGAGGCGTTCTGCAAAGGCGCAACCGGGAGATTCTTGCGAAAGACCAGGTAATCGTTGACAAGCTGGCTCCGGCGCCCCTCCCTCGCACCCAAGCGGGCATTCGGGGCTTTGCAGTGATGGAACCGAGCTTCTGGGGTAATCAGTAACTTGTATCGCCTGCTTACTCGGTATGAGAAATCTATGTCCTCCCGGCGGACAGGACCGTCCGGGGACTCGTCGAAGTGGAACTCCTCTAGCACGGACCGGCGATACCCGGTCGCACCAAGCCATATCACCTCAGATTGGAGCGGCTTGGAGGGCTTCACGGGAATAGTGTGATATCCGGAAGGCAGCATTCGTCCGGGCTTGTCCTTTGTGCGGCGAGACAGCAGAAAGATAGCCTTCGCTGCCCGCTCCGGCAAGGGACGAGGATTGTTGTTCTCCATGACCGCCTGCACTCCGCCGACGCTGGGACCTCCCCAACGAAAAGCTTCCAGCATCGCGGCATGGAAACTCGGATCGAGCTCTGCATCGTCGTCCACGAAGAAGAGGGGGTCCCTGCTGCTCTCGCGAATGCCGAGGTTCAACTGACGAGTGCGCCCGCGCGGCGCAAGTACATAGACCAACTCAACCTGCGAAGGATCAACGATTTCCCTCACCCTGTCCTCTATCGAGCTCTTGCTGGCGTCGACGACGACGATCTCTTCGGGCAGAATGCTCTGGTTCATGATGGTAGCCACACACCGAAGTAGCTCTTCAGGACGATCAAGAGTGGTGATAAGGAATGCGGAGCCCATTAGGCGCTCCTCGGTCGCAGGCCGCGCCATACGGTCGTAAGCACCAGGCGATCGTCGGGGCCGATTCCGAGCAGGAAGGTGGCCCCCACGTAGACCAAGAACAGCGTCAAGCCGCCCATGACGAGCTGCATTGCGCCGGTCGTTACGTAGCTGACCCCAAATCCGGTGATAAACGCCATGACAGCCGCCGTCAATCCCTTAGCGAGACCCATACCAAATGGGAGAATGTGCATGATCCACCACACCTCAATAAGGCTAATGATGGTTATGACAATGATCTCAGCCGCCCACGCGATTGCCGCGCCGGTGATTCCATACCGGGGGATCAGCCAAAGGTTGAGGGCGATATTGAGCGCCACACCGAACACGTCGGTGATCATTACGATGGTAGCCTGTCCAGACATCATGAGCAGGAGCCCGCTTGGGCCCGTCGCCATCCTTATCATCTGTGCAAGGGCCAGGATGAAGGTTATCCTCGCTCCGTCGCTAAAGCCGGGACCGAAGATCCTCAGAAGATCTTGCGGAAACAGCAGCAACAAGACAAAACCCGGCAGCGCCAAACGGACCATCCAACTGGTGACGAGCACATAGGTTTGTTGCAGTTGTTCGTGAAACCCGCGCTGGTAAAGATCTGCGATGCGGGGGGCAACGGAGGTCGATAACGGCCCGACTGCCAGGGTAGCCAGCAGTGTGAGGCGAGTTGTGATCACATAGACGCCGACATCCGATGCAGTTGTGAGTACGCCGAGCAGGAAGATATCGCCCCAGAGGTTGGCGTTGTCGGCGAGCGAAGAAACCCAGCCCTTGACCGAAAAGCTGAAGAGCTTTCGTGGCTCGAAATGTGGAGCGGCTTTGATTCGACCCATCAAATCGCGGAGCATATTTCCCGCCAAAATCGCGGCCACAGTATTTGTGATCAGAAGCGCAAGGACGGCGCCTTGCAGCCCCCACCCCAACCACAAAAAGACAATGGTGAGTGTGACCCGAAAGCCGGGCTCGAAGAAGAGATTGATCAGCGCGTAAGGACGCATGGTCTTGAAGCCTCTGGTCGCGGCCAGAGCTGCGTCGGTAAATACCGTCGGAATCAGAGCAATCGAGATGATGCGGAGCGAGGTAAGCAGGCGCGGCTCGTCGAAGATAGTTGTGGCGAGCCACGGCGAGGACAAATAGAGGGAGACTCCGAGGACCACAGCAAGACCTGTGGAGACAGACAACCCCAAATGCACGGTCCCGCGTAGAGCACCGTAATCTTTCTCCGCCCTATGCACAGCGACGAATCGAGTTAGTGAGACCAGGAAGCCGGCCGAGGAAACAAGCCCGAAGAACGCCAGAAACGCAAACGCCTGGTAATAGAGTCCCGCGTCCTCACGTCCAAGGAACCGCGCGAGGAGGAACGTGATCGCAAACCGAAAGGCCTGATTGAACGCAGTACCGAGCAGATTAGCCCCGCCTCCCCGGGCAAGGCCCACGATTTCCGATCTACTGTCGACGGCTCGAGCGGGGCCTAGAGTCCCCGAATCCGTCACCACCCCCTCCCCTTCACCCCGGGAAAGGATCCGCGTCACCGGGAGGGGAGCTAGCGTTATGTTTCTCGCGCCCATTTGACCGGACCCCATCTATAGGTCCACCCCTTGTGAGAGTCGGTGTGAGAGTCGGTCCACCTTGAATCTCCGCTTCCCAGGCCATAGCGTACGCGACTGGGGAACGCCAACCAAGACTACTGTGGAGCCTGTAGTTGTTGTAATCGCGCTTCCAGTCTCCGATCAGGATCCTGCCGTCTGCGGTCTGGTCGAACTGGAAGTCGAGGCCCCACACATGGTTGGGTCGCTTCGCCCGAAGCCGGTCGGCCGGACAGGTCAAGATCCCGAGCCGCTGGCGCTTTCTCTTGTGGGACGGGACCTTGAGGCGCTCCTCTCGCCACAGGCGCTGGATCTTCTTGCGGTTGGCGGCCCAGCCCTCGTCTCTCAAGACCCCCCCACGCCTTGCGATAGCCCCAGCGCTTGTGCTTGCGGCTGAAGGCGTGGAGGCGGGCTCTGAGCGCGTCGTCGCCTTGGTGCGTCTGACCGGGCGACGCTGGGTGGAACGATGTTGGCCGACTATCCGGCAAGCCCGCCGCGCCAACATGTCGAGGCGTTCCTGGAGCATCAGGACCGCACTCCGCCGGCGCGCCGGGCTCAAACGTTTCCCTCCGCCAATCTCCTTGAGGGCGTCGATCTCGAGCTCCTTGTCCGCGACGAGGCGCTTGAGCCTGCCGTTCTCACTCAAGGTGTTCGCGTGGGTTTGTCAAAACAGTCTAGGGTGACCAAGGTTTTATGAGAGCGCACATGGCGCCCTGGTACGCCTGACGTTCATGTGTTCTCCGTACTCGACCTAGACCAGCGGCCAGGGAAGCGGACGCTCGCCTTGCGGCGCCGGGAACCTCTCATCGATCAGCAGTGACTCGATGCGCGCCAGCGTTGCGGCC
>Ga0136620_10000102_pt1 | contig 33964 bp, 31 predicted proteins | sample AntDrymUQ4162106_2_FD_104806 | JGI IMG/M metagenome (GOLD analysis project Ga0136620, IMG submission 104806) | Polar desert sand microbial communities from Dry Valleys, Antarctica - metaG UQ416 (21.06) | ecosystem: Environmental > Terrestrial > Soil > Desert | place: Antarctica: Dry Valley... | reverse complement strand
TGTAGGCCAAGCCTGTGGCCACGCCGGGCACCGCGGTGCGCTCGGCCGCCTCCTGGAAGAACTTCTGGCGCCCGAGGGCGTCGCGAATCACGTCCAGGTCCACGGCCACCGGCGCCTCGGCCCGGCCGGACGCGATCCGCGTCGCGGTCTTGCGCAGCACCGTGCCCAGCTCGCGCTCGAGCTGGCGTACGCCCGCCTCGCGGGTGTACTCGGCCACGACCGTCCGCAGGACGCCGTCGTCGGCGCTCACCTCGTCCTCGCGCAGCCCGTTGCGCTCGCGCTGGCGCGGCCAAAGGTAGTCGCGGCCGATGGCCACCTTCTCCTCGACGGTGTAGCCGTCGAAGCGCACGACCTCCATGCGGTCCAACAGCGGCGCGGGGATCGTCTCCGCCACGTTGGCGGTGGCGATGAACAGCACCTGCGACAAATCCACCTCGACGTCGAGGTAGTGGTCGCGGAAGCTGTGGTTCTGTGCCGGGTCCAGCACCTCGAGCAGAGCGGCCGACGGGTCGCCGCGCCAGTCGGCGCCGACCTTGTCGACCTCGTCCAGCATGATCACCGGGTTCATCGTCTCGGCGTCGCGCAGGGCACGGATCAGCCGTCCCGGCAGGGCGCCGATGTAGGTCCGGCGGTGGCCGCGGATCTCGGCCTCGTCGCGCACCCCGCCCAGCGACATGCGCACGAACTCGCGACCCGTGGCGCGGGCGATGGACTCGCCGATCGAGGTCTTGCCGGTGCCGGGAGGCCCGATCAGGGTGAGGATCGCGCCGGAACGCCGGTCCTCCTCGATCCCGCGCTCCTGGCGCAGGCGCCGCACCGCGATGTACTCGGTGATGCGGTCCTTCACGTCCTCCAGGCCGGCGTGGTCGGTGTCCAGCACCTCACGTGCGTGAACAGGGTCCAGCCGCTCGTCGGAGCGCTTTGCCCACGGCACGGCGATCAGCCAGTCGAGGTAGGTGCGGATCATCGAGCTCTCGCCCGACTGCTCGCCCATGCGCTCGAACCGGCCGAGCTCCTTTTCGGCTTGCTCGCGCACCTCGTCGGGCATGCCGGCTGCCTCGATCTTGGTGCGGTACTCCTCCGCAACCGAGGCGTCGTCCTCGTCCAGCTCCTTGCGGATCGAGTCCATCTGCTTGCGCAGGAAGTATTCGCGCTGCTGCTTGTCGGCGCCGGACTGCACGTCCTCGCGAATGCGCTGGCGCACCTGCATCTCGGCCAGGCGCTCGCGCTGGAAGGCCAGCGACTTCTCCAGCCGCTCGGTCACTTCCAGCGTCTCCAGCAGCTCGACCTTCTGCTCGTAGCTCAGGTCGGGCGAGTAGCCGGCCGTGTCGGCCAGGGGGCCGGGCTCGGAGATCGACCGCAGGAAGGCCGAGACGCGGCCGTCGTCGCCGCGCAGCTCGAGGATCTCCTCCACCACCGCGCGGTACTCGCGCTCCAGGTCGCGGGTCTTGCCATCGACGGGCTCGTCGTCGGGATGGGGGGTCACCTCCACACGGAGGTGGCCGGCGGCGTCGGTGTGCGCCGCGCCGGCGATGCCGCGATGCAGGCCGGACAACGTCACGGCGCGGCCGCCTCCGGGCAGGCGTACGTGATCCGCCACCTCGGCCACGGTGCCCACGCTGGCGAACGCATCACCCTCGCGCGGCACGATCAGCACGCGCTCGGAGTCGCCCACGTCCACGGCGAGCGTCAAGGTCATGTTGGGGAAGACGACTGAGTCGTCCACGGGTACCAGCAGCAGGGTTTCCAAGGCTTCACTCTCCATAGTTACTTACGAGTCGTAAGCAGTGTAGCCGGTCGGATCCTCGGCTTAGGGCGGCGTGCGATGCTTCTTCTGTGGCCGTATCGGGCGCTTATGAGTTTTCCCCTGCCCGCGCCGCGGCGGCGCAGGCAGCCGCGGAGCTCGTGGAGGAAGGGATGACGATCGGCTTGGGGTCCGGGAGGGCCGTCTGGTCGGTGATTGAGGCCCTCGGCAGCCGCTGGCCCGGGCGAACCCCGCCGATCCGGGTGGCCGTGGCATCCGAGGCCACCTTCGCGCTTGTTCATGCCGCCGGCATCGAGGTCGTCGTGCTCGACGGCGAGATCGAGTTGGACATCGCGATCGACGGCGCGGACGAGATCGGTCCGCGACTCGGCTTGCTCAAGGGCGGCGGCGGGGCGCTCTTGAGGGAGAAGATCGTGGCGTCGGCGGCGCGCCGCTTCGTGGTGATAGCCGAGACCGGAAAGCAGGTCACCCGCCTGGGGGAGAGCTTCCGCCTACCGGTGGAGGTCGTGCGCTTTGGCTGGCGCGATACACGCAGGCGGATTTCTCATCTGCTGCCCGAGGCCGAACGCCGGGCCGTGGGCGACGAGCCCTATATGACCGACGAGGGCCACTGGATCCTGGACTGCGGTGTGCCCGAGAGCACCGACCCGGCGCAGCTCGCGGCGGAGCTCGACACCGTCCCGGGAGTCGTCGTCCACGGGCTCTTCCTCGGGATGGCCGAGCGGGTACTGCTGGGCACGCCGGAGGGCGGGCTCGAGGTACTCCTGGCCGAGTGAAGCCTCTACCCCCTTAGCGGGGAAGAGTGTCCATTACTCCACCGTCCGGCGGCTCTGCGCCCTGGTTCGCCACGCCGTCGGAGGGCACCTGGGCCAACCGCTCGTGCAGCCGCTCCCGCAACTCGTCGGGCTCGTAGTCCTGCTGGTCGCGGCGCCTGCGTGCCATCACCGCGCCGGTGGCGGCTACGCCGGCCAGACCAGCCAGTCCGACGTATTTCCATGGCACCCGCATCGCTTGCGAAGGTTAGGCCGTGACCGGCGATCAGGCGCTCCCGCTAACCGACGCCCTCGAGGCCGCCTCCACCGGTGACCTGTGGCTGTTTAGAGGCCGGTCGCTCGCGGACCGGGCAATCCAGACCGTGACCAACAGCCCCGTCAATCACGTGGGAATGGTCGTTGCGCTGGACGACCTTCCCCCCCTGCTGTGGCACGCCGAGCTCGGGCGCTCCCTGCCGGACGTGTGGACCGGCGAGCGCCAGCGCGGCGTGCAGCTGCACAAGCTCGCCGAGGCGGTCGCCACCTGGCGTGAGCACTACGGCCAGCGGGCCTGGACCCGCCAGCTGGAGGGCGCGATCGAGCGCCTCCACGAGGACCGCCTGATGGAGATGATCGAACGGTTCGACGGCCGCGCGTTCCCGACCATCCCCCGCCTCGGGCGCCAATGGCTCACCGGCCGCTACCGCCGCCAGTCGTCGTCGCTGGAGACGATCTACTGCGCCGAGCTGGTGGCCACCTCCTACCAGCACATGGGCTTGTTGCCGAGCAAGCGACCGGCCAGCTGGTATGACCCCGGGCGGTTCTGGAGCGGCGACCGGATCGAGATGGTGCCGCCATTCGCGCTGGGCGGCGAGGTGGCGGTGGCCTCCTGACTCACAGCTCACCTGCCGCCACCGCCGCACGTCCCGCACGGCCTCGGTCGCCTGCCGGGCGCGGCAGCAGGCGCAGCTCGCGGGCATAGTTCTGGGCTGCCGTGAGGTAGACGGCCTGGCGCACCGTGACCCGTAGCGTGGCCACCGACGAGGCGTTGGCGGCGGCGCCCTCGGCGGCCCCGTCCTCCACCGCGGCCAGGCCCGCATCCGTGGCCCCCCCGGCGCTCAGTTCGAGCAGCTCCACGCTCTCCAGCGCCAGCTGCGTGCGGCCGGGTCCCTGTCCGGGGTCGGTCGACACCAGTACGTCCACCCGGCTGCCGGGGCCGGCCACCTCGGAGATAGACCCGCCGCCCGCCACGGCCACCTCGACGGCACGCTCTCCCCGGCGCAGCGGCCCGGGCCCCCGGCCGCCGCCGGCGCCCTCGCCCGCCCCGAGGGAGCCGACGGTCAGGTAGCTGCCCTTCACCAGCCCGGCCGACGCTGGCGCCCCGACGGCCTCCTCCGGTGCGGACATGGCATCAGGCGGCGCAAACCGCGCGGGCACATCGCGCACCGCCAGGTCGCCCGGCTTGATCTGAGCGCCGGGTGGGACGTCGCGGGCCGCCACCACCACCGGCACCGGCGCTCCCACGGCAGCCTCCACCTCACGCACGCGGTTGTCGACCTCCGAGGCCGCAAGACCTCCGCAGGCCAGTGCCAGGGAGAGCACGACCAGGGCGCGGCGACGCCTGGTGCGACCCGGCGAGCTCACGGCTCGGCCAGAGGCAGCTCCATCGCCGCGAGCGTGCCTTCCGAGGTGCGCTCCAGCGTGAGGCGCCCGCCCGCCTCCTCGACGGCCGCCGCCGCAATGCTCAGCCCCCGCCCGCGCTTCCACCCGTCAGCGTCTGGCGCGGCCTGGGAGGGCCCGGCGTCGCGCACCTCGACCAGCGCGCTCCGCCCCGCCCGGCGCCCGCGCACCTCGACTGGACCGGAGCCATGCTCGACGGCGTTGGCCACGAGGTTGCCGAGCACCTGCGCCAGCCGCCCGCGATCGGCCGACACCACGGCCGGCCCGCCCTCCCAGTGAAAGCGCAGCCGCCGCCCGGCACTGCGGGCCGCCGGTGCCCACCCCACCGCGACGCCCCGCGCCGCCCGTTCCAGTGGCAGCGCGGCCGGCTGCGGCGCGGCCCGACGCCCGGTGCGGGCCGCGTCGAGGTCGGCGAGTCCCGCTCGGAGCCGGTCGAGCTGGGACTCGAGCACCAGCGCGCGGCGCAGGCCGCCCGGCTCGCGGCGCAGGGCGGCAGCGCCCAGGCCGATCACAGTGGCCGGCCCGCGAAGCTCGTGCGCGGCTCGGGCCACCAGTTCCAGACGGGTGCGGAGCCGCCACCACCCCACGGCCAACACCGCGGCCAGCACCCATCCGGCCCCGCCGGCCAGCAGGCTCACGGGCTCTCCGTCAACCGGTAGCCCACACCCCGCACGTTCAGGACCCACTGGCGCCCGGACGTGCCGAGCTTGCGTCTCAGCCTGCACGCGTGGGCATCGACGGTGCGAGTGCGGCCGATGGCCACATACCCCCACACGTCGCGCAGCAGCTCGTTCTTGGACTTGACGCGCGTGGGGTCCTCCGCCAGCGCCTGCAGGAGCGCGAACTCCTTCCCCGACAGATGCAGTGGGGCGCCCGCCAGGCGCACGGCCCGGGTGGCCGGATCCAGCGTGAGCTCGCCCACACGCATGATCCCGCGCTGCGGCCGGCCCTCGGCACGCCGAAGCACGGCACGCACGCGGCCCAGCAGCTCCCCGTAATGGAACGGCTTGACCATGTAGTCGTCCGCGCCGCGGGCAAAGCCGCGCACGCGGTCGGCCTCGGCGGCCCTGCCGGTCAGCACTATCACGGGCAGCTCGGGGTCGATCCGCGATCCGATGCCGTCGGCGGCCCGCACCCTGTCCAGCAGATCCAGTCCGCTCCCACCCTCGCCCAGAGCCAGGTCGAGCAACACCAGCGACGGGTGGCGCGTCTCGATGGCGCGCAGCCCTTCGCCGAGGGCCGTGGCAGACGCCACCTTGAACCCGTCGGCCTCGAGGTTGTCCGCCAGGAACGCCCGGGTGGCATCGTCGTCCTCCACGATCAGCAGCGATTGCTTCATGCCATCCAGAGTCACGGGCGAGACGTTTTCGCCCCCCTCGCCCGCTACCACATTCAGACGGTGCAAGTCCCGTTGCATTCCGTCCGCGCGTGAAGGGATCGGGGCTAGGATGCCGACGCCCTCGAAGGCGGTTCTCCGCCCCTTCGAGCGCTCTCCCAATGGACCCCACCACCCGACGAGGAAACTACGAATCCGGCGCCGACTACGTGCTGGAATACGGCGAGCTGCGCTTCACCTTCAACGAGGACGATTTCACCGAGCGGGTGGAACAGGCGGCGATGAAGCTCGGCTTCGTGGGTGGCGAGCTGGGGGGCGATGAGCGCGAGGATCTCGTGAACCTGGCCGTCAACGGCGAGGTGACCGACCCCCACTCCACCCTCGGCGAGCACATCGTGGACTGCTGGGGCGACCTGCACGGCCCTTCGGACCGCTCGCTGGTCCATTGGCTGCGCCGGCTCGTCTTCCGCGGCGCCTGGCTGGACCAGCGGGTGATGGAGGGCGAGCTGGAGATCGTCTTCGACGAGGACGACCACAGCTTCGGGTACGCCCAGCCGGATCGTGGCTATGAGCCGATCGAGCTCTCGCCCGAGCCCTCGTGGGAACGCGTGGCCTACCGGCGCTAGCCGGGCGTCTCGCCGGCGGCCTCCGAGCGTCTGGGCCTGCGGTGCTCCACATCCTTCACCAGCTCGATCACGTAGTCGGGATCGTCGGTCAGCTCGAGCAGGTCCACGTCGCCCGGTGACACCATCCCCTCCTCCTCCATCGGGCTGCGCAGCCAGTCGGTGAGCCCCCGCCAGTAGGCGCTGTCGTAGAGCACGATCGGGAAGTGACGAATCTTCTGGGTCTGGCGCAGGGTGGCCGCCTCGAACAGCTCGTCCAGCGTGCCGAAGCCCCCGGGACACACGACGAAGGCGCTGGCGTAGCGGACGAACATGACCTTGCGGGTGAAGAAGTAGTGGAAGGTCAGTGGCAGGCCCACCCACTCGTTCATCCCCTGCTCCTCGGGCAGATCGATCCCCAGCCCGATCGAGGCCGCGCCGGCGTCCCGGGCTCCGCGGTTGGCGGCCTCCATGATCCCCGGCCCTCCACCGGTCAGGATCGCGAAGCCCTCCTCCCCCAGCCGCCGGGCGAGCTCACGGGCCTGCGTGTAACGAGGGTCGTCGGGCGGCGTGCGGGCCGAGCCGAAGATCGACACCGCCCGCCCGACTGCGGCCAGGGCGTCGAAGCCCCTGCGCAGCTCGTCGGTGATCCGGTCGACCCTTGCCTCGTCCGAGAGCTGGCTCGCGATGACCAGCGTCTCGGCCTCGAGCAGCTCCTCGTCGGGGCTGGTGGGCTCCCGCGGCTGCGGGGGCTCGGGCGCGCCCGTCAAGCCAGCAGGTCGGCGCGCAAGGTTCCCGAGCGCGACTCCGAAAGCTGGGGCTCGCCCTTCGGTCCCGGAGCCTCCAGCGATACGCGCGTACTGGCCTGGCGCTGTGGCTCCCAGGCGTGGCCGGTGGCGGCGATCACGGTGAGCGAGCCACCTTCCTCCGTCGCGCGCGCGGCGCCGAAGATCCGCCGCGCCGCTCCGGCCGGAAGTGACTCCAGGGAGTCCAGCACGACGACGGCGTGACCGCCCCGCTCGGCCGTGCGCTTGGCGCGCTCAACGGCCAGCTCGGCCGCTTGGGTCTGGGCCTCGAGTGAGTGGTCGAAGGACCCCCCAGTGACCGGGACACCGCTGTCACGGCGCCACTCGGTCACCTCCTCGGGCCGCGCGCCCACCAGGGCCACAGACACCGAGAGCTCCTCGCCGGACTGAGACAGCGTGGCGACGATCTCGCGCAAAAGGCGGGTGGCACCGGCACCCGGGCCGCCTGCGATGGCCACGCGCGAGCCGCGCCCGAAGGGCACCGAGGCCAGCGCGTCGGGCCCCGGAAGGGGCTTGCTGGGGTGAACCGCGGGCAGGGCGTCGAACAGCGGGCGCTTTTCGGGCGGCTCAGCGTCCCGGCCGTTCACGGTGGCCACGTGCACAAGCGAGGGATGGCGCTCGTTGCGTCGGGGCGGGCGTACGGGCCCGCCCACCTCGTCGCCGGCGCGCAGCTCGCAACGGCGAATCTGCGCTGGAGATATATAGATGTCGTCGCCGGACGCGGCGGCGTCGGTAACTCGCACGAAGCCGCTGCCGTTGGGCAGGACGTCGAGCACGCCGGTCGCGAGCCGCTCCTCCGCGGAGTCATCGCCGCGAGCGGACTCGTCGCGAGCGTCGTCGTCGCCACCCGCCGAGTCCTCGTCCGCGGGCTTGGCATCGTCGCGATCGCGTTCGTCGTCTGCGTCGGGCGCCGGGCTGTCCTCTTGGGAGGACTCCTCGGCGCGCTCCTCCTCCTTCTTCGCCGAGCGCCGGCGGCCACGTCGCCGTGGTCGCGGGACCACCTCGTCCGCGCCCTCCCGCTCAGGGTCGGGCTCGGGGTCGCCCGCGGGCTCCGACTCGCCCTCTCCCCCCTGCGCACCGACCACGGCGGACACGAGATCGTCCCGGCGCATGGCCCGGTAGCCCTCGATGCCAAGCTCCGACGCGATCGCGTGGAGGTCGGCCAGCGGGCTCTCTTCGAGCTCTGAGCGTTGCAGGACTGACACGTGTGCTTGCTCCTTGGGTCGGCTTCGGGGCAGGGAGGCTATCCGAGGGTTCCCTGACGCTCCCCTACCGTGTTGAGTACGAGCTCCATCAGCTGTTGGAGAGCGCTATCGGCCCCCCGGTTGTCGATCACCGGGACGCCTTCGGAGCGTGCCCGCTCGACAAGGTGCTCTTGTAGCGCACGGATCTGGCCAAAGCGCCCCAGATAGCGCCCGGCCGGGCGGGCCACGCCGCGAAGTGAGAAGTGGCCGCGGTGCAGATTCTCGTCGGAGACCATCAGGACCACCTGTACCGCGCTGCAGCGTTCCAGCAGCTCCGGCTCGAGGGCGCCAGGTACCGCATGCACGCCCTCGACCACTATCGGCGTGCGCTCCTGACAGGCCCGCTCCACGATCGCCACCGTGCCGGTGGCCACGATCTCGGTTTGTTCGGCGAATCCGGGCAGACCCAGCTCGAACGCCGACGAGTGCACCGAGGGCACCCCCTCGGCGGTGAAGAAGGCGCGCAGCACCTGTCGGATCACGTCCGTGGCGATCACGCGGGTGATACCCAGCCGGGCGGCGAGCATCGAGGCCAGGGTCGACTTGCCGACGCCGGCCGCCCCGCCGATCATCACGACCAGCGGGGGGTCGAGGCGGTCGAGTCGCTGCCACCCGCGCCAGCGGCGCGCGGCTCCTTCACCCTCTGCTGCCTGCAGCACCTCTCCAGTCAGGGCGCGCAGTCCTTCGATGTCGATCTCCGTTACGCCGTCGGCGTGCAGGCGCCGCTCAACCTCACGGGCGAGCTCGAAGGCGCGCGGCGGGGATAGGCCGGAAGCCGACAGCGACTGGGCCGTCAGCCCCTTCGAATAGGGCAGGCCGTGGCCTCGATAGGAGACGATCGGCTCAGGCACGGGCGGGCACCAACGCGTTCAGCTCGGAGTCCAGGTCTCCCTCCAGGCCCACCGGGCGGTTGCGAACGAAGGCCACTCGGGCCCCCTCTGCACGCGCGCGCAGCGCGACCATGTCGATGGCGGCCGCCTTCAGCTCGGTGAGATAGACGTCGCAGGCCTCGGCAGCCGCGCGATCGAGGTCGGCGGCGAGGGCGACCCGCCGGGCCAGATTGGTGCTCGCCACGACGGGCTCCACCCCCTCGCAGCGCGTCCCGCCGGTGGTGAAGAGGGCCACCCGAGCGCCGGGCGCAATCGGCTCGGCCGGCTCGGCGCGCAGCTCGAAGCGAAAGCCCTCGACCGCGGCGCCGGGCGCCGCCAACACCAGGTCGGCCCGGAGCAGCCGGTACTCGGCAAACGGCTCTGCGGCCCCGGCCCCGGCGACGCACACCGTGCGATCGACCTCCACCGGCGGCACGCAGCCGCCCGAGCCCTCGAACACCAGCGAGCCCGGCCCGAGCGAGGCGGCCAGATTGGCCCCCGCCAACAGGTTGGATTCTGCGGGCACGCCGGCGGGACCCCCGCCCACCCGCCTGCAGCCAACGGTGCGCACTCCAGCCAGCGCAGCGTTCTCGAGGAAGTCCGACGCTCCGTGCCCACCCGCCTCGGCGACCGCCACCAGCTCCTGCAGAGCGGTCCCCGCCTGCGCCACGCGCGGCTCGGCCGGCCCGCCCCGGCCCATGCACACCATCACCGGGTCGAGCCCCTGGTCGCGCAGCAGGCCGGCCCAGTGGCCGGCTACCGCGGTCTTGCCGGTGCGCTTGGCGGTGCCGATGATCGCCAGGGTGGGTCCCTCGAAGGCGAGCGACTTGTAGCGCGGCGGCTCGAGCGTGAGGCCCGGGGCCGCGTAGACCAGGCCGAGATGCAGCGCCAGAGAGGCGAGCCTCAGCCGCGCGGAGGCCGGCAGGGCCGGCTCGTCGGCCAGGTCCATGACTCCGTCCGCGGCCCCCGCGAGATCACGCAGGGCCTGCTCGGGGTCATCGCGCACGGGTCGGCCGTAGATCTCCTCAAGCGGCCCTGGCGGCAGCTTCTCGCCCCCGCCCGCGAGAACCACGCCCACAAGCTCGGACTGGGCGGCCAGGCGCTCCAGAGCCTCCCGGACCGCCCCCGGATGGTGCTCCCCGTCGATGAGCGCGATCACGGCACCTTGGGCCACGGCGCCATTGTCGGGCCCGGCGGGGGCGCCCGCAAGGCGCGCAGGGTCCGCGACGGTCTCTCACGTCAAGCGAGCGGCCTCACCTCAGTCGCGTCATCAACAAGCGGGTCTCGGCTGGGGGCAGACTGCTGCGGACAGCCGAAGGGCTCCGCTCAGGCCCGCAGCCACAGGGCCTGGTGGACGTCGCTGGGGGCGACGAACCTCGCCTGATCGGCCGAGCGTACGGTTTCGAGCACGTCGTCCGGGGCGCCGTTTCGCTCCATGGACGAGAGGAGCTCTTCCTTGGTGACCGGCCATATGACCCCATTCACGTACTTCGCACTCACCTCGAGGGGTGTTTCCTTCATGGCTCTCCCTTTCTCTGGTTTGCGGGCCCGAGGGTACCCAAACCGTCGTCCATCAACCAGATCCTGCGCCCTCCCCGGATGTCCCTAGTCCGCGGAGCTGGGCCGTCGGATCACTCCTGCCCTCCGGCGGAGCCGCTTGTGAGGACGTCGCGGGCCTTCTCCAGCGGTCCGCGTGACGCGTCGGGCAGTCGGTCGGTGACGCTCTGGACGTCGTCCTGCAGCCCGGAGAGCGTCTTGTGCATGGCGGCGACTTCGCGGGCAAGGTCGCCGACCGTCGCATTGAGGTGGGAGTCCTCGGACTCCAGCCCCCCGACGACCTCGTGGAGGGAGTCCAGCTTCGTCGCCAGCGTTTCCTCGAGACCCTCCAGCGCGGGCAGCAGCTCGACCAGCGGCTCGGTCTGCTTGAGGAGGCGCTCCAGCGTGGGGATCAGCTCACCCAGCGGCTCGGTCTGCTTGCGCACGCGAGTCAGCTCGGAGCGCATCGGCCCGAGGTTGGCCACCGCCTCGACCACCGCGTCGAGTGCGTCCAAGGTCCGCTCGGGCAGGCGCAGAGGGGCGAGCAGGCCCGCCAGCATGCCCGAGCCCCCTTCGTCCGGTGTCTCCTTTGGCGACATAAAGCCTAGAGAGAGAATACGTTAATCGAACATCCTCAGATCACCGCAAGCCGGCTAGCGCTCGGAGGGCCGCCACTCGACGGCGTGCATGCCCTTCCGGCCGCACGCCGGGCACCCGACGCGGACCTTCTTCCCGGCAGACGCCGCCTTGAAGCGCACGCGTTAGCCGGATCCTCACAGAGCGATGTGACCGGCTACCCGTGGAGTGTCTCGCCCAGCAGCCCCTGGTTCTTTATGTACTCGAAGCTGACCGGATCGAAGCTCAGCAGCTCATCGCGGTCGTGAAATGGGTACTTGCGGTGTACCTTCACCCGCTCACTGGAGGCTTCAATCACGTTGTAACAGGGCTTGGTCTTGCCCCTCAGGCGCGTGGTGGACACGGTACCCGCGTTGACCACGAACAGATCCTCCAGCCGCCAGGCGTAGGGCACGTGCTTGTGGCCTGACAGCACCAGGCGCACGCCGGAGCGCTGAAGGCACTCCAGCGTGTCGCCGGCGTCGTGCACCACGTTGCGCTCGCGGCCGGTGCCCGGCACCGGCAGCAGGTGGTGGTGCAGCACGAAGATGCGCAGATAGGCCTCGGCCGACCCGAAGCGCTCCTCGATCCACTCGTAGCGGCCGCGCCCGATCACCCCGTGGTCCAGGTCGGGCTCGGTGGAGTCCACCGCCACGATCGACACGCCGTTCTCGTGCAGCTCTGAGCGCCGCTGCCCGAACAGCTCCTCGAAGTGCACGTAGCCCACGTTGCGCGAGTCGTGGTTGCCGGGAATGACGAGCATCCGCTCGCACTCGATGCGGTCGAGATACTCGCGCGCCTCCTCGTACTCGGCGCGCAGGCCGTCGCCGGTGAGGTCCCCGGAGACGATCACCACATCCGGGGCCAGCTCGTTGATCTCCATCACGGCTCGGTCGAGCATGCTGGGCACGAAGTGGGGCGAGCCGCAGTGCAGGTCGGAGATCTGGGCGATCGTGAAGGAGCTCAAGCCACTGCCTCCGTGCGCAGCCGCTCCGCCAACGCCGCGTCGGGGGCCGACGGCTCCCCGCGGAGGGCCACGCGTACGGCCAGGAAGTCGGCGGCGCCCGCGACGTCGTGCACGCGCAGCACCGTGCCGAGAAGGTCCAGCGCGGGCTCAACGGCGGCCAGGGTCGCGGGATCGCGGGCGGCGGGGCTACGGCCGGTGATCGCGCCGAGGAAGTCCTTACGCGAGATGGCGAACAGCAGCGGCCGTCCGAGATGTTCGAGCTCGCCGACACGGCGAAGGATCTCCACCGACTCGGCGGGGGTCTTTCCGAGGTCGAGGCCGGGATCGAGCAGCACGGCGTCCTCGGCCACACCTTTCTCGGCCGCCGTGGCCATCAGCTCTCCCAGCAGCGCCGCCGCGTCGGCCACCACGTCTGCGTGGCCTGGTATCCCCTTGGTCTTAGGCGCGGTGCGCGTATGGGTGATGACCAGCCCCGCGCCGGTTGCCGCGCACAGGTCGGCCAGCGCCGGGTCCGACAGCGCGCTCGCGTCGTTGACCAGCGCAGCGCCGGCGTCCAGCGCCGAGCGAGCCGGGCCCGCCCGCCAGGTGTCCACCGACACCACCACCCCCTCCCCCGATAGCCGCTCGATCAGCGGCACGACGCGCGACGCCTCCTCGTCCTCGGACACGGGCGGCCGGTCGGTGCGACCCGATTCACCCCCGACGTCGATCAGGGAGGCCCCCGCGGCCACCATCCCGCCTGCCTGGTTCAGGAGGCCGTCGAGCCGGCGCGGGCCCGGATCGGAGAACGAGTCGGGACCGGCGTTCACTATTCCCATCAGCACCGGCCGGCCCGGCTCGAATGCCAGCTCGTGGTCTCTCAGGCTCAGCCTCACACGTGCTCCGCCTCGGGCACCGGTGCGCCGGGCACGAGCCCCTCGACCCTGGCCACCCTCCGCCAGATCTCCAGCTGCTCGGTGATGTCGGCTGCGCCCCAGCCAAGCTCCGGCGCCATCGCCCGCGCCATGGCCGCGGCGCCAGGCGAGCCGGGCTCGGTGAGCCTGCGGGCATCAGTCAGGCCCAGACGCGTGCGCCGCATCATCACGTCGGCCAGCGAGCGGGTCTGCTCGCGGCGCGCCGCGAAGGGGGCCTCGGCCACCAGGTCGGGCAGATCGGGGCTCACCCGCGCGGCCAGCTCGGGGGACTCGGCAGCCAGGGACAGCACGTCGACCGCGGCGTGCCCGTAGCGCCCGGCAAGGGCCTCGCGTGACCCCTCGTCCACGCCGTCCACGGCGGGCAGCTCGGCCGGCGCGATGGGCATCCCGAGCGGGATCTCGGCCGTGCGGCATGGCGCATCCCGCCCCTCGCGCTCCACGATCCGGTCCACGGCCAACTTGGCCATCCGCCGCCAGGTGGTCAGCTTGCCGCCGGTGATCGTGACCAGGCCCGAGCTGGTCTCATACAGCTCGGCCTTGCGCGAGATGTCGACCGACTTCTTGGGGTCGCCCGTGGCGATCAGAGGACGCACGCCGGCGTAGGCGCCGGTGAGGTCGCCAGCGCCGAGAGAGGTGGCGAAGAACTCGTTGACGGCCGCGAGGAGATAGTCCACGTCGTCGTCGGCTGGGGGGATGTGGTCCAGGCCGCCCTCGTAGTCGTTGTCGGTGGTGCCGATCAGCGTACGACCAAGCCACCGCAGCACGAAGATGGAACGGCCCTTGCCCGCGGGCACGATGGCGCCGGCCAACACCGGCAGCTCCTGCGCGGACACGGTCACGTGCGTGCCCCGGCTCGGCCTGATCACAGGCACCTCAGCCTCGTGGTGCAGCTCGTCCGGCCGGATCTGGTCCGCCCATACGCCGGTGGCGTTGATGACGTTGTCGGCGCACACCTCGAACTCGCCGCCGCCCACGGCATCGCGGCACAGCACACCCGATGCGCGCCCGCCGCGCTCGACCAGGCCCGTAACCTCCACGCCGTTGCAGCACGCCGCGCCGAAGCGCTCGGCCTCGCCGAGCACCGTGAGCACGAGGCGGGCGTCGTCTGTCTGGCAGTCGTAGAAGAGGTGGGCGGAGGTGGGCTCGCGTCCGGCCAGCGCGGGCAGCAGCTCGATCGTCTCCTCGGCCCCGATCGTGCGGTGGCGCTCGGGACTCCAGTCCTCCTCCGAACCGCGGCGCCGACGCAGTCCCTCCCGTGTCAGCACGTCGTACATGTTCAGTCCGGCTCCGGTGATCCGGTCCGGGCGCTTGCCGTCGAACGCAGGGATCAGGATCGGCAGCGGCTTGACGAGGTGGGGCGCGAGCTTGACCATCAACTGGCGCTCCAGGAGTGCCTCCCGCACGAGGCCCAGGTCGAAGCTCTGCAGGTAGCGCAGGCCGCCGTGGACGAGCTTCGACGACCGGCTCGAGGTGCCCGAGGCGTAGTCGGCCTTGTCCACCAGGACCACGCTGTAGCCGCGCGAGGCGGCGTCGAGCGCCACGCCCGCGCCGGTGATGCCCCCGCCGATCACCGCGACATCGAAGTCGTCGCGCTCCATCGAGGCGAGGGCTTCAGCGCGTGGGATCACTCGAGGTACGTTACGAAGTCGGCCGGTGGTTCGCGGTCGGGCGGACGCTTTTCCTCGCGCGCGTGGCCCAGGTGCACCAGAGCCACGAACAGCTCGTCCTTGCCCATTGCCACCGCCTCGGCCCCCTCGCGCGTGCGCAGCACGCCGGGAGTTCGCCAGTACCCGGCCAGTCCGCGGGCATGAGCCGCCACGAGCAGGATGTACACCGCGCACGCCGCGGCGCAGAGGTCTTCCTCGTCCTGCATCGCGTCGCCGGAAAGCAGCACCGACGCGCACACAAGGGTCGGCGCGCGGTCCAGCTTGCTCGCGCTCTCGGGCCCGGCCACCGCCTTGAGCCGCTCGAGGGTCGCGGGGCCGAGCACCCTGAAGCGCCACGGGTTGGTCAGGTGGTGGTTCGGTGCCCAGCGCGCCAGGTCGAAGAGCTCCTCCAGCGTGTCGCGGGCAACAGGGTCCGGACCGTAGGCCTTGTGGGTGCGGCGCCCCCGGATGGCCTCCTCGAGCTCCACCCGGTCGACGCTAGCGGATAGGTTGGAGTGCGATGGCGAGCGGAGCAGCGATCGTGACCGGCGCGTCGAGCGGCATCGGCCAGGCCACCGCGCGAGCTCGGCTTCGACGTGCACGCGGGCGTGCGCAAGGACGCCGACGCAGAGCGCCTGGAAGGCCAGGGCCTGCAGACCCTGAAGCTCGACGTGACCGACGCCAAGTCGATCTCGGCCGCAGCGGCCTCGCTTGAGGGCCGACCGGTGGCTGCGCTGGTCAACAACGCGGGCGCGCAAGATCGCCACCGATACTGGCGTCGAGCCTCGCGAAGTGGCTGGGGTCATCGGTCGCGCGCTCACCTCCTCGAAGCCGCGCACTCGCTACCTCGTGGGCCGCGACGCCAAGGCGCGCGACGCCCTGGCCGGCGTGCTGCCCGACCGCGTGTTCGACCGTCTGATCGCCCGGACGCTGGGCGGCTGACCGGCCCCAAGGCGGCGACGCCGGACGCCGCGGTCAGCGGCGAAGGGTGATGCGGCGCTGCTTGGTGGTGGACTTGCCGTTGGTGGCCTTCACGGTGATCCGTGCAGTGAGGGGCAGCTTGCGCAGTCGGCGGTAGCGGCGCTTGGCGCGGCTCGTGAACTTGGCGACGACCTTGTACGTGCCCGCCCTCGGGAGCTTCTTGGAGCCGCGGCCCACGATCCGGGTGCGCGACAGCCTCACCCCCCGCGCGAACGGGCCCGAGGCGCGAAGCTGCACGCCCGCCCTCCCGGCCCTGTTGGTGCGCACGCGGAAGGCGACGCCTTTGCGGAGCGCGGGAAGCAGCTTGGGCAGGCGCCCGGCCGGGCCGAAGCTGACGGAGAGAGCGTCGGTGTGTGCCTGCTACCTCGCGCTGCCGATACCCCGGCGCTCAGGCCGCGGCGGCAGCACGCGCCGTTGGGACCCGCGCCCGGGGGACTGTCTCCGGGTGCGGCTCGTCGTCAGGCGCTCCCTTGCCCAGCAGGTGGAACGCCAGCCGCGTGGCCAGGGTAGAGATCGTGATCTGCGGGTTCACGCCGAGCGAGCTCGGGATGGCGCTGGCGTCGGCCACGTACAGGCCCTGGAGACCGTGCAGGCGCAGGTTCTCGTCGACCACTCCGTGCCCGGCGCGCGCGTCGGCCCGGGCGGTGCCGAGCGGGTGGAAGGCCATCAGGGTGAGGTCGCGCGCGTGCACCTCGCGCCCCCGCAGAGGACGGGACTCGCGGCCGGCTATCTCCCCCACCCCCGCCACCGGCACGAACACCCGCCTGGCGCCGGCCTCCCAGTAGAGGTCGGCCAGCAGCTCCAGGCCGCGCCGGAAAGCCTCCACGTCGTCGGGCACCAGGTTGTACTCGATCGTCACGCGGCCCAAGCGCTCGCGCACCCGGCCGCGGGAGCGGTCGGACACCATCACCCCGAACTGCGCGAGCCGCTTGAAGTGCAGCAGCAGCTCGCGATGGCGCTCGCGGTTGAAGGGGAAGTTCGCGGCCAGGTAGTCGGGTGGACCGCCGGCCCCCTCGAACATGATCCGCTCGTCGGCGAACTCGTCCACGTAGTAGGACTGCGGCACGCCGCGCGCCATGTCGATCTCCTCGTCGAACACGGCCTGCACCGCGGTACAGGGGTGGACGGCCAGGTTCTGGCCCAGCTGGCCCGAGCCGCCGCCGAGCCGGTTGCGGGCCAGCAGCAGCGGCGTGTGGATGGCGCCGCAGGCCACCACGACCGTGTCGGCGAGCACCCGCAGCGTGCCGCCACCGGCCGTGGAGGCAACCACCCCGCTGGCGCGCCCATCGCGAGTCACGAGCTCCCGCGCGCGCACGCCCGCGTAGGTGGTGGCGCCCGCGTCCCAGGCCTTGGGTACGTAGGTGATGCCCGTGTGTTGCTTGGCGCTGGTGGGGCAGCCGAACACGCACACGCCCGAGCCCACGCAACCGCGGGCGTTGCGGTGGATGAAGTCACCGGACCAGCCGAGCGCCTCGGCCCCGCGCTTGACCACGAGAGCGTTGTTGCCGGCCAGCTCGGGGGGCACCTGGGTCACCGACAGCTCGCGCTCCACGCGGCGAAAGAACGGATCGAGGGCCTCGGACGTGAGGCCATGCAGGCCGAAGCGCTCGCGCCAGCGCTCGAGCACCGGCTCCGGGGTGCGAAAGCAGGTGCCCGAGTTCACGAGCGTGGTGCCGCCCACGCTGCGGCCGAGCGGCAGCATCACGGGCACGTTTCCGAGGGTCATCGTCTGACCGGCATCGCGATACAGCCGGGGCATCATGTCTCGCGGGCGCGCGGTCATGTCGTCGGTGGTGAAGTGCTCACCGTCCTCGAGCATCGCCACGCTCATTCCGCCCTCGGCCAATTCCTTGGCCACCACCGCTCCTCCGGCGCCGGTGCCGATCACACAGGCGTCCACGCGCTCCACCCGCTCCCCGTGGATCGTCCGGCCGTCCTCCACTCGCTCCTCACGGGGGACGAACATGTTGGTGCCGTCGCGGTAGGCGTCCGGGCCGGTGGGCCTCACGGCCGCTCCTCCCGCAGACGCAGCTCCCGGCCCCGCTGAACGTTGGCATCGGCGTCGTAGCCCAGGCGGCGCATCACGCCGTCGTCGCCGTAGTAGGAGAGCATCGCCAGGGTCTCGACGATCTTCGTGAGGCCTCGTACGGCGGGGCCGGAGCGCTGCGCGCTCTGCAGCGCGTGGGCGCGCTGATCGGTGGTGAGCCGCCTCATCCGGGAGGAGCAGCCGAGCAGGCGCGGCGCCAGCTCGGCGACGTAGAGCAGCGCGCGCAGACCGACGCGGTTGAGCCGCGGAGCGAGCTCGAGCGTGCGGTCGAAGGAGGCCACCGCGTCGGTGCGCTTCACGGCGGGCAGCACGGGCGCGGGGGCCACGATGGTGTCGGTCAGGCAGGCGAAGATCGATGCCTCTCGTGGGGTGAGGACTCGCAGCGCGCTCACGCCAGCGACTCCAGGATCCGGCGCTCCTGCACCGCGGCCAGCTCGGCGATCGATCCGGCCGCGCGGTCCTCGACCCGTTCGCCGATCGCCTTCGCGGCTCGCGCGTAGAGCGGCGCCAGCTCACCACGATCCGCCACAACCGCACGGAGCAGCTCGGCATGGTCGAGGTAGAGCCGGCGAACAGTGTTCAGGACGAGCACGAAGACCACGTTGTCCGACGCTTCCACCAGCTCGGCTATGAACGCCAGGTCGAGCAGCTGGGCCGTCTGGGCGTCCGGGGCCTCTGCGATCTGGAGCGCGAGCTCCCGTAGGCGGCGCGCCTGATCGTCACCGCGCCGGGTGGCCGCGAGCCGGGCCGCCTCGGTGAGCATGAGCCGGCGCGCCTCCAGGACCGCGGCCAGCGTGGGCCGGTCGACTCCGCCCGCCGCGAAGATCAGATGGGCCACAACGTCCAGACCACCGTCGGAGCGCCAGTCGCGCACCCGCATGGCATCGCCGTGGCGCACCTCCACCAGGCCCAACTGCTCCAGGCGCTTGACGGCCTCCCGGATCGAGGCCATGTTCACCGCCAGGTCCGCGGCGAGGGCGCGCTGAGTGGGGAGCTTCTCGCCTGACTCGTAGCGGCCGGAGAGGATCTGCTCGCTGAGCAGGCGGAATACCTGGTCGGATACGAGGGCGCGCTGGATGGCAGCGGGCATCGGCTTTTAAGTGTACCGGTGTTCCGAACACTCGTCAGCCGGCGAGCCTCAGGCTCTGTCGGGCCGGCGCCCGCGCAGCCGGCGCCTTAGCAGCAGAACCGCGGCAAAGCCCACGGCGCCGCCCCCGGCCAGCAGCGGCGCAGCGACCTTCTCCGCGGGGCCGGGCGTCGCCTTCACCGTCTCCGACACTCCGGCGGCATCCAGCTGCGGTCGCCGCCCGCGCCGACCCATCGCCGAGGCTGCGGGGCGGGACCCCACCTTCCCCTTCCCTCCCTTCTGACCGACGCGGGCGCCGCGCCGGTCGGAGCTCTTGGCAGCAGGCCGACCGCCACCCTTGGCCGCCGCACCGGCGCGCCGATCGCCGCGCCGCTTGCGCGGCACTGCGTCGAGCGGGAACGGCTTGCGCCGGAGCGCCGTGAGCGCCTGGGCGGTAACCCACACCGGCGTCTGGTCGGAGGTGCGCGAGTAGGCGATGTGCCCGTCGCGGCGCTGGAGGCCCACGAGGTAGCGCAGCGGATCGCGGCCCGCGGCGCTTGGCCCGGCGCCGCTGGCCACCAGGCCCTGCACCGCCCAGGCCGTGGACTGGGCGTTTGAGCCGCGGTCCTCGGACTGCCCGAAGCCCCCGTCGCGATTCTGGGTGCGACGCAGATAGCCCACCGCGGCGGAGGAGGCCGGGCCGCGCCGGCCGGCGGCCGCCAGCGCCTGTAGCGCCGCGCCCGTGTCATCCACGTCGCTCTGCGCACTGGGGACGAAGCCGTAGCCGCCGTCGCCGTTGCGCGCGCCCGCGAGCCAGGCCCCGGCCCGCCTCAGGGACCCGGTGCCGGCGCTCTGGCCGGCAGCACGCAGCGCGAAGATCCCGAAGGCGGTGTGGGCCACGTTGCGCCCCCACGAGCCATCCGCGCGCTGGCGGCGCAGCAGCTCGGCCACCAGGTCACGGCCCCCGAAGCGCCGCGGCGAGAGCCCCGACGCCCTCAGAACCAGGATCGTGCGCTCCAGCTCGCCCGTGTCGCTGATCGATCCCGCGCGGCTCAGGTAGGTGGTGAGTGCGCGCCCGCCCGGTCGCGCCACGTCGCGCGGGTTCACCCCCACGGCCGCCAGGCCGAGAGCCGACCACCCGGTGAACAGCTGGTTGGAGGAGGTGCCGCGCGCGGCCCCGAGGCCGCCGTCGCGGTTTTGAGCGCGGCGCAGGTAGCTCACGGCCTGGCCGCTCGGCGAGGCCGCGGCAGCCCGGGCCTCCGGTCCCGCCGGCGCCGCGCGCACCGACGACGCCGCGCTCGCACCCGCGCCCAGGGCCAGTGCCGCAAGCGCGGCAGCCGCGACCGCACCGCGACTGCCCGCCGGCGGGCGCTCCCATCGGCCCTCGAAGCGCTGCCGGTAGCGCCGCAACGCCCGGATGAAGATCGGACCGATCAGCATGCAGAAGACCACGTTTCCGACCACGTGGGCGAGGTTGTACGGCGCCGAGCTGGCGGAGATGGCCATGTAGGAGTCGAGGTCCTGCCGCGAGGCCAGTGTCCACTGGTAGACGTCCATCAGGGCGCCGAAGCCCAGCCCCGCCAGCCCACAGGCAACGGCCAGCGGCAGGCGGCGCAGCTCGCGCCCGCGGGTGGCCAGCGCCAGCAGCCCACCGCCCACCCCCACGCCGCCCCAGCCCACCATCTGCCAGGCGGTCCACGGCCCCTGGCCGAGGAAGACATTGGACGCCAAGGCGGTCACGGCGCCCACAACGAAGCCTGGCACGGGGCCGAGGGCGTACCCGGCAAAGAGAACGATGTCGGTTGTGGGCTTGACGTTGGGGATCGCGGCGAAGGCCAGCCGCCCCACCACCGCCAGCGCCGCGAGCGTAGCCACCAGCGCCACCACCTCGGCGGGAGGGCGACGTCGTTCATACCAGGCGAAGCCGCCGGCCAGCACGAGCACCAGGACCGCGAGCGAGGAGGCCTGCCAGGTCACGCCACCAGCTCCCGCTGCAGCAGGCGCGCGCCCTGCTCGGGGGTGAGCGCGCCCCCGGCTCCGCCCAGCGCGCGCGCCACGTCGGTGGAGAAGTGCCAGCCGCCGGCCAGCACCTGGGCCGGCGGACCGTCGGCGATCACGGTGCCCGGGCCCATCAGTACGAGCCGATCGGCGAAAGTGGCCGCGAACTCGGTGTCGTGGGTGGCCACGATCACCGCGGCCCCGCCCGCGGCCAGTCGGCCGATGCGCGCGCTCAGCTCGTCCTTGTGAGGGCGGTCCATGCCCCGCGTGGGCTCGTCGAGGAGCACGGCCGCGCAGGGGCCGCCGCCAAGCACCACCTCCAGTGCCAGGCGCTGGCGCTCGCCACCGGACAGGTCGCGCGGATTCGCGTCGCCGCGGCCCGCCAGCCCGGCGGCGCGCAGGGCCTCGTCGCCGGCCTCCTCGCGAGCGTGATCGTGCACCAGGTAGTCGCCGGGAGTCTGCAGCAGCAGCGCCACCCGCCCGCCGCGCTGCACCCGGCCGCGCGTGGGCTCCTGCAATCCCTTGAACACACGCAGCAGGGAGGACTTGCCGGCCCCGTTGCGGCCCATCAGCGCCACGCGCTCGCCCGCCTCGAAGCGCAGGTCCACGCCCGCCAGCGCGCGGGGGCCCTCCTCGATCTCCAGCCACAGGTCGCGGGCCTCCAGCGCCAGCGGGCCGCCCGGCCTGCGGCGCCAGGGCAGGCGAGATCGCCCGGCTGGCTCCGAAGCGGCGGCGGGCTCGCTCGGCTCGGCCAGCCCCGCGCCGCGCAGGCTCTCGCGTGCCTGCTTGACGGTGGTGGGCAGCGGCCCCAGCCCGGCCATGGAGAACATGCGCGCCACAGGCGTGGCCAGGGCGGTGCTCTCGCGGGCCGACCAGGCGAGGAACTCGGCGGGCGGAGCGTCGCACGCCACCGCGCCGCCCTCAATTGCCACCACGCGATCGGCCGCGGGCAGGCAACGCTCCATACGGTGCTCGGCCAGGACCACCGCGGTGCCCCACTCCTCATTGAGGCGGCGCAGCAGCCAGATCAGCTCATCGCCGGCCACCGGGTCCAGCTGGGAGGTCGGCTCGTCCAGCAGCAGCAGCCTCGGGCGACCCACCAGAGCGGCCGCTATGGCCACGCGCTGGAGCTCGCCGCCGGAGAGCGTGTCGGTGCGGCGATCGAGCAGATGAGCCACGCCCAGCGCCAGTGCCACCTCCTCCACCCCGCGCGCCACGGCGCCCGCCGGCTCACCGCGATGCTCCAGGGCCAAGGCCAGCTCGGAGCGCACACCGCCCATCACCACCTGCGACTCCGGGTCCTGGAAGACGGTTCCGCACACCGCCGCCAGCTGCGCAGGTCCGTGCGTGCGGACGCTGAGCCCGCCAACCTCCAGGTCGCCCGCAGCCTCGCCGCCGTGGAAGTGCGGCACCAGGCCACACAGCGCGCGCAGCAGCGTCGACTTGCCCGAGCCCGAGCCGCCGGCCAGCAGCGTGAAGCTGCCCGCGGCCAGGTCCAGGTCCACCCCGCGCAGGGCGGGCTCGCGCGCCTCGGCGTAGCGGTAGGTGAAGCCGCGAGCGCTGACCACCGGCTCAGGCACGTGCCACCCCCAGCCGCGCGGAGCGCCCGGCGAACGGCAGCCCGGCCGCGACCAGCAACAGGGTCGCGAGCGCCATCTCCGGCGGGCCGAGCGCGATCTCCAGGCGCGGGTACTCGATGACCGTCCCAGCGCCGGCGAGCTTGCCCGCAAGCGCCGCTCCGGCAACGACCACGGCGGCGGCGGCGGCTCGCAGGTCGTGGCGCGACCACGCATGCCGGGCCCGGGCGGACCGGCGTCCGGCGGAATAGCCGCGCACCTCCAGCGCGGCAGCCACGTCCACCGCGCGGTCCAGCGCGCCGGCCAGCGCCGCGCGCGCCACCTCCAGCCGTCCGGGCGGCTGCGGCCGGCAGCGGGCGGCGTCCCCCATGCGCGTGGCGTCGCGGGCCAGCACCGGCACCAGGCGCGTGGCCAGCGCCGCTGTGAGCGCCGAGCGGTAGGACACGCGGCGCATGCTGCGCAGCAGCTCGTCGGGATCCACGCAGGCCGCGAAGAGCGCGAAGGGCATCATGAAGGCCGCCACCCGCAGGCCGGCCAGCCCACCGGCAGCCAGAGCCTCGAGCGTGATGTCGAAGCGATGCCCGAGCACGCTCCCGCCCCGCACCAGCAGCGTCTGGCCCTCGGCATAGACGAGCGGATTGATCAGCGTGACCAGCAACGCCAGCGGCACCGACAACCGGGCCGCGCGCGCGATCTCCGAGCCCACTCCAGCAGCCAGCCCCGCCCCCGCTACGGCCGCGATCACCGCGGCCAGCACCAGCGGGTGCTCATAGAGCGCACAGATCAGGGCCAGCGCCACGCAGAGGCTGGTGGTGGCCCCGGCGCCCGCGGCGTGCAGGGGACTCGGCCGCGACCGGTACACGGGCACCAGGCCGCCCCTCATCGAGTGCTCTCCAGAGGAAGGTCGCGGGGCCCGTCGGGGGTGGCGGCCACCGCGAAGGCATCGCGCAGCGTGTCGGCCTCGAAGACCCGAACCGCAGCATCGAGCCCGCGCTGATCGCCGCCGGTGACCACCCAGAGGATCTCCGTGTCCGATGGTCGCCGCGCCGCCACCAGGCCGGTGTCGGCGCCGGCGGTGTCAGCCACCTCGCCGCGCTCATCGAGCAGCTCGAGCTTTCGCCCGCCGTCGCGAAAGCGCGCGAACACCCCGCTCTCCCCCGCCTCGTCCTCCAAGGCCCGCACCGTGGGCAGCTCGCGGGCGCGCTGCCAGGTGGCAACCACCACACGCGCGACCTCCTGGGTTCCGGGCGCACCCAGCGCCGCGCCGGTGGCGGGCACGCCGGCTTCGTCGAGGTTGCGCTTGACCGTCTTGCACGCGCGCGACACGGCGTCCTCGCACTCCACCCGCGTCGGGAAGCGGCGCCCCTCCAGCCCGTGCAGGAACGGCTCGGGGAAAGCGCCCACCGTGGCGCGCACGTCCATCGTCTCGCGCCAGTTGCGGTAGTCCCACTGCACGATGTCCCCGGGCGTCAGCTCGTACTGTGCCGCACCCTTGTCGGCCTCCAGTCCGTTCACGTAGTAGAACCAGTCGGCGAAGCCGCTCTGACCCTGGCCGGACAGCCCGTCGATCGACTGGACGAAGCCGCCGCCGTAGCGCGTCTTGACCTTGTTGCGCGAACGCAGCAGCCGCAGCACGGTCTGATCCTCTCGCACCTTGCCGACCGTGGCCGAGGAGAGCAGCTCGCGGCCGAAGTCGCGCGTGACCCGCAGCGTGGCGCCGCCGCCCTCGCGCTGGGCGCCGGGGCCGAGGCCGCACCCCGCCGCCGCCAGCGCGGCCAGCACGGCCAGCAGCGAGGCGGCCCCGCGCATCAGCGCACGACCACCGGCTCGCCGAAGGAGCGGATGAATTCAGGCTTGGAAGCGTGCAGCACGTGGCGGCCGGGTGGCAGCTCGAGCGTGGCACGACCGGAGCGGTCGGTCTGGGTGCTGCCGGCGCCCGAGGACACCGCCGCGCCGGACACGGCCACGCCACGCCCGTTGTCGTCGTACCCGCGCACCGTGATCGCGACCGACCCCGCGGTGAGCGTGGCCTTGAGCTCGAGCGTCCGCTGGAAGCTGGAGCCCCGCTTGCGGCCATAGAACCAGGTGACGCGCTGGCCGGAGCGCAGCCGTCCGCGCCCGAACGGGCCCGCGGGGTCGGCGGCGCCCGCGTCGGGCAGCCGGCGGCCCACCTTGTAGATCCAGCCGTCCTGGCCGCGATTGCGATCGGCGCGGATGGAGCGCACGAACAGCTGACCGCTGTCACGGGCGCGGCGCGAGCACGAGCCGAAGTCCTTGAGACCGATGCGGCCGGGCCGGGAGCGCACGAGGGCGGCCAGCGGGGTCCCCGCCGCCAGCGTGCAGCGGCGGCCCGAGACGCGCACCGTGCCCGCCCGGGCCCTGACCGCCTTCTGCACCGACATGCCGCCGCGAAAGACCACAAGCTGCCGCACGACCGGGGCCGCCACCGCCCGGCCCGCCGGAACGCCGGCGGCGGGCTGGACGACGGATACCGCAACCGCCGCAGCCAGCACGGTGGCCGCGAGGCCGGAGCGGCTCACGGGCGGGGCGCCACGGCGTCGATCTCGATGGGCGCCTTGCCCAGCGCGCGCACCGCGATGGTGTGGCGGCCGGGCTTGAGGCGGCGGGAGGTGAACAGCACGCTGCGCAGCTTTCCTTTGCCGCGCAGTCGCAGGACCTTGCTGCGACCGTCCACCGTCACCCGCGCGCGGCCCCCACGCGCGAGCCTGCGGCCGATCAGCGAGACCCGGCGTCCGCGGAAGGCGAGCCGGGCCCTGGCCCCCCGGCGGGTCGAGCGTACGGACCGCTTCCCCCAAGCGCGGGCGATGTTCACGCGCTTCCAGCCGCGCGAGAGGCGCAGCCGGCGGTCGTCGATCGGGATGCTGAGCAGCCCACTCTCGCCCGCGCCCCGGTTGGTGGCGCGATCGATGGCGGTTACCCGGAAGCGGTACGTGCTCCCCGCGTCGCCGCGGAAGTGAAACCGCGTCAGAGGCGTACGCTCCACCACCGTCCGGAAGCTGCTCTGGGCGGCGCCGGCGAACCCGTCCGAAAATTCGCTTGCTTCGAGCTTGTAGGCGGTCACGCCACTGCCGTTCGCGCCGTCATCGGCCAGCCAGTCGACCAGCACCGTCCGCGACGTGCCTCTCTCGGTGGCCAGCTTGTCAGGCAGCGTCACGTTCACGCCGGGCGCGGTCTTGTCGGTGGAGGTGCATGGATCGGCGCTCTCAGGGTCGACGCAGACCGTGAGCGCGTTGGAGCGCACCGACTGCGGGCGGTCGGCCTTCAGCCGGTAGATGCCCGACTCGGAGTAGGTGAGCTGGGCGTTGCCGTCCGTGCCGGTGGTCCTGCCCCCCACGCTGGCGCCGCCGGCCGGCGCTCCGTTGCTCGCGTTGACCGCCCGCACCGTGAACGGCTGGCCGGTGGTCGCGGAGTCGGGACCGCTCAGCTTCAGCACGCCGTCCTTGCTGAAGGCGTCAAAGGCCCAGAGCACCTCGTCGCCGGTCTTCACGACCTCCTGGCAGCCGCCCACCTGCGAGGGCTGGGAGTTCACGAACTGACCCCAGAACTCGGAGTCGGTGGAGGCGTCGGGCCCCACGCGGCTGATGAGGTAGTCGTTGAAACTGGTGAAGTACTGCCCGTCCCAGGTGTAGTCGCCGAGAGCGGTGCCGTCGTCCAGCGCCGTGGTGGGGGTCGGGCCGGGGCTGCCGGCGGCATCGCCGTTGGTGCCGTCGCAGCGGCGGTTGTCGCCGGAGGAGGGCCTCACCGTCTTGCCGTCGGTGGTCACCGGCCCCTCGAAGATCGTGCTGTTGCGCCCTTCGATGCGAAGGTCCACACTGGCCGGGGCCGCGAGCGCGCTGCCGCCGCCGAAGGTTGCGAGGGAAGCGCCGAGTAGGCATGAGGCGAGCGCCGAGCGCCTGGATCGAGTCTGCATTGATCGCCCTTTCTCCGAGGGTTGATTGATCCGGTCGGAGGTAGGTCTCCTGACTCCGGGCTCCGTGCCGCGCCTTCCCGGACGACCTCGAAGGGCCTCCCAGTGGCTGACGCACGCGTCGTGCGGCACATCTGCGCCCGGTCACAGTGGCGGGACCGCGCCGGACTTTCACCGGACTTCCCTGACCACCGACCGTATGTACCCCGGCAGGATACATCCGGCGGGCGCGGTCAGCGTAGTGCGCTACGCCTCGCGGGCCACCGTGATCGCCGCGCCGGCGATCAACGCCGTCGCCGCCACAGCGAGCGTGCCGGCAACCCCGATGGCGCTCGTGTTGGCCTCGGCGAAGGCCAGCAGCCGGGCCGGCCCCAACATCAGAGTGGCTCCGACCACTGGAGCGACGGCGATCGCCGCACCCGCAGCCGCAGGGACAGCGGCGATCGTCGTCGTTCTTTCGCCAGCCGCGATGCGGGCGACCTCGCGCCCAGGTCCGGCCGGGTAGCGGGCCTCATATGTCCGCGCGCCAGCTAGCAGAAGCAGGCTTGTGGCAGCGGCGAAGAAGTAGGCGCCGAGCACGTCGCTCGGGAAGTGGCTGCCTATGGCGATCAGCGAATAGGACACGCCGAGTACCAGCAATAGCCCCACCGCCGCGGCAACGATTCGCAGCCGCTGAGGCGTCACCAAGAGCAGCCCTATCGTCAGCGACATCGCAGCTGTCGTATGACCACTCGGGTATGCGGCGTGGGAGATGTCGGTCACTCCGTCACGCGGGAAGGCAAGCAGGGCCTTCAGCGCCATGCAGCCCACGCTGGTCACGGCAATCAGCACCAAAACGAACAGCGCCAGGCGCGGGCGCCCGGACACCAGGGCGGCGGAAGCCAAGAGGGCCGTGAGTATCGCCACCGATGCGGGGTCCCCGAGATTCACGATCCGGTGGGCGAGCGTCTGCCCGTTCGTCCCGCCAGCCCCGAAGAGGCTCTCCAGCGCCCTCGCGTCCACGTAGCGTGCCTCGTCCCAGCCGTAGGCCATCACCAGCACGACGCAAAATGCAGCGGCGCACCCACCCGCCGCCAGCAGCAGGGTTCTGGGCGGGTCGGCCATGGAAGCAGGCTAGCCACGCCGGGAGCGCCAGTCTGTGCGAGATTGATGACCGACTCTCCGTTGCGGATTGCCGATCGCCCGCTGGAGCTCGCGGCGAACGCGTCGCTACAATCGCCCCGCGCACGCCGCCATCGTCCAGGGGACTAGGACGCCGCCCTCTCACGGCGGAAACCGGGGTTCGAATCCCCGTGGCGGTACCTAGGAAAACCCTGCTAGTGCCCGGACTTTTCAGGCTTCGAGTAGGACCAAAGGGGACACGGAGGGGGACTCTCCCACCACGAAACGGCGCCCGGCGCGGATGCGCCCGTGCACGCTCCCAGCAGCCGGTCGATCTCGAGCCGCCCGCGCCCCGGGCCGTAGCCCCGGGCCGCAGCTCGGCGGCTGAGCGTCGGCTGGTGGTCAGTGGCGGTGCCTGCCGACGGCGCCGCATATCATGGATTCGTTATAGTCGGACTATGGAGGGACGTGATCTGATCATCGCGGCCAGGCGTGGCGCGGGGCTCACGCAGGCCGAACTGGCGCTGCGGATGGGGCGTCGGCAGCCGACGATCTCGGCGTGGGAGAACGCGACGCAGCGCCCCTCGTTTGAGGCGGTGCTCGAGGCGGTCCGTGCGTGCGGCCAGGAGCTCGCCGTCGGCTTGCCCAAGGCCGATGACTCCTATGACGCGCTGATCGCCGGCCAGCTGCGCATGACCGCAACCCGGCGGATCACGAGCCTGACGACGCTGCGCGCGATCGACATCCCACAGGTCCTCGCCGACCTCGCCGGTGCCGGCGGCGATTTCGTCGTCGTCGGGCGCGTCGCCGCCGCAGCCCACGGCTGGCCGATCACGCTCGGGGCCGCTGAGGGCCGTGACCTGCTCGTCGAAGTCGTGCCGGCATCGCTCGGCGCGCTCGAGCGCGCGGTCGCGCGCTGTGGCTGGGCGTCGGTCGCCGAGCGGCGATGGAGGCTTCACCCCGCCGCGTGCCTGGTCGCGCACGAGCACCCACCGCGCACCTCGGGCTACCGCGACCTCTCGCGCGGCGCCGAGCTGCTGCAGATCGCCAGGGCGTCGGTGCGGGTGGCGTCGCTGATCGACCTCATCCGAATTGCCGAGGGCGATGCCCACTCCTCGCTGCGCCCGTATCTCTCAGCGCTCTGGAGCACGCTGGAGATCGGTCGCCGCCCGGGACGCAAGAACGACGTAGCGCGCGCCGTGGCGTGACGCCAGACCTCGAGCACGACCCGGGACGCCAACGAATCCTGGAGGCCCTTGATCGCCACGAGGTCTCCTACGTCGTGATCGGCGGGGGTGGCGGCACAGAGCCGCGGCTGGCCCGACGTCACCCAGGACATCGACGTCACCCCGGCGCGTGACACAGAGAACCTCACCCGCCTGGCCGCTGCCCTGACCGAGCTCGACGCCCGCTTTCGCGTCGACGAGCAGCGCCACCCGACGGCTTCAAAGCCCCCGGCGGCCTCGACGCGCGGACTTTTCGCGACCAGCTCGCCGTCGTGCTAACGACACCGCACGGACACCTCGACGTCTGCCTGATACCCGACGGCTTCCCGCGCGGCTACGAGGACCTGATCCTCAACGCCGAGACCCTCCCGGTCGCCCAGACGACCCGCGCGGCGAACGTCGCAGCCGCCGCAGACATCCTGCACTCAAAGACCGCCGCCGGGCGCCAGAAGGACCGCGACATGCTGCCCGAGCTGCGCGCCGCGTTCCAGCGCGCCGGCAGCCTGAAGCCGGAGGTGTGACCGACCGCGGAGCGCTATAGGTCGATGTCGGGCCCGTCGAGCTCGACCGGGACGATCGTGCCGGGCGCGCCCTGGTCGCGCCCGTCGTGGCCGCGAACCCGCGCGACGGCCGCGCGAGCGCGCTCCCACGCCGGGCGCTGCGCCCCGTCCGCGGGCACTTCCGCGCCGGGCAGCTCGCCGTTTCGCAGGCGGTAGTCCTCGAGCGTCGCGGCGGCCCGGTCCCACCGCTCGGCGTCGAGCAGCGAGTCGGGCCGCTCGCCGATGTCGGCGGTCAGGTCGGGGGGCGTGTCATAGCGTGCCCGTATGGCGGCTTCGCGCCAGGCGCGCTCGCGCCGCACCGCCAGCTCCAGCTCGCTCGCGGCGGCCTGCTCGAGATCGACGCCGTGGTCTTCGAGCCACCGCTCCCCGACGGTCTGGCCCGCGAGCGCGGCCTCTGAGAGCCCTGTGTACTCGCCGCGCTTGGCGTCGAGCAGCTCCTGTTGGGTGGCGATGCGGGCGCCGAGCTCGGCGCGCTGCTTGCGCGCGAGCGCCCCCAGCCGGCCGCGCTCGTCCCGGGCGCCGGCGAGGCGCTGCTCGGCGTCGCGGATCTGCTCGCCGCGGCGCACCAGCTCGGCGGCCTGGCGGTCCGCCGCCCTCGCCGCGGCGGGGAAGTCGCGCAGCAACCGCTCGAGGCGCCCCGCCCGCTCGGCAACCTCGCTGTCGGTGAGGCGGTCGAGACCCTCGGCGTCGGCGCGGACGTCGATCGCCATCTGCTCGGCGCGCTCGCGCCGGAGCCAACGCGAAACCTCGGCGTGGACGCGCTCGGCTGGGTCCTCTTGCCCGGGTAGCTGCAGCTGGTCGACTGCCTCCCCGGTGTTGACGTAGAAGCGGCACTCGTCGCGGTGGCGCGTCGTCGCGGTGTAGGCGAGCTCCGAGTAGTAGTCGGGGGTCGCGAGCACATAGGACCGTTCGACGGTCTTGGCCTGGGACTTGTGCACGGTCATCGCATAGCCCAGCTCTAGGTGGCCGTCCTCGATGTAGCTGGCGGGCAGCACCACCTCGGCGCCGCTGTCCATGTCGACGCGCAGCGACCGGCTGTCGGGCTCGACCTTGGTTACGGTGCCGCGCTGGCCGTTGAGGACCCCGATGTCGCGTTCGGCGTTTCTTAGGCACAGCACCCGGTCGCCGGCGTAGAAGCAGACGTTGCCGAAGCCAAGCTCGGTGTCGCCGAGCACCCCGGACTGGCGCATGTGCGCCTGGGCGCGATCGTTGAGCTCGCGGGCGCTCGCCCGGGTGGCGGCGAAAATCAGCGCCTCCGGGCGCTCGCGGTGCTCGCCGGCCTGCCATTGCGCCTGCAGCTCGTCGTGGCCGTGGCGCCAGTCGGACACGAGCCGGCGTTGGAGCTCGTCGCTGTCAGAGGCGATGATGAGCCGCTCGCGGTCGGCCATCGAACGGACCCAGTTCTCGGGGCGCCCTTGGCGCTGCTCTGCCAGCGCGGCGCGTTCGGCGCGGTCGCGCTGGCGGTGGACCTCGGTCAGCTCCGTCGCGCCGAGCCGCGAGCGCAGCCCGCGCAGCGCGCCGCCGGCGTCGATCTCGGGCAGCTGGTGGGTGTCGCCGACGAGCACCAGCTTCGCCCCCGTCTGGCGGGCGGCGGCCGCGATCGGCTCGAGCTGGCGGGTGCCGACCATGCCGGCCTCGTCGACGATCATCACCGTGCGCTCGTCCAGGCACTCCTCGGCCCCGAAGCGCTCCAGGTCTCGCAGCGTCTGGTGGACGGTCTGCGCCGCGATTCCCCCGCGGGCGGCGAGCTCCTCCCTCGCGGTCGCGGCGAGCGCCGCGCCGGCGACGCGGTAGCCGGCACGGACCCACGCGCGGCGGGCGTACTCGAGTGCGGTCGTCTTGCCCGTTCCGGCGCCGGCGTGCACGACCTGGATCCCGTCGCCGGAGGTCGTCAGCGAGCGCACGAGCCGCGCCTGCTCATCCGAAAGCAGGTCCTGCTCGGCGAGGACCTGCTCGACCGTGGCGGCTGCGACGCTGCCGGCCCCCTCCCCCACCCTGGTCTCTGCGGCCGCGACGAGCGCGGCTTCTGCTTGGAGCATCTCGGGGGTCGAGTAGCGCGGCTCGCGCTCGCAGACGACGATCTTGCCGTCGGCGCGGCGGATCACCCCTCCGGCGTCGGGCGGCCCCGGGTGCTCAAGCGCGACGACGTGCCCCGAGGCGAGGTACTGGTCGGCGAGCGCCTCGATCCGCTCGCGGGTCGCGCCGTAGCGGTGGCCGGCGGCGAACGCCTCGACGACCTGGCGGCGGTCGAACGTCGACGCGCGCCGCGTCAGCCCGCCCGGCCCCGACAGGGCCGCGGCGAGCTCGGCGAGCTCGCCGCGGCCGGGCACCGGGCGCACCGCCCGCCGGCCCGTCAGCCCGCTGATGGCGGCGGCGCGGAAGTCAAACTCCTGCGCGCGGGCGCGCCACTGCTCGCCCAGGTCGTTGAGGTTCAGCGAATAGTCCTTGCGCGCCCGGCTGGCGGTCGCGACCTGCTGCGCGGAGGCGGCCGACTGCGACCCCCGCGCCTCGAGCTCTGAGACGATCGCCCGGCGGCGTTGGGAAAAATGGTCAATCACCTCCCGCGCCACCCCCGCGATCTCGGCCATCCCGTTGCGCGGCTGCTGCCACTCGACCCCGATGTACTCCGTCAACCGGGCGCGCAGCTCGGCCTGATAGACATAGCCGGCCGGCTTGCAGTGGCGATAGAGCAGCCGCCCGTCCGGCGCAGTCCAGCGCCCGTCGGGGCCCTTGGCGAGATTCGCGACCACGACATGGGTGTGCAGCTGTGGGTCGGCGTCCCTGGAGGTGCGATGGACAAACGCCCCCGCGACGAACCCCCCTCCGCGCAGGCGCTCTCCCTGCCCCGCGTGGCCGCGGCGCACCACACACGCATGGGACTCCATGTAGCCAAGCGCCGACGCGCACGCCTCGTCGTGTGCCTGCCGGGCAGCCGCCGCGACGTCCTCGTCGCCGAGCAGGTACAGCAACGACACCGACTTCGGCGCCGAAAACGTCAGGTCATAGCCCGTCACCGCGGAAGGCCGCCGCAGCCGCTCGCCAGTGGCCGGGTCAATCGCCTCCGAGATCTGGCGCAAGGCCCCGGCGCTGACCTCACCGACCAGGCCCAGATCCTGTGCGCCGGTCCCGGCCCACTCGCCCGGCGCCTCGCCCTTGCCGGCGTAGTAGTCCTCGCGCCCCTTCGCGACCGAATCCGTGTAGTAGCTCGCGTTGCGCTGGCCCGAACCCCAGCTGCCGAGCTTTGCCATCGAAAGCATGCGCCAGCACCGTAGGGCCGCCCCCGGACGGATCTGCACCCCTGGTGCAAGTATGTCAAGTGGCCGAAGGCGGACGCAGTGCCGTTGCCGCTGGTCCTAGCCGTCGCTGTCGGGTCGTTCGGAGGCACGCGCAGCGGGCCGAGAAGCCGTCAAAGGCCGCCGCAGGCGGGAGGAAGAGCGCCGCGCCGAGCGGTGCAGCCGAGGAGACCGAGAGTTGCCGCGCTGAGCAAGCGGTCAGCTCGTGGAAACAACTTTGCGGGCAGCGACTAGCACTCCAATCCCGCACCCCTCGCCGTGATCGCTTGGCGCCGATTGCGATAGCGAGCGGAGGGTCCGCATCGACTTCTCCTATTCGTCCGGAGCAGGCGTCTGCTCAGCGGCAGCGGAGCCGCCCGCATACGTCGAGGAGCAGGTCTCGACCTGCGCTCCTGCTCGTCGTCCGAGGGAGCAGTGAGCCGCGGGTCGAGCCGCCCGCCGGAGACTGCCGGTTTCGTCGGGGAGGAGCAGACTCGACCTCCGCTCCCGCTCGTCGTTCGTTCCGAGCATCTGGCGGACGCTAGCCCGGGACGCCCGCTCGTCGCGCGAAGGGGCGTGCCGTCCGGATCGCCGTCGAGGCGGCGGCGCGCTCCTAGGTCGCCGCCGCCAATCCGGTCATCAGCTGTAGCAGTACGAGTCCGAGGAGGCGTCGCCGCCCTGCAGCCGGATCTGGTGCACGCGCAGGCCGCGGAACTCGTCGCCGTGCGGGAAGAAGCTCTCGTCGATGCTCAACCCGCCGTCGGGGCCTACGTCGAGCTTGGCCATCCAGGCGCCGACGCCGTCCGGGTAGAACTGGTCGTCCCAGGACCCATACAGCGAGTTGGTGAAGTAGACCCGCCGGCCGTCGCGGCTGACCTCGACCATCTGCGGCCCGCCGGCGAGCGGCATGTCGGCCTTGGCCGGGTGCGCGGCACGGTCGACGATGCCGCCGAGCCGCACGGATCCCACCTGATTCGGGTTCGCCGGGTCCGAGACGTCGAACTGCTTCATCTCGCCGGTCCCCCAGCAGGAGACGTAGAGGAACCTGTCGTCGACCGAGAGGTCGATGTCGGTGATGAGCGGCGGCACGGCGCTGAAGGGCTTCAGCGCGGGCGGCAGCAGATCCGGGTCGGCGGGCTCGGCGGGAACGGTGATGACCTTCTCGGCCTTCCACTCGTCGCCCTGCCGGAACCAGCGCCACACCGAACCGGACAGGTCCTCGGTGGAGATCACGACGCCGACGAAGCCCCAGGTCGCCTCGGGGTCGTGCGACGGGCGGACCTCCAGCGCCATCTGGTGCTGGGCGCCGAGGTCGACGCGCTGCACGTGCGCACCCGCGGCGAGGTCCCAGAAATGCAGGGCGTGGCCGTACTTCTGGCCCAGCAGCAGCTCCGGCACGACGCCGTCCTCGATCATCGAGGGGCTGCCCCACTCGCTGGAGATCAGCACGTTCTGGTTGAGGTGCCACCAGGCGTC